>WPCG01016238.1_pt1 | contig 330646 bp, 297 predicted proteins | sample 5403311 | NCBI WGS metagenome assembly WPCG01 (sample SAMN12869467, study PRJNA574797) | sludge metagenome | isolation source: wastewater treatment of Control | place: China:Beijing | collected 2019-05-17
TCGGAACCAAACACAAAAAACGAAAAAACTCTTATCTTTCAACAAGATAAGAGATTTTAATATGGCGCAGCGGACGGGACTCGAACCCGCGACCCCCGGCGTGACAGGCCGGTATTCTAACCAACTGAACTACCGCTGCGCGTTACCTCGAGTGGTGGGTGATGACGGGATCGAACCGCCGACCCTCTGCTTGTAAGGCAGATGCTCTCCCAGCTGAGCTAATCACCCATTTGCTCTCGAAGTGGGGCGCATTCTAGGCAGGTTTTGGCCTTCTGGCAATACCTTTTGTGAAAAAAATCCCACTCTTTTTCAATATGTTATGCAATCATCGGGCAGGACTGGCTGAAACCGTTGTCGCGCGCAATAATGCCCGCCCTTTCCAACCCTTCCATTTATCCATAGTCACAAGGATTGCCCATGTGGTTCCGTAATCTATTGCTCTACCGTTTCAGCCAGGATGTACCCTTCACCGAAGCCGAGTTGCTGGCTGCGCTGGAACAGCGCCCCGCCCGCCCCTGCGCCAGCCAGGAAACCCATACCCTGGGCTGGACCACCCCCTTCGGTCGCCATTCGGAAAACCTGCTGCAGGTAGCCGAGGGTTACTGGCTGGTCGCGCTGCGCAAGGAAGAACGCATCCTGCCCGGCAGTGTGGTGAAGGATGCCCTGGCCGAGAAGGTCGAGGAGATCGAAGCCCGGGATGCGCGCAAGGTCTACAAGAAGGAGAAGGATACGCTCAAGGACGAGATCGTCATGTCCCTGCTGCCCCGTGCCTTCACCCGTACCCAGACCACCCTCGCCTGCATCGCGCCACGCGAAGGCTGGATCGCCGTGGACACCTCCAGCGCCAAGCGCGCCGAGGATCTGCTCAGCCTGCTGCGTGAAGGCACCGGCAGCCTGCCGGTACGACCGATGAACGTGAAGATCGCCCCCGCTGCCTGCATGACTGACTGGGTCAAGACCGGCCAGGCGCCCGAGGGCCTGATCATTTCTGATGAATGCGAGCTGCGCGATACCGGTGAGGATGGCGGGGTGATCCGCTGCAAGCGCCAGGACCTGTCCAGCGACGAGATCCAGCAACACCTGACAGTGGGCAAGCAGGTCAGCCAACTGGCCCTGCACTGGCATGACAAGCTGTCCTTCACCCTGGATGACAAGTTGGCGGTCAAGCGCCTGCGCTTCGAAGAGCTGCTGCGTGACGAGGCCGACGACCAGGGCGGTGACGACATGGCCGGTCAGCTGGACGCCAGCTTCATCATCATGTCGCGTACCCTGTCGGAACTGTTGCCGGCCCTGACCAGCGCCCTCGGCGGCGAAGACATTCCCCAGGGAGTGTGACCGGGCGGTCTCCCCGAGATTGGGGCAAGCTATCCACAAAAGCTGTGGAAAACTCTGTGGATAGCCTGCCTAAAACTCGTTCCGTGGCAAGTAATACGTGGCCGCCAGTCAGAATGCTCAAAATATGACCAAATAATTTATCAGCAAAATCAACGACTTACAAAGTCGCATTGATTTTTCAGAGACTTACGACGGTTTTGTTGCAGAAGGTTCAGGAAGTTTTTCGTGCTGTGCACAATGTCAAGCGCCAATGTCTCAATCCTGGGGAAAAATACCACTCATCAAAGGCTGTTCAGCTGTTGACGCGGAGCTGATTTCCAGGTCGGTGGCGGCAGGCGTTTACAGGTGATGCCGCCGCCGGGAGTGGCGACGGCGCAGTGCCGGAGGCTTACTGCTCGGTCAGCCGATCCAGCCACTGGTTGGCGTTACGCCCCGACTCGGTATGCGCATAATGTCGGGCGATATAACGCATGCGTGCTTCCCCGGTCTGCAGGTCCCCCGCCTCGATTGCCTGCATGGCCAGGCGGTATTCGGTAACGGCCATGTCCTGCAACAGCTCATACAGATGCGGGGCCACTTCACTGCGGTACTCCGATTCGGGATAACGACGCACGAACTCGGCGAAACGCGCATGCACCTTGCGTCCTTCCTGCAGGCGCATGGCATCGTCCTCGGCGGTCAACTCGAAGCGGCCGTATTGGGCCAACGCCAGCAGATAGGCCGAGTAATCCGGATAGGGCGGGTCCACATGCCGCTTGGTGTAGTCCTGCAACAGGGTTTCCACCGCAACGATCTCCCCTTGCTGCAGACATACGTAGGCCGCCTGCTGCTCCAGTTCCGGTGCCTTGTGGCGACGCAGGTCCGCCACCAGGCCGTCATCGCAGCGACCCAGGCTGATCTTGGCCCGGGCATCCGCCAGCCCGGCTTCATTGCCCTGTTGCGAAGCCATACCGGCGCAGCCCGTCAGCCCCGCCAACAACAGCAGCAATACACATGAACGCATCAGATATCTCCCAGAAAAACCGCCATTGTTCCGTTTCATTGCAGCTGCACCCGCCAATTGACCCAGCCCTGCGCATCGGGCCGGCCCAGCAGGCCGAGGCCGCCGGCCAGCCCAGGCTCGGCATCGGCGCGTGCCTGCAGCTGCGCATCGATCTTCATTGGCTGGCCGGGGCGCCAGCGCGCGTCACCACGCAACCCGAGCGGACCGCCCTGGTCCTGCAGCTGCAGCAGCAGCCAGCCATCGGCATCGCTCAGCGCCGCGGTCAGGTGCCCGAACGGCATCGCCTGCGGCAAGCCGCCGGCGGCATCCTGCCATACCAGGCGGCCGTTGGCAGCCGCTACCGAGTCGAAATTCTCCAGCGCCAGCTCCGGCACATCCAGCAGCCAGCTGCCACCCAGCACGAAGGGCGCGTTATTGATTGCCGCCATGCTCGCGGCATCCAGGGTGCCGCGGATATCGCGCAGTACCAGCGAGCCCAGGCCCGCCTGCAGTTGCGCATCGACCTTGCCATTGCGTGGTTGCCACAGCAGCTCCAGGCCGATACGCCCGCGCAGCAGCTGGGCTGGTTGCCATTGCCAGCGCAGCAGACCCTGGTTGACCCCGTCGACCTCCAGTTGGCCGACCTGGCCGGACCACAGCGTCCCCGTTAACCCATGCAGGGTAACCGGCACCGGCAACTGGTGTTGCAGTCGCTTCCAGACCACCGCCGCCGGCAGGTTCCACACCAGGGTCAGCATATACAGCAGCACAGCGCAGATCAGCGTGGCTTTCAGGTTCCATCGTTTGAGCATCAACGCGGCTCCACCTTGACCCGGGCGCTGACCAACCCCGGTGCATTCCCCGCATCCACCGCCAGTTGGCTGACCTGCAGGCCATGGCGCTGTTCCAGCTCGCCGAGCCAGCCGAGCAGCGCATCGAATCCAGTTTCATTGAACCACAGCCGGGCGCCCTGCCCCTCGGGCTGCACCCGTTCCAGCGAAGTGCGCAGACCGGCGGCGCTGGCGGAAACCTCCACCAGGGTCAATATCGAGCCGCCGGCGGCAGCAGCATTGCCCTGGGTCTGCTGTTGCGCCGCCCGGCGCTTGACCTGTCCGGCCACCTGCTGCATCCACGCCAGGTCAGCGGACAGCGCACTGATATCGCCACGCAGCCGCTCGCGCTTCTGCGCCAGCGGCTCCCAGACCATCAGCCACAGCAGCAGTAACGCCAATACCGCGGCACCACCGCCCAGGATCACACGTTCACGCGGGGCCAGCCCCGCCCACCAGGCATTCATGGTCCGTCCCTCTGTACTCTGAGTCGTGCGGTAACCCCATCGCTACCGGAATCGGCGCCCTGCAGGGTCTCGCTGAGGCCGGCACCCGCGGCCAGCCGGCTGCGGATATTCTCCAGTTCGGCAAAGGATGGCAATCGCAGCTCCAGTTCCACCTCGGTTGCTGTGGCACGGAACTGGCGGATATCGCCCTCGCCATCCTCCCGCACCGCCGCCAATACCTCGTACAGCAGGCTGCCAGTGCCGTTTGCCGCCATTTGTGCGCCACCACTCTCGAGCACCTGGCGAAACTGCGTGACCGGTTCCACCCGCCGGCTGCGTGGCAGGGTGCTGTCGAACAGTTGGTCGATCTGCGCCTGCAACCGCTCCCGCTCGCTGCTCAGGGCGATACCTTCGAACACCTGCTGGCCCACTACCACCGCCAGCAACACTCCGGCGGCGACCAGTACCGGACGCAACTTGCGCCAAGGCGGCGTGGCCATGCCGCTGGCATAGCTGCCACAGAGCAGGTTCAGCGCCCGGGCCGGCTGTTGGGCGCACCGGAGCGCCGCCTCCAGCGCCGGTACCGGTGATGCCTGGCGCACCTCGCAATCAGTCTCCACCAGGCCCAGCTCAGCCAGGCTGTAGCCAGCCAGTTCAAGAACCCGTTGCTGCTCATCCAGTTGCGCCAACCGCTGCCTGAGCCAGAAGCCGAGCATGCCCTGTTCGATCAGCGCCGGCTCCTGGTCGGCGCTGCTGACCAGCGCCAGTTGGTTGTCAGCGGGCCAGGGCGAAGGTTGCACACGCAGCCCGACCTCCGGTGCCAGATCATCATGCAGGCTGGCCTGGGGCAGCAGCGCATCAAGGCGCCAGCCGGCCATCTGGCAGAGTTCCAGCCAGGCCTCCATGCGCTGGCGCTCAGTCACCGCGGCCACGAAACGGCCATCGGAGCGCCGTGGTCCGGCCACCAGATGCAATTCCTCCAGCTCCTGCCCCAGGTGGTCTTCCAGGGCGAAGGGCAATGCCGCCCTTACCGCAGCGGGCCGCCGTACCGGCATGGCTACCCGATACAGGTTGACCGCCGCAGCCGGCGCCAGCGCCCGCAGGCGTTCACCGGCAAAGCGGCTGCGCAGCGCGACCAGGTCATCCTCGCCGGACTCCAGTAGCGCGCCTTCACGGCCAGTGCGCCACCAATGCAGTCGGGCCGGCTCCAGGCCCTGTATTTCCGGTGCTTCCGGCAATAGCACTATCAACATGTCGTGAATCCGTCCGATCCGTCTGTCATGGCTCGCAGGCCGTCTGTTCTCTGAGGACCACCTTGCCGTTGGGTGCATCCAGCAATGTGCATTGATAAAACCGCCGTTCGGCGAACTGTGCCACTATCTGCAAACGCATGTACCAGGGCGCATTCTCGGCGGGGGGGCGAGCGGCGAACACCTGCTGCATCAACTCCGCACTGCGCTCCAGGTCGATCGGGCTGGCCGTACCCGGATAGGCCGTCACCCACGGCGCCAGTGCCTGCCAGGCCTCGGCCGTCATCCCGGCGACGCTGTTGAGCTCCGAGGCCACCAGCATCGGCCGGTTGCCCGAGACCCGCGGCGGCGTTTCCAGCCGATATACCGGGTCGTCGGTTTCCGCACTCATCCAGTCGCTCACCGCCAGCGCCAGCTGCGCCCCCGGCGGCATGCGCACGCCACTTTGCTGACCGACCTGGTCCACCAGCCGGGCGAAGTAGCCCTGCTCGGTTTCATCGCCGCCGGCCAGCGCGTTCAGGTTGTAGCGACAACGCATATCATCGAGCATGGCTTCCAGCCGTACGCCATCGACCTCGAAGGGCAATACCGGCGACCGACAGGTGTCCCACAACAGGTCCTCCGGCCCCTTGGCCCGCTCCAGCAATTGCAGCACCATGTTTTCCGCGCCTTGCGCCACCTGGCGGGAAAAGTCCCGCTCGAACACCGCACTGGTACGGCGAATATCCGCCTGCCCACGCATCGCCATGCCCACCGCGGCGACCACCGCCAGCGCCATCACCAGCAACGCAGTGATCAGCGCCACGCCCCGCTGTCGTTGCGCGCCGCTCACAGTCCCACCGCCATCAGCCGGCGGATTTCACCCAGGCCGGGTATGTCCAGCACCACCTCGATCGCCACTGGCAGGCCGCCGGCCTGTGGGTCGGCGTCGGCCAGCGGCCAGGCATCCACTCGCTCCAGTCCCGACGGCGTGCGTACGATGAACAGAAAGGCGCTCTCCATACCCAGCTTTTGCTGCTCTTCCACCAGATCGGCGAACGGCCGGATACGCATGCTCTCGGCATCGACGATATCCACCCCCGGCCACAGCCGGCGCTCCAGTCCGCGCTCGGTGATCTGCCAGGCGCTGCGACGCAGGCGCTGCTCGCCACCGGCCCCGGCACGCACCAGCTCCAGCAACTGCTGCTCGCCACCGGCACGCAAACGCAGCGGTGGCAGCGGATCACCGAACTCATCGCGCACCGTCACATCCACTACCTGCGCCAGATCGCGCTCCAGTACGCTGAGGGTGACCTGCAGATCAGCCAGGTGCTGGGCCTGCTCGCGGGTGACATGATCGGCGTTCAGCACCGCCCGCAAGCCCTGGTAGGCAACCATGCTCATCACCGCGAACACCGCCATGGCAATGAGCATCTCCAACAGGGTGAAGCCGCGTTGCCGGCCAGCGCGCCTGCGGATCATGGCAGCATGAATCCGGATACGCTGGCACGCTGCGCCTGCTCACCCTGGTCGGCCAGCCACAGGCGGATATCCACACGCTTGACCGGCGGCAGCGGAAACGGCGTGCTCGCCGTGTAGTCACTCATTTCCACCCGATAGGCATAACGGTACGGTCCCATCAGCACATCGCCGGTGCGCCCGCCCTCGGCAATCGAGCGCATGCCGGTCTGAAATTCGGTCAACAGGTTCTGCCCGGCCCAGTGCGCCAGGGTACGCTCCTGCAGGTAGGCGGTATAGCGCGCATGGTCGGCACCGGTCTTGACCAGCGCCGCCAGCGCCACCGCCAGCACGGTCAACGCCACCAGCACCTCGAGCAGGGTGAAGCCGGTTTGCCGGCTACGGCGTGGTGATCGCATCCAGCACCTCGATACGCCCTTCCAGGCCGACTTCTATATGGCGTACCAGGTCCTTGCCGGGTACCTGCAGGGTGATCAGTGCCGGGGTCATCTCGCCGGTATTGCCCAGGCGTACATGCGGCTCCCAGCCGCTGGTCTGTGGCAAGGCGGTGTATTCGCCATCCAGTTCCAGGCGCACCTCGATCAGGCCCTGCTCGAACTGTCGCGGTCCCAGCTGCGGATCGACCAGCGGACGCCACTCGCGGGTACTGCCATCCAGCACCATCAGTTCGAGGAAGCTGTAGCCATCACGGCGCAGGCCCAGCGCCCGGTCCGATTCGCCGGTAATCAGCAGTTCATCGCGAGCCAGGCGCAGGGTGGCGGCCAGCCGCTCCGCTTCGGCGCGCAGCTTGCGCTCGGCGCCATCGCCCAGCGACAGGGTCGCCAGACCGGCGACAATGCCGATCAGCACCAGCACCACCAGCAGCTCCATCAGGGTGAAGCCGTGCTGGGATGCGTGCATGCCGCGCTGTAACTGGCGGACACTCATACCTGGGACGCACTCCTCATGTGTTTGACCGCACCTTGTTTCGGGTTGTCGAGCCCCTGCTCGACGACAGCTTTACTGCCGCTGCAAGATCGCAGGCGTAGCGCGGGGGCGCTACACCCCGACACCCCGCCCCCTCGACCAGCACCGCCGCCGGGTTGTCGAGCGGCTCGGGCCGCGATCGGACCGAGGGGCTACACCCCGAAACGTGCGCTGCCCCCCCGGGTTGTCGAGCGCCTGCTCGACGACTCAGCCACTCCATCAACGTCTCTGATTGCTCTCTGGATCTTCCACATTCCAGTTACCAATATCGGCATTGGCGTCAGTACCACCGGGCCGGCCATCGGCGCCCAGGCTGTACAGATCGTACTCACGGTCATCGCGGCCCGGGCGCAGGTACTGATACTCGTTGCCCCAGGGGTCCTTCTGCAGGCGGTCGATATAGCCGCCGGCGCGCCAGTTGCGGGCGGTATCGTTGCCGCTCGGCCGCTCGACCAGAGCACGCAGGCCCTGCTCGGTGGTCGGATAGTTGAAGTTGTCCAGGCGGTACAGGTTCAGCGCGCTTTCCAGCGCGCGGATATCATTCTGCACCTTGGTGATCCGGGCCTGGTCGGGCCGGTCCATCACCCGGGGCACCACCACCGCCGCCAGGATGCCGAGGATGACCACCACCACCATGACCTCGATCAGGGTGAAGCCGCGCTGGGCCAGGGATGCTTTGCGTACGTTATGGGACATATCAATTAACCAGTTGGTTGAGTTCAAAGATCGGCAACAGGATGGCCAGCACGATGATCAGCACCACGCCCCCCATCGCCAGGATCAGCAAGGGCTCGAAGACGCCCATGACCATGGCGATCCGTGCCTCCAGTTCCCGCTCCTGGGTTTCCGCCGCACGCTCGAGCATCTTGTCCAGCGTGCCGCTGCTCTCCCCGCTCTTGATCAGACTCAGGGTCATCGGCGGGAAATAGCCACTGCGCTCCAGCGCATGACCGATACCCGAGCCTTCACGGACCTTCTTCGCCGCATCGGTGACCGCCTCGCGCATCGGCGTATTGGTGATTACGCTGGCACTCATGTTCAGCGCCTCGAGCAGTGGCACGCCACTGCCGGCAAGGATGTTCAGCGTACGCGCAAAACGCGCGGTATTCAGGCCGCGCACCAGACGTCCGATCAACGGCAGTCGTAGTAACGCACTATCCCAGCGGTAACGGGCGGTGGGTCGCTTCAGCAGTTGCCGGGTCAGCAGTACCACACCGACGCCCCCCAGCAGCATCAGCCAGCCCCAATGGCGAACCGTGTCGCTGGTGGCGATCAGCGCCCGGGTCAGCCAGGGCAATTGCTGGTTCATGCCGGCGAAGACCTGCACCACCTCCGGCACCACATAGGTCAGCAGCGCCACCACCACCAGCAATGCCACCACGGTGAGGATCGCCGGATAGAACATCGCCAATTGGATCTTCTGGCGCATGGCATTCTGCGCCTCGACATTGTCGGCCAGGCGCTCCAGTACCAGGTCCATGCGTCCGGCCTGCTCGCCCGCGGCGATGGTGGTGCGGTAGATGGCCGGGAACACCGAGGGGAATTCACCCATCGCATGGGCCAGCGGCAGGCCTTCCATGACCCGGGTACGCACCGCCGACAGGGTCGCCTTGACCTTGGGCGACTCGCTCTGCCGGGCCACGGTGCCGAGCACTTCCTCGATCGGCATGCCGGCCTTGGCCAGGGTCGCCATCTGCCGGGTCGCCAGGGACAGCTCCAGCGGCTTGATACGCCGCTGCAATACCGGCATGCGCAACAGCGATGGCTTTTCCGCCACCTCGGTCACCGCCATCGGCATCAACCCCTGCTCGCGCAGACGCGTACGCACCTGACGCGAGGAGTCCCCCTCCTCCACCCCCTTGCGGGTGCGACCGGCCGGATCCAGGGCGACGTACTCGAAAGCCGGCATGCTCAGTCCTCCCGGGTCACACGCAGGACTTCTTCCAGCGTGGTGTCACCGGCCAGCACCCGGCGCAGGCCATCCTGGCGAATGCCCAGCTGCGCAAGCCGCGCGTGGCGGACCATGGCCTGCTCGCTGGCACCGTCGTGGATCAGGCCACGCAGGGTGTCGTCGATCTCGATCAGCTCGTAGATACCGGTCCGCCCGCGATAGCCGCTGCCATTGCACTGCGGGCAACCGACCGGGCTGTACAGCGTCGGCGCCTGCTGCGGATCGATATCCAGCAGGCGGCACTCGCTGGGCGTGGCGCTGTGCGCCTTGCGACAGTCCGGGCAGAGGGTGCGCACCAGGCGCTGGGCCAGCACCCCGTTGAGCGTGCTGGCCAGCAGGAACGGCTCGACGCCCATGTCCCGCAGGCGGGTAATGGCGCCGATGGCGGTGTTGGTATGCAGGGTGGAGAACACCAGGTGACCGGTCAGACTCGCCTGGATGGCGATCTGCACGGTTTCCAGGTCGCGGATCTCACCAACCATGACCACATCCGGGTCCTGGCGCAGGATGGCGCGCAGGCCACGGGCGAAGGTCATGTCGACCTTGGTGTTGATCTGGGTCTGGCCGATACCGTCGAGGTAGTATTCGATCGGGTCTTCCACGGTGAGGATGTTGCGGCTGCGGTCGTTCAGCCGCATCAGCGCCGAATACAGGGTAGTGGTCTTGCCCGAGCCGGTCGGCCCGGTCACCAGCACGATGCCGTGCGGGCGGTTGATCACCCGCTCCATAGCCTCGTAGTGCGTATCACACATGCCCAACTGACGCAGTTCCAGGCGCCCAGCCTGCTTGTCCAGCAGACGCAGCACCACCCGTTCGCCATGCCCGGACGGCAGCGTCGAGACCCGCACGTCCACCGCCCGGCCGACCAGCCGCAGGCCGATGCGGCCATCCTGCGGCAGGCGCTTCTCGGCGATGTCCAGCTTGGCCATGACCTTGATCCGCGAGACGATGACCGGCGCCAGCGCCCGTGGCGGCTCCAGCACCTCGCGCAATACGCCATCGACCCGCAAGCGGATGGACAGTCGATTCTCGAAGGGTTCGATATGGATATCCGAGGCGTTCTCCTTGACCGCCTCGGACAGCAGCGCGTTGATCAGGCGGATGATCGGCGCCTCGTCCTGGGATTCGAGCAGGTCCTCCGGCTCAGCCAGCGACTGGGCCACCGACATCAGGTCGGCATCCTCGCCCAGCCCCTCGACGAATTGCATGGCGTCGTTGGCCGAGCGCTCGTAGCGGTCGCGCAGACGCGCGGCGAAGGCATCGTCATCCAGCAATTGCGGGCGCAGCGGATGACCGGCCAGGCGGCGCAGTTCCAGCAGCGCCTGGGGATCGCAATCGGCGCGCACGAATACATCCAGCTGGTTGTCACGCAGTTGATCGGGCAGCACACCGAAGCGCCTGGCGAAGCGATAGCCGGTCTCGGCCTGCAGGCCCGCCTCGGGCAACGCCGCACTGCTGATATCGGTGTCCACAGGCACCTCCCTACTGGTCATCGCGCCCCCGGCGGTGCCGGAATCGGCGTTCTTACCGCCAGATTATCCTCGCTGGCATTCTCGAACGGTGGCGGCAGCGTCAGCAGATAGTTCCAGTCCGGCAGCACCGGCATGTCCCGGCGCGGCAACAGACTGTCATTGCGCCCCTGCTCCTTCAACTGCTGATCACGAATATAGCTGTACTTGGCATGGGTCAGGCTCTCCGCCACCGCGGTATCACGCACGATCACCGGCCGCAGGAACACCATCAGGTTGCGCTTCTCCACGCTGGCGGTGTCGTAGCGGAACAATCGCCCCAGGCCTGGCACGTCGCCCAGCAACGGCACCTTGTCCCGGGTCTCGACCATCTGGTCATCGATCAGGCCACCGAGCACGATCAACTGGTTGTCATCGACCATGACATGGGTATTGAGGCTGCGCTTGTTGGTGATCAGGTCCGCCGCACCGCTGGCGCCGGGGGCGATCTGCGAGACTTCCTGGGCGATCTCCAGACGTACCGCGTTGCCTTCGTTGATCTGCGGACGAATGCGCAGCTTGATACCCACGTCCTCACGCTGGATGGTATCGAACGCCTGGCCGGAGTTCTCCACCGAGCGGCCGACGATGAACGGCACGTTCTGACCGACAACGATTTCCGCCTCCTCGTTGTCCAGCGTCAACAGGCTCGGGGTGGACAGGATGTTGCTCGAACTGTCGCCCTGCAGGGCGTTGATCAGCAGGCCGATCTGGGTGCTGCCGATGGTGCCGACACCGCCGAGGGTGGCGCCATCGGACAGCGACGGCGGCGTGGTGATATCGCCGTCGAGGAAGCCGCTGATACCGGCGGCCAGGTTGAGAATGCCGCCACTGCCCCGGGCGAAGTTGATCACCCCCACGCCCCTGTTCTCATTGGCGAAGGCCCATTGCACACCCAGCTCCTTGGCCCGGTCATAGGACACCTCGGCGATGACCGCCTCGACCAGCACCTGGGCGCGGCGGATATCCAGCTGGCGGATGATCTGCGCCATTTCCCGGCTCAGTTCCGCCGGGCCATAGATCACCACCGAGTTGGTACTCTCGTGGGCCTGGATGCGCACCCGCGTCTCGCGGTTGCCGTATCCGTAGGAGCCGCTGCTGGTGCTGCCCGATGAGCTGCTGCCGGTGATGCCGTTTTCCGTGTCCCGCCCCTCGGCGATTCCACGCAGCACCTCGGCCACGTCTTCGGCCTTGGCGTAACGCAGGTAGTGCACCTGGGTGTTGCCTTCATCCCCCGGCACGTCCAGCTGGCGGATCATCGCGCGGTAGGCCAGGCGCTTCTGCGGGTCGCCCAGCAGCACCAGGGCATTGGTACGCTCGTCGGCGATCACCCGTACGCGCTTGGCGACGTTCTCTTCCGGCCGGGCGATGTTCAGCCCCTCGGTGATACGCACCAGTTCCAGGGCCGAGGCATGCTCCAGCGGAATGACCTCGAAATCCTCCATCGACTCCTGGTCGATACGCTGGATCAGCCCTTCAATACGACGCACGTTGGCGGCCGTGTCGGCAATCACCAGCGAGTTGGATTCGGCCGCCGCCGCCAGATGTCCACCCTTGGGCACCAGCGGGCGCAGGATGCGCACCAGCTGGCTGGCATCCAGGTGGCGTACGCTGATCACATGGGTGATGAACTCGTCGCCGCGACTGTCACGCTCCAGTGTGCCGACTTCGTTCTCCTTGGCCTGCACCTCGGGCACGATACGCACCGTGCCCTCGGCACCGGTCACCGCGGCGAAGCCATAGGACTTCAGTACGCCGAGAAACAGGTCATAGAGTTCACCGCGCCTGATCGGCTGGCCGGACACCACATTGACCTGGCCCCGCACCCGCGGATCGACGATGAAATTGATCCCGGTTTCCTGGCTGACGATCTCGATCAGGCCATTGATATCGGCATCACGCAGATTCAGCACCAGCTCCTCGTCACTGCTCTGCTCCACCGCTGTCTGGGCCATCACGGCGCTGCCCAGCAGGCTCAGGGTCAAGGCCAGCGGCAGGGCGTAACGGGTCTTGGGCAACAACATCATAGGCATCCTGGTCTCAATCCATGCTAATCGTTATGTTCATCGGTTCTCCGTTACGCTCCAGCGCCACCGATACCGAACTGGCGTCGGCCAACTCCTCCAGCAGGTCGCGGTAATCGTTGATCTCGGATACCGGACTGCCATTGACCTCGGTGATCACGTCGCCGGCCACCAGCCCGGCCGCCTCGAACTCCCGAGCATTGCGCGCCGGGCTGACCTCCAGGCCATAGAGCGCGCCGTCCTGCATCACCGGGTTGGCGCTGATCACCTCAAGGAAACGCTGGGGGTTGTTGACCCAGGCATCGCGATCGATACGCGGGGTGCTGTCCGCAGCGCTGCTGGTCGGCAACGCCGGCGCAGCACGGCGGGCGGCGGCGGGGCTGGCAGCACTGTCGTGGCGTTTCAGGCGCAGGGTCTCCAGGCGACCACTGCGATTGAGGATGACCCGATCGGGCAACACCTCCTGCAGCGTCACATCACCCGGCAGGGAAGCACCCACGCGATACAGTTTCTCCGATTGTCCCTGGGGCAACAGGATGGCCGCGCTGCGGCTCGGATCGGGGTCGGACAGCACACCCTTGAGCGACCAGCTCAGGGAGGTCTCCGGGGCGTGTACCGCGCGGCTTGCGGCCTGCGTGCGGGCGCTGCCGAACACGGAAAGACGAGCCAGTTCCTGGAAGCCGCCACGCTCGGCGACGGTCGGCTCGGACTGGATGATAGCGGAAGGGGCGGTGGCGGCCGCAGGCAGGATGCTCGAGGGTTCCAGCACCGCCCAGGTCAGGCGTCCCAGCAAGATAGCAGTGATAGCCACCAACACAAAGGTTGCAAACCTGACCACAGAATCCAATGTGAAACGGGCTACCAATGGCATGCATTCTCCTGGCAAAGGGCGCGGCCAGCGGGCCGCATGATCAGCCGCCAGAGGCTACCGATCTTTCTTTGCAGTTTTATTGTTATATCCCTGAAATATTCTTTCAGCCGACCGATTGTCACGAATTTGCCATGCACCAGCAACCCCTCAATCTCAAATAACAGAGGCATAGCACGCTACCGGGCGACAGAGACCGCTCTCAATAACCTGTTTGGGTGAATCAGAAAGGCAGGATGTCCCATTTGATGCGCTTCACCCGCCACTGTGACCGACGGGTGAAATAGAGCTTTCCTCAGCTACAGAGAGCGCATCGGACAGCCCTCATGGTGCGCAGCTCGGCATGCCGGATCGTTCGGGGGCGGTGAAACTGCAACCATAATTGGCATCCGCGACAGTAGCTGCGTCCAGCACCTTATCGCCAGCAGGTTTTACTCCCTCGTTCACCCACACCAGCCAGTCATTGATCGCCTGGGTATATTCGTCATCGGAAAAATCGCAATGACCCGGAGCACGTATCGCCCGCTGCACCAGCAGATTCTGTTTGCCATGTGCCTCGGCACCCTGGCGATACAACTGTTGGTGCAGGAATGGCACATAGAAGTCGCCCAGGGTATGCATGGTCAGCACCGGCACATCGAAGTCTCCATGCACATGGGGAATCCAGCGCACCCCATCTTCCCTCACATCATTGGCATGCTCATGTGCCGCCACCCGTTCGATCCGTTCATTGAACGCCAGTTCTTCGTCGGTTGGCTCAGGGTCATCGGTCCAGCGATAGATCCGGTCGATGTTGTCATACACGTTATACGCCAGGATGCCATCCACGGTACCGTCTGAACCGCCAGTCGCCACCACGATATTATTGAAGAAGCTGGCAAAGCCCTGATCGAACAATGGACGCGGGCCACCAGTCAAGTGCATCGCCATGGCTTTGAGCCGCTCCCCCTCAAGATTGGCGGGCGATCCCCAATTAGGCATGCCATTGGGCAGCACATTGAACAGCGCCCGCACCATGGGCCCAGAGTCCAGAATGATTCGGCCAGTCTCTTCATCAGTGGTACCAAGCAGTTCCTGGAAGCTGGAGAAGTCTTCATGACCATAACCGGCCATTTCCTGCATAAGGCGCGGATAATCACCCAGCCACTGGAACTCATTCTGTTCCGCCTGACAGAACGGCGCTGCCCCCGCATAATCGACTGGCGTCAAGGTGCGCTCACGGTTCTCCCGATCCACCGCCGCTGCAGCCACATGCCCGCCCATCGAGGTACCGGAAATCAATATCTGTTCGGGGGAGTTGAACTGCACGCCATAATCCGCAAGCAGATAATCGGTAAAGTGAGCAGCCAGCTTGTTGGTGTCCTCGATACCAGCTCGCACATCATAGAAAGTGGCCGAATAGGAGGAGGATGCCCAGGCGTAACCTGCCGCCAGCACCGCATCACGCCAGGCAGCAGGCGGAAGCACTGTGTTCAGCTCTCCACCATCACCAGCGAAGCCACGGGCGAACATGATCAGGCCGCGCTCATCCCAATCATCCGGTATCTCAACAGCATAGATGGCATCGCCCTGAATACCTTCATAGATACCGTAATAGGCGGATGTTCCAGGGCGCGCCTCGAACGAGATTTTCTCGGCGGGTACGAATGTGCGCTCATCATGCAAGCGGGTTTGTTGCTCCGGCCCAGCTCCTGAACGGGAAGATGAGCCACTACCCCCACTCAGACATCCGGATAACATGACCGCTGTCAGCGCCAGCGAAACGGCAGTCCGGCAAGAACGTATATCCTGCATAAGAAAACTCCATTATTTTTATAATCAACATCTGCAAAGTGCTCAAAGCCGACAGCATCTTAGGCAGCCAGCTCAAGCCCTGTGCCAATAATAAGGAGCACGCCTCTTGCGCCGAATGATCTGAAAGGTCAATTTTATGATCGTAAGCGACACAGCCTACCGATAAGTCTCCCGTTACCCAGTCGGGCAGCCGGAATCACCGGGGCGCAAGGGCTCGGTAAAGGTACAACCGTATGCCGGGTCTGCGATTTGCACCGGATCTTGAACGTCATCCCCTTCCGGCTTGGCTCCGCCATTCACCCAACCCAGCCAGTCGGTGATCGCGCGCGTGATCTCTTGCGCAGAAAAGTCACAGTGCCCAGGGGCACGAACAGCCCGTTGCACCAGAAGCCCATCGCTGCCCCTGTCGATGGCGTTCTTTCGATAGGTCTGCTGATTGCCGAAGGGCACCAGAAAGTCTCCCAGCGTATGCATGGTCATGACAGGCACATCGAAATCCCCACTGATCAGGGGAAGCCACCTGACCCCATCGGTGCGCAGAGGGTTTGCATCAGGCGCGGCGGAGATACGTTCTATCCGCTGATTGAACTGCCTCTCAGCTACGGTAGGAAAAGGGCCATTTGTCCAGCGGTAGATCCTGTCCTGGTTATCGTAGTGGTTTGATCCAAGCACGCCTTCCAACGTCTCCATCCCCCCGGCCCTGTTCATTGCCAGCACAAGGTCTTTGAACTGGGAGGCGAACCCCTCCTCGAAAAACGGCCTCCGCCCACCAGTGAGGCTCTCGACGATCCCCATTAAGCGTTCGCCATTGGGTGACACCGGACTTGCCCAGTCAGGTGCTCCATTCTGCTTCAGCTCGAACAGAGCGGTAATGGCAGCTCCAGGCGACTTCAGAATGAGGCCTGTATCTCCGAAATCGCCAATCAGGGGAGCGAATTCGGCAGGATTGAGATGGCCGTAGCCAGATAGCTCCTGCACCACTTTCCCATAGTCGATCAACCAGACGAATTCATTCTGGTCAGAATGGCAGAAAGGCGCCGCCCCAGCATAATCAACAGGAAAGGCTGTCCTTTCCCGGTTCTCGCGCTCCACGGCAGCCGCAGCAACATGTCCACCCATGGAAGTACCCGAAATGAGATATTGGGAAGGCTGCTGGTAATCTGCTCCCCAATCCGCCCGCAGATAGTCCATAAGGTTCAGGGCCAGCTTGTTGGTATCCTCGATACCGGCACGCACATCGTAGAAGTTCGCCGAATACGACGATGAGGCCCAGGCATAACCCGCCGCCAGCACCGCATCCCGCCAGGGCTCTTCTGGCAGTTCGAGGTTGAGAATCGGGCTTCCGCCCCGCGAGCCGTGCGTATACATGATCAATCCGTAGCCATCCCAGTAATCCGGGATCTCGACGGCATAAACAGCAGCGCCCTGAATACCTTCATAGATACCGTAATAGGCCGTCGTGCCGGGGCGCGCCTCGAAAGAGATATCTTCAGCAGGAACGAATTGGCGTTCATCCTGCAGGCGGGTCTGCTGTTCCGGCGGCTTCCCCGCCTCCGGCATGGAACGGGAGGAGGAGCCATCACCACCCAGACAACCTGACAACATCAAAGGGATCAGTATCAATAACCCCGTTCCCGTGAGAGGGCGTGTATCTTTCATGCAGCGTCTCCATTGTTTTTATAATCAACGCCTGAATACCGGGTGATCGAAACCGACAATACCCCAGGCGACCGGCTCAGGACATGTGGCAATATAAGGGCTGCGACTGATGTGCTGAATGATCCGCAACGCCAGCTTCATGATCTGAAATGACACGAGACAAATGAGCGGAGACAGGGCGGCGGCCCTCAACCAGAAGGCCGGATATCACCGTGGACCCCATGCGGCAGGCAGCGCTTGAAGAGAAGCGTTATTCACCCAACAAGATCCTGGCGCTGGTCGAGTCCGCTGCCGGGTTCGGCCTGAATGCGAGCCAGATCCTTGAGGGCACCGGACTGTCCCCGGCAGAACTGCTGTTGCCGGAGACGTTGACTTCCAGTCGGCAATATCTGACCGCCGTGCATAATGCCCTGCATCTGGGAGCACCTGGCTCGCTGTCAGTCAGCACAGCGCAGAAGATCCATCTGTCCAGCTATGGCATGTACGGCTTTGCCATGCTTTGCACTGAAACCCTGGGCAAGGCAAACCAGCTTGCGGTCAAGTACCAGCAACTGGCCGACCCCACTCTTTCCATGCAGTTGTCGTTCGAAAACAACACCATGTCCTGGGTTTACCCCGGCTACGCGCAGCGCAGCACCGTCGAGGTGTCGGAAGAGGTCTACCGCTTTCTGATCGAATTCCGACTCATAGTGCATGCCAATCTGGCCAAGGAAGGGGTTGGCGACTGGTGCATTCCAGCCAGGGTCAGTTTCACCTGGGCTGCGCCGCCCTATGCCCAGCTCATCGCCGAAGCACTGCAATGTCCGCTGGAATTCGAACAGGAAACCAACCGGCTGGACTACCCCATCGCCTGGAAAGATCACCCCTCGCCCCTGGCGAACAAGATCACTGCAGCCCAGCTATCCGAGCAATGCGCCCAACTGCTGGCCACTTTCGATTGGCAGGATGGCTTCAGCACCAGGGTATATCACGAGCTCACCCGTACTCGCGGACGCTTTCCGACCCTGGACGAGGTGGCGGGCAACCTGTGCATTTCCTCCCGCACCCTGCACCGCAAACTGACCCAGGAGGGCACCTCGTATAGCCGGTTACTGTCAGACGTACGCCGCTCCCTGGCCATCGACTACCTGAAAGGCACTGCCCTGACCATCAATGACATCGCTGATCTGCTGAATTTCAGTGATCCCACGGCCTTCCGCCATGCTTTCAAGCAGTGGACCGGCACCACCCCCAATCGCTACCGGCAGGCAACGCAACGGAGCAAAGGCCACAACGCTTCCTGAGCCTACATCTCCGCCTTCTCTTCCCGTACAACAGCAACGGACTGTCCATTTTCATCATCAGTCTGTCATTGGCAATCATCCCCAGCTATCAGTCATCGGTATACCTTCACCCTTGTTCTGCGCCCGTTCATTGCCGCCAGTGATACGGGCACGGCTACTTGGCCCTTCGCTACCCCTGGCGAAGGGCCGATGACAAAAACAACAACAGGAGTCTCCATGAACAAGACAATACCTCCCCTGTCCCTATTGACCCTGAGCCTGGCACTGACTACTGGCTGCTTGGGCGGCGGCTCATCATCGTCAAGCAGCACAACCGACCCCGTTGACTTGCTGACCGTGGAAACCAGGCAAGGCACCCTGCAGGGCTACCGCGACTCCGGCGCGCTGATCTATAAGGGTGTTCCCTTTGCTAAGCCGCCGGTGGGCGATTTGCGCTGGCGAGCCCCACAGGCGCCAGAAAGCTGGGAAGGAACCAAGCTGGCAACCGAAGCAGCGGAGGTCTGCACCCAGGTTGCCCGGACCCCACAATGGGTTCCGACTGGCAGTGTAGACGCGCCTGACGGCTACATTGGCAGCGAAGACTGTCTGTATCTGGACATCTACCGCCCCGACAGCGACGAACGGGACCTGCCGGTGCTCATGTGGATTCATGGCGGAGGCTGGATTCTTGGCGGCGCAACCAGTTATGACGGTAGCGCACTGGCGACCTCGCAGAATGTGATTGTGGTGGTTGGACAATACCGCCTCGGGCCAATGGGCACGCTATCCAGCTCCGTGCTGGCAGACAATGAAGACCCGCTGGATGGCTCGGGCAACTACCTGATTCTCGATCAACTGAAAACACTGGAATGGATTCACGACAATATCGCCGGCTTTGGTGGCGATCCCGGCAAGGTCACCATAGGCGGACAGTCCGCTGGTGCCGACAACGTCTACAACCTGATGCTGTCGCCACTGACCGAGGGACGGAACCTGTTTTCTCAAGCCGTCAGTATGAGCGGTGGCCTGGGTGACTTCCTCAATGTGCCTCCCTCCGATGACACCAGCAACCTGATGATCGACTGGCTGCTGCAGGAAGATGGCCTGGCCGATGGCTGGGAAAGCGCCGCAGCCGAACGGCAAAGGACGAGCAACGAGGAGCTGCAACAGTATCTGCGCAGCAAGAGCGACTTTGCCATACAGCGCTCCATTGCCGCCGCAACCGAGCGCCTGACCGGGGCCAGATCCATTCCGACCTCCTTTCCGATTCTCGACGGACATGTGCTGCCCGCCGAAGACGGCTTCGACACAGTACACCGCGGCGCCTTCCGCGAAGTCCCGCTGATAGTCGGCAGCACCCTGGATGAAAGCAAGGCACTGACACTGCTGACCCTTGGCGGCCCCTTCAAGGCCAACCATGACGTACCCAGCGGAGCGCGCACCTGGCTGGACCTGCTATACGGCGTGCTTATCCCGGCACCAGCTCCACTCGCCTTGGCCGATGTGCTACCAACCTCGGAAGACCGCGACCTGTACCATAACTGGACCAGGGAAAGCTCCTGGCTGATGCGTGCCAAGCAGATCGACGAGGTGGCTACAGCCTTCGCCGCCGCCGCACCTTCCATGCCTATCTACAACTACCTGTTCAGTTGGGACGGGGGCGATGATCCGGATGTAGCTGACTATAAGCTGATCTATGGCGCTGCCCACTCCGTGGATATCCCCTTCCTGTTCGGTCAGATGGACCCTGAGCAGGCCACCGCCTACAGTGACTTCTCCTTTACCGCGAAAAACCGGCCAGGACGCGTCCTGTTGAGCAACGCCATGCAGGATTATCTCGGCGAATTCATGCGTAGTGGAGATCCCAACAAGGCTGGAGCTTCTTTACCAGTGTGGCCCACCTGGAGCCCAGCCTCGCCGAACCTGCTGGATTTCAATGCCAGTATGGACCAGTTGGACCTGAAGCTTGATCAGTTCAGGCTGACGCCGGAACAGGTGGAGGCAGACATAGCAGCTTATGAGCATCCACTGTTCCAGGAACTGCTGGAGTAAAAGATCTCTCGCCTTGCGTATGAATGACAACGGGCCGGACGGGTGCGACACTGCACCTGCCCGGCCCGTCCGGCATGGTCAAGGAAAAACCGGATCAGCTGCCGATCACACCGCCATCGTCTTTCCAGATCACCACGGTCGCCGAACGCGGCGGAGTCCTGCCCGGGTTGCGGTCCGGCCAGGTGCTGCGCACGAAGCGGCGGTCAGCGGCCCATTCCGCCGGCGTGGTGGTGGCGCCGGGGTGCTGCACGTTGATGAACATGGTCTTCTGGTCAGGGGTGGTAATCACGCCGGTGATCTCCTGGCCGATGGGACCGGTGAGGAAGCGGCGCAGCTCGCCGGTGACGGGATCGGCGCAGAGCATGGCGTTGTTGCCGAAGATCTCGAACACGCCGGTGTTCTGGCTGCCTTCGCCGATGTCGGTCTGGATCCAGACGCGGCTGTCGCGGTCGATCCACAGGCCATCCGGTGAGCTCAGCAGGTTGTCGGCGGTCAGCGTAATATCCTGCGAACCATCCGGCGCTTCGCCCCGAATCCTGCCCTTGAGATTGGCCTGGCCGCTGTCACCATCATCGCCACCGAACAGGAAGATATCCCACTCGAAGGTAGTGGAGGCATGCTCACCGTTGGCTTCCTGCCAGCGGATGATATGGCCATGCAGGTTATTGGTGCGCGGGTTGGCGCCGATCTCGGTTGAGCGACCACTGTTGTTGGTCAGGGTGAAATATACATCACCATTGTTCGGATCGACCGCGCCCCACTCCGGACGGTCCATCGGCGTACCACCCATGATGCCGGCGGCCAGGCGGGTATTGACCAGCACGTCGGCCTGATCGGCAAAGCCGTTGGATGCATCCAGGCCATTCTGGCCATGCACCAGCGGCAGCCACTCACCCGTACCGTTGTCATTGAATTTGGCAACGTACAGGACGCCGGTGTCCAGGATGGAGCCGTCGGTGGAACCCGCCACATACGGTTGCTCGCTGACGAACTTGTAGATGAACTCGTTGGTGGAATCATCACCCGAATAGCAGACCACCGGCTGGCCATCGACCGCCGGGCCGAAGACCACGCCTTCGTGGCCGAAGCGACCGAGGCTGGTACGCTTTTTCGGAACGCTGTGCGGGTCAAAGGGATCGATTTCCACCATCCAGCCGAAGCAGTTCGGTTCGTTTCGGTAGTCTTCGGTGGCGCTGGCACCGGTGCTGGTGGCATCGAAACGAGTGAACTCCTCGCCACCGCCATTGGCCAGCGCCCAGCGGTAGCGGCTGTCCTGGGCACGAATACCGTAGCGCTGATGCTCGCGCGGCAGCGGATTGTCACGGTTGCCGAAATAACCGGCCCAGTTTTCCTCGGCGGCCATATAGGTGTTCCAGGGCGTCACGCCCATGGCGCAGTTGTTCAGGGTGCCGCGGGTAGCATGACCTTCGGGGCTGTACTTGGTCTTCACCAGGTTGCTGCCACGCACCGGGCCGTGCAGTTCCATCGGGGTCAGGCCGGTGATGCGGCGGTTGTAGTCGCTCTGCACCAGCTCCCAGCGACTGTCGGCACGTCTTTTCACATGCACCACCGAGACGCCATGGGCGTTCAGTTCCTTGAGCGCCTGGTCACGATCGCGCGTGCCATCGCCACGCATGACCACCGCGCCACTGCCAAGCGACACACCGATATGGTCGAGGTGCATGAAACGCGGCTCGACGTATTCATGGTTCATTACCAGCAGACCTTCGTCGGAGTTGCCGTCAAAGGGCTCCTGACCGTCGATCGGGAAGAAGTGCATGCCGTCATGGTGCGAGCCCATCTGCATGCCCTGCTCGGCCCCGGTGTTGGCCACATCGAAGGCCGGATAGTCGCCGGTGATCGGCGTGCCCCAGGGCAGGATCACCTGGTAGCTGTAGCCTTCCGGAACCACGATCTCGTCCGACTCGCTGGTCGGCACGGCGGTGAAGCCGAGCAGCGGGCCCGGCTCGCCGTCACCATTGCCCGGCGCTTCGTCATCATCACGGCTGCTGGAGTTGCTCAGGCAACCGGCCAGGCCCAGGCTCAGAAAGCCCAGGCCGGCAGCACCGGCGCTGCCCTTGAGCAGGGTACGCCGGGCCAGGCGGGCTTCCAGTACGCTGGCAAAGGTACGGTTCTCGGTGTGGCTGAGCTGCGGCTCGTCACCGTTACCATTGTCAACGATGGTGATGTTGTTGCGAATTTCATCAGACATCCGTACTTCCCTCTACAGGCTATGGTTATGATCGGTAGAGGATGAAGTGCGCAGATGAAAGCGGGACGACTGTCCGGTGAAAGTTTGACGACGGAAAAATGACACCGGCGAGCCTGCCAGCCGGAGTCCGCAGGGCTTTCGCCTAGCCTGTTCCCGCTCCCAGAAGCGCTGCCAGCAAAGCCACCGCCAGCAGCAATGAGATGCCCTGCCACACCGCCACCGGGTTGCGCTCCAGCAGCGGCACCCCGTGTCTTGCCTGGCTCCCGTTGCCAGGCTGGCAAAGTGCGAAGGTGAATTCGGACAATGCCGCGTAACGCTGGTTCGGGTCCGGCTGCAATGCCTTTTTCAGCACCTCATCCAGCCATACCGGCAGGTCCTGGCGGTAAGCCGTCACATTGCGGTATTTCAGTCGCAGTTGCGCGGCGCGCGTGGTGGCGCTGGCCACCCCGGTGCCATAGGGCAATCTGCCGGTGAGCATCTGGTAGGTGATCACGCCCAGCGAGAACAGGTCCGAACGGGATGTACCCGCATAGCCGAGGAAATATTCCGGCGCCGAGTACTGCAGGGTACCCAGCAGTGGCGCTGCGCTGTCAGCGTGCTCCATTTCATTGAGTCCGGCTACGCTGACGGAACCGAAATCGATGATCCTGACCGTGCCCGCACGGTCGATCATGATGTTCTGCGGGCGCAGGTCCTGGTGCAGCATGTCCAGCCGATGGAATGCCCGCAGCCCCCTGGCGATCTGCTCGACGATATCGCGCACCACCTGCAGCTCCGGGGCCGGGTGATCGAGCATCCACTGGTGCAGGGTCTGGCCCTCGACGAACTCGCTGACGGTATACAGGTAGCCACGCGGACGATGCTGCGCAGCGGCCCTGAGCACATGCGGACTGTGAATCCGCCGGGCGACCCACTCCTCCAGCATCAGGCGTTCAAGGTAGGCGCGGTCCCCGCGCAGGTCGATGGAAGGCACCTTCAACGCCAGGGTCTCGCCGGTATCGTTGTCGGTAGCCAGGTAGACATGGCTGCGACTGCTGGCATGCAGCTCGCGCTCGATGGTATAGCCATCGAACAGCATGCGGCTGTCCAGCAGCGGTGCTGGCGGCAGGTCCGCGAGTTGCTGGCTGTACTCGTCTGCGCTGGGTGCCGGCAACCCGTCGATACGGACCAGCTGTACGGTCAGGTTATCCCCGCTGCCCTGATCCAGGGCATGCTCGACCATCCGCCGCGCGGCGAGGTCCAGATCATCGCCATGCGCCGCGACCAGGGTACGCAAGGTCACCGCATCGATGAACTCATGCACCCCGTCAGTGGTGAGAATGAACAGGTCGCCCAACTCGACACCCAACGACAGGTGATCGATCTCCAGGTGCGGGCCAACACCCAGGGCCCGGGCCAGATAGCTGGTATCCGCGGATATCCGCAGCCGGTGATCGGTGGTCAGTTGCTCCAGATCATCGCCGCGCAGGCGATAGATGCGAGAGTCGCCAACATGAAACAGATAAGCCGTAGCGGACTTGATGATCAGCGTGCTGAAGGTGCAGACGTAACCGCGGTCGCTGTCATAGCGGTATTCGCTGCGGCGGGTCTGGGAGTACAACCAGGAGTTGGTCGCCGCCAGCACCCGCTGGGCCGACTTGCGCACCGACCAGGCGTCCGGCGTGCAGTAGTAGTCCGCCAGGAAGCCGGCTACCGCCGTCTGGCTGGCGACATGGCTGACCGCACTGGTGCTGATGCCATCGGCCAGTGCGACCACGATGCCCTTTGAGCCCAACTGGGGTTGCCGTGCAATGCAGGCGCCATGGAAGTCCTGGTTGATATCCTTGCGCCCTCGCTCGGATGCCTGGCCGAGGGCGATCTGCAGACCTCCAGGCGATGATGCCCGGGCGGAGTCTGCCCGGGCTTCGCAGGAACTCATACGGTCTGGCGCAGCTGGACCCGCTTGGGTGCGGTCTTGATATGCGTGGTGTACAGGGTCAGGCCGGTGAAGGCCAGTCCGCCCACCAGGTTGCCAAGCGCGGTGGGGATTTCGTTCCAGATCATGTAATCCATGACCGAGAAGTCGCCGCCCATGATCATGCCGAAGGGGAACAGGAACATGTTCACCACCGAATGCTCGAAGCCCATGTAGAAGAACAGCATGATCGGCATCCACATGGCGATCGCCTTGCCGCCGACGGTGGTGGAGATCATTGCGCCGACCACCCCCATCGACACCATCCAGTTGCACAGCATGCCGCGCAGGAAGATGGTCGCCCAGCCAGCCGCGCCGTATTCGGCATAGCCCAGGGTACGACTTTCGCCAATATGCGAGATCTTCTCCCCCACCTCACCGCCATCGATGGAAAAACCGTAGGTAAAGACGAAGGCCATCATCACCGCCACTGTCAGCGCACCGGCGAAGTTGCCGAGGAACACCCAGCCCCAGTTACGCAGAATCGCTCCGGGCGTCACGCCCGGCCGCCGGTCGAGCAGCGCCAGCGGCGTCAGCATGAACACACCGGTCAGCAGGTCGAAACCCATCAGGTAGAGCATGATGAAGCCGACCGGGAACAACACCGCACCCAGCAGGGCAGAGCCGGTCTGTATGGTCACGGTAATGGCGAATACCGCCGCCAGGGCCAGGATGGCCCCTGCCATGAAGGCCCTGATCAGAGTATCGCGGGTGGACATGAACAGCTTGGACTCGCCAGCATCCACCATTTTTGACACGAATTCGCTCGGTACGAGATAGGACATGGGTTGTTTCCTTTTGCGGGTATCAGTTGGCGGCGGCGCCGTTGCCGACAGCAAGAATCTCTACCTGGTCATCCTTGAAGCGGGCAGGCCAGACGGTGAGCGACTGGTCCGGCTGCTCCAGGCATTGCCCGTCATCCAGTCGGAAGTGCTGCTTGTACAGCGGCGAGGCAACCACCAGCGCGCCGTCCAGCTGCCCGACAATGCCCCGGCCGATCACATTGGCACCTGATTGCGGGTCGCGATTGTGGATCGCGTACAGCTGTTCGCCACCCTGAGTCTGCGGCAGGTAGAAGAGCGCTATCTGGGTGCCGGCAAACCAGGCGACGATGCCGGAGTTGGCCACCAGCTCCTGGCGACTGCACAGCGGATGCCAGCTGGCTGCGGCGGGGTTCGATGCAAGGGTGACAGCGTTGGCCTGGCTCATCAGAGTATCTCCTCGGTTGCGGGAATCAGGGTCAGTTCGCTCGGGGTCGCCGGGCGGCGCTGGCCGCGCTCGGTAACGAAACGGATATCGGGGTCGGCACCCGCAGCATTGACGAAGGTGCGAAAGCGCTTGAGTTTTTCCGGGTCCTGCAGAGCATTGGCCCACTCGCATTCATAGCGATCGATCACCAGCTGCATCTGCGCTTCCAGCTCGGCAGCCAGCCCGAGGCTGTCGTCGATGATCACCTGCTTGAGATAGTCCAGGCCGCCATCGAGGCTTTCACGCCATACCGAGGTACGTTGCAGACGGTCGGCGGTGCGCACGTAGAACATCAGGAAGCGGTCGATGTAGCGCACCAGGGTCTGGTCATCCAGGTCGGTGGCGAACAGCTCCGCATGTCGCGGACGCATCCCGCCATTGCCGGCCACATAGAGGTTCCAGCCGCTGTCAGTGGCGATCACGCCGATATCCTTGCTCTGCGCCTCGGCGCATTCGCGGGTGCAACCGGAAACACCGAACTTGATCTTGTGTGGCGCACGCAGCCCTTTGTAGCGATGCTCCAGGTGCAGGGCCATGCCCACGCTGTCCTGCACGCCGTAGCGGCACCAGGTACTGCCGACACAGGACTTCACCGTGCGCAGGGATTTGCCATAGGCGTGGCCGGTCTCAAAGCCGGCGGCGATCAGCTCGCCCCAGATAGCCGGCAGCTCGTGCAGCTGGGCACCGAACAGGTCGATGCGCTGGCCACCGGTGATCTTGGTGTACAGGTCGTACTTGCGCGCCACCTCACCCAGCACGATCAGCTTGTCGGGGGTAATCTCGCCGCCGGCGATGCGCGGCACCACCGAATAGGTCCCGTTCTTCTGCATGTTGGCCATGAAGGTGTCGTTGGTGTCCTGCAGCGGCACCAGCGCCGGATCCATGACCGGCTCGTTCCAGCAGGAGGCCAGGATCGAGCCCACCGCCGGCTTGCAGATGTCACAGCCGATGCTGCCCCGGCCATGCCGCTCCAGCAGCTCCTCGAAGCGGGTGATACCCTCGACCCGGACGATGCCGTACAGCTCCTGGCGGGTATGGGCGAAGTGCTCGCACAGGCTCTTGTCCACCGCGATGCCGCGGGCACTCAGCTCATGCTCGAACACCTGCTTGAGCAGCGCACTGCAACCGCCACAGCCGGTGCCGGCCCGGGTGATGGCCTTCAACGCCCCCAGCTCGGTCACCCCGTCCGCCACCTGGCAACACACCGCTCCCTTGCTGACGTTGTGGCAGGAGCAGATGATCGCCGCATCCGGCAGCGCCTCGGCACCCAGCGCCACGACACCTTCGGATTGCGGCAGAATCAGACTCGATGGGTCCTTCGGCAAACGGATACCGTTCAGCGCGTACTGCAACAAGGTATCGTAATAGCTGTTGTCGCCAACCAGCACCGCACCCAGCACCTGCTTGCCGTCCGCCGAGACCACCAGGCGCCGGTAGCTGCCGCTCAGCTCGTCGATGAACCGGTAGCTGCGAGAGCCCGGCGTGGCGCCATGGGCATCACCGATGGAACCGACATCCACTCCCAGCAGCTTGAGCTTGGTGGACATATCGGCGCCGGTAAAAGGCTCGCAGGGTTGGTCGGTCAGCTGCGCGGCGACACTGCGCGCCATGCGATAACCCGGTGCGACCAGGCCGAACACGCTGCCATTCCAGCTGGCGCACTCGCCGATCGCGTAGATATCCGCATCGTTGCTGCGGCAGTGCTCATCCACCACCACGCCGCCGCGCTCGGCGATCTGCAGGCCGGCCTGGCGCGCCAGTGCGTCCTGCGGACGAATTCCGGCGGAAAACACCACCAGGTCGGTCTCAAGGTGTTCGCCATCGGCAAACTGCATGCGCCAGCGGCAGGACTCACCTGGCGTAATCGCCGTAGTGGAACGGGACAGGTGCACGCCCACGCCCAAGGCCTCGATCTGTGCGCGTAGCGCCGCACCACCCTGCTCGTCCAGTTGCACCGGCATCAGGCGTGGTGCGAACTCCACCACATGTGCCTGCAGGCCGAGAGACTTGAGCGCATTGGCCGCCTCCAGCCCGAGCAACCCGCCGCCGACCACCACGCCGCAGCGCGCACCCTCGGCAGCCTGGCGAATGGCATCCAGGTCTTCGAGGGTGCGGTAGACCAGACGTGACGTACCTTCAGCGCCGGTTATCGGCGGCACGAAGGGAAAGGAGCCAGTAGCCAGAATCAACTGATCGTAGCGGGTGCGCCCATCACGGGTGACCACTTCCTTGCGCTGCCGGTCGATTTCCAGCACCGGTGTATCCAAGTGCAGATGCAGACCCGGCTGCTGATACAGTTCCGCCACCCCCAGCGCCAGCGACTCGGCATCGCGCCCGGCAAAGTACTCGGACAGATGCACGCGGTCATAAGCCCGCTGGCGTTCCTCACCGAATACATGGATTTCATAGCGAGACAGAGCGCCCAGTTCAACCAGTTGCTCGACACAGTGATGGCCGACCATGCCATTGCCGATCACCACCAGTGTTGCGCTGCGGATCGATGCGACGTTACCGCTCATACCCTTCCCCTTCAACAGTCCAACTGACCAATATCAGGAGCAGAGCAAGCCGCGTGCCAGCTAGCCGATCAGCATTGCGCCAGACAGCGCAAACGCCCATATTCAAGGGCTGTAGCGGTACCCGCCATCACCATAAGAGTGCACTGTGCCAGCATGGGAGGAGCGCATGATTGAACCACGGCGGGGCAACCCAGCGATCCGGGGAACCCGTTTTGGTGCGTCGGCGGCAGGTGGGTGCTTATCTGGCAAAGAGCTACTTTATGTTGTACTCTCACCGGCACGGCGAACCTCAAGGATTGACGGGCCCCGAGCCCAAAGGGTAGCAATAGAGATGCAAAGCCAGGGATTCCAGTCACAGCTCACAGCTCACAGCTCACAGCTTAGGTGAGCGCGGTTTCAGAAGTTCCCCTCTTTCGAAGATTTTTTTAAAAAAATTTTCTACGTCTTCGACACCCGGTAACAACCGACCCTGCAAGGGTTTTACCCTGATAGAGCTGATGGTGGTTGTGGTCCTGCTCGGCATAGCCGCCAGTATCGCCATTCCCAGTTTCACCCAACTGATCAATAGCAACCGCAGCCAGTCCCTCACCAATGAACTGCTGGCCCTGGCTCAGTTCGCCCGCAGCACCGCCGTGCAACAACGCAGGTCGATCAGTCTATGCAAGGAGACCGATCAGTGGGCGGTAAAAACAGCCTGCAGCAGTGGCGCAGAGGTACTCCGCTCGGTGGAGCTACCCGCCAACGCTCAGGTCAACTCCGCCACCAGCGCAGTGACCTTCCGCCATAACGGCACCGCCTCGGCCGCTGCCAGCATCACCGTCTGTTACGACAGCAAGGCCAGCAATGGCTACACCATCACCATCCGCAACACTGGTAGCGCCCGCAGTTGGTCCCGAGGCAAGACGGACGGCAACGGTACAGCGCTCAGCTGCTCATAAGGGGAAGAATATGAAGCGTCAGGCTGCCAGGGGATTCAGCATGATCGAGATTCTGATCACACTGCTACTGATCGGCGTCGGGCTACTGGGCATGATGGCTCTGCAAAGCCGTACCATCCAATACACCCAGGATGCGGTGCAACGCAATACCGCCGCCACGCTGGCCAATGATCTGGTCGAGCTGATACGCGCCATGCCCGATGGATTACCGGGCAGTTCGGGATTCTACAAGGCCAAGGGCGCTGCATTCGCCAGCCTCCCAACCAGTTGCACCCCCCTACCGGACAACGCTGCCGGGCAACTGGCCTGCTGGGCGGACAGGGCTGGCAAGGCCCTGCCTGGTGCCGGGAGTCTGCTGAGCAGCGAGTTCTATATCTGCCGGACCGCTACAGCCAACAGCTGCAGCGGCGACGGCTCCATGGTGGAAATCCAGATTGCCTGGCAGGCCCGCGGAGGTGAGTGTCCCGCAGCCGATGGCAGCGTACAGAGCATCTGTCGCTACCGCCTGCGCAGCCAGATATAGGAAATGAAGAAGATGACACCGCACACGGCCCAGAAAGGCCTTTCGATCATCGAGATCATGGTGGCTCTGGTGCTCAGTAGCCTGCTGATTCTCGGGGTTACCCAGGTCTATCTCGATAACAAGCGCAGTTACGTATTCCAGCAGAGCCAGTCGGAGAACCAGGAAGGCAGCCGCTACGCCCTGCTGTTGCTGCAACAGGAGCTGGCCAAGGCCGGTTACCGTCGACGCCCGGACCAACTACCCGAAGCAGCCTTCCCCGCCAGCAACGTAATTGGCTGTAACTTCAGCAGCGGCCAGGCTGTACGTGGTGATGCAGGTCAGGTCTGTATCCGCTACCAACCCAGTGGCCCCGATGAGCTCAATTGTAGAGGCAACCCACCACACAACGCAGCAGATCTGGATGAGCCCTATACCAGCTCGCCAGAAATCATCGTCGCCCGGCTGTACCGGCAAGACGATGCCCTGCTGTGTGACAGTATCCATACCAACCCGACGACCGGCGCAGCCATCAGCGGCACCAGCAGTACCGCTAATGTACTGCTGACCGGGCTGGCCGGCCTGCGCTTTCAGTTCGGTATCGGCAGCGCCAGTGATGCTCGCAGCATCCACCAATATACCGATACCCCAACCACCCCCATCCTCGCCGTTCGCTATACCGCCCTGCTGCGCAGCACCAGCATCAACCAGCGAGAGGCCACCGATGTGGATACCGCCCTGGCCCACTGGAGCAGCCTCAGCGGCACTCCGGCCACGGAACTCACTGCCCTCAAGGATGATGACAGGGGCCAGCTGTACCACGTCTCGCAAAGCACCGTCATGCTGAGGAACCTGATGCCATGAACGTCCGCCCATTATCCACGCAGCGGGGCGCCACGCTGTTCGTCGCCCTGATCATGCTACTGATTGTCACCCTGCTGGCACTGTCCGGCGCACGCGAGACAACGCTGGAAACCCGCATCACCGGCAACTTCGTCGAACAGCAGCAACTGCTCAATGATGCCGAGGCCGCCCTGCGTGAAGGTGAGCGCCAGCTGACCCAAGGTATTCGGCCACTGGAGCCCGCCTGCTCCGGCGACTACTGCCTGCATGATGATGAGCAGTTGCAACCAACCAATGAGCAGGCTTTCAGCGAAGGCGCGCTGGCCTACAGTCTCGGCGGCGGCAACGACACCCAATGGTATGCCGTGCCAGCACTCTCCGGCGCAACGGAAAACCAATCGGAGAACCCCGAGTACGGCAACATGATGATGGGCATTGGCACCTTCCGCTACGAGGTCAACGCCCAGTCGAGCAGCACTACCGAACAGCAGGCCAGTCTGCGCTCCACCACCGCCAAGGTATTCAACTGAGGGTAAGGACATGCAGATGAGCAGCTCACTGATCAAGACCACCCTGAGTGCCGCGCTCTCCACCGCGCTGCTGGCCAGCGCTTTGCAGGTGCAGGCCGGCCCCCACGAGCCGGCGCAGACACCCCTGTTCGCCAGTCAGTCGGCACCACCACTGAATATGCTGGTACTGGGACGTGACCATACCTTGTACTCCCCCGCTTATGACAACGCTTCGGACCTCGACGGCGATGGCGTGATCGACGTTGGCTACAAGGGCCATCTGCCAAAGGATCAAGGCGGTCTGGACTACTTTGGGTATTTCGACTCTTACAAGTGTTACAGCTATGGCAGCAACGTCTTCACGCCCCATAGCACTACTGATGACAAGACCTGTAGCGGCAGCTACTGGAGCGGTGACTACCTCAACTACCTGACCACCTCACGCATGGATGCCCTGCGCAAGGTGCTCTATGGCGGTTACCGCAGGACTGATGATGCAGCTACCAGCTCCAATGCATCCAAAACCATTCTGGAACGAGTATACATACGCCAGGACGCCCATACCTGGGGCTCCGAATATACCAGCCAGGCCATCGATGGATACAACATCAAGGATTACACAGAGTTTGATGCACCTGGCAATAACAGGCGCATACTGTTTGCCAGCACCAACACGTCCCTCAATGGTGCACCACAACTGCGTGTCCGGAGCAACAGCAATAACAGAATATGGGACTGGGTCGCCGCCGAAGTAACCCAGGCTGCCAACCCGAGTGACAAGGACTTCACCGTCCGCGTCGAAGTATGTAAGGAAGGCCTACTTGAAGATAACTGCACTCAATACGAAGGCAGGAACTATAAGCCCACCGGGCTGCTGCATGACTTCGGCGAAAGCGACGATATGTACTTCGGCCTGCTGACCGGCTCCTATACCAACAACCTGCAGGGTGGCGTACTGCGCAAGGCAATTAGCTCCTTCCGCGACGAGATCGACCTCAGGAGTGGGGTGTTCTCAAGCACAAAAGGTATTGTCGAGACGCTGAATACTCTGCGAATCGACGACGCCAATAATTCCGGTAGCTATCAAGACTGTACCACCGGCAATACCCTGGATAACGGCAGCTGTCGCAACTGGGGTAACCCTCTGGGCGAGATGATGTTCGAAGCGCTGCGCTACCTGAGCGGGGCATCCAGCCCTACGCAGGGCTACAGCTACACAGGTAATAACGATAAAGGACTTACCCTGCCTAAGGCATCGTGGAGCGATCCCTATGCTGATGGCGGCCTGGGCGCCCAGTGCTCACGCCCGTTCATGACCGTCATCAGCGACGTCAATCCAAGCTATGACTCCACACTACCCGGTAACAGTTTTGGCGAAAGCGCACCTGCAACGACTAGCGCCCTGTCCAGCATGAATGTATCCAGCCTGGGCCAGACCATCTGGAATACCGACGTGGGCACGGGCAGCAAACAAATCAATATCGGCCAGGTGGGAACCGCGACTTCCGACTATGCCCCCACCGCGAAGAGCGCCTCCAGCTTCGGGAATATCCGCGGTCTGCCCGACGAGCCCACCAAGCTGGGCACCTACTATTCCGCCAGTGTCGCCTACTACGCCAATACCCACCCACTGACCAGCAAGGGTGACCAGCCAGTCAAGACCTATGCCGTGGCCCTCTCCTCCCCTCTGCCGCAGATCCGTATGCCGGTCGGTGATGGGGAGATCACCCTGGTGCCCTTCGGCAAGGTAGTGACGGGAAATCCCGATGTCACTATGCAGATCACCGGCTTCTTCGTTGATTCCATGGTCAATATGCGTGGTCAGCCCGTCGACAACAGCACCAATGGTGGACGTCCCCAGGCTATCTTCCGGGTCGTGTTCGATGATGCCGCCCAGGGTGCCGACTATGATATGGATGCGGTAGTGGAATATAAAGTGAGCGTTACTGCCAACGATCAGTTGGAGGTTATTCTGCAGCGTCTCTATGCCAACGCCGGTTACGAATCGCATATGGGATATACCTTGGCTGGAGCCGGAGACGCTGATGGTATTTATCTGGAAGTATCGGGTGGTCGCAACAATGGGTATACGAAGTACAGATTCGATACACCCAGAGGTCGTATTCCCGGCGACTGCAACCCCACCAGCAAGAGCACCTGTAATCGGAATCTGATAACCAGTGACAATACACCGACTGAGCCTCGTTACTTCGCTCCAGGCAGCGGTGCCACCACTTCTCTGGAAAACCCTCTCTGGTATGCAGCCAAATGGGGTGGCTTCGGCAACTTCGACAATACCTCCAGCAGCAGGCCGGTCGACGGCCAGTGGGACTCCAAGCAGGCTGGCACTCCGGATAACTACTTCCTGGTCACCAACGCCGGCAACCTTCAGGAACAGCTGACCGCGGCCTTCCGCTCGCTGGCCGATAGCGTGGGGTCGGTCACCAGCCCGGCGGTCAGACCGGACGGCAATACCGCCTCGGACAGCGAGTTCTCTGTATACCGTACCGACTATCAGGTATCGAACTGGAGCGGCAACCTGCTCAAGGAACGCATCGATGCCGCTACCGGTGAGCGAGAAATACTCTGGGAAGCCGCCAACCAGATGACGGCGAGCCGCAATATCAAGATGGCCAACGCTGATGGCGACGGGCTGATCAACTTCGAGTGGAGCGGGCTGAACAACCGTTACCATGGCAATACCCATCTGCAAGCCGCCCTGGCCAGCGATGCGGAGGGCAACCCTGCCCCGCTACGGGCCAACGGCACTCTCAACGCCAGCAATCGCACCCTTGGACAAGCACGCCTGAACGAAGCCAAAAGCAGAAAACTGCGCGACATCATCAACTCCAGCCCGGTGGTCGTAGAAGGCGCACAGTACCTGCACTACCTGGCCAACCGTATCGAGCCGGGCAGTGATTATGGTGCTTTCGCCGCAGATATCGCCGAGCGCAAATCTCTGGTCTACGTTGGTAGCAACGGCGGCATGCTGCATGCGTTCGATACCGACACCGGCGCAGAACATTTCGCCTTCGTACCCACAGCGGTGATCCCCAACCTGTACCGGCTGTCCAGCCCCGACTACAGCCAGGCAGGCGGTGAGCATCACTTCTTCGTCGATGGCACCCCCGTGGTGCGTGATGTCTATATCAAGGAAAAAGGCTGGCGCACCGTGCTGGTCGGCACCTTGCGCGCCGGCGGTCGTTCGCTGTTCGCCCTGGACATTACCGCCCCCGACAACCCAGACAACATAGATTTGCTCTGGGAATTCAACCTCGGTGACGACCTGAAGCAGAATGAAGAAGGCGCCAGCGATCTCGGCTACAGCTTCCCCACCCCGACCATTGCCCGTCTGCACAGCGGCCAGTGGGCAGTGATCACCGGCAACGGCTACGACAGTGATGGCCGGCGCGCCGCCCTGCTGCTGATCGATATTGCAACCGGCGAGTTGATCAGAAAGTTGCCGGTCGGTACCGACCAGGACTTTGGCAATGATATCAATGGCCTGTCATCGGTACGTGTAGCTGACAACAATAGCGATGGCATCGCCGATTATGTCTATGCCGGTGACCTGCAGGGCAATCTCTGGCGCTTCGACCTGATCAACACCAATGACCCAACACCGCTGAATCCCAGCGGTACGGTCGTACCCGATCACTTTGCTGTTTCCTTTGGCGGCAGCCCGCTGTATACCGCCCGCAACAGCAACGACGAACGCCAGCCAATCACAGCCCCACCCTCGCTGGTACGCCACCCCAGCATGGAAGGCTATATCGTGATGTTCGGTACCGGACGCTACTTCCAGACCATTGACAAGGAAACCAACAGGCTGGATAGCGTCTATGGTATCTGGGACAAGCAGACCGCAGGCGAGTCGGCAGCAACGACGCCGAACCTATCCCGTGACAACCTGGTTGCACAATCTTTCACGGAGGAGAAGCAACTCACCTTCAATAACGATGGCAGCACCACGACAGCCACTGTGCGAATGCTGAGTGACAATCCGATCGACTGGTCCAGCAAATACGGCTGGGTGCTCAATCTGGAGGGCGACAATGGTGAGCGGATCATCGACGAGATGGCCGCACGCGGCCAGGTACTACTTCTGACCAGTCGCACACCAGTAGACAGTGATCCCTGCGCCCCTGGCCTGATGGGTTGGACCTACGGTATCAACCCCTACAGCGGCGGGCGTACCGCATTCAACGTGTTCGATTTCAACCAGAGTGGCAGCGTGGGCGTGGACGATTCGGATAACGGTAATGTGGTGTCCGGCTTCCAGACTCCCGCTGGTGGCCTGACCTTGAGTGGCGATACCCTGTTCGGCACCGACGGTTCTACCATCAAGGTCGACTACGGCGCCATCTCCACTGGCCGGCAAAGCTGGCAAGTCATACCGGAGGGCGAATGATGATATCTCCCGTCAGAATGAAAGGCTTCACCCTGATCGAGGTCATGATCGTCGTGGTGATCGTGGCCATCCTGGCCTCCATCGCCTTCCCGAGCTACCAGGAGTACGTACTACGCAGCAACCGTACCGAAGGCCAGGCATTGCTCAGCGATGCCGCGGCACGACAGGAGCGCTACTTTGCCCAGCATAATACCTACGCCGATACCGTAGCCAAGCTGGGGCTGAGCTCGGCTAACTCGACCAACGGCCTGTATCAGCTGAGCATCAGCCCCAACCCCACCACCAGCTTTACGCTGACCGCCACGCCGCAAGGCTCGCAAACCCGAGATACCAAGTGCGCAAACCTCACCCTGAATAGCGCAGGGACCAGAGGCAAGACTGGAACAGCCACAGTGGAAAGTTGCTGGAAATAGGTTAACGTCGAAAATCACCGACCTCAGCGGTACGGACCTAACCTCTACCGTTCAATCAGAGAAACTTCATGGATAATACGCAACTCTTCAATGGAGCCTATGCTGGCCGAACTCGACTCTTTCTTGTCATCAGCGTGGTACTGCTGATCCTGCTGTCCTGGCTGGGTGTGCTCGACAGGCTCTCAACGGATTACATCGACGGTGCTCTGATCCAGGCCTCGGTCGCCTTTGCCGTGGCCCGCGTACTGAATGCCGTCATATCCGTGCTGCAATCTGTCGAAATCAGTGCAGCAATAGCCAGCTTCGGTCCTGGCCAGGCACTCGACCCGATCGACGATATGATCGAGCAGTTCGCCAGCCTGATGCAAATGGCCGTAGCGTCCTTGATCCTGCAGAAGATCCTGCTGGCCATCGTCAGCGAAATCTACTTCAAGCTGGCCATCACCCTGGCCGGAGTCGGCCTGATTGCCAGCAGCTACCTTGATCGCCCTCGACTGGCGGCGATGATGATGAAGACATTCGTGTTCATGGTTTTCCTGCGCTTTTCATTGGTTCTGGTGGTCATGCTCAACGGTGCGGTCGACCATCTGTTTCTTGCCGAGCAGACCCGGGAGGACGTCATGATTCTCAATGAACTCCCAGGCAGCCTGGATATGCTGAATCAAGGAGAAGATACCGCAGCATCGGAACGGGCACTGCAGGAGCTTCAGCAGGCTGCCGAGGCCGAGTTCAATGCAAGAGAGCAAAGCCTCGCGCAAAATCGGGAACAGCTGCAGGAAGACATCAAGATACTGAATACCGAGCTGGATCAGGCAAGACAGGGTCTTGAGCAGGTCACCGGCCACCTGAGCACCATACAACGCCTCAACCCAATGAGCAGGAGCGAAGAGCACAATCGTGCGCTGGAGCACATTGAGCAGCTGGAAGGCTCTGTGTCAGCCAAGAATCGTGATTTGAACAGCCTGCAACGCCAACTTGACGCCCTGGAGCGCGAGCGCGAAGCCATGATGAACGCCGACAGTGAAGGCGGCTTCTGGAGTTCAGTTGGCAAGGGTGTGTCCGGCATGACCGGTAAACTGACCCGTTTGGCGGACCCAGATACTTATCGCGGCCTGACTCAGACGTTTGAAAATATGATCAATACCATCATCACCGTCATGGTGCTGTTTACTCTCAAGACCATGCTGCTACCCATCCTGTTTCTGCTGGCCTTCATCAAGGTCTGCAAATGGGTCTGGGGTATTGAAATGTCCAGCCTGGTCACCCGCCCACGTGGTAAGAGCGAGCTGCAGCAACAGGAGCGGATACAGGATGCTTGACGAAAGCCGGGCTTTGGCGGCCGGGCTGCCAGTATGGGTATGGCTTGCCATCCCCATACTGCTCTATGCCTTCGGTGTCTGGACCGGCGTGAAAGAGAGACTGGTGGTCTTCCGAAATTACCATGACGTATTGGTGGTCGGACTGCTGTATCTGATACCAGCCACAGCATTCGGTATTGCTGCCTTCATGGGTGACTCAGAAGAAATAGCCGCAGCTCTACTGGTCGGTACCCTGTGCCTGGAAGCGCTGGTGCTACTGATTGTTTTGGCAAGAACCTGGCGTGACAACCCCAATCCGCTGAAAGCTATCCTGGCGTTCTACGTCAAATTGCCAACCGCAATCCTATTTTTCAACGCGCTAGCGGGAGCCTTTGACCGCAGGAGCGCCAAGGACCGCCGCAAGTCAGTATTCTGGGCACTACTGCTGGCCCCCTTGCTTCATGCGTTAGTGAAGGATAGGAAAGCAGGCAGACTGCCTGCGTTGCCACGCCGCCGTTGATCATCACTGGTCCGCGCCTGCTGAAGGTGAAGGCATCAGCGGCCGCGCCCGCGGATCGGCAATGCCGATACCCAACTGCCGGAAGCGTTCCAGCACCCGCCGGTTGATTTCCCGCTGGACTCCGGAACGGGCCTTGTCCGTGCAACGCATCTGGCCAGCCAGAGTGACCATGGAGCCATCCACCGCATCGACGCCCCAGATTTCCATATCCGCCAATATCCGCGAGGCGAACGCAGGGTCCTTGCGCAGCTCTGCGCCGATGGCCTTGAGTTCGCTGATGGCCAGGTCGATGTCGGTGTCGTAGATGACGCTGATGCGTATGGCCGCGTTGCCGATGCCGCGGTGGGCATTGTTGACCGTGGTGACCGAGCTGAACGGCACGATATGCAGAGAACCATCACCGGCGCGCAGGCGCACGGTGCGGATCGACAGGTTCTCCACAGTGCCGGACACCCCTGCCACCGTCACCGAGTCGCCGACCTGCATGGTGTTTTCCATCAGCAGGAAGATCCCGGTGATGAAGTCCTGCACCAGCTTCTGCGAGCCAAAGCCGACAGCGACACCGATGATGCTGGCACCAGCGATCAATGGTGTGGTGTTGACACCAATCTGGTTCAGCGCGGTCAGGCCGACAATCAGTGCAATCACCAGGAACAGGCCGGCACGGAGCATGGGCAGCAACGTATTGAGCCGTGCGGCACGCAACATGTCGCCCTGCTCGCGCCAGCGGGTAATGCGCCGCTCGATGGAGGAGTTGGCCACTTGCCAGACCACCAGCGCGATCGCCACGGCGACGACTATGGTGACGAATGCGGAGGCCAGGCTACTGCCAATGGTGCCAGGGGCGAACCAGTGCAGGGCATCCAGCCCCCACGCCTCCAGCAGCGCGACCAGAGTCGCTACGGTAATCACCAGCGAGACCAACCAGCGCAGCAAAGGGTAATACTGTTCGACCAGTTGGCTGCCCAGGCTGCTGCGGTTGGCGGGATTGCGCTCAGCCTGGCTGTCCTCGGTAATACCCGCCAGGCGACCCAAGGCACCGAGCGCCAGCACGGCAGCCAGGCGCCCCAGCACGATGATGGCTGCGGAAATGCCGATGAACTCGAGCAGTCTGGTGAAGCCATCCTCGATGCGCAGCGCCCAGACCACCCAGACGCCCATGATCAGCACCGCCATCAGCAGTGGCCAGACACCGGCCAGCCAGTGCCGCAGCGCCTGCAGCGCACCGTGACGGTCAGACGGACCGGCAATCCACACCGCCACCGGCTGACGGAACCGGAATACCAGGAATATCAGGTTCAGGTGCACCAGCAGGGAGGTGGTCTTGACGATCACCAACTGGGCAGCAGGATCGGTACCGAGAATGCCGAGGGCATTGCCGATCGCCACACCGAAGGTGGCAAGGACGACCAACCGGCGCGTCCAGCGGTGTATCTGTTCGGCGGCAAGGTCACCGATCTGGACGATACGCAGACTGGCATCGGCCGGTGACAGCAACAGGCGCACCACGGCCATGACCACGCGGGTGATCACATAGGCATAGATGAATTCGCGGGTAACCAGGTGGGTCCGCGCATCCAGCCCCGGCAGCAGTTGCAGGACCAGCGCCGCAATGCCGAAGAACAGCCCCAATGGCAGCAAATCCAGTATGAAACTGGCCAGGGCGAAGGGCAGCCGACGCAATGCCTTCAGCTCGGATTCGACAGGTGCTGCGGCAGCCGGTGCTGCGGCAGTCGATACCGCGGCTGGCGGCTCCGTACGTGCCGCAGCGGGATCGAGCCACTCGGCAGGCTCCGGAGCGGCATCAACGCCGGAATCGTTGATGCCAACCTGCACCTCTTCCACGTATTCAATACCATCACGCTGGGTCTGGACCAGTGCGACGCTGTCATCCAGCGGACGCAGCGCGGCCTGCGCCGCAGGGTCGGTGGCTTGCGGGAGGGAGGCCGATACAGCGACCGGGGCCGGTCGGCGCGACTCCGCCTGATTGGCGCTGCTCATCAGACTGCTGACGGATCTGCGCAACAGGCGGCGCAGCAGCCATTCCAGGCACAGGCCGGCACCGAAGACGATGGCCAGGTCAACCAGCGTCTGCAGCAACAGCATGCGGCCGAGCTCGTTGAAGAAGGCGGCCTGGAACCAGCTGGGCAGCTCTCCCAGCGCCTGGGCAATCCGCACCAGCTGTGCGCGCAGCCCATCTGCCCAGTCGCCGACCTGATCCAGGGTACGGGCGACCAGGCCACCGGCTTCCAGCGGCACTATGGTACTCAGCGGCGATTCATCTTCCACGACGGGGGCTTCGTCATCAGCCGGCACTTCACTGGCGATGGCCTCCAGCGTGCGGAGCACCTCTTCTCGCCGCTCATCATCCTGCAGGGTGTCGAGCACTTGCCGCGCCTGCTCCGGGTTCACTTCGGTCCGCTCGGCCGGCTGCGCGGATACCAGCGCAGCCGGCAGAAACAGCAGAACCAATGACAGCGCAATGAACCCGGGCAGCTTCGATCTCGGCATGATGTACGTCCTGCTCTTCAGGATGGGCCGGCAACGGCAAGATTGTGTGGGATGAATCAGCAGCGTAGCTCAATCACGCCCGGCGCGACTGGCATCCTGCAGCAGAAGCCGCTTGCTGTAATCGGTGAAATCACTCAGATGCCGGGTGATGATCGCCACGACTATCGGCAATTGCAGGGCCTGATAATCGTGCACGGCAATATTGCGAAAACCAACCATGTTCTGCAAAGGCTTGACCTGATCGGCAGTAATCCAATCCGCACTACCCAGCAGGGCAAATACATCCCGAGCGCTCTGCGGCACACCTAGCCGCTCACGACGAATCAGATGCTGCCCCATATCCAGCGCGGCCTCGCAAGCGCGCTGAATGTTCAGAATCGCAGCATCCTGGCGGGTATGGTCATCAGCAAAGCTGTCAGGCTCCTTGGCGTACTCTTCATGAGCGCGCTTGACGCAGCGTTCAATGGTGGCGGCCTTGTTGATCAATACATCATCAACCATAGATAGTCCCCGTTTTTCGAATATCCTCCAGCAGGGCCGAGCGTGCCTCGTCCAGTCTGGTTTTTTCGCCAAGAACGAAACTTTCATACAGCAACGGTCCGCTGTCTCGAACCCACAATCGCTCGCCCGTGGTGATGATGCGGTACTGCATCACAGTGGAGGCAGCCCGCAGATCCAGCAGATCGACATGGCGGTTCAGTACTTGTGCAAGCCTGCCCGACAGCGACCACAACGCCAGTGCATCGGGTGGCGCATCCGCAAGAATAGCCAGATCGACGTCGCTATCCGGCCCGGCATGACCACTAGCCTGACTGCCAAACAGGTACACCGCGGACAGGCTGGGTATAGCCTGCAGCAGGATATCAAGCACCGCTTTCGAGTTCATGGCACCCCCGGAACAATTGCCGCAACCGCATCAGCCCAAGACAATAGCCAGGCCGGCGCGAAAAGGCTGTGGCGGCGAGGCAGTAGAACAGAGTATAGGCCGCACCTGATCGTCTGCGGGACTCTCTGACCTTCTGGCCAGCCAAAATCTCGACACTTCTTCAATACCCTCCCCGATCAGGCACAAAAAATGGCCGGGAGTCATTTTTGACGCCACGCAGTGGCGGCCCGAAGGGTGGCCGCCAGGGATGGCAGGCCACAAAAAAGCCCTTGAAACCTGATGGAATCAAGGGCTGATCTTCATACGTCTGGCGGAGAGCCAGGGATTCGAACCCTGGGTACCCTTGCGGGTACAACGGATTTCGAATCCGTCCCGTTCGACCACTCCGGCAACTCTCCAAGTCGGCGCGCATGATAGCAGCTTCGCTGCGGCCGATAAAGGGTCAAGACAGCGGAACGCCCAGTCTTTGCGCAACTTCTTCATAGGCCTCGATGACACCGCCCAGCCCCTGGCGGAAGCGGTCCTTGTCCATCTTCTTGCGGGTTTCCTTGTCCCACAGGCGGCAGCCGTCGGGACTGAATTCGTCGCCGAGAACGATCTCGCCCTTGAACAGACCGAATTCCAGCTTGAAGTCCACCAGCAGCAGACCGGCATCATCGAACAGCTGCTTGAGGATGTCGTTGACCTTGAACGTCAGTTCGCGCATGCGCTGCAGCTGTTCGGCGCTGGCCCAGCCGAAGGTGACGACATGGGATTCGTTGATGAAGGGGTCGCCCTTGGCGTCGTCCTTGAGGAACAGCTCGAAGGTCGGCGGCAGCAGCTCCTTGCCCTCTTCGATGCCCAGGCGCTTGACCAGGCTGCCAGCGGCGTAGTTGCGCACCACACACTCGACCGGCACCATGTCCAGCTTCTTGACCAGGCATTCGGTGTCGGACAACAGCTTGTCGAACTGGGTCGGGATGCCGGCATCCTGCAGCTTCTGCATGATGAAGGCGTTGAAGCGGTTGTTGACCATTCCCTTGCGTTCCAGCTGTTCGATCTTCTTGCCATCGAAGGCCGAGGTGTCGTTGCGGAACAGCAGGATCAGGCGATCCGGATCATCGGTGGTGTAAACCGACTTGGCCTTGCCGCGATAGAGTTCAGTGCGTTTTTCCATTATCGGCTCCCGATGCAGGCAAATTGAGGTTGGGCGGTGAGCCCTGCTATGTCTTGCCAGGGCAGCCCCTGGTTCTGTACTGCCAGCCGCAACTCGCCCGACCAGCCATCCAGCACTCTGGACAGCTCACCAAGGGCCAGCTCCGGCCTGTTGTTCTTTTCACTGATATGCGCAATGGCAACGTGCCGCAAGGTGCTGATGTCGATTGCTTCGAGCAGCCCTGCCGCCTGCTGATTGCTCAGGTGCCCCAGGCTACCCCCGACCCGCGCCCGCAGAAAAGGCGGATAGGGTCCGCTGGCCAGCATCTGCGGATCATAGTTGGCTTCGAGAAAAAGCGCATCCAGGCCACTGTACATTTCCACGATCAGCGGTGTGATGGTACCGGTATCGGTGAGCACGCCGAGGCGATGACTGCCGCTGTCGAAGATGAACTGGCAGGGCTCGCGGGCATCATGTGGCACCGGCACCGGGGTGACCTGGATATCGCCAATGACAAAATCTTCACCAAAGCGGATCAACTGCACCGGCAGCTCGCTATCACCGAGTGCCTGCCGGGTACCGGCGGTCATGTACACCGGCAGACCGTAGCGCTGGGCCAGTCGCTCGACCCCCTTGATATGGTCAGAGTGCTCATGGGTGACCAGGATCGCGGTCAGCTGTCGCGGGCTCAGCCCGGCCAGCGCCAGCCGCTGTTCGGTGGCGCGCAGGCTGAAGCCGCAATCCACCAGCAACCGGGTACGCTGATATTCGATCAGCGTGGCATTGCCCCGGCTGCCGCTTCCGAGGGAGCAGTAACGCACTTCGGGACCGCCCTCAGTTCAGGTTGTCGTGAATCCGCCGGAGCAGTTCCCTGGCCTGGCCGGAGTCGCTGCTGGTATCGATGCTGTCTTCCACGGTGACCTGAACCCGGTTGCCGACCGACGTCAGGCGAACCTGGGTGCGCTGGACCGCGGTAGTGTCTGCCGACTTGCCGCGACGGAACAGGCGGCCAAAGAAGCCCGGCTTGTCGTCACTGGCGCTCTGCTGCGGATTGACGTAGTACACACCGGCGCTGCGGTTGAGGTCATCGACCAAGATATCGGCCCTGGCCAGGGCCTGCCCTACTGCTGCCCAGGCACGATTGAAGTCGGTCTGCAGGGTCAGCACCGGGTTGCCGGCACCATCCTGTTCCAGTGTGCTGCGCCGCGCTGCTGGCAGCTCGTCGACGCTCGACAGTGCAGCGGAGTCCGCTTCACCAGTCTGGCTCAGATAGGTTTCCAGCTCGGCCAGCATGGCCCGCTCGAGATTGCTGTTGTCCGAGGTGGCAGGCCATTCGGCGCGCTCACTGCCCTGACTGCGCTGCATGTGCAGCACCTTGATCTCACTGGTGCCGGACTGCACACCTGGCTCGACCCGCAGGCGGAAGCGCTGCTCGCCGTCGGCACGGCGGTTGAGACCCACCGCCGGCAGCAGTCGACGCACCAGCGGGTTGTCGGCATTGCTGTCGAAGGCCAGCCAACCGGTTTCCATCTCGCCCAGGGTGGCGGACTCACGGGCCACCGGCACCTGGTATTCACTCAGGAACTGGCGCACCTGGGGCCACAGGCCGGAGGGTGCACGCTGCGCCAGCAGCCAGCGTTCGCCGCCGTTCTGCTGCTGGGAAAACTCGCTGAAATCGGCACCGACGCTCAAACCCTGAGGGCGCGGTACGCGGTATTTGCCGGTACCGCCGGCGCGGATCTCACCGGGAACCGGCAGCAGGTCGCCGATCGGCTTGCTGTCCAGTTCGGCCGGTACGGTCATGCGCGGCTCGACCACCGCAGCCTGATAGTCCGAACCTCGATCACGGAAATACCCGTCCTCGCCAAACAGATAACCGCAGCCGCTCAGGCCAACCCCCATCACTACCAGCGTCAGTGCATTGAGCACAGGCTTCATTTGGAATTCCTTGATTGTCTGGTTCCTCGGAGTCACAACAGGCCGCACTGCTGCAGGGCCTCGCGTACCGCCGGCTGGCAGCCTTCGCTGAGACTGGTCAACGGCAGGCGCAGGCCATCGGCAATCAGGCCCATTTCATATAGTGCCCATTTAACCGGAATCGGGTTGGACTCGATAAACAGCTTTTGGTGCAACGGCATGAGCATTTCGTTCAAACGGCGGGCGGTCTCGGCGTCGCCGCGCAGGGCAGCGGCGCACAGGTCATGCATGGCCTTGGGAGCGACGTTGGCGGTGACCGAAATATTGCCCTTGCCGCCCAGCAGGATCAGTTCCACGGCGGTCGGGTCGTCACCGGAATAGATCGCCATGCGCCCATCGACCCGCTCGATCAGCTCGCGGGCCCGCTGCAGGTCGCCGGTGGCTTCCTTGATACCGATGATGTTATCGATATCGGCCAGCCGTACCACGGTATCCGGCAGCATGTCGCAGGCGGTGCGCCCGGGCACGTTATAGAGGATCTGCGGGATGGCCACCGCCTCGGCGATGAACTTGAAATGCTGGTACAAGCCTTCCTGGGTGGGCTTGTTGTAGTACGGGGTCACCAGCAGACAGGCGTCGGCGCCGACACTGCGCGCCGCTTCGGTCAGCTCCACAGCTTCGCTGGTGGAGTTGGCGCCGGTGCCGGCGATGACCGGAATCCGTCCGGCGACCTGGTCGACCACCCGGCGGATGACTTCCTTGTGCTCGTCCATGTCCAGCGTGGCCGACTCGCCGGAAGTGCCAACGGCGACGATGCCGTCGGTGCCCTGCTCCAGATGAAATTCGATGAGACGGTCAAGCGCCTGCCAATCCAGGTTGCCGTGCGAATCCATAGGGGTTACCAGCGCCACGAGGCTGCCTGAAATCATGCAAGGGGCTCCACAAGAAACATGTTGATCCGCAATGGTACTTTCGCCATGGATCAAGCACAAGGGACGCGGGGTTACGAGCCGGCAAACGGCGAAAAAACTGGAGGTTGAACCGCCGGCAGCAGACGGGGACAATAGGCAGCTTGCCGGCATGCCCAAGTGGCGGTCCGGCCCGGCAATCCAGTCTTCGAGGAATATTATGTCCACAGTGCCCAGCCCCCGGGAGCAATTTCTGGTGATCAATGCCATGGGGCAGCAAACCACTACCCTGGCCAGCATGCTCACCCGCCTGTGCATGGAGCAGCGCTGCCTGATCGTCAGCAGCCGCATGAGCCGGCATGGCACCTGCACCGCCCTGCTGCTGCAGGTCAGCGGCAACTGGGATGCCCTGGCAAGACTGGAGACGCTGCTGCCACCGCTGGCCAAGCGCGAGCACTTCACGCTATCCATGTATCGCAGCAGCGCGCTGGAGGAACGCCCTTCGGCGCTGCCCTACAACGTCTTCGTGACCGCGGCGCAGCGCCCCGAACTGGTCGCCGAGCTGTGCGCCTTCTTCCAGCACCTGGAAATCGACATCGAGGAAATGCTCAGTTTCACCTATATGGCCCAGCATACTGGCACCGCCATGCTGAACCTGACGCTGACCATCGCCATTCCGGTAAAGACCCAGCTCAGTTGGCTGCGCGAGCAGTTTCTCGATTTCTGCGACGAACTCAACCTGGATGCCGTGATTGAACCCTGGCGTCCGCTTCACTGATACCGATAACGAGGCTGTCATGACCATCAAAGTGGATTCCGCCCTGCCCGACTTCACAGCGCAGGCCACCAGCGACAAGGCCGTCACTCTCTCTGAGCTGGCCGGCAAAAAAGTGGTTATCTATTTCTACCCCAAGGACCACACCCCGGGCTGCACCACCGAAGGTCAGGACTTTCGTGACATGCATGAGCAGTTCCTGGCATCCGACACCCTGGTGTTCGGTGTCTCGCGCGACAGTCTGCGCACCCATGAGAACTTCCGCGCCAAGCAGGGCTTCCCGTTCGAACTGATCAGCGATGCCGATGAAAGCCTGTGCCGCCTGTTCGATGTGATCCGCCAGAAGCAGCTGTATGGCAAGCAATACGAAGGCATCGAGCGCAGTACCTTCCTGATCGACCGCGAAGGCGTGCTGCGCCGGGAATGGCGCAAGGTGAAGGTCCCCGGGCATGTTGCCGAGGTGCTGGAAGCGGCGCGCCAGTTGGGTTAGAAAATACTTCTCGGCGTACTCATCCTCGGTGTCGACCGAAGATGAGTACGCCGCCCCTACTCCGGCCCGGCCTTGCGCAGCCAGTAGTGAAATTCCCCATCCCGTTCGTCGGCGCGCAGCAATGCATGCCCGGCCAACTCGGCAAAGCGGGCGATGTCCCGCTGCGAGCCGGCGTCGGTCGCCGACAGATGCAACACCTGCCCGGCATTCATGCCATTGAGCGCCACCTTGGCGCGCAACAGCGGCAACGGACAGGCCAGGCCACGGGCGTCCACCGACTGGTCAGCCTGCAATTCACTTTTTTCATCAAACATGCTTACACTCCAAAACTGGCCTGCGAGTATACCCAGGGCCTTCCCAGAACAGCAGACAATCCAGGCAAAAAAGGGTTAGAGTGCGTCCATGCAATGTATCAAAGCGGTCCGAGCGCCTGTCAAAGCCCTGCTGTTTTCGCTGATGGTCGTCGTTGGCGTACCGGTCGGCGCCGCCGAATTCAACCTGCCGTCCCTGGGCGATACCAGCTCCTCGATCATGTCCCGCGAGCAAGAGTACCAGCTCGGTCGTGCCTGGCTGTCCATGCTGCGCGGCTCGGTGCGCACCCTGGAAGACCCGCTGCTCAAGGATTACGTCGAGGGGCACGTCTTCAGCCTGGCCGAAACCAGCCAGCTGGATGACCGGCGGCTGACCTTCGTCGCCATCGACAGCCCCCAGCTCAACGCCTTCGCCGCGCCCGGCGGGGTTATCGGGGTCAATGGCGGGCTGTTCCTGCACGCTCATAGCGAGGCCGAGTTCGCCTCGGTCATGGCCCACGAACTGGCTCACCTGTCCCAACGCCACTTTGCCCGCGGGCTGGAGCAACAACAGCAGACCCGCATCCCGCTGATGACCGCCATGCTCGCCAGTATCATCCTTGCCGCCAGCGGCGGTGGCGATGCCGGTTTCGCGGCACTGGCCTCGACCCAGGCCGCTGCCATCCAGGAGCAGCGCCGCTTCTCGCGTCAGAACGAGCAGGAAGCCGATCGTATCGGCCTGCTCAACCTCAAGGGTGCCGGCTATGACCCCAATGCCATGCCGGACATGTTCGAGCGGCTGGCCCGGCTTAGCCGCTTCAGCCAGACACCCCCGGAATTCCTGCTGACCCACCCGGTCAGTCAGTCGCGGATCGCCGACTCGCGCAACCGTGCCGGGCAGCTCAGCAGCGACGGTCGCCGTGACAGTTTGTACTACCAGATGATGCGCGCCCGTGTGCAGCTGTTCTATGAAGACAGTCCCGGCCTGGCCGCACAACGCTTCCGTGCGCTGCTGGAGGAACATGACGGCGAACATGCCGCAGCCCGTTACGGCCTGGTGCTGGCATTGATCCGCAGCGGCCAGCTGGACACCGCCGAACAGGAACTGGAACCCCTGCTGGCCGAGCATCCGGACAATATCGCCGTGCAACTGGCCCAGGTCGAACTGGACAGCAGCCGCAACCGTCTGGACCAGGCCCTGACCCGCCTCGACCAGTTGCTGCGCACCCAGCCCGACAACTATCCGCTGCTCAATGCCAAGGCCGATGTGCTGTTGCGCCAGCGTGACTACCGCGCCGCAGAACAGGTCACCGATCGGCTGGCACGCCTGCGCAGCGATGATCCGGATGTGTGGTATCTGGTATCGGAAATACGCGGGCTGGCCAAGAACATCCTCGGCGTGCACCAGGCTCGCGCGGAGTATTTCATGTTGGCGGGGGATCTGGACCAGGCCGAGCAGCAACTCGACCAGGCACTCAAACGCGCCGGCGACAACTTCGTGATCAGCTCCCGCATCAACGCGCGCAAGGATGAAATCGCGCGTCGGCGGGAGATTCTCAAGAACTTCTGAGCAGAGCCTCTGCTCAGAGCGCAGCGGTGAAGTCGAGCATCCGTTGCAGCGGACGCACCGCCGCGGGGATCAACTGCTCTGGAACCAGGATTTCATTGGTGCCCTGCTCCAGGCTCTGCAGCAGACGCGGCAGGGTATTCATCGCCATCCACGGGCAGTTGGCGCAACTGCGGCAGGTGGCGCCATCACCGGCGGTAGGCGCATCGATCAGACGACGGTCAGGCGCAGCCTGCTGCATCTTGTAGAAGATACCCTTGTCGGTCGCCACGATGAAGGTCGGATTCGGCAGCTCCTGCGTGGCGCGGATCAACTGGCTGGTGGAGCCGACCACATCGGCCAGCTCGACCACCGAGGCCGGTGACTCCGGGTGCACCAGGATCGCCGCTTCCGGATAGACCGCCTTGAGATCCAGCAAAGCCTTGGCCTTGAACTCCTCATGCACGATGCAAGCGCCATCCCACAGCAGCATGTCGGCCCCGGTCTGCTTCTGGATATAACCGCCCAGGTGCTTGTCCGGCGCCCACAGGATCTTCTCGCCCTTGTCCATCAGGCTCTCGACGATGGGCAGCGCGCAACTGGAGGTCACCACCCAATCGGCACGCGCCTTGACCGCCGCCGAGGTATTGGCATAGACCACCACGGTGCGGTCCGGGTGCTGGTCGCAAAAGGCGGAAAACTCGTCGATCGGGCAACCGATATCCAGCGAGCAGGTGGCATCCAGCGTGGGCATCAGCACCCGCTTCTCGGGACTGAGGATCTTCGCGGTTTCACCCATGAAGCGTACGCCGGCCACCACCAGGGTGGTCGCCGGATGGTTCTTGCCGAAACGGGCCATTTCCAGGGAATCGGAAACGCAGCCGCCAGTCTCCTCTGCCAGCTCCTGCAGCAGCGGATCAGTGTAGTAGTGCGCAACCAGCACGGCATCGTGCGCCTTCAGCGCCGCCGCGATGCGAGCCTTGTAATCGGTCTTCTCGGCATCGGTCAGCGGGGCAGGCTGCTTTGCGGCCAGATGGGCCTGCACCAGCAACCTTTCGGAAATCTGAGACATCTAACAACCCCTCCGGGAACAGAATGGCCACATCATACCACGACCGCCGACTTGTACCGATGCGCAAGGAAAAGCCCCGGCCAAGCCAACCGGAACTATCCCCGGCGCCCCCAGTCAAGAACTACAAGCCCCCAAGAAAAACAGGTGCCCCATGTTCACATACGTCCCCGGCCTGTTCTATGCGCCACGCAGCACCTGGCAGCGCATCCATGACAGCGTTGAACACAGCCCCTACGGCTTCATCCCGGTACTGCTGATCGGCTCGCTGATTCCCGCCCTGTGCGTCTACTATGGCAGCAGCGTGGCCGGCTGGGCGCTGTTCGGCTCGGAGAAGCGCCACTTCCTCAGCAGCACCAGTGCCTCCCTGCTGGCAGTCGCGGTCTGGCTGGCCTTCGTCACCAACGCCATCGTCATGGGCTACATCGTACGCTGGGTACTGTTTCGCACACCGTTTCGCCCTTCCGCCCTGCATGGTATCGCCTTCGCCACCTTCCTCTCGGTGCCCTTCATGCTGGCCGGGCTGGCCGCCCTGTATCCCGAGCGCTGGCTGGTGCTGCTGGTACTGCCGATAGCAGCGGCGTTCTCCGCCCTGCAGCTGTATTTCGGCTTGCCGCACTTCATGCGCCTGCATCAGGACAAGGCCTACTTCTATGGTGCCTGCATCATCGGTGCCGGCATGCTGGCCATCGTCAGCATTGGCGTGTTCTACCTGGAAAGCTGGCGTGCGGTCTCCCCGCCCGGTGAATACCAGGGTATCGAGGAACAGCGCGACCAGCAGCGACTACCCTGACCGATCAGCCGGGCAATCACGCAGGAACAGCATCAGATCGACCTCTTCCGGCTTGAGCCAGCGCCGCCGGCTCCGGCCGGCACTCCAGCGGATATTGCCGAGATCAGCATCCAGGAACGCCTCGATGATCGCCGGATGGATATAGCATTTGCGACATACCGCCGGCGTATTGCCCAACTGCCCGGCCACTTCCTTCACCACCTCGACCACCGCCTGCTTGCTCGGCGCCTGCCCCTCGGCCAGTCTGTCCCGCAGGCAGGCCAGCGCCAGCACACTGCCCGCCCAGGTACGATAGTCCTTGGCGGTGAAGTCCGCCCCGGTCAGCTCCCGCAGGCAGGCATTGATATCCGATGAGCTGATCGCACACGGCTGACCATCATCGCCCAGATACTGGAACAAGTGCTGGCCTGGCAGCTCGCGGCAACGACGCAGGATCCTGGCCAGACGGGGGTGGCGCAAACTCACCTGCTGTTCTATGCCGCTCTTGCCACGGAACTGGAAACGGATATTGTCACCCCGCACCTTCACATGACGATTGCGCAAGGTAGTCAGGCCGTAGGATTTGTTGTGCCGGGTATATTCCGGATTACCGACCCGGATGCAGGTTTCATCCAGCAGCATGATCACTCCGGCAACCACCCGGTCGCGACTGAGGCTGCGGGCTCTCAAGCGCCGGTCCAACTCCCGACGCAAGCGCGGCAGCGCGTTGCCGAAAGCCAGCAGACGATCGTACTTGGCGGTATCACGGATTTCCCGCCAGAGCGGGTGATAGCGGTATTGCTTGCGGCCCCGGTCATCGCGTCCGGTGGCCTGCAGGTGGCCCAGCGGATCAGTGCAGATCCATACGTCACGGTAGGCAGGGGGAATGGCCAGTGAATCGAGACGGGCGATGATCTGGCGGTCGCCTATGCGCTGCCCCTTCTCATCGAAATAGACAGCTTTACCCTTGACGATGGTGCGGCCGTAGCCTGGTGCGTTGTCGGTGACGTAGTGAAGCGCCGGCGGGCAACTGGTGGCGGCCGCCACGGCAGCTGGCGCCGGCTTCATGTGGGCTATGCCGCGTCAGCTGCGGGCACGCTCGGCGTCGCGCAGCATCTTCACCTGGTCATGGTTGCGCAGCACGCCATCATACTGGCGCTGTACCACCTCGCGGATATCGGCGGGCAAGGTCTTTTCCAGCGCCTTGCGATAGCTCTTCTTGGCCACATCCTCGCCACGCTCGCACTCGTTGAGTATCGCCTCGTCATTCTTGCCGGTAACCAGCGACTTGAGGTCTACCCAGCGGCGATGCAGGTCCCCGGCCACGCTGGTACTGTCCTCGGGGTCGCCACCCAGGCGAATGACGATCGCCTGCAGCTCCTGAGCCGCCTGTGCGCATTCGGTGGAACGCTGGGTAAACAGGGTTTTCAATTCCGGCCGCTTGATGTCCTCGGCGCAAACGCGAAAGCCTTCCTCACCATCCTTGCAGGTTTCGATCAGGTCGTTCAGGGTGGAAATCACTTCTTTCGAATCGGTGCTCATGAAGTAGCTCCTACGGGTATTGCAAGTGAGTGGTAAACAAGGGACCGTAGCGCCGGAACGGTGGTTCAACCTAATTTCACCAGCAGCACACTGCACACCGGGCCGGCCGGCATCGAACGCATCGGGGCGCAAAGGTCATGACGGGAGCGGGAGGTATCAAACCAAAAACGAGCAGCCGAACAGAAGCTGCAACGATTCGACAGGAAAATACCGGGGTGTGCTTAAGCTTGTGAACAGGGCGGCCTGCCGGCCAGAATGCCGCATTTGCGGCAAGAGATGGTGGGTCGTGTAGGATTCGAACCTACGACCAATTGGTTAAAAGCCAACTGCTCTACCAACTGAGCTAACGACCCGTTGGATGCGCGATATCTTACTGATTTGAATAAGAAACTCAAGAAATTTTTTTATTTTTTTGCAGGCCGGTGCCGTTACTGCAAGGCATTCAGCTCACGCCGCGCCAGCTGGGCTGCGGACGCATCGGGGTGCTTGCTGAGGACTTCCTGATAAAGCTGTACAGCCTTGTCCCGGTTGCCCAGCCGCCGCTCCACTTCCGCGAGCTTGTACAGTGCGTCAGCCTCCTTGCGGTGTCCGGCATACTGGCTGATGACCTTGGCAAAAGCCTGCCCGGCGGAATCCAGGTCCGCCTGTACCAGATACACCTCGCCCAGCCAGTACTGGGCATTGCCGGCGTACTCGCTGTTGGGGTAACGCCGCAGAAAGGCATTGAAAGCCATTTCCGCCTTTTCGAAGTCCCTCGCCTTGACCTGGTCGAAGGCAGCTTCATACAGCAGTTTTTCCCGCGCCGGGTCGGCGGGCTGCTCGCCAGCCTGATCGGCACGCTCGCCATTGGGCGCTGGCGTTATCGGCGGCAGGCTGTGCTCGCCGGCAGATCCGTTCGGCCTGGTCGGCGCGGACGAACCTGTGGAAATCATGGAAAGTCGGCGATCAAGATCCTGATAACGATCAAGCTGATCCTTTTCCAACTTCTTCAGTCGATGCTCCTGCTCTTCCAGCAGGCCGCGCAGCATGGAGACTTCCTGCTGCATCTGATACAGCTGTTGCATGAGCTGGCCTTCCATTGAAAGGCCAGCCGAGGAAGATCGGGTATCAGGCAGCGACTGGGCCTGCGCCTGCGGGTAGTTGCGGGCATTGTTGCCCGAACTGCCTTCCATTACCGGAACCTGAGCCAGTGCCGCAGCCGGCAATAGCAGACAACCCAGTACGAATCCCTGATACCCTTTCATGCGACCTCTTACTTACGCAGTTCTACGCGACGGTTCTGGGCCCATGCTTCTTCGCTGGAACCAGTGGCGGCCGGCTTTTCCTCACCGTAGGAGATCAGCTCCAGTTGAGCAGGAGACACGCCCTGCAGAACCAGGTAACGCTGAACGGCAGCGGCACGACGCTCACCCAGAGCCATGTTGTACTCGCGAGTACCACGCTCGTCGGTGTGGCCTTCCAGCGCTACGCGGTTGCCTTGGGCCTTGAGGTCCTTGGAATGTACATCCAGGGCGCGCATGGCTTCAGGCTTCAGCTCGGAGCTGTCGAACTCGAAGTAGAAAGTGGTGATGGCGCGCAGGGCCGCTTCTTCGCTGCTGACACTGCTGCCAGAAGTGGAAGAAGTGGAGCTGCCATAGCCAGCGTTCGGGTCGACTGCACCTGTGCCAGCTGCATCACCGCCCTTGGAAGAACAACCAACCACAACGCCGAAAGCGACAACCAGTGCTGCAAACTTGCCGAACTTGATAACTTCCATCATAGACTCCTGATAAACCCCGTATGGTTTAGTATTGGTATACCCTATGGCAGGTATGGGGACCATGATGGTACGCGCAGGTCTGTGAACTTCGTCGGAATCTCCGACCGTGCACGACCATTGGTCGAAACCAGCATAAGTACACCCCGTCCCTGTTGACGGGTAGCGTAAATTAACATAGTGCCGTTAGGTGCGACAGTAGGCGACTCATCCAACGACGTTTCTGTTAAAACTTTCAGATTGCCCCTTTCCAGATCCTGAGTTGCAATATGAAAATTCCGGTAGCCATCCTGGCGATGGACCATGACCATGGTCCGCCCATCAACTGACAGTTTGGCATTGGCATTATAGTTGCCGACAAAGGTCAGGCGTTCTGTAGTGCCGCTATTCAAGTTCTGCTTGTATATCTGTGGCCGCCCCCCGCGATCGGAGGTGAACACCAGCGTATTGTTGTCCAGCCAGGTCGGCTCGGTATCAATCGCATAGTGGTTGGTTACCCGGCGCATCTGCTTGCTATCCATATCCATGACGTAAATTTCCGGGTTGCCGTCACGTGACAGGACAAATGCCAGGCGCTTTCCATCCGGTGACCAGGCCGGGGCACCGTTCAGACCTTCAAAACTGGTGATACGCTCACGCCGACCGGTCTGGATGTAATGCACGAAGATTTCCGGGCGTCGCGATTCGAACGAAACATAGGCGATACGCTGCCCATCCGGGGCGTAGGACGGCGTCAAGATCGGCTCCCGCGATTGCAACAGGGTAACCGTACGCGCACCATCGTAATCCGCACGCTGCAGAGTATAGCGGATATTGTCAGCGGAGAAACGCTCGGCAGCCACATACAGCAGCTTGGTGCTGAAGGCGCCCTTGATACCGGTGATATGCTCGAACACCTCGTCGCTGACCCGGTGGGCCATATCGCGCAATTGGTTCTGGGTGCCGCTGACAGTGCGTGACAGCAGAACCTGTTCCCGCGCCACATTGTACAGGTGGTATTGCACCTGATAGCCCTCGGCGCTGCCGGTTACCTGCCCGGCCAGCACGTACTCCACACCCAGCATCTTCCAGTCCCGCGGGAATATCTCCTCGGCGCGGGTGGGATGGCTGAGCATGTTTTCCCGGGCAAAGGGCTGGAACATGCCGGAGTTGCGCAGATCATTGCCGGTGATTTCAGCCAGGTCCTCGGCCAGCGGGGTACTGCCCTGCCAGCCGAAGGGGACTACCGCAATAGGCGTGGCCCGGTCGCTGCCCCGGGTGATTTCGATGGCCTCCTGGGCCAGGGCGACCTGAGCCAGCAGCAGCATGGCAGCACATGTCAGCCAGTACTTCATTGTGTTCATCAAAATGCCAAATCCTCTGGTTTGAAGCGCAAGGTACGCTGTCTGTACAAACGATCGAAGGTTGCCGGACTTTCCCTGGACAGCTGTTGCATTTCCGGAATGCGACCCACATTCCGTACCGCCTGCAGTGCCGACTGGTCAAAACCGGCGTCACCACTGGAGCGCAGGATGACCGCATCGGTGATATCACCCGATGGCAGCATGCTGATGCGTACTTCGACGACCATGCCATTGCGCGCGGTAGGCGGACGTCGCCACTGTTCGCTGACGTAACGGCGGATAACGTCATCATAGCTGGCGGCTACCTCATCACCCATCTGGTCGGCCTGTGCCCGCTGGTACTGTGTCTCGCTGGCCAGCAGGTCGGCCAGCGCCTTGGCCTTGGCTTCTTCCTGCTCGCGCTTGAGCCGGGCCACACGATCGGCCTCCGCCTTCTTGGCCGCCTCATCGGCCTTGCGCTTCTCTTCCGCTGCGCGGCGCCGGGCTTCCTCTTCCTTGCGTTTAGCTTCTTCCTCGGCCGCCTTGCGCTTGGCTGCTTCCTCGGCGGCCTTCTTCGCCGCCTCTTCTTCAGCCAGCTTCTTCGCTGCGTCAGCCTTGCGCTTGGCCTCCTCCGCCTTCTGCCTTTCGACCTGCTCAGCCTGCCGACGTTCCTCAGCTGCCTTGTCTTCCGCTGCCTTGGCCGCGGCTGTGGCTGCGGCGGCCTGGCGCTCCTGCTCGGCGGCGGCACGGCGCGCCGCCTCCTGCTCCTGTTGCTGCTTCTCCTGCTGGCGCTGCAACTCCTCGGCCTCATGCCGCTGGGCCGCGGTACGCTCGGCTTCGCCGGCGATCTTCTGATCGGTCTGGGTGGTTGCCGGGCTCTTCGAGTTCAGCTGTACCAGAGTGGCTTGCACGATCGGCTTGGCCGGCTCGAACTGCGGCGCCGTGCTGAACGACACGAACAGCAGGAGCAGCACCAGCAGGTGCAGCCCCAGCGCTTTGATCACCGGCGCGGTGAGACGATCCTGGCGCGATTCCGGCATAGGCTTGTTCTTCACGGGGCCTCGGTAATCAGGCCGACGTTGGGCACGCCCGCCTGCTGCAGAGAGGCCATGGCGGTAACCACGACGCCATAGTTCACATCGCGGTCACCACGGATGTACACCAGGGTATCCGGGCGGGCACGCATGATCTTGGTCACGCCGTCGGTCATCTGCTCCAGGGACACGGCGGTATCGCTCTGGTTCTCGGTATCCACCGTTTCGCCCAGGTTCCAGTAATAGGTACCGTCGGCCAGCACCGACAGTGTCAGCACCTGCTGGTTAGAATCCGACGGCAGTACCTCGCTGGCAACCTGCGGCAGGTCGACCTTCACGCCCTGGTTGAGCATCGGCGCGGTCACCATGAAAATCACCAGCAACACCAGCATCACGTCGATATAGGGGACGACGTTCATCTCCGCTACTGGCTTGCGCTTCGGACGTCTGCCTCTGGCTTGCATGCTCACTCCCCTTCGCTGGCGTGCACGCGGCGATGCAGGATGCTGGAGAATTCGTCGGCGAAGGTATAGTAATGACCGATCAGCGTCTCCGAGCGGGCCGAGAAGCGGTTATAGGCGATAACGGCGGGAATCGCAGCGAACAGACCGATCGCGGTGGCGATCAGCGCCTCGGCAATCCCCGGTGCGACGGTGGCCAGGGTGGCCTGTTGCACGGTAGCCAGCCCGCGGAAGGAGTTCATGATCCCCCAAACGGTACCGAACAGGCCGATATAGGGGCTGGTGGAGCCGACGGTAGCGAGGAACGGCAAATGCTGATCGAGCTTTTCCTCTTCCCGCGAGATCGCCACCCGCATGGCACGCTGTACCGCCTCCATCACTGCCTCCGGTTCCATTCCCGGTTGCTGGCGCATACGCGAGAATTCCTTGAAGCCGGCGCGGAATATCTGCTCCAGGCCGGAATCCGGGTCGGGGTTGCCAGTCACCTGGCGGTACAGTTTGGACAGGTCGATACCGGACCAGAAGCGATCCTCGAAATCATCCAGGGTTTTCTTCGCCGCACGGATAACCGCGCTGCGCTGGAAAATCAGCACCCAGGAGGCGACGGACGCCGCCAGCAGCGTCAGCATGACCAGCTGCACCAGAACACTGGCACCGCTTATCAGGTGCCACATCGACATTTGATCAGCTTGCACTCTTTGCCACTCCTTGCTCTTGCTTCTCTTGGCGACCCTGCATCAGCGCGAAGGCGCTGCTCAGGTCCGCTGGAATAATTCTGGGCTTGTAACGATCGGCACTGACACAGGCCACCAGTACTTCCCCCTCACACAACAACACACCGTCTGCCCGTCGCACCTGCTGAGCGAAGCGGACACTCGCGCGCTTGAGTTCCAAGACAGCGGCACTCACCACAAGTTCATCGTCCAGGCGCGCCGGCGCGTGGTAACGAGCGCTTACCGAATGGACGACAAAGATGATGTTTTCGCGTTGCAGCGCGCTCTGATCAAACCCCAGGGAACGAACCAGCTCGGTGCGGGCACGCTCCATGAACTTCAGATAATTGACGTAATAGACAATGCCGCCGGCATCGGTATCCTCGAAGTAGACTCGGGCCTTCAGCGCGAATGGCTGCCCTGGAATGTCAGCCGGCATAATGTAGAGCCAAGTTGGTGGTTTGCATAGCGGGAGTAGCCTCCAAATTGAAAATATTTTTGACTGAGGCGACGCTGCCAGCGGCCCGGGTCACGGGCTGAACAGATCGCCGGCCTGCTGCGCCATGTTCGCCGGCAGATTCAGGCCAAAATGCAGATAAGCATGCCGGGTGACCACGCGGCCACGCGGCGTGCGCATGATGAAGCCCTGCTGGATCAGGAACGGCTCCAACACATCCTCGATGGTATGGCGCTCCTCGCTGATCGCCGCAGCCAGGCTGTCGACACCCACCGGGCCACCATCGAACTTGTCGATCATCGCCAGCAGCAGGCGGCGGTCCATATGATCGAAGCCCTGGGCATCCACATCCAGCAGGTCCAGCGCCTTGTCGGCGATCTCCTGGCTGATACTGCCCTGCCCGCGCACCTCGGCATAGTCACGCACCCGGCGCAGCAGGCGGTTGGCGATCCGTGGCGTACCACGGGAGCGGCGGGCGATCTCGAAGGCGCCCTCAGGCTGGATTTTCAGCCCGAGGATACCGGCGGAGCGGGAGACGATGGTGGCCAGGTCCTCGGTACCGTAGAACTCCAGGCGCTGGACGATACCGAAACGATCACGCAGCGGGTTGGTCAGCATGCCGGCACGGGTGGTGGCACCGACCAGGGTAAACGGGGGCAGGTCGAGCTTGATCGAACGCGCGGCCGGGCCTTCGCCGATCATGATATCGAGCTGGTAGTCCTCCATCGCCGGGTAGAGAATTTCCTCCACCACCGGCGACAGGCGGTGAATTTCATCGACAAACAGCACATCGCCGGCTTCCAGACTGGTCAGCATCGCCGCCAGGTCCCCTGCCCGCTCCAGCACCGGCCCCGAGGTGCTCTTGATCTTCACGCCCATTTCCTGGGCGATGATGTTGGCCAATGTGGTCTTGCCCAGGCCGGGCGGGCCGAAGATCAGCACATGGTCCAGCGCCTCGCTGCGCCCCCTGGCCGCCGCCATGAACAGCTCCATCTGCTCGCGCACTGCAGGCTGGCCGATATAGTCGGCCAGACGATACGGGCGAATGGCCCGATCAATGATTTCTTCCTGCTGCCGGGGCGCGGCGGCAATCAAACGATCTTCTTCCAGCATGGGGCTTCCGTGGTGCTTCGGTTGATGGGTGACCAATGGGGGAATTAAACCATGCCCTTGAGGGCACGGCGAATCAACTCTTCACTGCCGAGCCCGTCTTCCTTGATCGCGGCCACGGCGCGACTGGCCTCCTGCGGCTTGTAGCCCAGGGCGATCAGCGCGCTGACCGCATCGGCTGTAGCGGAGCTGGCGGCCGGTGCGGCACTGCCCGCAGCTATCGGCACAGTCACCCCGGGCAGCGTTTCCCAGGCCTTGAACTTGCCCTTGAGTTCGACCAGCAACCGCTCGGCGGTTTTCTTGCCGACCCCCGGCACGCGCGTCAGCGCACTGGTATCCTCGGCGTGCACGGCACCGATCAGCTCATCCACTTCCAGCCCGGACATCAACGCCAGCGCCAACTTCGGCCCCACACCATTGAGCCGGATCAGTTCGCGGAACAGCTCGCGATCACGCTTCTCAGCGAAGCCATACAGCAGCTGAGCATCCTCACGCACCACCAGATGGGTATGCAGGGTGGTTTTCTCCCCCACTGCCGGCAAGCGGTAGAAGGTGCTCATGGGCGCGTCCACCTCGTAGCCCACGCCATTCACATCCAGCAGGATATGCGGCGGTTGTTTTTCCAGCAGAATTCCGCTGAGTCGACCTATCATCTCGTTCGCTCCTTAACGTCGCCGCATGCGGCCGCTGCGCAACCCGATCAGCGCCCCCGCGCCCACTTGCTCCTTGAGCCCGCTGGAATGGGCATGGCACAAGGCGATGGCCAGGGCATCGGCGGCATCGGCCTGGGGCGTGCCGGACAATCCCAGCAGTTGGGTGACCATGTGTTGTACCTGGATCTTGTCCGCCGCCCCGGTGCCCACCACCGCCTGCTTTACCTGACGAGCGGTATATTCATGCACCTGCAGTCCCGCATGCACGGCAGCAACGATCGCCGCACCACGGGCCTGGCCCAGCTTGAGGGCAGAGTCGGGGTTGCGCGCCATGAATACCTGCTCGATGCTCAGCACCTGCGGCTGGTAGTTGCCGATCAGCTCACTGAGATTGTCGAAGATCTGCTTCAGCCGCTCCGGAAACGGCCCATCGCCCAGCCGGATGCAACCGGAGGTGACGTACTCACAGCCATGGCGGCCCTGCCGGACAATGCCGAAGCCGGTGATACGTGAGCCTGGATCTATACCGAGAATCAGCGCCATAGTTTCAATTGTCCTGTGCCTGATATGCAAAAGGGAGGCACCGCCTCCCTTTTACCGAGTGCGTCGAACGGGCCGGTCACTCCATCTGTGCCAGCACGTCATCCGGGATATCGGCATTGGAATAGACGTTTTGTACGTCATCCAGGTCTTCCAGCATGTCGACCAAGCGTATCACCTTCTGGGCGGTCTCCAGGTCCAGGGCCGTGGTGGTCGAGGGAATCATGCTGATTTCCGCCGCCTCGCTGGGAAAACCGGCCGCCTCCAGGGCGTCCTTAACCGTGCCGAAATCCTCGAAGGCGGTAAACACATCGAAAGAGCCGTCTTCGTTACCGACCACATCCTCGGCGCCTGCTTCCAACGCGGCTTCCATCAGGGCATCCTCATCAACGCCCGGCGCATAGCTGATCTGCCCCCGACGGGTGAACAGATAGGCCACCGAGCCGTCGGTACCCAGATTGCCACCACATTTGCTGAAGGCATGGCGCACTTCGCTGACGGTGCGATTGCGGTTGTCGGTCATCACCTCGACCAGCACCGCCACACCACCGGAGCCGTAACCCTCGTAGGTCAGCTCTTCCATGTTGTCGGCATCGTTGCTGCCGGCACCGCGGGCGATGGCCCGGTCGATGGTATCGCGGGTCATGTTGGCGGTCAGCGCCTTGTCCACCGCTGCACGCAGCCGCGGATTGTCCGCCGGCACCGGGCCGCCGAGCTTGGCAGCGACCGTCAGTTCACGGATCAGCTTGGTGAAGATCTTGCCCCGCTTGGCGTCCTGGGCCGCCTTGCGATGCTTGATATTGGCCCATTTGGAATGACCAGCCATAGAAACCTCCTGACAACAATCATCTTCTACTGCAACATCTGCGCCCTGGCCTGGATTGCCACGTCGGCGATGCCGACTCGCAATGACGGTGAGTGATAAGGCCCCGTCGCTGCCCGCCCAACCTCACTCTCCATAGCCCCACCTCTCGTCATTGCGAGGGCCGCAGGCCCGCGGCAATCCATGGGCCTGCCGGCAGCGCCTTATTCGACCTTCGGCTGCTCACGCAGGCGAATGTTCAGCTCACGCAACGCCTTGGCATCAACCGCACCCGGCGCCTGTGTCATGACGCAGGCCGCGCTCTGGGTTTTCGGGAAGGCGATGACTTCACGGATGGACTGCGCGCCGGTCACCAGCATCACCAGGCGATCCAGACCAAAGGCCAGGCCACCGTGCGGCGGTGCACCGTACTTCAGTGCGTCGAGCAGGAAGCCGAACTTCTCCTGCTGCTCCTCGGCGCTGATGCCGAGGATATCGAACACCGTCTGCTGCATTTCCTTGCGGTGGATACGGATCGAGCCGCCACCCAGCTCGGTACCGTTGAGCACCATGTCGTAGGCGCGCGACAGCGCGGCACCGGGCTTGGCCTGCAGCTCTTCCGGGGTGCACTTGGGCGCGGTGAACGGATGGTGTAGCGCACTGAGACTACCGTCGTCGTTTTCCTCGAACATCGGGAAGTCGACCACCCACAGCGGCGCCCATTCACAGGTCAGCAACTCCAGGTCATGGCCCAGCCTGATGCGCAGGGCACCCAGCGCCTCGGAGACGATCTTCGCCTTGTCCGCACCGAAGAACACGATATCGCCATCCACCGCGCCGACGCGGTCGAGGATGATCTCGAGGTTGGCCTCGGGAATGAACTTGACGATCGGCGACTGCAGGCCTTCGACACCCTTGGCGCGCTCGTTGACCTTGATATAGGCCAGGCCCTTGGCACCATAGATACCGACGAACTTGGTGTAGTCGTCGATCTGCTTGCGCGGCATGGCGGCGCCACCGGGTACCCGCAGTGCGGCCACGCGGCCCTTGGGATCGCTGGCCGGGCCACTGAACACCTTGAAGTCGACCTCAGTCAGTTGATCGGCGACATCCACCAGTTCCAGCGGGTTGCGCAGGTCCGGCTTGTCCGAGCCATAGCGGCGCATGGCCTCTTCGAAACTCATGTGCGGGAAGTCGCCCAGCTCCACATCCAGCACTTCCTTGAACAGACCGCGGATCATGCCTTCGGTCAGCCCCATGATGTCCTGCTCATCGAGGAAACTGGTCTCGATATCGATCTGGGTGAATTCCGGCTGGCGGTCGGCACGCAGGTCTTCGTCACGGAAGCACTTGGCGATCTGGTAGTAGCGGTCGAAGCCGGAGACCATCAGCAACTGCTTGAACAGCTGCGGCGACTGCGGCAGGGCGAAGAAGCTGCCGGGATGGGTGCGGCTGGGTACCAGGTAGTCACGGGCACCCTCGGGGGTGGCACGGGTCAGGATCGGCGTTTCCACGTCGAGGAAGCCATTGTCGTCCAGGTAGCGGCGGATGCTGCTGGTGATCCGCGAACGCAGCTTCAGTTTGGCGGCCATCTCCGGGCGACGCAGGTCGATGAAGCGATAGCGCAGGCGGGTTTCCTCGCCGACATCGGAATACTCGTCCAGCGGGAACGGCGGGGTCTCGGCCTGGTTCAGCACTTCCAGCTCGTAACCCAGCACCTCGATCGCACCGGAGGCCATGTTCGGGTTGACCGCACCAGCCGGGCGCAGGCGCACCTTGCCACGCACCTTGACCACGTACTCGCTGCGCACCCGGTCGGCCAGGGCGAAGGTCTCTTCGCGATCCGGGTCGAACACCACCTGGGCCAGACCCTCACGGTCACGAATATCGAGGAAGATCACCCCACCATGGTCGCGGCGGCGGTGGACCCAGCCGCAGAGTGTAACTTCCTGGTCCGCCAGTGTTTCGTTCAACTGGCCGCAATAGTGGGTACGCATCATGAGTGTGGAATCCTGTTGTCGACAGAGCAGCTGCGTCCTGGCCAATCGCCTTGGCCCATCCGTCAGCGCGGATAGATAAAAGCGCCATAATATACCCGAAGTGACCACCGGCAGGCGAGCATTGCCAGCGCAATGCCACGCCCAGCGCAAAGACGCCCATAGACAACCACAATGCCGGTGATTGGCAAACAGGGCTTGAGCCCGGCCGGGCACGGCATATACTGGATGGACATTTTCGCTTCGATCGTGGAGACAGACATGAAGATTGATATCGGTATCAGCCAGAAGGATCGCGAACAAATTGCCAAGGGCCTGTCCCTGCTGCTGGCGGATACCTATACCCTGTACCTGAAGACCCACAACTTCCACTGGAACGTCAAGGGCCCGATGTTCCAGACCCTGCATACCATGTTCGAGACCCAGTACAACGAGCTGGCACTGGCCGTCGACGATATTGCCGAGCGCATCCGCACCCTGGGTTTCCCCGCTCCGGGCACCTACAAGGCCTTCGCCGAGCTGAGCTCGATCAAGGAAGAGGAAGGCGTGCCGGATGCTACCGACATGATCCGCCTGCTGGTCGAGGGCCAGGAAGCCTGTGCCCGCACCGCTCGCGAAGCCTTCCCGGCCTGCGAGAAAGCCAGTGACGAGCCCAGCGCCGACTTGCTGACCCAGCGCATGCAGGCCCATGAAAAGACCGCCTGGATGCTGCGCAGCCTGCTGGAAAAGTAAGACCCTGCGGGGCGGATGATCATCCGCCCCCTCCCTTTCTGCCATCCTCTTTGTGACGGCAACGATTTCGGGTTAGAGTGCGCTCCCGGTCGTCGCACAAGCACGCCGGAATCACGTCAAAGATACCGTTGCAACAGGATGAATCGCTTTGAATAGTATCCGTTATCTTCATTTGGTCATTGGTCTTGCAGCCTTGCTGTGCGGCCTGTATTTCAGCATCCCCTTCTTCACCCAGAACGGCCTCCTCGATCTATCGGCAATCACCGCCATGCTGTTGGGATTGGTCAACATCCAGCAGTTCAGCAACAACTTCGCCAGCCGCTCCGGAGTACGCAGCGCCCTGGCCATGCTCGGCTCGCTGCTCCTACTGGTAGGCGCCCTGACACCCCTGGCCGTCCTGCTGGTCAGCCCCATGGCCGGCCCGTTGCTGACAGTAGCGGTTGGTATCAGCATCGCCGGCGTTTGCCTGTTTGCCGTACTTACCCTCACCAGCATGCTGTCCCGCCCGGGCGGCAGTCGCCACCTCGGCAGCAGCCCGCGGGAAACGGGCACGGTCAAGTGGTTCAACACCAGCAAGGGCTTCGGCTTCATCTCCCGGGATCAGGGTGAAGATGTATTCGTGCACTTTCGCGCCATCCGTGGCGAGGGCCATCGTGTGCTGGAAGAAGGCCAGCGCGTGGAGTTCGTCGTCGCGCGCCGCGAGAAAGGCCTGCAGGCCGAGGACGTCGAACCCCTCGACTGAACAGCGAGCCGATGGATCAATAATGGGGCGGGGGCTGATCGTCCTCCGCTTCCCCCGGCATGGATGCCGCCAGGTCGGCCTGCCGACGCGCCAACAACTCCAGCGCCCGCTGCAATCTCTCCAGCTCCAACTCCTGACGACTCACCACATCGTTCAACGCCTGTATGGTGTCATCCTGGAAAGCCAGCCGGGTTTCCAACTCGTCCATCCTGTTTACCAGCTCGTCACTCATCGACTGAACCGCTCCGCATAGGTGAAGTTGGCTGTCAACACTGCCTGCAAACGGCTGACACACTCATTCAATTGTTCTTCGCCATAGGCTACTGGCGGCAACTTGCCCCACACTGGTGCAGGCCATGCCGGGTCCTCCCGATAACGAACAATATGATGAATATGCAACTGACTGACCATATTGCCTAATGCGGCGACATTGATCTTGTGCGCAGCAAAACCATCTTTCAGGGCCTCGGCCAGCCAGCAGGACTCATTCAACAACTGAACTCTATCCTCTTGATCCAATTGGAATATTTCAGTGACACCCTCCCTGCGCGGCACCAGGATGAACCAAGGGAATTGACGGTCATTCATCAGCAGGAGAGTGCTTAACTCGAAGTCTCCTATCCAAATGCCATCATTGACGAGCTGTGAATGAAGATTGAACATATGCAGATCCTTGGAAGATAGCTGTTTGGTTATAAAGACAGGGCAAGAGCATGATGCATATCAAGGGAAACAGCGACTGGCTGTGCTACGCTTGTGAGCAATAATAATACATCAAGCGTTCGAAGAAGACGCTATGACATGAATGCGCATGAACACCCGCATTCAACTGGCGGCTTTCGCGTTTGCGACTTTGATGCTTTACTCAATGCGATACGCAATTCAAAGAATCCGCTTGACGATAGTGAATAGACCAGAGCGCACGTTCTTTTACTGGAAGGAGCAAATAATATGAAAAATGCTGTCAAATGGAGTTCTGTTGCCCTGGCTGTGGCCATGGCGAACGGTCTCATCGCCACTCAAGCTGTCGCGCAGGGTGAAGGCTTCGTCGAAGGTGCCTCCGCCACTCTGAGCAACCGCACCGGCTACTTCAACCGCGACTTCAGGAACAATGCCGCCGGCCAGAGCAAGGCCGAAGAAACGGCCACCGGTTTCGTCCTCGACTTCCGCTCCGGCTATACCCAGGGCAACATCGGCCTGGGCGCCGACGTCATGGCACTGGCCGGCATCAAGCTGGACAGCGGTCGCGGTCGCGCCGGCACTGGCCTGCTGCCGATCGACAATGACGGTTCCGTGCCGGACGAGTACTCCGAGATCCGCGGTGCAGTAAAGGCTAACATCGCCGGTGATACCGTGCTGCGCTACGGCTTCCACATGCTGGAAAACCCGATCCTCAATTACGAGGACTCGCGCCTGCTGCCCAGCCACTACTTCGGCTACAGCATCACCAATACTTCCATCGATGGCCTGATGCTCGAAGCAGGCCGCATGACCGACCGTGGCGATATGGACGGCTCTTCCCAATTTGATGGCCCCTATCGTCATTCCAGCCTTAACATCGACCACGACAAGGTGACCTACCTGGGTGGTACCTATGCGTTCACCGACAACCTCAGCGCCTCGCTGTATACTTCTAAGTCGGAAGACCTGTGGAAGCGTCATTATGCCGGCCTCACTCATGTCTGGGACTTCGGCAATGGTCTGGACCTGACTACCGACCTGTCCCACTATCAGACCTCCGATGATTCACCTGCAGCGGCAGTCAACGCCGACACCGGGCTACCAGCCGACTATGACAACAAGGCTACCTCCCTGGCCTTCACTCTTGGTGCTGGCTTCCACGATTTCACTGTGGCCTATCAGCGCATGGGCGGCGATGCCGGCTTCGCCTATGACGACTACAGCATCTATCTGGCCAACTCGGTGCAGGTCGTCGACTTCAACGCCAAGGACGAGCGTTCCTGGCAGGCTCGCTATGACTACGACCTCGAAGGCGTGGGCATCCCTGGGCTGACCTTCATGACCCGCTATATCAAGGGCAACAACATCGATGCGCCGGCTGGCGTCAGCGATTCGCGCTGGGAGCGCGACACCGAGATCCGCTACACCCTGCAGAGCGGCTTCTTCCAGGGTATCGACCTGGTATGGCGCAACGCGACCGTACGCCAGGACAGCCTGCTGGACGGTGGCGACATCGACGAGAACCGCCTGTACGCATCCTACACCTGGAACCTGCTCTAAGCGGCTCCAGCGCAGCGATGCAGAAAAACCCGGCTCCGGCCGGGTTTTTCATGTCTGGACGCACCTGCACCATACCCACCCACGAGGCCAGCGGTTGCCGCCGTCGACGACCACCTTGCCAGGCTATACGCCGCATGGGGACGAACGTACAATAAGCCCCATTCTCCGATCATCGATTCCAGGACGTTCTGCACCCATGCGTACCAGCCAGTATCTTATTTCCACCCTCAAGGAAACCCCCGCCGATGCGGCCGTGGTCAGCCACCAGTTGATGCTGCGCGCCGGCATGATCCGCCGGATCGCCTCCGGCCTGTATACCTGGCTGCCGATGGGGCTGCGTGTACTGCGCAAGGCCGAGGCTGTGGTCCGCGATGAAATGAACAAGGCCGGCGCACTTGAAGTGCTGATGCCAGCCATCCAGCCTGCAGAGTTGTGGCAGGAGTCGGGCCGCTGGGAAGAATACGGCCCCGAACTGCTGCGCCTGAAGGATCGTCATGATCGCGAGTTCTGCGTGGGACCGACCCATGAGGAAGTGGTTACCGAGCTGGCACGCAACGAAATCACCAGTTACAAGCAGTTGCCGCTGAACCTGTACCAGATCCAGACCAAGTTCCGTGACGAGATCCGGCCGCGTTTCGGCCTGATGCGCGCACGCGAGTTCCTGATGAAGGATGCCTACTCCTTCCATCTGGACCAACCGTCCATGCAACAGACCTACGACACCATGTACCAGGCCTATTGCAACGTCTTCAGCCGGCTGGGCCTGGAATACCGCCCGGTCGTGGCCGACAACGGCTCCATTGGTGGCGAAGGCTCCCATGAGTTCCATGTGCTCGCCGAATCCGGTGAGGACGCTATCGTATTTTCCGACTCGGGCAGCTATGCCGCCAATATCGAAAAGGCCAGCGCCCAGCCGCCCCAAGGCGAGCGCCCCGCTCCCGCCCAGGACAAGACACTGGTCGACACCCCGGACCAGCGCACCATCGAGGCGGTGTGTGAACTGCTGGGCCTGCCCGCAGAGCGCACCGTCAAGTCGCTGATCGTGCTCGGCGCCGCCGAAGAGGGCAAGCCGCAGCCGCTGGTGGCCCTGATACTGCGTGGCGATCATGAACTGAACGAGATTAAGGCCGAGAACCATCCGGCGATCCAGGCGCCGCTGACCTTCGCCAGCGAAGCACAGATCGAACAGGCACTCGGTTGCAAGCCCGGCTCCATCGGTCCGGTGGGCATGAACATCAAGGTCATCGCCGATCACAGCGCTGCCCATCTGGCGGATTTCGTCTGTGGCGCCAACCAGGACGGCAAGCACTTCGTTGGGGTGAACTGGGAACGCGATGCGCGTTTTGACGAAGTGGCCGACCTGCGCAACGTGGTGGAAGGCGATATCAGCCCGGATGGCAACGGCACCCTGGTGATCAAGCGCGGTATCGAGGTGGGGCATATCTTCCAGCTCGGCCGCAAGTACAGCGAAGCCATGCAGTGCACCGTCCTCAACGAGCAGGGCAAGACCTCCACCCTGCTGATGGGTTGCTACGGTATCGGTGTGTCCCGCGTGGTCGCTGCTGCCATCGAGCAGAACCATGACCAGCGCGGCATTCTCTGGCCGGACGCCCTGGCGCCCTTCCAGGTGGCCCTGGTGCCGATGAAGATGGAAAGCTCCGAAGCGGTGCGCAACGCTACCGAACAGCTGTATCAGCAATTGCAGCAGGCCGGCGTCGAAGTGCTGCTGGACGACCGCGACAAGAAGGTCAGCCCCGGCGTCAAGTTCGCCGACATGGACCTGATCGGCATCCCCCACCGCGTGGTCATCAGCGACCGCGGCCTCGCCGAAGGCCAACTGGAGTACAAATACCGTCGGGACCAGGAGGCCAGCAATGTGCCGGCGGCCGACATGCTCGACTTCCTGCTCCAGCGCACGGGTCGCCAATGACCACCAATAGCATGCGGCAGCCTGTGCTGCCGTGGCTGCTCTGGCTGTGTGCCGGCCTCACCTTGAGCGCCTGCAGCAACCAGCAGCCACAGCCTCCCGGGGCGGTGACGGTGCGGGTCGAACGCACCCTGGTCAGCCACAACCTGCGCATCGATGCCGGCGAGCAACTGGTGCTGACCTCGCCCCAGCGCACTGTCCGGATCACCGAGCAGCAGCTGCACCAGGTCACCGAGTTCGATGCCGCGGACCGGCCGGTCAACAGTCATGAGAGTTATCAGGCCGTACCATGGGATACCCAGCCAGTCACCCTGATCGCCGAAGGCAAACGCTTCTCCCTGCTGACCGATCATGACGGCATGCTGCGTCTGAACCTGCTGGACGAGCAGTTCATCGAGCTGGACTTCGAGAGCCTGCGGGTAGTCCAGCTGGTGGCCCGGGCCACGCCCACGGTGGTCGCCGAACAGAACCTGCTGGTCAGCCGCGAGCTGCGGGCGGTACTGCAGGAAGCGGTCACGCTGGTGCATGACAGCCTCGAGGAAAGCGATGTCGAACAGTGGGTCTACCGGGTCCGGCGCCTGAACGAGCTGGGCCTGAACGAGGAGTCCACACAGTTGGAAAACATGCTGATCCTGCTGACGGTGGGCGACCCCGAACTGCAGGCCGAATTCACCCACGCCCTGGAACACAGCGAACGACCCTGACATGCCGCGCAACACATGGATGGTGTTCTGCCTCACCCTGAGCCTTGCGCCTGCGGCGGTGGCAATCAATCAGAGCCAGCCGGTCGATCCCGAGCTGCGGGCACTGCTGATGCAGGCAGTGTCCCAGGCCGACAGCTTTGCCGACGCCTTCGATGCCCAGGTCTGGCTACTGGACATGTCCACCCGGCTGCGACGCTATATCCCCGATGAGCAGGAGCGCCTGCGCTTCCTGCGCCTGGTACACCGCGAGGCCCGCCACGCCGGTCTGAAACCCGACCTGGTGCTGGCGGTAATCCATGTGGAAAGCCTGTTCGACCGCTACGCCCTGTCCCGCGTCGGCGCCCAGGGCATCATGCAGGTGATGCCGTTCTGGAAAGCCGAGCTGGGCCGACCGGAAGACAATCTCATCGACCTGGCGACCAACCTGCGCTATGGCTGCACCATCCTCAAATACTACCTCGACCTGGAAAAAGGCGACCTGCGCCGCGCCCTGGCCCGCTACAACGGCAGCCTGGGCAGTCACCGTTATCCGGACAAGGTGCAGGATTACTGGTATCGGTATTGGTATGTGAGGGAGTAGCTCCCCCCTCTCCCCCGGCCCCTCTCCCGCAAGGGGCGAGGGGTGACTCGCGCTGGGGCGTGCGTGTTTATCCTGAGCATTCCGTGGCGCTGCTGAACACGCTGCGGGGCACATCGCACCAAGCACGGAGTCGTTAAATGGAGTGAGTCATAAACCAGGGGTTTTTCACCAACGGTTCAAGCAGGAGATGCACAACATATCCGGCGCGAGTCACCCCTCGCCCCTTGCGGGGCGAAAGCGGGAAAAGCGAAGCACTGCTTCGCCCGCTTGAGCGCCCTGAGCTCTGCGAAGGGCCGGGGCGCGGAGCGGGGGCCGGGGGAGAGGGGGAAAGCAGCCCCACTCACTCCAACAACACCAACAAACTCCGCTCGGTCTGCGGCCCCGGCAAACTATGCTGCAACTCACCCTGCGGGTTGAATACATAGGTGGTCGGCAGTACCTGCGGACGCTCCAGGCCAAGGCTGTCGGCAAAGTCCTGACCCATCACCGCGAATTGGATGTCCATCTTCTGTGCCAGCGCAAGCAACGCATCACCGCTGACCCCATCGTAGTTGACCCCCAGCACAGTGACCTCAGGGCGCTCCGCCAGGCGGTTGAACTCCGGCAGCTCATGCAGGCAGGGCGCGCACCATTCAGCCCAGTAGTTCACCACCACCCACTGATCCTGCAGATCCGCATGGCTCAACGAATTGCCCTGATGATCCAACCACTGTTGCTCGCTACAGCCACCCAGGGCCAGAATGACAGCCAACATACCACCGCAGAACCACGCCTTCATGATGCCTCCTCGGTCTTGAGCCCGGCCTTGCCATCCTCGCTCAGCCAGCTTTTCACACTGCCGGCCATGATCCGCTGACGGCAGCCTTCCAACTCGGTCAGCGCCTCGCGCAGCGGCGGGTACCAGCTGTCTCCGCCCTGCAGCGACAGGGGTAGCGAGGCTACCGCCGGTAGCGACTCCGGCAGTTCCTCCAGCAGCGTGGAGAGTTCCAGCAAATCAAGGTCACGGCTCAGTACATAGCCACCCTGCTGGGCGCGGGTGATGATCTGCCGGCTTTCCAGCCATTCGGTCAACTGCAGCCAGAGATCCTCGGGCATGGCCCAGCCTGCGGTGTTAACCCTGGCCAGGTCGACAGTATGGCCATTCTTCTGCGCCTGCAGAAACACCCGCAGCAATGCCAACAGGCTGACCAGCCACGGATAGGCCACCCGCTGCCAGGCGGCACTGCTGCCCAGGTTGCACACCAGTTCGGCGCCGAACAGGATGATCATCCAGGCGACATAGATCCACAGCAGGAACAACGGGAAGGTGGCAAAAGCACCGTAGATCAGCTGGAAGCTGGGAAACAATGCGACATACAGCGCGAAGCAGGCCTTGGCGCCCTCGAACAGCAACGCCACCAGCACTCCGCCGGCGAAGCCATGCTTGAACCGCACCCGGGTGTTGGGTACCGCGACGAAGATCAGGGTAAAGGCCGCGATGCTCAGCAGCAGCGGCAGCCAGCCCAGCAGTTGCTTCCACGCCGAGGCCAGCACCGCGTCACCGGACAGGAAGGACAGGGAAGCCAGGTAGGTACTGACCACGAACCCGGCACCCAGCAGCAGCGGCCCCAGGCTCAGCACCGCCCAGTACAACAGGAAACTGGACAGCCCACGCCGGGGCCGGCGGATGCGCCATATGGCGTTGAAGGATTTCTCGATATTCAGCAGCATCATGAACGCAGTCACCATCAACACCGCCACGCCGATACCGGTCAGTTGCCGGGCCTGCTGGGAAAACTCACTGAGATATTCGCGCAATGCCGCTCCGGTCGAGGGCACGAAGTTGTCGAAGATGAACGCCTCGATCTGCCCTCCCACCTGGTTGAACGCCGGTATCGCCGCCAGCATCGCATAGGTGACGGTCATCACCGGCACCACCGCGAACAGCGTGGTATAGGTCAGTGCAGCGGCATTCTTCGGGCAATTATCCTCGCCGAAGCGGCGCAGCAGATAACGACAGAAATACACCAACTGTTGGATTCGACGCGGCATTAAGGCTCCCTTGGTTCCCTGACAGCCAGTGCTTTAATGCTTAGAATAGCGGTCATGCCCCGCCCAAGCCACCGGCTTGACGGACCCTACCGGATCTGAATGGAGATTGCCATGTCCCGGGTATGCATCTATCACAACCCCCGCTGCTCCAAATCGCGCCAGGCGTTGGCCCTGCTCGAACAACAGGGCGAGGAGCTGGAAGTCATCCACTACATCGACACTCCGCCGGACAGCGCCACGCTCAGCGCCCTGTTGCAACAGCTCGGGCTCGGCGCCCGGGATCTGATGCGCAAGGGCGAGGATACCTACAAGGAGTTGAAACTGGACAACCCCGACCTCAGCGAAGCGGAACTGGTCCAGGCCATGGTCGACTATCCGCGCCTGATCGAGCGTCCCATCGTCATCCGCGACGGCAAGGCGATCATCGCCCGGCCGCCGGAAAAGGTACTGGAGCTGTACGCATGAGTGATCCCTACGTTCTGGTGTTGTACTACAGCCACAACGGCGCCACTGCCAAGATGGCCCGACTGATTGCCGAAGGTATCGAGCAGGCCGGCCTGGAGGCGCGCCTGCGTACCGTCCCCAAGGTATCCCCCGAGACACGCGCCAGCGCCCCTAAAGTACCCGACAGCGGCGCTATCTACTGTACCGAAGACGACCTGAAGAACTGCTCGGCGCTGGTGCTTGGCAGCCCAACCCGCTTCGGCAACATGGCCGCACCGCTGAAGTATTTCATCGACGGCACCAGCAGCCTGTGGCTGTCGGGCAGCCTGTCCGGCAAGCCGGCGGCGGTGTTCACCACCACCGCCAGCCTGCACGGTGGCCAGGAAAGCACCCTGCTGTCGATGCAGCTACCCCTGCTGCACCACGGCATGTTGCTGGTCGGGCTGCCCTACAGCGAAAGCGCGCTGACCGAGACCCGTGGCGGCGGTACGCCCTACGGCGCCAGCCATCTGGCCGGCAGCGATGGCGCGCGCCCGCTGGACGGGCATGAAACCACGCTGTGCCGAGCCCTCGGCAAGCGGGTGGCCACGGTCACCCGTCAGCTGCTGGCCGGAGCCGCCCATGTCCCGAGCTGACAAACCACTGCCACCCCTGCACTACCTGGAGCCACGCATACGCCTGAGCCGCCTGCTCGCGGCGCTGGGCTATGCCGGTCTGCTGCTGTGCCTGTTCATCTACAACGCCTTCATCGCCAACCTGCATGGCGCCAACCCGCTGGTGATTCTCGGCGTGTTGCTGGTGCCACTGCTGATCTTCCTGCCGGGCATCGCCAGCGGCAACGTACGCGCCCACGCCTGGCTGTGCTTCGCCATCAACCTGTACTTCATCTATGGCGTGCAGAGCTGCTTCGTACCGGGCAAGCAGCTGTATGGCGGAGTATTGGTGGGTACCAGCGTGCTGTACTTCATCGCCGCGCTGGGCTATGTGCGCTGGAGCTTCCAGGCGCAGAGAGTGCGGGCGGCAGCTACCAGCCCATCACCCGCTTGACAAAGGGAATGGTCAGTCGATGCTGGGCCTGCAGCGATGCCTGGTCCAGCTGTTCGAGCGCGGCGAACAGTTCGTTCATGCCACGGGCACCGCGGCTGAGAATATAGCGTGCCACCTCATCGGGCAGTTGCAGGCCACGGCGTTCCGCGCGCATCTTGAGCATCTGCTGTTTGCCCTCGTCATCCAGTGCCTGCAGCTGGAACACCAGCCCCCAACCCAGGCGTGACGCCAGGTCCGGCAGCTGCAGGCCGAGGCCCCGGGGCGCTGCGCTGGCCGACATCAGCATTCGCCCCTGGCGCTGCTGGATGCGGTTGTACAGATGAAATACTGCCTCTTCCCAGTCGGCCTGGCCAGCCAGCAGTTCCAGATCGTCCAGACATAACAGGTCGAGTTCTTCCATGCCATCCAGCAGCAGCGGACCATGCTCCAGTACCTCGCGCAGCGGCAGGTACATGGCCACCGCGCCCGCCTCGGCCATGCGGTGACAGGCCGCCTGCAGCAGGTGCGAGCGCCCGCTGCCCGGGGCGCCCCACAGATAGATGCAGCGCTCGGCCGGGATGTGCGACGGATCGGCCAGCTCCTGCAAGGCAGCCAGCACAGTGGCGTTGGCACCGGCGAAATAATTATCGAAGGTGGCTTCATCCCTGAGCTTGATACCCAGGGGAAGCTGAATAGGTTGGCCTGCGGACATCAGTTGCGCTCCGCCTTGTCATCTGCACTGCCGCGCATCGACCGTCCTTACCCGCGCCAGCGAAAGTAGAGTGTCGGCAAGGCCGGAGTCGGCGGCTGCACCGGCTGCACCTGCTCCGGCAGCGCTGCCTCCGGCTCGTCGGCACTGCCGGCAGCGTCGGCTGGCAGATGGTCGATGGCCAGTTCCCCCTCGATATCGGCAAATCCATCGTCAGCCGGGACTGTCGGCGTCATATCGAGTGCGGGCTCCGGCTCGACAACCGGCTCAGGCTCCGGCGGCGGCTCGGGAATGCGCTGCAAGCGCATGTCCAGGTTGAGCATGCGCTCCAGCTGCGCCTCGCTGCCGGGGAAGCTGACCTGCAGCAGCACGGTATCGCCATCGATCGCCAGCAGCCTGGGCTGCTGCTGGGTGCCCAGTTGCCGCAGCATGCGCAGCAGACCGGAGTAGGCTGCGACGCTGTCGATACCTTCGACCTGCAGTTGCCAGCCGGACAGCTCGCCACCGGCAGCCGTCCCGGCGGGAATCGCATACTGCTCGAATACCGCATCGGCCAGGCGCCGCATCAGCTCGTCGGCGGCCTGTTCAGCGGTCCCGCTGATGCGCCCGGAGTCACGCTGGTCGTTGAGCCACAATGTCCAGTTCAGGGTGGTCTGCTCATCCTCTCCGGCAATGGTCAGGGCCAGGGTGCCCTCCGCCGGATAGCGTTCACTGGCCTCGAGCAGCTCCTGCTGGCTGGCCTGGCGAATCAGCTCTTCGCTGACCAGCGCCATGTCCTGCAGGTCGCCCAGCGGAAAACTCAGCGCCACCGCCCGATGCTGCGCCGCCTGCTTGAGACGCAGCGCCCAGGGCGCCACCGGATTCAGCGTCCGATCACCCAGCTCGCCGGTTTCCACCGCCCACAGCACTATCCCCGGCCGGTTGCGACCCAGCGCAGGCTGATCGGCTTCCCTGAGTACCCTGCCCACCGCGTCGGGCTCGAACTCGATACGCAGTTGGCCGCCTTCGGCCGAGCCTATCCGCCGCATCAACTCCTGCGGCGTCTGCAATGCAGTGGCGATAGCCGGACGCTGCAGGTCCACCTTGTTACCGGCCAGGCGCTGCAACATCACGGTAGCGGCCTCACGCATGGCCTCGTCGCGGCTCTGGCCCTCTTCCTGGACCAGGCGCACCTGGTAGAGATCATCCAGCACCGCCGCCGCAACGGGTAGCGACGCCAGGGCGGCAGTGCACAACAGGAGCGCGCGGACTCTTTGCTTGAAACGCATGGGTAATTCCACCATCTGGTGTCTGCTGCCTGCCCCGAAGCGGCCATGAAACAGCGTCATAAAGCGCATACATTAAACAAGCGCCGCAGCGCCGGCAACCGCGGCCGGCCAAAGTCGCCCGGGCATGGTCGCGGCGGCCATGAATTTGCTACACTAGCGCGCTATATCGCGACAGCCTCAAGCCAGGCCAATCGCCTCCTCTTCTGATCACTCGAGACCCACGCATGAGCAGCCAAACGCCCTCCAAGCCTTCCATCAGTTACAAGGACGCCGGTGTCGATATCGACGCAGGCAACGCGCTGGTCGATCGCATCAAGCACGTCGCCAAACGCACCGCCCGCCCGGAAGTCATGGGCGGCCTGGGCGGCTTCGGCGCGCTGTGCGAGATCCCGGCGGGCTACCGGCAGCCGGTGCTGGTATCCGGCACCGATGGCGTCGGCACCAAGCTGCGCCTGGCGATGGACCTGGCCAGGCATGACCAGATCGGTATCGACCTGGTGGCCATGTGCGTCAATGACCTGGTGGTGTGTGGCGCCGAGCCGCTGTTCTTCCTCGACTACTACGCCACCGGCAAGCTGAATGTCGACGTCGCCGCCCAGGTGGTGACCGGCATCGGTGCTGGCTGCGAGCTGGCCGGCTGCGCCCTGGTCGGTGGCGAGACCGCCGAGATGCCCGGCATGTACGAAGGTGACGACTACGACCTGGCCGGTTTCTGCGTCGGCGTGGTGGAGAAGTCCGAGATCATCGATGGCAGCAAGGTGCAGCCCGGCGACGTGCTGCTGGCCCTGCCGTCCTCCGGCCCGCATTCCAACGGCTATTCGCTGATCCGCAAGATCATCGAGGTCGCCGGTGTCGATATCAATACCGTGCAACTGGACGGCCAGCCGCTGACCGACCTGCTGATGGCGCCGACCCGCATCTACGTCAAGGCACTGCTGCAACTGATCAAGCAGACCGGCGCGGTCAAGGCCATGGCTCACATCACCGGCGGCGGCCTGCTGGAGAACATTCCGCGCGTGCTGCCCGACAACGCCAGCGCCAGCATCGACCTGAGCAGCTGGCAACGCCCAGCCGTGTTCGACTGGCTGCAACAACAGGGCAACGTGGATGAAACCGAAATGCACCGCGTGCTCAACTGCGGCGTCGGCATGGTCATCTGCGTCGCTGCCGATCAGGCTGACCAGGCCCTGCAGGTACTGCAACAGGCCGGCGAACAACCCTGGATCATCGGCAGCATCGAGCAGGCCGATACCAGCGGCGAGGCTGTCGTACTGCGTAACGGCCGCTGATACGTGAGTTGCCGCACCGTCATACTGATTTCCGGGTCAGGCAGCAACCTGCAGGCCTTCATCGACAGCCTGCATCCGCAGCAGGCCAATATCGTCGCGGTGATCTCCAACCGCGCCGATGCCTATGGGCTGGAGCGGGCCGCGCGGGCCGGCATTGCCACCGAGGTACTGGATCATCGCGACTTCCCGGACCGGGCCAGCTATGACCAGGCGCTGGCCGCGTTGATCGACGCCCACACCCCCGAACTGGTGATCCTGGCCGGCTTCATGCGCATCCTCACCCCCGGCTTCGTCGCCCGCTATCATGGGCGGCTGCTGAATATCCACCCTTCGCTGTTGCCCAAGTACACCGGCCTGCATACCCACCGGCGGGCGCTGGAGGCGGGCGACTGCGAGCACGGCGCCACCGTGCACTTCGTCACCGAGGAGCTGGACGGCGGCCCGGCGATCATGCAATCGCACGTGCCGGTACTGGTCGATGACACCGCCGACAGCCTGGCCGAGCGCGTGCGCGAGACCGAGCACAGACTCTACCCGCAGGCTGCTATGCTGTACATCAGTGGCCGCCTGCGGCTGGTGGATGGTCACGCCTGCCTGGATGGCAACGCCATCGCACCCTGTGGCCTCAGGCTGGATCAATTCGAAACAGACATGCGAGGTCACCGCAATGACTGACAGCAGTTCGCTCTTGTTCCGCCGTCCTGGCCGCTGGTTGGCCGTCGCCGCGCTGAGCCTGGCCAGCAGCCTGACCATGGCCCAGGAACTGGTGCCCTTTACCGCCAGCTACGCCGCCGACATGAAGAATATCCCGGTCAACGGCGAAGCCACCCATAGCTTGCAGGCCAATGCCGATGGCACCTGGCAGTTGGCATTCCATGCCAGCATGTTCGTCGCTAGGCTGACCGAAGAGAGCGTACTGAAGCTGGAGAACGACCAGTTGGTCCCCCTCAACTACCGCTACGAGCGCAAGGGCCTTGGGCGCGGTCGAGTGACGACCCAGAGCTTCGACTGGGACGCAGGGTTGGTCAGCGGCGAACACAAGAAGGATGCCTTCAGCCTGCCAACCGAGCCCGGTCTGCTGGACAAGACCACCTATCAACTGGCTCTGCAACGTGATCTGGTCGCCGGCAAGAAGGAAATGACCTACCGCGTAGTGGATGGCGATGAGGTCGAGCAGTACCAGTTCCGCGTGGTCGGCGAACAGCGCGTCACCACCCGTAATGGCCAGTTCGATGCGGTTGAGGTCGAACGCGTGCGCGAACCCGGCGCCAAGCGCGAAACCACCCTGTGGTTCGCCAAGGACTGGCACTACCTGCTGGTGCGCCTGAGCCAGGTGGAGACCGACGGCCAGCATTACCAGATCGTACTCAAGGAAGCGACTCTGAATGGCGAGCCGGTGGTGGGCAAGCCAGTCAGGAGTAACTGAGCAGGCCTGCAGCCAGGCACCGGCGGTTCCGGTGGCTGCCAGTTCGCTGGCGTAGCGCAGGGGCGCTACACCCCCGGTTCGGGTTGTCGCGTCCCTGCGCGACGACGGGCCAGCACGGATACTGCAGGCAAACGAAAAAGGCGCCACGATCGGCGCCTTCTTCATATCAGCCATGCTCTCAGCCGATGAACTTCCCACCTGCCTCAGCACGCTTGACCAGGCCAGCCGCGGGCTTCCAGAACTCACCCTGGCGCTCTTCCAGCTCACGGATCTGTTGCAGTACCACATCCAGCCCCAGGCTATCGGCATAAGCCATGGGTCCGCCACGCTCGGCGGGGAAGCCGTAGCCGAAACGGTAAACGCGGTCGATATCCTCGGCACTCTCGGCAAAACCCTCGTCGAGAATCCGCGCGCCCTCATTGACCAGCGCCAGGATGCAGCGCTGCACGATTTCCTCGTCAGCCACATCGCGCTGGGTATAGCCCGCTTCTTCAGCTACTTCACGGGCCATCATGTCGGTTTCCGGATCATGGATGGCCTGGCGGCTACCCGGCTCGTAACGGTAGAAGCCATGACCACTCTTCTGGCCGAAACGCTCCATCTCGCACAGTCGGTTGTCCAGCCACACGATCGGCTCACCACGACCGAGGCCGGCCAGCTGGCGGGAGCGCCAGCCCAGGTCCACACCCACCACGTCATACATGCGGTACGGGCCCATGGCCATGCCGAAGCCCTGCAGCGCCTGGTCCACCTGCCACGGCGTAGCGCCTTCGAGCACCACCTCGCGGGACTGACGTGAATACATGGACAGCATGCGGTTGCCGATAAAGCCGTGGCAGTTGCCGGCCAGTACCGCTTCCTTGCCGATCTTCTTGCCGACCGCCAGGCAGGCATCCAGCACGTCCTGGGCAGTGGCCTTGCCACGCACCACTTCGAGCAGCTTCATGATATGCGCGGGGCTGAAGAAGTGCAGGCCCAGCACCTGGGCCGGACGCTGGGTCGCCGAAGCAATCTCGTCGATATCCAGATAGGAAGTGTTGGTGGCCAGGATGGCCGATGGCTTCACCGCTTTGTCCAGCTCGGCAAAGATGGTTTTCTTCAGGTCCATGTTCTCGTAGACGGCTTCGACTACCAGATCCATGTCCGCCAGGTCGGCGTACTGCTGCGTGGTGGAAATCCGCTGCACACGCGCCTGGGCTTCGGCCTCGTCGAAGCGCTGTTGGGCCACCGAGCGCTTGTAGACGTTGGCGATCTCGACCAGCCCCTTGTCCAGCATCTCGGCATTCACGTCCAGCCAGACCACCGGATAACCGGCGTTGACGAAATTCATGACGATGCCTCGACCCATGGTGCCAGCACCAATCACACCTACCTTTTTGATGTCCTCGAACGAAGCCATAGCAGCCCTTCTCCACAGTGTGTATTTATCGGAAATCGAATGGAGCAATACAGTACGAAAAAGCCGCGCCGAATAAAAACGAAACCCGCTGATGATGGGCATTCACAGTATGAATATTCCCCACTCCCCCCTTCAGCGAGAATTCTCCTATTTCGTCATTGCGAACCGCAAAGCGGTGAAGCAATCCACAAGCACGATGTCCCCCGGCCAGCACTGCATGGCCTGCCCCGATGGATTGCCACGCCCTACGGGCTCGCAATGACGGACGGAGTTGGACCAGACCGCGCTATGATGGATACGGTTTTCCCTAATCGTTTCAGTCGCTTACAATACCAGCCCGCAGTATCGGATATCCCGGTTCTCCATTGCTATAAGTCGTTCAATGTTCAGATCCTGTCGCCGTACCCTACTGGTTGTTCTTGCCTGCCTGTTCTGTCTTCCACCCTCTCTGGCCGCCGCGCCGGCCACCTTCGAAGCCGCCAAGGTGCAGGCCCGCCAGCAGGTCTACCATGACCGCAACGAGCATGGCAGCTTCTACTGTGGCTGCACCTGGGAATGGGCCGGGCGCTCCGGCGGCGTGGTGGATCACGCCAGTTGCGGCTACCAGACCCGTGCCCAGCCCAACCGCGCCAGCCGCATTGAGTGGGAACACATAGTGCCGGCATCGCTGTTCGGCCAGCAGCGCCAATGCTGGCAACAGGGCGGACGCAGCAACTGCAAGAACAGCGATCCGGCGTTCAATATCATGGAAGCCGACCTGCATAACCTGACTCCGGCCATCGGCGAAACCAATGCCGACCGCAGCAACTTCCGCTTCGGCATGCTGCCGGGTACGCCCTATCGGCATGGCCAGTGCGACTTCAAGGTGGAGTTCTCCGAGCGGGTGGTCGAGCCCCGCGACCAGGTCAAGGGTCAGATCGCCAGGGTCTGGTTCTACATGCATGACCGCTATGATCTGAACATGTCCAGCCAGCAGCAGCGGCTGTTGATGGCCTGGCACAACCAGCACCCGCCCACGAGCTGGGAACACGAGCGGGATCGACGCATCAGCCGGTTGATGGGGCACGGCAACCCCTTCGTCAGTGGCGAGCGGCAGTGGACGCTGAATCACCGCAACAGCGGCGATGGCCTGGTCAGCACCGCCAGACCGGCCGCCAGCGCACCGCGCAGCAGCGACATCCCGCAGGCAACCGCCACGCGTATCATCGGCAACCGCAACAGCAAGCTCTATCACCTGCCAGCCGGTTGCCCCGGTTACGCCCAGGTAGCGCAGAGGAATATCGTCTGGTTCGACAGCGAGACCGAGGCCCAGGCCAGTGGTTATCGCAAGGCGGGCAACTGCCGGTGAGGCAGGGAGAAGGGCTGCAAGCTACTCATCCGCCACCTTCTCCCCCACATCCTTGCCTTCGACCGAGGCATGCTCGATGGCCGCATTCAGCTCGGCGCCCAATAGCAGCACGGCAGCACTGATATAGAAATACAGCAGCAGGACGATGATGGCGCCAATGCTGCCGTAGGTCGCGTTGTAGTTGGCGAAGTTCTGCACATAGATGCCAAAGCCTATCGAAGCGGCAAGCCAGACGATCACCGCTATTACCGAGCCCGGGGTGATGAAGCGGAACTCCTGCTTCACATCCGGTGTGGCGTAATAGATCAGCGCCACCGCCAGCATCAGCAGCAGGATCGCCACCGGCCAGCGCAGCCAGGCCCAGATGACCACCAGCACCTGCTCCAGGCCGATCTGCGCCGCCAGCCATGTCATCACCTGCGGCCCCAGGGTCATGAAGCCGGCCGCCAGCAACAGCATGACAGCGATACCGATGGTATACAGCACCGACAGCAGGAACAGCTTCCAGCTGGGGCGCCCCTCCTCCACGCGGTAAGCCTTGTTCATCGCGTTCATCAGCGAGCGTACGCCAATCGAGGCGGTCCACAGCGCCAGCAGTATGCCGAACGACAGCAGCCCGCCCTGGCTCTGCTGCAACTGATCGATCACCGGGTTGACCTGGTCCAGCGCGATCGGCGGCAGCACCAATGCTGCCTGCTCGCGCAGCCAGTCGAAGAAATCGGGTAGATGCAGAAAGCCCAGCATGGCCATGAGAAACAGCACGAAGGGAAAGATCGAAAACAGCGCCCGATACGCCAGTGCTGCGGCATAGGTGGACATGTCGTCCTCGCTGAAGGCCTTGGCGGTCCGCTTCACTATGGTCAGCGCCCCGGCGTTGCGCAGTTTCAGAAAAGACATCTTCTCTCCCCGTTGATCATCCGTCCCTTATCTGGGACGACCGTACCGGCTAAAAGTTTGCAGAACCTTGTCATGCGGGTTCGTCGGCCGACGCCTTTACAAATGTAGCAATTTATTACCGAATGAAAATATAATGATAAGGATTTTCATTTACTAGAGTTCTCCTCCATGCATCCATCCCGGCTGACCTTGACCGTCCTGTCACTCTCCTTCGCACTCCATCCTCACCTGGCAACCGCCCAGGATACCGACAACCCGGATGATCCCCTGGCCCTGCCCGCAATGGAAGTCCGTGCCAGTGCCGATGCTTCCGCCGAGGGGCTGCCGCCCGCCTATGCCGGAGGCCAGGTGGCCAAGGGCGGCCGGGTCGGTCTGCTGGGTAACCAGGACAACATGCAGACGCCATTCCAGATCACCAGCTACACCCAGATGTTGATCCAGGACCAGCAGGCTGCCAGTGTCGCCGATATCGTCGAGAACGACCCGGCGGTACGCAGCGCCCGGGGCTTCGGCAACTTCCAGCAGGTGTACATGGTGCGTGGCCTGCCGATCTATTCCGATGACATGTCCTACAACGGACTGTACGGCCTGCTGCCCAGGCAGTACCTGGGCGCCGAGCTGATCGAGCGGGTCGAAGTGCTGCGTGGCGCCAATGCCTTCCTCAACGGCGCCGCACCGGGCGGCAGCGGACTGGGAGGTGCTATCAATATCGTGCCCAAGCGCGCACCCAATCAACCGCTGAACCAGATCAGCGCCGGGGTACGCTCGGGTGACCAAACCTATATGGCCGGCGATTTCGCCCGGCGCCTGGCCGATGACCGCATCGGTATACGGCTGAATGTTGCTCGCCGCGATGGTGGTACTGCCATCGATGGGGAGTCCACCGAGCTGAGCCTGTTCACCCTGGGCCTGGATTACCGTGGCGAGCGCCTGCGTCTCTCCGCCGACCTGGGGCACCAGGATCATCAGCTCGATGATATCCAGCCGAGCATCAGAATCGCACCGGGGGTGGATATCCCTTCTGTACCGCGCCCGGACAAGAGCATCGCCCAGCCCTGGACCTTCTCCAATGCGCGTGACACCTTCGGTACCTTGCGCACCGAGTACGACTTCAATGATCAACTGACCGGCTGGCTGGCCGCTGGCATGCGCAGCGGCGACGAGTCCAGCGCCTTGACCACCCCCACAGTGCAGGACCTGGCCGGCAATACCACTGGCACACGCTTCAGCGGCGTGCGCGAAGACCGGGTCAAGACCGGTGAAGCAGGCCTGCGCAGCCGTTTCGATACCGGCAGCATCGGCCATAATGTGACGCTGTCCGGCTCGGTCTACCGCATGGATTCACGTAATGCCTACCAGTTCTCCGATTCCTTTGCCGGGAATATCTATCAGCCGATCGATGTGCCCTCGCCCCCAACCGCCTTGGTTGGCGGCAGTTTCGATCACCCCCTGGTCACCGATGAAACCCGCACCTCCAGCCTGGCCCTGGCCGATGTGCTGTCGTTCATGGACGAGCGGCTGCTGATCACCCTCGGCGCGCGTTACCAGAAGATCCGCAGTTACAGCTACGACTACAATAACGGTGCGCGCAACGGGGCCTATTCGGAAAGTGCGATCACGCCGGTAGCGGGCGTGCTCTACCAACTGACACCTCAGGTGTCGGTCTACGCCAACCATATCGAAGGTCTGGTCAAGGGTGATGTGGCGCCGGCCAACGCCGGCGGCAATCCGGTCATCAATGTCGGCGAGATACTGGCGCCATACAAGACCCGGCAGAATGAAGTGGGCATGAAGTATGACGGCGGACGCCTCGGCGCCAGCCTCGGTCTGTACCAGAGCCGCAAGCAGATCGCCGGGGTGGAAGATGGCATCTATGGCGTGATCGGCCACCAGCGCAACCGTGGTCTGGAGCTGTCGCTGTTCGGCCAGGCCACCCCAGGCCTGGCGGTGCTGGGCGGCGTCAGCCTGCTGGACAGTGATGTCGAAGGCAACGATGCCATCGGCGCGCCAAGGCTGCAGGCCAATGTCGGCTTCGACTGGATGGTGCCGGCGCTCAGCGGGTTGTCGCTGGATGCCCGCGCCATTCACACCGGCAGCCAGTACGCCGATGCCGAGAACCAGCAGAAACTGCCATCCTGGACCCGCTTCGACGCCGGCCTGCGCTACAACATGCTGCTCGATGGCGACCAGCAACTGACGCTACGGGCCAGGGTCGAGAACCTGGCGGACAAGGAGTACTGGGCGACGGCGGGCGGCTATCCCGGTGACGGTTCACTGATGATCGGTGCGCCGCGCACCTTCATCCTGTCCACCACCCTGGACTTCTGAGGGCGGTCCTGAGCGGCACCGCAGGGTGCCGCCCGGCACTGTCAGCCGGCTCTCACCTGCGGGTTGACCATATGCAACGGGGTGCCGCCAAGCAGTGCCAGCTCCAGATTACGCACCGCCAGCTCGGCCATGGCCCGGCGCGTCTCGTGGGTGGCCGAACCTATGTGCGGCACGGCAACCACATTGTCCAATGCGAACAGCGGCGACTCGGTCAGCGGCTCGCGCTCGAACACATCCAGCCCCGCGCCCCGAATCTGGCCACTGCGTAGCGCCTCGACCAGCGCCGCCTCGTCGACCACCGGGCCGCGGGCGATATTCACCAGGATCGCACTGGACTTCATCCGCTCCAGCTCGCGCTGGCCGATCAGCTTGCGGGTCTGCTCACTGAGCGGCACCACCACGCAGAGAAAGTCCGCCTCGGCCAATAGCCCATCGAGTTCGCGGAACTCGGCATCCAATTCCTGTTCCAGTGCCGGCTTGCGGCTGTTGGCGGTGTACAGCACCCGCATGCCGAAACCGAGCCGCCCACGCCGGGCGATCGCCGCGCCGATATTGCCCAGCCCGAGAATGCCCAGGGTCTTGCCGTGCACATCGCAACCGAAATACTTCGAGCCAAGCCCGGCACGCCAGTTGCCGGCACGCAACCAGTTGTCCAGCTCGACGATGCGCCGCGCCGTGGCCAGCATCAGGGTGAAGGCCAGGTCGGCAGTGGTTTCGGTCAGCACATCGGGGGTATTGGTCAGCAGGATGCTACGCTCATTCAGATAATCGAGGTCGTAGTTGTCATAGCCCACCGAGATGGTCGAGATCACCTCAAGCTCGCTGACATTCTCCAACTCCCGGCGGCCAAGCTGACGGCCCGCGCCGATCACCCCATGCACCGGAACCGAGGTCAGCACGCTCTGCAGATCCTGCCCTGACTCGAACTGGACGACATTGAAATGTTCGGCCAGGCGCTCCACCAGATCCGGCGCCAGGCGATTCAGAACCACTACATTCTTTTTCATTGGCATACTATCTACCCTGCGTTCGAAAGCCTGAAGCACGCGAGTATACCCCTCCGTGATTCACACTTCGCCGCGAATATATTGCTCCAGTTGCTGGATCAGCTGTTCCTGCTCAGCAATGGTTTCCTTGACCAGGTCACCGATCGATACCAGGCCCACCAGTTGATCATTATCGACCACCGGCAGGTGACGCAGGTGGCGGGCAGTGATCAGTGACAGGCACTCCTGCACGCTCTGCTGCGGTGTCACGGTAATCACCGGACTGCTCATGATTTCACGTACCATGGTGCCAACCGAGGCTCGCCCTCTCAGTACACACTTGCGCGCGTAGTCACGCTCGCTGATGACACCGACGACCTTGCCATTCTCGGTCACCGGCAGTGCACCGATATTGTTATCGGCCATCACCTGCAGCGCCTTCAACACAGTACTTTCCGCATCGATGGTATGTACCTGCTGGATCTTCTTGGTCTGGATAACCTGTGCCACGGTTTTCATCTGATGCTCCTTTTATGTGCTGATCCGTATATCACCCACTGCCGACACTCAAGCGGCCCAAACATATCATTACTACTGTAGGTGGCGTACTGCAGCTGTTCAACTGGCAGATAGAGATCGTCCGCCACCGACAGTTGAGCCAGGCGCTGGCGCAGCAGCCGGACGTCGATACTGCGCCGATACAACCCCAGGGTGATATGCGGCACGTAAGCCGCCTGGCGGACCTCGCTACACTGTCTGCCCAGCACCTCGCGCCAGTTCTGCAGCTGCCCCTGCGGATCGCCCACCGACAGGATGGCGGCACTGGCAAAACTGTCCGGCGGGCCGATCTGCAGGGTGCACGGCGGCAGGCTCAGTTGCTCCAGATCGAGCAGTTGCTGCCGCAATTGCCCGGCAGTGAAGTCATCATCGTGAATCCGGCGATCCTGCTCGAAACCACAGACGAACAGTGTGATATGCGGTTGGCGGCGGGTCGGGTGCAGCAGGTCCGCCAATTGCCTTGTCATATGCTCGATATGCGCCAGCACCCGTGGACAGTTGATGGGGATCATCCAGATGGCATAGCGGTCGCGACCACGGTGCCATTCGGGATAATCGCGCAGCTGCGTGGCCGTGGTCTCGGCAAAGGGCAGATCGGGATCAGACAGTAACATCGAGCGGCAACATGAGGACACACACGTGAACAGGGTGCGTCGAGTATGCCGCGATCAACGCCAATGCTCCAGCGCATGGCGGCTCCGTGCCATGACCGCGCTTGTGTTTGCCCTGCCGTCGGCATACCATTCGCCGCGTTATTCATGCAGGTGTGCCTGACCAGCAGGCATGAAACGGAAAGCCGGTGCGTTCCCCATCGATACAGAGAACAATCCCGGCACTGCCCCCGCAACGGTAATCGACCCCGATCACGGATCGGCGTTCGCTCAATGACCACTGTGCCACGGCATGGGAAGGTGAGCGGATGGGCGTCGAGAGTCCGGAGACCGGCCCGCATGCAATCTCGACTGGTGTTGCGGAGGGCATCACCGTCAAGTGCCGTGCCGGTCCGTCTGCCCATCCGCCCCGTGCGCACTTGCTTACCTGCCCTCCTCGAAAGTCACTCCGACCTTTTGAGGATTCACGATGAAACTGTCCCGTCTTGCCCTGAGCGTCGCCCTGGCCCCGAGCCTGGCGCTGGCCGCCCAGCCTGCCTCCCACGAGCAGGCGCTTAAACTGTCCGACACCCTGATCACCGCCAACCGCGCTGTCGAGCAGCGCAGTGACAGCAGCGCCGCCAGCACGGTGTTTACCCGTGCCGATATCGAGCGTCTGCGCCCGGCCAGCGTGCCAGCGCTGCTGACCCAGGTGCCGGGCGTGCAGGTCGCCAATTATGGTGGACGTGGTGCCAGCTACGGCCTGTATGTGCGCGGCACCAGTACCGCCCAGACTCTGGTCTTGATTGATGGCGTACGCGTCGGCTCGGCAACTGCCGGTGGCGCCTCCCTGCAGTTTCTCAGCGTCGACCAGATCGAGCGTGTCGAAGTGCTACGTGGCTCGCGTTCGGCGATCCACGGCGCCGACGCCATGGGTGGGGTAATCCAGATCTTCACCCGCCGTGGCGATGGTGAAGGTCTGCGCCCCTATGTGCGCATCGCCGGCGGTAGCGACAGCACCTGGGAGCGTAACCTGGGCCTGTCCGGCGGCAACGAGCGCACGCGCTTCAATCTGTCCGCCGGGCTGGAGGAAACCGCCGGTATCGACCGTACCCACACCTCCTTTGCCAGTGATGCGGACGATGACGCCTACCGCAACCGCTCGCTGGCACTGAGCCTGAGCCACAGCTTCACCGACAACCTGGAAGCCGGCTTCACCGTGCTGAACCAGCGTGGCAAGACCGAGTATGACAATCCAGACGGTCGCTATGAAGATGCCCCACCGTGGGGTGGCCCCTTCCCCGCCGCGCCCTACGACGACTACAGCGTCACCGCTGTCAGCACCTATCTGGACGGACGGATCAATGATATCTGGCAAAGCCGTCTCGAGCTGGGCCATAGTGAAGACAAGCAGCAAAACCACGACAAGCTCTTCCCTGCTGTTTCAGACTTCAATACCTACCGTGACTCATTGAGCTGGCTCAATACATTGACGCTGGGTAACGGTCATAGCCTGCGCCTCGGAGCTGACTATCTGGACGACAAGGTCCGCAGCACGACCAACTTCGACGAGGACAGTCGTGACAACAAGGCTGTTTTTGTCCAGCACGGCTTCCAGGGCGAGCGTTTCGGCACCGAACTGGGCATGCGCTACGATGACAACGAGCAATTTGGTAGCGAGAGCACCTTCAACGGCGCTGTGAGCTATAACCTCGACACGGCCAATCTGCTCATCCTGTCCTATGCCGAAGGCTTCCGTACCCCGACGTTCAACGACCTCTACTGGCCGATGTGGGGTAACCCCGATCTCGAACCGGAGAAGTCCCGCAGCTATGAACTGCAATGGCGCAGCCGACTGGCCGCAGGCACCGTGCTGGAGACCTCGCTATATCGGACCGATTTTCGTGATCTCATCGCCGCCAGCAGAAATATCAACCGGGCGCGAGTCAATGGTTTCGAAGCCAACCTGAAGCAGGAACTGTTCGGCTGGCATGGGGATCTGGGCATCAGCATCATTGACCCACGCAGTCGCGAAGATGGTCGCCCCCTCCCCAACCGGGCCAAGCGCACCCTGAACCTGAACCTCGATCGCCAGTTTGGCGAATTCGGGATTGGAGCTACTTATACTGCTGTGAGCAGCAGCCGGCACTACCATTTCAGCGGCAATACTTCTGAACTGCCCGGCTACGGCGTTCTGGACCTGCGCGCCAACTGGCAGGCCAGCAGCGAACTGGCATTTGATGTGAAGCTGGCCAACGTTCTGGACAAGGACTACAGCCGTTTGGCGTATGAGTACCTCGGACAAGACCATGGCTATCGCGAAATGCCCTTCACCGCCATGCTTGGCGTAACCTGGACCCCCAACCTCTGAATGGAATGAGCAAACACCCCCATCATCAGCCACAAGCTGAACCCAGCCTCCCTACCCCGGCTCATGCCGGGGCGCGGGGTTGGCTGCGCCGGGGAGTGTCTTGCCTGACGGTAGCCTTGCTGCTCGGCGGTCCTGCAGCATCAACCGCGGCCGCCGAACCACCGCAACGCATCGTCTCCCTCGACCTGTGCATGGACTGGGCGCTGGCCCAGCATGCCGATCCGGCCCGCGTGGCCGCCCTTTCCCCCTTGCATCTGCGCTATCCGATCCACTGGATCGACGATCACTGGCCATCCCACGACGGCTCGCTGGAACAGGTGGTAGGCCTGCAACCCGACCTGGTACTGGCCGGCCAGTACAGCGCCCTGATGCTGCGCGAACGCCTGCGCAGCCTGGGCCACAGGGTCGAGGTGCTGCCCCTGCCCAGCACCCTGGCACAGGTGGAATCCTACGAGCGGCGCCTGCTCGAATTGATGGGGCGTGACCCGCAGCTGGCCCAGCCAGCGCCGGTACCCCGTACACCACAACCCGACGCCAAGCGCCTGCTGCTGCTCGGCTCCAATGCCATCGGCACCGGCCGCGACACTTTCGAGCACCAGATCATAGAGCAGGCCGGCTGGCGCAACTACCTGACCGATTCGGGGCATGTGCAGCTTGATCTGGAACGCATCGCCAGCGATCCTCCAGATGCCATCCTGTTTGCCGCGCCCGAGCACCAGGCCCTGGCCAACCGCTTTGCCGAGCATCCGGTACTGCGTCGCAGCATCCCGGAAGGTGGCTGGCTGAGTACCGATTACTGGCGCTGGCAATGCCCCGGCCCCTGGACCTGGGATCTGATAAGGCAGCTCAATCAATGGCTCGACTGATAACCCCCGCCCTGCTGGCCCTGTTGCTGGCCACGACCTTGGCCTCGCTGGCAGTCGGCTCGACCTCGGTGGCGGTATTGCCCGGCCTGTTCGACTTTCTCGGCGGCCAGAGTAGCCTGGACGCCATCGTCATCGGCGAAATCCGCCTGCCACGTACGCTGATCGCCCTGGCCGTCGGTGCGGCGCTGGGGCTGAGCGGGGCTGCGTTGCAGGGCCTGCTGCGCAATCCGCTGGCCGAGCCCAGCCTGACCGGAGCCAGCCAGGGCGCGGCGCTGGGTGCGGCCAGTGTGTTCTATTTCGGCCTGTTCCCCAGTCTCGGTGCCGCAGCACCGGGCGTGGCCGGGCTGATCGGCGCTGCGGCAGCACTGACATTGATGCTGATGCTGGCCGGCTCGGCCCGCTCGCATATGGTGATCATGGCCGGCCTGGCCATCTCCACCCTGTGCGGCGCGGCGCTGGCCACCGTGCTGAATTTCGCACCCAACCCCTATGCCATGCAGGAGCTGGTGTTCTGGTTGCTCGGCTCGGTCGCCGAACGCGGCCTGGAGCATCTGTGGCTGCTGCTACCGGCACTGCTGCTGGGTAGTGCGCTGATCCTCAGTCAGCGCCGCCTGCTCAGCGGCCTGAGCCTGGGCGACCAGGTAGCGCGCAGCATGGGCCTGAATTATCGCAATGGCAGCATCATGATCGTACTGGGCGCGGCCATACTGGTTGGCAGCTCAGTGGCGGTGGCCGGCAGCATCGGCTTCGTCGGCCTGCTGGTGCCGCACCTGCTGCGCCCGCTGGTCCGCCACCGCCCGGAGCGGCTGCTGATCCCGGCGGCGCTGGCCGGTGCCATCCTGGTCTGCCTGGCGGATATCGGCGTGCGCCTGCTGCCGCCGGGCCGCGAGCTCAAGCTCGGCGTGCTGACCTCGCTGCTCGGCGCGCCGCTGTTCATCTGGCTGGTGTGGAAGGAGCGTAAACGGTGGATCTGATCGACATCCATGAGCTGAGCGTCGGCCAGCGCCTGGTGAATGTCAGCCTGAACCTGGCTCCCGGTGAAATGCTCGGCGTCATCGGTGCCAATGGCGCCGGCAAGTCCACCCTGCTGCACTGCCTGGCCGGCATCCAGGCGTATCAGGGCAGCATCCGCCTGGCCGGCAGCGCACTGGCCGCCATCCCCGAGCGGCAACGGGCGCAGCAGCTCGGCTTCCTGCCGCAGAGCAGCCAGAGTGCCTGGGCCTTGTCGGTGCACGATGTGATTGCGCTCGGCCGGCTACCCTGGGGTGATAGCGATGCCAAGGCCATTGCCCAGGCGGCCGCGGCGGCGCAGGTCGAGGACTGGCTGGAGCGCCAGGTGGACCAGCTCTCGGGTGGCCAGCAGGCCCGCGTCTGGCTGGCCCGGGTACTGGCTGGCCAACCCCGAGTACTGCTGGCCGACGAGCCGGTGGCCAGCCTCGACCTGTACCAGCAACAGAATGTACTGCGCCTGCTGCGCCGCTATGCTCAGAGCGGGCGTGGCATCATGCTGTCGATCCACGATCTGTCGCTGGCGGCACGTTATTGCGACCGCCTGTGCCTGCTGCACCAGGGCCGAGTGATTGCCGTCGGCCCACCGAAGGATGTACTGACCAAGGAGCACCTGCACGAAGCCTTTCATATCGACGTGCATATCGACCTGGAGAACCATCCGCCGATCATAGTGCCAAAGTAGCCGAACCGCAGAGGTCCCCTGCCGCCCCGTTCAAGCGAGGCACCGGAACTGGGCAGGCAACCAGACGAATATGAAGGTAGTCAATGCACCAAACGATCAAGGCATTCATCCTACTGCTGTGCCTGGCAGCCCTATCCGCATGCAGCACTCCTTTCAAACCGGGCACCGGCAGCCAATGGGTGGGGCACACGGAAGCAGGACAGGCGTCGTACTACGCAGACAAATTCCAGAACAGAAAAACCGCCAGCGGCGAGCTCTATAAAGCCGGCCGGAAAACCGCAGCACACCGCACGCTACCCTTCGGCTCGAAGGTAAGGGTGACCAACGTGCGTAATGGTAAAAGCGTGGTGGTGCGCATCAACGATCGTGGCCCCTTTGTGCGCGGCCGGGTTATCGATCTGTCCCGTTCTTCCTTCGCCAGTATCGGTGACACCTCCGCCGGCTTGCTGAAGGTACGTATCGAAGTTGTCAGATAATCCCATCATCCCGAGGTAAGTGTCATGGCCTTCAAGTTCGGCAAGAATTTTGACGAAATGTGCTACCCCTTCATGTACGAGAGCTCGTCGCTATGCGACTTCGAAATCATCACCGATGAGCTGTGCGGCCATATCGGCGCCATCATTTCCCATATGCCGGATGATATGCCGGACATCACCGCCGACCTGGAACACATCCAGCCGCTGGCCTTCCATATCAACGGCTCGATCCGCGGCCGGCTGGCCGTCAGCGAAGAGGATCAAGCCTGGCTGCAAGCGCGTCTGAACCACTACAAGGAAGAAGTCGCTGACCGCCTGGGCGGCTTCGTTCTCCCCCGCGGTACCCCGCCGATCCCGCAACTGCACCTGGCCCGCTCCGCCTGCAAGAAAGCCATCCGCGTGATGGTCAAGGTCGATCAGGAAGGCAAGGAAGTACCCATGTTGCTCCCGCGCATGTGCAACATGCTGTGCAACTTCTTCTTTGTGCTGACACTGGTGATCAATCAGCGGCGTGGGGTGAAGGAGCCGGAGTTTGTCAGTCGGAGTTATGGGAAGTAGGCAGAAGCACCTTCAGCACGGTATCGGGACGCGAAGCCTTTTATATTATTCCCCGGCTTGACCCCCAGCAGCCGACGCGCGAGCATGCTGGCAAAACAATAATAATGTTCAGGAGTACTACAGCTGCATATCCAGTTTCATAAAGAACACCAGGGCGGAGTATCAGTATGCGTATTTGTGGTATCGAATTGACCGGCAGCGATGCCGTAGTGTGCCTGCTGCACAAGGATCAGGATCTGTTCAGCCTGCCGGACAGCCGTATTCGCAAGCTGTCACTGAAGAAGGATCATACCCGCGCCGATCTGCAGCGGTTTCAGAAGGATCTCGTACAGTTCCTGCGAGATTACAAAGTGCAGCGGGTGGTCATCAAGGAGCGTTTGCAGAAGGGCAAGTTCGCCGGCGGTGCGATCAGCTTCAAGCTGGAGGCGGCGATTCAGTTGATGGCTGAACCGGCTATCGAGGTCTGCCTGATCTCCGCGACGCAGAGCAAGGCCATTCTGGCTGACAATCCGCTGCCCGTCCCCTTTGCCGATACCGACCTGAAGCAATTTCAGGAGGCGGCTTTTACCGCCGCCTATGTAGGGCATTATCTGTAGCGATCGGAATAAGGGCGCTACTCCGCCTGTATGGTTTTTCTACCGGGACATGCCCGCCCTTGGGATCGCTAGCGCTCACATATTGAACTGGACCGGCAGAGTCAGGGCGAGGGTCTCCCCACGCATCTCGGCCGGCAGCGGCGGCAGCGGATCGGCCCGGCGGATGGTGGCAAGGGCCTCGCGGTCGAACAGATTCACACCACTGCCCTGTTTCAGGTTGACCGACAACACCTGCCCTTTCCGGTCGATGACAATGCTCACCAGGCTCACGCCCTTGCGCCTCGTCTCGCGGGGTGAGCGCTTGTGGCGCTCCAGATGCGCATGCAGGATCTGTTGCCATTGCTGCTGCGCATCGATGACCTGCTGCTGACTGAATGCGCCCTGCATGGGTGCCGTCACCTGATCGCTGACCTGAGCCACATTCATGCTCGGCGGCGCCGTGGTTTCCGGTGCGGAGACCTCACTGTACTCCTCCGGCGGCTGCTCCGGCTCAGGTTCGACCTCCGGCTCAGGCTCAGGCCTGGGTCGTTCCGCCACCACCGGCTTGTGTATCGGTACTTCGGCTGGGCGCTCCACCCTGGGCAACTCGGGCAGTTTCTGCTCGACCACGTCGGGTGGCGTTACCGGCGCCTTCACCGACTCGACCTGCTCCGGCCCCGGCGGCATCTCCTTCGCGGCATCCTCCGGCGCAGCCATGAACATGGCCATTTCAACCACGAAGGGTGCGGCGGCAGGTATGTCCGGCGGCGGTGGGCTTGCAGGATGCCACAGATAGAATGCCGCCACCGCAGCATGCAGGGACAGTGCAAACAACCCGGCCAGCGACCAATACAGCGGCCCGCGCCTGCTCGCCATTCCCCCCGGCCCTGCCAGGGGTGTCACAGCACGTCACCCGCTGGCCGCTCCAGCCCCACCAGGGCGACCTTCAGGTAGCCAGCGCTACCCAGCACGTTCATGACCTCCATCAGTTCGCCATAGGGCACCGTCTGGTCGGCGCGCAGGAAGATGCGCTGCTCCTCATCGGGCGCCAGCTGGCGCAGGTGGTCTGCCAGACTGTCACGCTCCACCCGCAGGTCATCACCGAGGGTGAGGGACAGGTCGGTCTGTATCGTCAGGTACAGCGGCTCGTCCGGAGCCGGTTGCGGTGTCGCCGAGGAGGCCGGCAGGTCCACCGGCACGCTGACCGTGGCCAGTGGCGCGGCGACCATGAAGATGATCAGCAGCACCAGCATCACATCGATGAACGGGGTGACGTTGATCTCGTGATTGTCCGGTAGATCGGCGGCGCTGGTGTCCTGCATGCGAAACGCCATCAGCCGGCACTCCGCGCCATGGGCACCACGGTATGCCGGTCGTCACCCAGGCTTCTACCGCCGGGGCGCTTGCGGTCCAGGTCACGGCTGACCAGGATCAGCAACGCCGTGGCGATATCCCCCAGGACCGCACGATACACACCGATGGAGCGGGCGAAGTGGTTGTAGATCACCACCGCCGGGATTGCCGCAACCAGACCGAAGGCGGTGGCCAGCAGCGCCTCGGCGATACCCGGCGCCACCACCGCCAGGTTGGTGGTCTGCGAGTGGGCAATACCGATAAAGGCATTCATGATGCCCCACACCGTGCCGAACAGACCGACGAAGGGGGATACCGCGCCAATGGTGGCGAGCACCCCGGTACCCCGGCTCATGTGCGAGCCAGCCGATACCTGCACCCGATCCAGGCGCGCCGCCACCCGCTCCTTGATGCCGTCATCGGATGCCGGGCCCTGCGCCGACAGCTGCAACTCATGGGCGGTCGCCCCCAGCAGGTCCAGGCCCACCCCGCGCTGCTCCGCACAATACTGGCGCGCATCGGCAAAATTCTCCGCATTCACCAGTATCTGCAGGATGCTGCGTGCGCGGTGGCGCGCCACGTGCAGTTGCAGCACCTTGAAGATCCAGACCGCCCAGGTCAGCACCGACGCCAGCAGCAGGCCGATCATCACCGATTTGACCACCCAGTCGGCGGCCAGATACATGCCCCAGGGCGACAGGTCGTGCGCCAGCATGGCAGTCTCGGCGCTCGGCTCCCCATCGGTAGCCAGAGCCTCCTCCCCACTGGTCAACTGCGCTGCTGCAGCTTCATCCAGTACGGCCTGCTCACCCTCGACCGGAGCGGTGGGCACCTCGATGGTCGTCGGCATCTCCGCCTGTACACTGCCGCTATCCTGGGCGAACACCGGCAGCGCCAGCACGGCCAGCAACAGGCCAAGGGCGCATGTTTGAACTTTCATCTCAGCTTACCTCTTCGATTCGGCTACACCTGGACTCTGCCGGCCGGTGCAACCGGTTGCCCTTAGGAGCGGGATACGCCCAGTTCGGGGCGGGTACACAACCACAGCAGCACCGCACACATGGTCGACGGCACCAGCCACTGCACCCACAGAGCAGTGGCTGTAATGCACACCAGCGGCATGCTTATCAGCATGCTGATCGCTGCCAGCCATTTGGCTCGGCGCGGAATCGCCCGATGCCGATACCAGTTGTCGATCGGCGGGCCGAAACGCGGATGGGCCAGCAACCAGGCATTCAACGCCGGCCAGCCCTTGCCCGAGGCCCAGGCGGCCAGCAGCATGAACACAGTGGTCGGCATGCCCGGCAGCACCACCCCGATCAAACCCAGGGCAACGAACACCAGCGCCAGCAAACGCCAGCCCAGCACCCGCATCAAACCGCGTCCGCAGCTCGCTCAGCGGCCATCAGCGACTCGACCGAGGCACGCACGAAGGCGAATGCCTGGCGGGCACCGACCAGTGCCTGCTCCCGCTGTGCGGCAGTCAGCTCGATGGCATCCAGCTCCTCCTTGAAACGCCGCCAGTGCAGGCCGCGCCCCTCGGCATGGCCTGCCAGATGGCGAGCGCCATGGGTTTCCGACAGCCCCAGCTGGTCGCGGGCATGCTTGAGCAGGAAGGCTGCGCCCAGAGTCGATCCCTCATGGGTATACAGCCAGCCCAGCGCCGCTTCGCCCGGCTCGATCCACACCGTGGCGGCCGCACTGCGGTCCTCGGCCAGTTGCTCCTCGGTCACGTCGAAATCAGCGCAGTCCAGCAGGATCGCATCCAACCGATTGCGCTCACCCAGTCCCGGCAGGCGCTGCTGCAGTTCGGCATTCTGGTACAGCGGCGAGGTCACCAGATGCAGGCGCAGTTGCATGCGCAGAAAGCAGACAAACCGCTCCCGGCTGGAGAAAGGCGCCAGCGCCATGATCCGCTGGTCAAGGCTCTCATGCAGTGCGGTGGTGCCGTTCTTGAGGTGAAGGGAAAGCGGTTCTGCAATGCTGTCTACTACCGAGGTCATGTCGACTCCTGGCTGATCCGAGCCATCCGGGTGATAGGCGGAACTGGCTGATGGGGATGAATTGGCTGATGCGTCCGGGCGGAATGCATCACTCTCTATGTATATGACGGATGAGCGACATGAATCCGGTAATCGAAATGATAATTCCTCTTAAAATAATTCATGAACTGCGAGAAAGACCGCTTTTGTCACCCCGTCACCCCCCGCACTCCTATCATCCTTCGCCCCACCTCGTAATCCTTTGCCCCCACCTCGTCATCCTTCGCGCAGGCGAAGGATCCACAGGCCACTCCGAGTCAGCCGGCACCATGGATCCTTCGCCTGCGCGAAGGATGACGAGGTAGAGACTCCTACTCCAGGTCCGCCAGCTCCACCACCCCCGCCAGATACTTCAGTTGCAACCGCGCCAACCGCGCCTGATGCCGGGCATCGGCGAGGTCGCGGCGGGCGCTGTAGAGTTGGTGTTGGGCGTCGAGCACGTCGAGGTTGACCCGTTCGCCGCCCAATACGCTTTGCCGTGTGGCCTCGACCAGGGTATCGACCGACTGCACCGCCATTTCATAGGCGCGGGTGCGGGTGGCGCTGGTCTGGTACAGGTTGTACTGGCGGCGCAACTCGTTGAGCAAGCTACTGGTCTGCGCATCCAGTTCGTGACTGGCCTGCTCCAGCCGGTAACTGGCCTGGCGCGACAGCCCGCTGACGCCGCCCCCGGCAAACAGCGGCACAGTCAGCTGGATGCCGATACTGTCGGTGTCATAGGTCTGGTTGAAGCTGGTTTCCGAATCGGACTTGGTCTTGCGGGTGCTGGCGTACAGGCTGAGCTTGGGCAGATGCCCCGCACGGTGGCGTCTGATGGTCTGCTCGGCCACGGTCAGCGCATGGCGCTGCGCTGCCAGTTCGGGGTTACCGCTCAGCAGCAGATCGCGCCAGGCCTCGAAGCTGGCCGGCTGCAACGGCGCGGGGCTGTCCAGGTGGGCCAGCGGGCTCAGGCTGTCCAACTCCACCGGCTGGCCGATGATGCTTTCCAGTTCACGCAACGCGGCGTCCACCTCATTCTCCGCCTCGATCTCCTGGGCCAGCGCCAGATCATAGCGGGCACGGGTTTCCAGCCAGTCGGTGCGGGTACCCTCCCCCCCTTCGAGCAGCCGCTGATTGAGGGTCTGGCGTTCGGCGTAGGCCTCGCGCTGGCTGCGCGCCAGTTGCACCTGCTCACCGGCCAGCAACGCCTCGCTGTAACTGCTGAACACCCGCAACAGCAACTCCTGACTGCGGCTGCGAAAACGCTCGCTGCCCAGCGCCGCACGGGCCACGCCCTGACGATACTGGGCCCAGGCGGCCATATCGAACAGCGGCTGCTGCAGGTTGAGCACCGAGGAATAACTGCGGTAGTCACGCTCGATGGTCTGCTCGCCGACCTGGGTGTCCTGGGTCACGTCCGACCAGTTCTGCGCATTGGTATAGGTGTAGTTCAGGCTCGGCAGCAGGGCGGCACGGCCGATGGCCTTCTCCTGCTGGTCGGCGCGGTATTCCTCCACCGCCGCCAGGAAGGTCGGATCATGGTGCAGCGCCAGCGCGTAGGCATCGGACAGGCTCAGCGCCAGGGCCGGCATACCCGGCAGCAGCAACAGAAAGAACAGAATGCCGCGCACGCTCATTCCTCCACCATGGCCATGTGCGTGCGGTCCAGCAACGGCTTGAACAGGTAGTTCAGCAGCGAGCGCTCACCGGTGCGCACAAAGGCGTCCACCGGCATGCCGGGGCGAATGTCCTGCCCGTTCAGCTGTGCGATACCCTCGTCACTGACGCGGATCTGCATCTGGTAATAAGGCAGGCCGCTGCGCTCGTCCATCAGCCGGTCAGCCGACACCAGGCTGACCTCCCCAGCCACCCGCGGCGTGCGGTTCTGGTTGAAGGCGACGAACATCAGCTCCACCGGCAGACCGGGGTGCAGCTTGTCGATCAGTTCCACCGGCGCCTGCGCCTCGACCAGCAGCGGCGCATCGGTCGGCACTATCTCCATCAATTGCTGGCCGGGGCTGATCACCCCGCTTTCGGTAAACACGCTCAGACCCACCACGGTGCCGCTGGCCGGGGCGCGCACCAGCAGGTTGTCCAGTTCGAACTCAGCCTGGTGCAGGCGGCTGGCCAGGTCGTCGCTGCGCCACTGCACATCGGCCAGTTGCTCGCGCACGTCGCGCTGGTATTCCTGCTCGCGCTGGCTGGCATTGAGCCGCAACTCGCTGATCTGCCGTTGCAGGCTGGCAATCTGGCCCACGTCCCGGGAGATATCCCCACTCAACTGGGCATGCAGGCGCTCGGTCTCCAGCAACCGGTTACGCGGGATATAGCCATCCCGCGCCAGGTCGCGCAGCCCCTGCAGTTGCTCAGCCAGAGACTGGCTCTGAACCTGTTTGTGGGCCAGGGCCTCCTGCAGACTGGCCAGCATCGCCTGGTTGCCGGCGATATTCTCGCGGATCGCCGCCTGCTCCATCTCCTGCGCCTGCTGGCGGTTATGCAGCAACTGGCGCTGCAGCGCCATCAGCGGATCGAGTGCCGCGCCCCTGTCCTGGCCAGCGAACGGCACCGGAAAATCGATCTCCTGCAATCCATCCCGCTCGGCGGTGAGCCGCGCCTCGGTGGCCAGGGTGCTGACGTACTGGACATACAGCGACTCGTATTGACTCCGGGCCTGGGTGGCATCCAGTTGCAGCAGCACCTGCCCGGCGCGCACCTGCTCGCCGGCGCGCACATATAAGCGCTCGATGATGCCGCCACCGGCATGCTGCACCGCCTGCCGATTACCCGACACCATGATATTGCCGGACACCGCTACGCCCTTGTCCAACGGCGCCAGAGCCGCCCACAGCAGAAAGCCACCGAACCCCGCCAGCACCAGCCACAGCCCCAGGCGGGCGTGGCGTCGCTCGTCCAGCGGCAATACCGGCGTGGATGTGGCGGTAGCCTCAGCCTGCGCCGAGGGCGCGGGGGTCACCAGAGGATGAACACTCATGCGGGATTCTCCGAAGAAGCAGCCGTCATCGGCATGCCATAGGTCATGTTGAAGCCCGGACGCCGGATTGCCGCTGGCGCTGCAACGGGTGCCTGAGTTGGTGCCGTGGCGGCACCCTGCTTGCCCAACTCCTGCAGCACCCGGGCTGCCGGACCAAAGGCCTGCATCTGCCCGTTGCGCAGCACCAGCAACTGATCGGCCGCCGCCAGCAGTGCCGGCTTGTGGGTAATTACCACCAGCGTGCGCTGGTGCTTCTTCAGTTCGTTGAAGGTGCTCAGCAGTGCCTTCTCCCCGGCCTCATCCAGATTGGCATTGGGCTCATCCAGCACGATCAGCGCCGGCAGGCCGTATATCGCCCGCGCCAGGCCGATGCGCTGCTTCTGCCCCCCGGACAGGCCAGTGCCGCCCTCGCCCAGGCGGGTGTCATACCCCTGCGGCAGCTTGAGAATCATCTCGTGCACCCCGGCCAGCTCGGCCGCAGCCACCACTACCCCAGCATCCACCTCGGCAAAACGGGCGATATTCTCGGCAATGCTGCCGGCGAACAGCTGCACATCCTGCGGCAGATAGCCGATATGCGGCCCCAACGCGGCCTTGTCCCAGCTGTGCAGATCCGCCCCGTCCAGACGGATCTTGCCCGCCACCAGCGGTTGCGCCGCGACCAGGCAACGTGCCAGACAGGACTTGCCCGAACCGGATGGCCCCAGCACACCCAACATAGTGCCGGCCTCCAGCGCAAAACCTACATTGGCCAGCACAGGCGTGCGGCCGCCCGGTGCGGTGGCGACAATCCGCTCCACCTGTAACTGCCCCTTGGGCGCCGGCAGCGCCATGCCCACCTCACGCGCTGGCATGCTGCCCAGCAGCTGGCTGAGCCGCTCATAGGCTTGTCGTGCTGAACTCCACTGTTTGAGCGCAGCGATCAACTGGTCCAGCGGACTCAATACCCGGCCCACCAGAATCGAGCCGGCGATCATCATGCCGGGGGAAATCTCCCCGGAAATCGCCAGCAAGGCACCCAGCCCCAGCATCAGTGATTGCAGCCCCAGGCGAATGCCCTTGGACCAGGCACTGACCACCGCGGTCTTCTCGCTGGCCAGCCCCTGGTACGCCAGAAACCCCTTGTGCTGCTCCAGCCAACGCGCACGCATCTGCCCCAGCATGCCCATCGCTTCGATCGCCTCGGCATTGCGCAGATCGGCCTCGGCATGCTGGGTCGCCTGGATCGACAACCGTCCGGCCTCACGCAGCGGCAGCCGCGCCATGTGCTGGTTCAGCCAGGCCAGGGCCATGAGCAGCACCGCACCGGCCAGCGCCAAACCGCCCAGCCACGGGTGGAACAGGAAGATCACCAACAGATAGATCGGAAACCATGGCGCATCGAACAACGCAAATACCGCATTGCCCGAAGCGAACTGACGCAGGCTGGTCAGATCCTTCAGCGCCTGCCCGGCCGAAGCGCGCCCGGTCTTCAGATTGGCCTCGAAGGCCGCCCCGTACACCCGCTGGTTGAGCTGCATATCCAGCCGCGTGCCCAGGCGGATCACCACAAAACTACGCAACCACTCCAGCAGCCCCATGAAACCGTACATGGCCACCACCATCAGGGTCAGCATCAGCAAGGTCATCTGGCTGCTCGACGCCAGCACCCGGTCGTAGACCTGCAACATATAAAGGGCCGGAGCCAGCATCAGCATATTGATGATGGCGCTGAACAGACCGATGCTCCAGAACGCGCTTTTACAGGTTTTGAGCAAAGCGCGAATCTCATTGGCGGGTTTACTGCCGGGCGTACTCATAAGTTGTTACCTGCACTAAATTGACTCCCTCTCCCCTTGCGGGAGAGGGCTGGGGAGAGGGGGAGTGACACGCACACAACGCCAGCACTTTATCAAGCCGCGCCAGATCGGACTTTCTTGACTCCCTGAGTAAGTAGTGTTTCATGGCGACTGGCCGTGGAGGGAAAGTCCGATCTGCCGCGGCCTGCAGGTTCAGGCTACGCATCCTGCTCATCCTGCCCCGCTCCACCGCCCTGCCAACCGGCCAGCGCCGGATGCGCCACCTGTTGCCTTGCCGCAGCCGCCTGCCGCGCCCTGGCCTCGGCGGTCTTGAAGAACCAGCGCCCGAGCACCGGCGGCACCGTGGTAGCACCTGCTGATGGATCAGCCTGGGGTGGGGAAATGGTCACCCGCCGCTGAAACGGAGGCGAATGGGAATTATTAACATCAATTTCCGATGAAATACCGGCCATCGTCCGGGAACGTGCAGCTTTCATGATTGACCTGCCAGAAGAGTTCCGGGAAAATCCCGGAGTCCCGACACAACCCACGTCCGCGAAAACTCAGGTTGTGCCGGGTGTTTCAGAGGCGGATAAGAGAGTGATCTTTTATCCGCTTTTTATTGCCAGCGATCAGGCTGCCAGCAGGTACTCGTCGAACTCGGGGATGCCGAGCAGTTCGGAATCGCAGGCAACGGCGTTAGGCAGATCCTCAATGGCAGTATTCTCGATATCAATGCCATAGATATCTTCCAGAACAGCAAACAGACCGCCATAGCCAGGCGTACCATGCAGCCCACTCGGGTAACCTTCCAAGGAAGAGTTCATCAACCCCCAGATCACATCGTGCACCGAATACTGCCCGGTATCTCCGATCGCGCTGACCAGCGGATCGTCGAAGTTGATGGTCAGGAACGGATCTACAACATTCCCCACCAGATCCAGGCCACCACCGAAGGAAATTGCATCCACCGTACCGCTCAGGACATGGGTCGGAAAATCATAAGTGATACTGCCATAAACCGAGATGGCGTAGCCGTTTCCGGTCGTGAACCCATAGGTATCGCCGGAGAAGCCAGACGGCATATCATTGGTAAAGAAACCGCCAGTGTTACCAGGGTGAGTACCAGGAACGCCCTCATCTGCCCAAGCTTCGAGAACCTCCTTGAGAGAGTCCTCATAGCTATACCCATGCGGATACAGAGTGTCATTCTCGCTGTAGCAGATTGTTGCATTCAGAGTAGTAGTCATTGTGAAACTCCACATTTCTTCAATAAAGCCAGCTAACTGGCCGATTCGAGGTTGCGCCGAAGCGCTCGTTTCAGTGGCGTTATTGGACGCCACCATCCCTAATGGATGACCGACCGCATCACCCATTCAGAATCTCAATTCCAACCCCGCCTGTACCGTACGGCCAGGAGCGTAGGTACGCGACATGGAGTCCGAATAGGCACTCAGATAGTTTTCATCACGAATATTCTCCACCGCCAGGCTGATAGCAAAGGTTTCCACTGGCTGATATTTGGCGTAGAAATCCCAAGTGGTATAGGAGTCCCACAGGTCATAATTACCCTCGTAGTGGCTAACGGTATCGCCCTTGGCACGGCTATAACGGATACCCATATCCAATGTGCGGTCGAACAGCCGGATACCGGCATGGGCACCATGCTGATCCAGCGGCATGTAGGCTGCCGTGTTCAGCACCACATCAATACCGCAATAGCTCATGGCATCCAGCTTTTCCTGGACGGAGCCATAGCCTTCGGCGATTGCTTGCAGATGCTCCGGTGTCATGCTGCCATCTTCATTGGGTTGATCGTACCGGCTGCTCTGGCTACCTACCGGGAAGACCTTCGAACAGAATTTGTTTTCGCCGCTCAGGTACTTTGTATAATTGAGCCCGCCATACCAGAGACCTGCATCGTAATTGGCTTCCAGTTCAATGCCCTTGAACCGGGTTTCCGTCAGGTTGTTCTGGAAGAAAGTGTTACCCATGCCTATGCCAGCAGGTTGCCCAGGCAGCGTGTTACTCATGATGGTGGTGATGTAGTTATCTGCCTTGGTGGAGAAGTAGGCCATCTTCAGACCCAGGCGGTCATTATCCTGGAGCAGATTCTGGCGCAGGATGTTGAAGCCCAGCTCCCAACTGGTGGAGCGCTCGGCATCCAGTAATGGGTTGGGGTACATAGAGGAACTGGAACTGCCACCATGATCCCCTTCCCACAGGGTTTCGGTCAGAGACGGAGGGCGGAAGCCCTTGCCCCAGTTACCGAAGAATTCAAGCCAGTCCAATGGCTTATAAGCTGCAGACAGGAAAGGAGAAAACTTTCCCACACTACGATCTACATCGTATTCGTAGCGATGGTATTCATCGGTCCAGAATGACTTGAATCGATCAGTATCTTGATAGCTGGGCTCAAGACGGGACTTGGTTGTTTCATACCAAGCTGCAATCGCTGCCTCGTCTCCTTGCTGTCCTAATGCACAGCCAGTTGCATTGATGGCATTGTTCTGATTTCTTCCACAGTAATAATTGGTAAAAGTAGCAAGCCTGTTTCCTGAATAGACACTTTTCGCCCCCGGAACAGTCGTATTCCCACGCAGGTGATACCAGTCATAACGCAATCCGGCCTTCAGGGTAAAAGGCTCTTTCTGGAAAGTCAGCGAGGCAAAGGCGCTGGCTACATCGCGCAGACCATTGGGATTCAGGTTATTGCCCACCTGCTCATCCAGGAAAGGCGTACTGACTCCGTCCCGATCAGCTCTGTTGCTGGACTTTCCCTCATCCTGAAACCACTCGATGCCGTAGTTGGCCGACAACTCGGCGCCTGGCATGTTGATCTGAAAAACCGAGGTGTTTTCCAATTGGAAACCCAGGGTATCAGTACGACTTGTAGTCACCTGACGCATGCCGGACAGACAGGTATTCTTGGCAAATTCGTCAAGCTCTCCCTGGCAGAGATTGTATTGCCAGTAGGTATCCGCCATGGCATTCGGACCGGGGTTGTTGACCCGCTCATTCTCGGTAGTGACGAAATAAACCTTGGCGTTCAGGTCGATCAGCGGATTACTCGGGGAGAAAGCATAATCCAGTGCATAGGAAGTGCTTTCGGCCTCTGCCCGGCCGAACCCACGATAAGGTTCGTCTCTATTGAGACGATAGAAGGTATCGGAGACGTTATTGTAAGAGTTGCTCGTATCCACATAGGTAAACTGCAGACTCTGCTCATCAGTCAGCTTCAGCCGCGCCTTGGCCAACCAGGAGTCCTGTTGTTGATCGGAATAGCGTACCTCCTCGATACCGTCTATATCCCAGACGCCTGTAGTAGGGCTTGGGTTGCCCCGACCACGGTTGCCCATGTTGTACTCGCCCAGTTTTTTCTGACTGCGTGCTGCCAATAGCTCAAGACGATCCGAAAGGCGACCAGCTACCGCCACACTACCGAGAAAGTGCGCACCATTGGCATCTCCACCAACGCCTGTAGCACCACGCAGACGTACCCCATGATCCTGCCCCGGCAGAATGATATCGTCATAATCCAGCGTCCTGAAATTGGCGCTGCCGGCAATGGCGTTGGCACCGTACACCCCGGCGTTGGGGCCTTTCTCGATGACCACACTGCTGAGCAACTCGGAGTCGATATACATCTGGCCATTGCGCTGCTGGTGGCCGCTTTCCACGTGGTTCTGGCGCATACCATCGATCATCATGTTGACCCGGCCAAAATCCTGCATACCGCGGATATTCACCGACAGGCCCGGGTCATGGCGGTTCACTGCGCTGGTCACGCCAGGGGTATCGGCCAACATATCCGCAGCATGCCGTGGAGGGCGCTTGTCGATCTGTTCACGGGTAATCACTGAGACAGAGCGCGGCTCATGGTAGGCCCACTCCCCGTCACTGCTGGCTATCGGCGTGCCCCGGACATTGATCGGTGCCAACTCAAGCGCCTGCCGCTGTGCCACCAGCTGGATGGTCGGGCGAGCATTGCTCGACTGCGCCTGGTAGCGAAAGCCCAATCCGGTACCGGCCAGCAATTGCTGCAGACCTTCAGCCAGGGTGTAGCGACCGGCCACACCGTTGCTGCTGAGCCCGCCGAGCCCGACGCCATCGCTGAACAGATCGGCCCCTGTCTGGCTGGAGAACTGCGCAATGGCCGATGCCAGCGGCTGCGCGGGTATATCGAGTTCATACATTGCCTGCTGTTGCTGCGACTGGCTGGCAGCCGCCGGCACCACCGGCTGGGCATGCGCCATACCGTTCGCTGCCAGGCCAAGGCTGCCAATCTGGATAGCCGCCACCAGCAGACGCAAGGCCGACGGTCCGAAGGCATGGGAAACGGCCCGCTCGCCGGGGTGATGGCTGTGGTTGTTGCTCCGTGTCATTACAAGATTGCCCCTTCCGATCTAATGATAATAATTATCAGTTGTATATTGATTACCGGATGAGGAAGGAAAAAGCGTAAAAATTTTCCGGATTTTTTCTGGAGGCAGGAAAAGCGCACGGGGAACGCCGCGAAAGATGGGATACGAATCCCGGGATATCAGACGTATATTTGAAAATAATTATCATTGTCTATACTGCAAAGTCATGCGCGGTCGTTCTCTGAGCGCGCTTGTGTCATAGGGACACCCTTCAGCCACTACAGGAGTCATCATGATTCGCTCTCTCGTTGCCGTTTCCGCCCTGCTCATCGGTACCCAGGTTCTTGCCGATGATTGCGCCGTGACCATCGATTCCACTGACCAGATGACCTGGGATACCCCGAGCATCGAGGTCAGCAAGAGTTGTGAGACCTTCTCCGTTACCCTGCACCATTCGGGCAACCTGGCCAAGAATGTCATGGGTCACAACTGGGTACTGACCAAAGCCGCCGACCTGCAGGACACTGCCACCGATGGCATGTCATCCGGTCTGGAAAATGACTACATCAAGCCCGACGACGAGCGGATCATCGCGCATACCAAGCTGGTCGGCGGTGGCGAGTCCGATACCGTCAGTTTCTCCGTGTCGGAGCTGAGCGAGGGCCAGGAATATGCTTATTTCTGCTCGTTCCCCGGCCATTTCGCCATAATGCGCGGTACGCTCACGCTGGTTGACTGACGTCTATCGTGACGACAGTGCGCTTGTTCAATACACCACGGTCACCCCAGGCAGCTGTGCAATGCGCAGCTGGTGCTGTTCGCTGAGCAGTTGCAATGCCTTGTCCAGGCTGTCGAGGTGGAAGGCGGCGGTGACCGGTTGTTCAGAGGCCCGGCGATCCAGCAGGACGATGCGTTGCTGGCCATGGTTGTTCAGGTCATCGATGACACTGCCCAAGGGGAGACCGTCATAGCTGAGCAGCCCCTGCGTCCAGCTGGCGGCGCTGCCGGGAGCCAGTGGTAGCAGGTCTATCTCGCCGGTGCGCCGGTAGCGTGCGCTCTGCCCGGCGTGCACCACCATCCGCGCTGGCTGGTCTGCGGGCTGTTGCAGGCTGATCTGTACGCTGTGTTCCAGCACACTGAGGCGGCCCTGGTCGGCATCTTCACGCTTGAGCAGAAATACCGTGCCCAGCGCGCGGTTGCTGCCACCCGCCGTCTCGACCATGAAAGGGCGCGGCTCCCGCTCGTTCTGCGGTGCCGGACTGAATACCGCTTCGCCCCTGAGCAGGCGCACGTAACGCTGCTGCTGGTCATATTCCACCGCGATGGCGCTGCGACCACTGAGCATGACGCGACTGCCATCCTCCAGCTGCACCTCACGGATTTCACCCCGGCTGGTGTAGTGGTCGGCGCTGATGTGCAGTCGGGCCGGCTGCCAGACCACCAGCAGGGCGCACAGCACCAGCAAGGCTGCACCCAGCGGCACCGGACGCATGCCCGCCAGCCAGCCCAGCAACGGGCGCCAGCGCTGGCGCGGGGCGTGGGGAATCGGCTGCTGCACCACATCGGGCAGTTCGGCACTGATTGCCCAAGCGCGTTCCGCCTCGGCCAGGGCATCGGCGTGCGCCGGATCGTGGTGCAACCACTGTTCCAGTTGCTGCTGTTGCTCCGGGCCGAAGTTGCCCAGCTGTTGCTTGAGCACCCAGTCCACGGCGGTGCGGCGCAGCTGCTGCTTGTCAGACGGGTTCACGGTGTCGTCTCTTGTAGATAGAAAAATCAGGCATTGTCTTATGTTTGACGGATGAGCTCCGTGTTTTCGATAAACCGTATTGTTTCATGGCTCATCCTGCAGGTGCTGGGTGATGAACTCCAGCGCACTGGCCAGGTGTTTCTGCACGGAACTGACGGAGATGTCCAGACGCTCGGCCACGTCCTTGTAGCGCAGGCCATCGATCCGCGCCAGCTGGAAAACCTGTCGGGTACGCAATGGCAGCCGCAGCAGCAGGTCATGCAGATGCTGCATGCTGGACAGGCTCATGGCGTGCAGCTCGGGATCGGCCAGGGGGTCGAGGTGGCTTTCCATCTCCTCCGGCGGCATGCTGTCAGTGCGGCTGGTGGCATGGCTGCGCAGATGGTCGATGACCAAGTGGTTGGCCACGGTGTACAGATAGGCCAGCGGCTTTTCCACGCTCTCCTTCTGCTGCAGCAGAGTGAACAATCGGGCAAAGCTCTCGTGGGTCAGGTCGGCACTGAGCTCCGGATCGTTGGTTTTCAGCAGGATGTAGCGGTTGATCTTGCTGGCGTAGGCCCGGTAATACTGATGTGCCTGGTCGATTGCCGTGCTCTCCCTTGGCCGGACGAAGATAGCGAACAGATGATATTGTTTATCATTTGCAAGGGTGTGGCAAGGCGCCACACCCTGGGCTGGGAGACCGACTGCTCCGGCTCACTGGTCCGAAGCCGCCTCCGGCACATAGATCATGCGCCCGTCATTCAGCCGGTAGGTGATACCGGCACGGCTGCCCTGCCCTTCACCGATCTCGCCACTGGACTCGTAGCGGGTCAGCTCCTCACCCTCCTTGATGGTCATGCGCATGTCGCTCTGGCCGGGGTTCTCGATCACTATGACGTTGTCCCGGGTGAAGGGGTTGAGCGGGTTCTGCACTATGATCACCAGCAGGATGCCGATCACCACCAGAAACAGATCGATCAGGTTGACCATCGACAGCAGCGGGTCGTCCTCGTCCTGTTCGAGAAAACGCATCAGTTGCCCTCCCCGGTCCGTTCAATGACCCGCAGCTCCTGCAACAGCCAACGGCGCCGAACGGTCAGGATGAAATAACTGATGCTAGCCGCCAGCAGCGCCAGGATCACCGCCGAGAAGGCCACCACCAGGTTGTCGCCGATGCCCTGGGCATCGCTGCGGGTCAGCGCCAGCAAGGCCGGGCCCATGGGGATCATGGTGGCGACCAGCCCGAGCATGGGTGTGCTGCGCGAGGTGATGCGCAGCCATTCCAGGCGCTGCATGATATGCAGCTCCAGATCATCGCTGCTGCCGCCATGGCGCTGCTGCCAAGCCAGCAACGGCGAGCGATGGCGGCCGGTGCGGCGCTGCCAGGCCTCCATGGCGAAGCCGCCGAGGGCGATCAGCGAGTAGATCAGCGCGGCGACGATCAGCAGCAGCACCGGGGTGAGAAACCAGCGTGTGAGTTCATAGAGGGTGACTTCCAGGGTGTTCATGGTGTTTCCGTTGCAGTGGAGTTGATGGGGATATGGCGGTTGGCCCGCTGCTGGCGCCAGGCACCGAGCAGGATGCAGCCGAGCATGCCGAGCAGACCGGCCCAGATGCGCCAGGGTGTTTCCAGCTCAGCCTGCGGCGTGACCTCCTGCATGACCTGGCCGCGCACAGCGCTCTGCTGCCCGCTCGGCTCGGCGGGGTTGGCCTGGCTCTGCGACTGGCTGGCGCCGTCACTGGTCAGGCCGAAGCCGGCGGCCATGTCGTTGATGAACTCGACGGTCAGAGCGGCACCGCTATCGGCGCCGTGCTGCCCGGTCAGCTGCTGCCAGCGCTCGACCAGTTCGCGGCGGGTCTGCTCATCGGCATCCCAGTGCTGCTTGCGGATCGCCTCGACCATACGTTCGATCAGTTGCGCCTGGGCGGTGGGGTTGTGCTGCTCGAACCACTCGCTAAGGCCCAATTCGCGGCTGTCCATCACATAGCTGTCATGCACCGCCTGCCACTGGTCGTCACGCACCATGCTGCTGTCGGTGGCCTGCCAGCCCCAGAGGTTGTTGACGATATTCAGTAGCTCCAGCGTGCCGGCGTAACCCTCCTGCTGCATGGCACCGATCCACTGGGGGTTGAGGTAGCGGCTGCGCAGCTCGCCGGCAAGAAACTGCGCCGCACCGCTGGTACGCGGGATGTTCTGGCGCAGGTCGCTGATATACAACGCCGGCGCCTGGCCATTGAGCTGGCGTACCGCCTGGGACAGACCACCGAGGTACTCGAACGGATGGTCGGTGGACAGCAGGCCGTTGACCGTGGAAGAACGCGCCAGCACCGCAGCCTGCACGCCCTTGAGCTGTTCGGCGAACAGGTTGCCGGAGGGCGGCGGTGCAACCAATCCGCTGCTGCCATAGCCATGCTGCAGGCGTTGCAGGAACTGCTCGGCCAGCACCGCCTCGTCCTCCCAGCTGGTGGAATCCAGCGCCAGAGCGGTGACGCCGGTGCCGTAATCGCCGGGGGCATTACTGAAGATACGCACATTGGCCAGACTGGCGGCCTGCTCGCTACCCAGCCCCTGCGCCTGCAAGTGTTCGATCAGCGCTCGGTTGTTGGCCACCAGCGGGCTATCGTCCTCATCCAGTTGCCCCAGCCGTTCGATAGCCTCGGCCAGCAGTTGCATGAAGCCATCGAACTGGTCACGGTAGACGCTGGTGACCTGCAGCACCACGTCGATGCGCGCCCGGCCCAGTTCGCTGCGCGGGATGATCTCCAGCGCCCGCACTCGGCCGCCCGCGTCCCATACCGGACGCAGACCCAGCGCGTGCAACACCTGGCTTTCCAGGATACCCAGGTGACGCATGGCCTCGGACGACCACAGGCTGAAGGCGAGTTTCCCCGGCATCTGCCCGTCGTGTTCGGCGCGGTAGGCGTCGAGCAGTTGCTGCAGTGCCTGCTCACCGGCAGCGTAGGCGTTGGCGGTGGGCAGCTTGTCGGCCTCGAAGGCATACAGGTTGCGACCGCTGGGCACCTGCGGATTGCGCACTGGATCACCGCCCGGCCCCGGTGCGACAAAGCCACCGGCCAGACCGGCCAGCAGCGCCTCGATTTCGCCGGTCTCGGCCAAGTTATGCTGCTGCTCGCGGGCCTTGTGCAGCCAGTCACGCAGCTCGCCATCAGCCAGTTGCTCGACCGGCTCGCCGTGCAGCAGATGGCGCTCGATCAACTGGTAGGCCGGGGTGTTCTGCAGCTCGGCAAAGTCCAGCGCGGCGGGCTCATCGCTGTCGAAAGGCTCGCCCTTGGACGTTGCGACCGCCTGCAGATAGGGCGTGCCCAGCTGCTGTATTACTGTGCTCAACTGGTGCGCTACAGCAGCAGGCTGGCCGAAGGTATGCAAGCCAAGTGGCAGGCTGTCCGCCGCCAGCGCGTGCAGATAATCATGCAGGGCGGCAAAGAAGCTGGGGAAGACCTGCTGCGCATCCGCCTCATCCCAGCCCAGGTCGGCGAGCATGCCCTGCTCGGTCACCTGCCCAAGGATCGCGTCAGCGGTCTGCTGGCGTACCGCGCCCTCCTCAAGTTGTTGGTACTGGTGGATCAGGTCGTGCAGATCGCGTAGTTCATCATACAGACCGGCGGGAGCGAAGGGCGGAGTCTGGTGACTAACTACCACCGCGCGCCCGCGGCGCCGAGCCTGCATGGCCTCGCCGATATTGTCCTGGATATAGGGATAGAACACCGGCAGATCGCCCAGTGCGAGAAACGGATAATCATCCACCGCCAGCCCACGATCCTTGCCCGGCAGCCATTCCTGGGTGCCATGGGTGCCGAAGTGGATCAGCGCATCGGCCTGGCCGCGCAGCAGCATATAAGCAGCCAGGTAGATATGGTCCGGCGGCACGGCGGTGTCGTGATAGGCCTCGCCCGGACGCCCGGCCCGGGGCGGCTGCGGCATCAGCAACAGGCTGCCGAGCTGCGCCCGGGGAATGAGGAAGTGCGGTTGACCCTGGATCTGGCGCAGCGCCCAGTGGCTGGCCGGATCGCCCCAGCGCTGCTGCAACGCCTGTTGCACCGGAGCGGGCAGGTCATGCAGCCATTGCTGATAGTCGGCCAGCGGCAGGGCTGCCGCCAGGCCGTCGTCATGCAGCGCATCCAGGGTATCGGGCCGGTAGTAACCGGCCAGCAGGCGCTGGCCGAGCTGGATGAACTCCTGCTCGCCGGTAGCCGGGATCGGGTAACCCGCGTCGGCCAGTGCACCACTCAGCACAGTCAAGCTGCGCGGTACGTTGAGGTGCGAGGCCGACAGGTTGCGCTCGCCGTCCGGATGGTTCCAGAACAGCAGGGCCAGTTGCTTGTCCTCAGGCGGCAGATCCTGCAGGCGCACCAGCCGGTCGATCTTGCCCAGCAGGGCTTCGGCCTGTTCCGGGATCAACTGTGGCTCGCCCTGCTCCACCGTGCCGATCACCAGCGGGTCGGTCATGCCCCAGGTTTCCGGCACGCCGAGCAGGGGCGCGACAGAATGGGTGGCGATACCCGATGGGGACTCGCGCCAGTCCACCAGGCTAGTGCGCTGGACAAAGCTCTGGATGACCGGAATGCCCAGTTGCAGGAATTCGGCCTGGCGCGCCGCGCCATTCTGCATATGGGTCAGGTTGACCAACACGCGCACCCCAGCGGGCTCGACCACCTCGGTCAGCGCCTGCGGGTTCTGCGCATCGACCCAGAACACCAGCGGCGCCTGGCCGTGGCGTTCGCTGGCGGCGATCAGGCCATCCAGCAGCTGCAACTCGGCATCGGCCAAGCTGCTGCCGTGGGTGATGAAGCCGATGCGCGGCGCCTGCTGTGGCCAGCGCTCGCTGCCCCAGCGCAGGTAGTCCTGCACATTGTCAAATGGGCTCGGCGCCTCCGGATGATAGAAGCCGGCGACCGGCAGTTGCTGGGGTAGCGGTACTGAGGCGGTATCCTCGCCCGCCCGCCACCGTTGCCAGTAGTCGAACAGCAGGCGCAGGTTGGCCTGTCCGCCATTGCCGTAGTAGCCGATCAGTTGCCGGGCGACTGGCGGGGGCAGATTGCCGAAGGCCGGGGCACCACCACCAACCCGAACCCAGGGGGTACTGCTCTGCTCCAGCCGATCACCGAGAAACGCCTGCATCTGCGCCAGGTCACCGGGCCGGGGCGTGTCGAGAATCAGCAGGCCGGCCAGCAGGTCTACTGGCCCTGCCTGCCCTTCGATATAATCGCTCTCAAGCCGCAAACCGGCCTCCCCGGCCCATTGCTGCAACCGCGCCAGCTTGCCCGGCAGCACGAAATCATTGCTCAGCACACGGACATCCGGCACGGCCTCGGCCCGGACCAGGCCGGCACCGCCCAGCAGCACCAGCAGGATCAACAGTAACCTGGCCATGCTCAGAAACTCAGGCTCAGGCCGACATGGTAGGTGCGGCCTGGCTCGGGGTAGTTGAACAGCACGTTGTCATCGGCCAGCCGCTCATCGCCGAGATTCTCGATGCCACCGCGCAGGGTCAGCCCGGGCGTCAGTTGCTGGCTCAACTCCAGGTGCCAGAGGCTGTAGGCCGGCAGGCCGTAGGCGACATTGCGGCTGTAGCCGATCTGGCTGCCGACATACTCACCACGCAACTGGGCATTGAATCCCGGTGTCGGTGCCCACTTCAGGTGGGTATTGGCCAGATGCCGCGAGCGGCCGGCCAGGCGCTGGTCGGCGCTGCGGTCGATGGCGTCCAGATAGGTGTAGTTGATGCCCCAGTGCAGGGAGGCCGGCAGGTCGATTTCACCACCCAGTTCCAGGCCGCGGATACGCGCGCGGTCAACGTTCTCGTAGTTACGCAGCTCGCGCCCGCGAATCCCGCAATCGGCGACACAGACGGTCTGGATCAGCCCTTTCAGGTTGTTCTGGAAAATCCCGGCGTTGAGCGACCAGCCCTCACCCACATAGTCGGCCACCAGCTCGTAGGTGGTGTTAAGTTCCGGATCGAGGTCGGGGTTGCCCACGATGGTGAACTGACCACCCCCACCAATGGCCGAATAGCCCGGCGACAGCTGCTTCAATGTCGGCGCCTTGAACCCGCGCCCGCCACCACCCTTGATGGTCAGGGCGTCGCTGTGGTTGTACACCACATAGGCCCGCGGGCTCTTGTGCCAGCCGTATTCCTCGTGCTGGTCGAAACGGCTGCCGAGCAGCAGCGACCAGTTCTCGTGCAGCTGGATTTCATCCTGCAGGAATACCGCCCGGTGCACTGCCTTGCCCTTGCCACTGGCCAGGCTGTCATCCTTCAGCTCCTCGCGACGCCACTCACCGCCCAGGCTGAACAGATGCCGCTCGCCCAGCGGCAGGCTGAGCGTACCGTCGACGATATCATCGGTCATCTCCTGCCAGGGATTGGTCGGAATCTGGCCACGGGTATAGCTTTGCTCGCGCTCCAGGGTATTGCGATAGGCGCGCACCGTGGTCTTGCCCCAGTCCCAGTTGCCGGTATGGCTCAACGAAAACTGCTCACGCTCGATATCGTCGCGGGACTCGTACTCCGGCGCGGTCGGCGCGGCGCTGCGCACATTGCGCCAGCGGTCCTCGTGACCGCGGCCCAGGGTCAGATCGATCTGCTGCGCCGCATCCGGGGTCCAGCTCAGGGTCACGCTGGCACTTTCCGACTTGCGCCCTTCCAGCTCGGACAGCGCGGTATCGTCCCGGTCGGCAGTGGCCTGACGTTTACGGCTTTCACCGGTAAAGCTCAGGCCCAGCACGTTCTCGATCAGCGGGCCACCGGCATACACACCCAACTGATGGGTCTGACCGCCATGGCTGTGATCCGGCATCCCGCCATTCAGCGCCAGGCTGCCGCGCCACTCATCGGTGGCCTTGCGGGTAATCACGTTGACCACCCCGCCCAGCGCCTCGGAGCCATACAGCGCCGACATCGGTCCACGCACCACCTCGATACGCTCGATAGCTTCCACCGGTACCCAGCCCAGATCGAAGTCGGCATGGGCAATGGCACTGACGGCGGTATTGATGCGCTGACCATTGACCAGCACCAGGGTGTGCTCACCGTCCATGCCGCGAATGCTCACCCCACGCCGGCCCAGACCAATACCAGTGAATTGCAGGCCGGGCGTGCCACGCAGCGCATCCTCCAGATCCTGCACCGGCCGACTGGCCAGATCCTCACGGGAAATCACCGTGATACTCGCCGGCGCATCCTGCAACGAACGCTCGGTGATAGTGGCGGTTACCACCTGGGACTGCAGGTCAAGTACATCGGCACCGGCTGAGGCCGGCAGCACAGCCAGTGTGCCGGCCAAGGGCAACAGCAGAAAACGAAGAGAGTGAGATGGCGTCATGGGCCCGTCCTGATGGCATGTGAGGAAAGGGCCAAGACACTATCATGTTATACTATAACAAAACAACAAGTGACGACTGGTAAGACGGGTAGTACGCAACGGGGAAGCGGAGGCTGGGCGAGCGAGGGGAGTGGGAGTGGAGGTTCTTGCCAATCTCGACTGCAGAAACGCAAAAAGCCCAGCTTTTCAGCTGGGCTTTTTGCTCACTATCTGGCGGGCCGCGACCGATAGTGATGATCACTACGTTTACGCCATAGCCCTACCATAGATAACGATATTGCCGCATCAGCCTGTCGGAAGGAGCAAGGCCGCTTCGGCGTCATCTTCGATTGTTTCGGTGTCCTCGCCTTCTTCCGGGACGTTGCCACCATAGGCAGCCTTGCCCATCGCCTGTTCGATCAGGCCAAGCAGGCGCTTTTGCCGATCTTCCATGAACGCCTCGAACTTGTCGGCACGGAGAAGGGCGGGGTCGATCAGGTGCGATTGCAGATAGCTGTCCAGCTTTTCGCTGGCGATGGGCGGCGTAGAGTTGTTTCCACTTTCCAGCTTCGCCAGATACTCGCTTGGCGCAACGCCGCCGATGATCCTGTTCGTGCGATACGACAGCGGCGTCTTGTTTATAATGGAATCGAACACCGCAGGCTTGATACCCTGCGTCCGGCACCAGTCCTGCGGGAAGATGTGGTGAATATCCACGTTCTCCCCGAAAAATACCGTATGGTCGAACTTCTGGCCCGACCGGAAATCCTGCGCGCCTTCCTTCATCAACAAGGCGTTCATGCCCTTATAGGCCGCTGAAAGCCGCATCCGCATGGTTTTCAGGCGGTCGGAGCGGAAGATGGTTTCGCTGACCGTCGAAGGCTCCGGCCCGCCGCTCAGCCAGCGCGTAACCTCCATGAAATCCTTGGCGATGCGCGTTTCGACAGCGGAGCCGTAAAGCTCGCCGAATACGCCGTTCCAATACCACTGGACCAGCTTCGCCCGGTTGGCTTCATGCTCCCACGCATCGCCAATGTCGGCGAGGATCGCCGCCAGCGGCACAATCTGCGACTGATAGGGCAGATCGAAAATGCGGTAGATATGGAGCATGTGCAGGAACTTGGCGGCTTGTATGAAGCCGCGCTCCACCTGCGCTTCATATTTCTTGTAGGCTTCCAGCGGCAGGTCGAGCAGGGCTTGCCGGTTGCCCGACACGGCAGGCAATTCCTTGCCTTCCTTACCCGCCTGTTCGGCGGCACGCCGCCGGTCGCGGGTGAAAAAGAGCGAAATGGCCTGCAAGAAATCGGTATTGCCGACACCGGCTAGAATACCGGCATCAGAATCCGCAGGGCGCAAGGTATCGGCAAGTCGCTGGTGGCGGCCCTTGACGCCTTCATCGCCATACCAGTCCTTGCGCAACTCGTGGCCCGAGGCCGCATACATCGCCGTGACCAGCTCGAAGGCATCAAGCGGCTTGCCGCCCGTATTCACCTTCTCGAACACCACGCAGACGGCTTCCTTGGAGGTCGAGCGGTCGAGCGCGATCACCGGCACGCGATACATCTTAAAGTTTTCCAGCACCTCTTTCTTGAAGGTGCGGAACTGCTCGCGCACCGCCTTGTGCTCGTCACCCGACCAGTGGTCGTTGAATCCGTCCTGCCATGCGTCCCAATCGAATACCTGGCTGACGGGGAACATCAGCGCGGCGTATTCCTTTTCCGGCGTGGAGAGGTCGAGAGCGACTTCGCGTCCGAAATCTGTGCGCTCCACGCGATCTTCCGGCACGCCTATCACAGCTTCCTCGCGGTCCACCGTCTCATCAATCGCCTTGGCAATGTCGAGATAGAACCAGCGTTTCACGCGCTTCTTCTTCGGTGTGACGGTTTCCACGACCTTGCCGCGCAACGTCACCTGATAGAGCGAAGTCATGCGCTGCTGACCATCGAGCAGAAGGGATTGCGGCGCTATCTTTCGGGCTTCCGCTGGCGCGCCTTCGACAGGGCGGGGCTTGAAATTGACCGGCCCGCCGGTGTCGAGCGACATGAGCGCACCGACGGGGAAGGCGCGCGAAATCGAGGCGATCAGGCTCTTGATCCGATCTTCGTCCCAGACCCAGCTTCGCTGGAAATCCGGCAACTGGATGATACCCCGATGGCACTCATCGAGCAGCCGGTGAAGGTCGATAGGATTAGTCTGGAAGGACGCCCCTGCCATGCTCTGTATTTCCCTATTTGCTCTAGTTCTACGAATCTGTACTGCGTTCGATAGCTGTTTCCAGCACATCGAGAAAGCGAGGCTCGTAGTTCTCATCTACATGTCGCTGGTTCCAAAGGCCGGAGCGGCGGACCTTATCCCTGCCCGAACGGAGGCCCAGCCATGACGGTGAGGGTGGATCAATCATCGGTTCGTGCAGGCCACTTGTGAGCGCAATCGCATTCCGCTCGATGTAACCACGTAGGGAGTCAGGCCCCGGCTCATCGTCCACGGGAAGCCACAAAAAGGGAAGTCTACCCAAATACTCAGATACGGCGGCTTCAATTGGTGCCTCAGCGGCTGCCAACTCGGCCCTTTGCATGGTCAGCATTTCCGCAGCCTTCCCAATATCGCCTTTCACCCCCCAAGACGGACACTCCGGGCAGTCACCACGAGCGATTAGAGCCTCGCCAACAAGCAACCTGAAGATTGACCCCCGATGGTTTCCGCCGAGGCCGGACGACCTGCCAGCGTGCTGGCGCAGACGTTGATGTAGGGTTGAGCGTGCGCCAGCACCCAAAGCATGCGTGCCTACACGGACGAGCCTCGGGCCGTGACCGCTGCCTGTACGGGTTTCGCCCGGCTCAAAGAAGAAATAAACACCCCTTCGCGGCCAAGTTCTCGAAGGGGGGAGTTGAGCCAGAAACCTTTTGCCACCCGTCAGAACTTCCAGCCGATCCAAGATCCGATACAGGCGGTTGAGATCATCTGTCCTGCTCATGATCGCGAGGTCAGCCATGCCAATTGTTCTCCAATACGCAGGTTCGCCATTGGCACGTCCACTTCGTAACCGTCGTCGTGCAATGCGGGGACCAGAAACTCGCGATAGCGTTGTCCAGCAAATATCACGACCCGTCGCCGTCCGATCAGATGTGGGTCTAATTGTCGGAGAGTGTTTTCTGCCCATGCGCGGCGCTCAATCACGCCAGCGGTATTGAGCGTTTTTTCATAAGGGGCAATTTCTGTATCCGGCGCGATCACGCCGTGGAGTGCGGACAGTATAAGCCAGTCAGCCTTTTGGCTTTCAACCACCTTCCGCACTTTGAGGAACCATTCCGAACGATAAAGCAGTTGTGCAGGAGCTGGTCGGGTGAGCTTTTGACTCACACATGAAACGAGAACAAGGGCGTCGGTTAGGTCGAGTGACACCTTCCCTTGACTGTCCCGTGCAGCAGCCGATGACGGCGCAGGAGACTGCTTCAACACATTGTAGGCATGCTGGTAACGAATCCCCAGTCGCCTTGCAATTTCGGCAACCTTCAACCCTTCGCGCGCCAACGCGCGGATGTTCTCGGAAACGCTCACGTCAGACATTCCAATTTCGCGCGGACGCGGGAAACAGATGCAAGCGCAGTAGCAAAAGCGTGCGCCCTAGCCATCAGTTCGGCGTCAGGGTCGATGACTGTAAACCAGCGCTGGCGCTGCACATAAGACGACGAGCCAGCGGCGCGTGGCACCGACACGTTGGTTCGCAGTGTGGCGATGTTATCGGTGCCCGTTTCGATAGAGAGCCGTTCATGCAACTGCTTCAAAAGGGCATCGTGCGTCATGCTCCGGCCCGGAAATGTGATGAAGACGATGGCGCGTCCGGGCCTGCGCAACAGCCGGACCTCCGAGAAGGTCGCGTGTTTCTCGGTTTCTCCGCCTATGCCGTTGTCGGGATCGAGGAACAGAATGTCGGCAGCATCAAGCGCGCTCCGCTTGCGTACTCCCCACGCATGTCGTTCGACTCGGGATGGCACAGGCTCGCGATGAAACAGTGCACCTTCCGGCCAGATCATCGCCTGTTCGAGGGCGGCCACGCTGCGTTCCGGCAAGGTTGCAAGACCTGTGTGCAGTTCCTCATCAAGCGTGCGCCACGCCGCTTCGTCTCGCCATTCAAGATGCCGACCATCTGACCGACCATCGTGACTCGGGGCGTAATACCATGCGATGCCGAGTGTTCTATCCTTGCCTGCAAGGGCGCGGAGGAAGGCAAATTTGATTACATCACTCACGTCCCCAGCATATTGATCCCGCATTCAGTATTCGCCCTTTCCAACGCAATAATGGCAAGATCGCACAAGCCACCACGGCAGCACAACGCCCTGATGCTCACCGTTTTTGCGCGGCGTTGCCGCGCGATGGCGGGCGGCGCTGCGATATGTGGGGTCTCCGCGCCGCCCGCCATCGGTCACGCCCGATCCTGCTGCGGCTGCACTCTGTCGTTCGGGCCTGCCGAACGCTCCATCTCGAACGCTATCTTTCCTAGCTTTGTCCAGACGCTGCCCGCGTGTTCGCCGTCCTCGCTCTTGAGCTTTTCGGCGATCCAGATCATCGCACCGTAGATCATGGCGCGGTCGTCGCCGGTCAGGTCCACGATGCCCGCCTTGACGACGAGGCCGCCGAGTTCAATCAGATGCCGCGTGCGCTTGCGGCGCTCGACCTGCCATGTGCGCATGTCATGCCGCGCCCGTGCCGCCTGATGCCGGTTGCGCGCTGCCCGGTTGCGTTCGAGCGCCGCCAGTGTCGCGGTCAGGCGCTGGTGCAGATCGCCGCGCCCGTCCTTGAAAGAACGCCTCCCCGCGTTTCGCCCATGCCTCCCTCTTTCCGGCATCCTTGATTTCCGCCAAGGCGACCAGCGCCCCGGCCAGTTCGTCGGCGGTGAGCGCGTCGGCCCCAGTGGCGATGACCAGTTCGCCAAGCTGCTGCACCTTGCGCGCTTTCAGTTCCCGCGCCTTGTCCTCAAGCACCTTCAGTTCCGCGTCATAGTCCCGTGGTTTGCGCATTTCCGTTTCCTTTCCCGGTCGCAAGTGGTTGATGCGGTAAGGATAGTTGCGTGAGATGCGGAACGCAGTATTGTTGCCGGGACGGTGTGGCACGGCCCGGTCCATCCCGAGATTTTTTCGAGGGAGGGCGCGCTTATACGTCGTTCCGACGTGCGCTTCGCCGTGGCAATGCTTGATCGCGATGGCGATCTATCATCTTCACGTCAAGGTCATTGGCCGCAAGGCCGGGTCGAGCGCGGTGGCGTCAGCCGCCTACCGTTCGGCTTCGCGGATGCGCGACGAGCGCATCGACCGCGTGCAGGACTTTTCCAACAAGCGCGGCGTTGTCCATTCCGAGGTGCTGTTGCCCGATCATGCGCCCCAACACCTTGGCGACCGCGAACGGCTCTGGAACGACGTGGAGGCGTTCGAGGTGCGCAAGGACGCCCAGCTTGCCCGCGAGGTCGAGTTCGCCATTCCGCGCGAGATGACGCAAGCGCAGGGCATCGAGCTTGCCCGCGACTTCGCGCAGGCCGAATTTGTCGATCAAGGCATGATCGCCGATCTGAATGTGCATTGGGACATCGGCGAGGACGGGATGCCGAAGCCCCATGCCCATGTCATGCTCACCATGCGCAGCGTGGACGAGAACGGTTTCGGGCAGAAGGTCCGCGACTGGAATCGGACAGAGATGGTCGAACGCTGGCGCGAGCGTTGGGCCGAGCATGTCAACGAGCGGCTTTCCGAACTCGACATAGACGCCCGCATCGACCATCGCAGCCTTGAAGCGCAGGGCATCGGGCTTGAGCCGCAAAGCCAGATCGGAGCACCGGCGCAGCGCATCGAGGGCAAAGGGATCGAAGCCGCCGACCGCGCCGAACTCCATCGCGAGATCGCGCGCAACAATGGCGACAGGATCATCGCCGATCCTTCCATCGCGCTGGACGCGATCACGCACCAGCAATCGACCTTCACGCGCCGCGACATGGCGATGTTCGCGCATCGGCACAGTGACGGCATCGACCAGTTCAACGAAGTCATGGGCGCGATGCGCGGTTCGCCCGATCTGGTCGAACTCGGGCAGGACGGCCGGGGCGAGGATCGGTTCACCACGCGCGACATGATCGAGGCCGAACACCGACTCCATCGTGCCGCCGAGATGATGGCGGAACGAGAGCGCCATGAAGTCAATGAAGCCGACAGGCAGACGGCATTGGCCCGCGCCGAAGCGCGCGGCCTTGTCCTGTCGGGCGAGCAGGCCGACGCGCTGGCGCATGTCACGGAGGGGCGCGGTCTTGCTGTCGTCGTCGGCTATGCCGGGACAGGTAAGAGCGCCATGCTCGGCGTGGCGCGCGAGGCATGGGAAGCATCGGGCTACGAGGTTCGCGGCGTTGCGCTGTCCGGCATCGCCGCCGAGAATCTGGAAAGCGGATCGGGCATCGCGTCCCGCACCATCGCCAGCATGGAGCATGGCTGGAAGAACGGCCGCGACATGCTCACAGCGCGCGACGTGCTTGTCATCGACGAGGCGGGCATGGTCGGCACACGGCAGTTGGAGCGCGTCCTGTCCCATGCCGCCGAAGCTGGCGCAAAGGTAGTGCTGGTCGGTGATCCGCAGCAGCTCCAACCCATCGAAGCGGGCGCGGCCTTCCGTTCCATCCATGAGCGTCACGGCGGCGTCGAAATCCATGAAGTGCGCCGCCAGCGCGAGGACTGGCAACGGGATGCTACCCGCGATCTGGCGACCGGCAGGACCAGCGATGCGATCCATGCCTATGACGGTCACGGCATGGTGCATTCCGCCGAAACGCGCGAACAGGCCCGTGACGATCTGATAGACCGCTGGGACCACGACCGGCAGGCCGTACCGGACAGCAGCCGCATCATCCTCACCCACACCAATGCCGAGGTGCGCGAACTCAACGAGGCCGCGCGCGACCGGATGCGGGAGGCGGGCGATCTGGGCGAGGACGTGCGTGTCATCGTCGAACGCGGCGAACGCAGCTTCGCCGCCGGTGATCGCGTCATGTTCCTGCAAAACGAGCGCGGGCTTGGCGTGAAGAACGGCACGCTCGGCACCATCGAACAGGTCAGCACACAGAGCATGACGGTTCGCACCGATGACGGGCGCGGCATCTCGTTCGACCTGAAAGACTATGACCGCATCGACCACGGCTATGCGGCGACCATCCATAAGGCGCAGGGCATGACGGTGGACCGGACGCATGTGCTGGCGACACCCGGCATGGACGCCCACGGCAGCTATGTCGCCCTGTCACGCCACCGCGACGGCATGGACCTGCATTATGGCCGCGACGATTTTGCCGGTCAGGACAAGCTCATTAACACCCTGTCGCGTGACCGGGCCAAGGACATGGCGATCGACTACGAGCGCGCCGACCCAGCCCAAAGCTATGCCGAGCGGCGCGGTATTATTTCCCATGCCCATGATGCTGCCGTTGAACAGGTTCACGCCCGGAACAATGCCGTTGACCGGATCGGCGACATCATCTTCAGCGTGCGCGAAATCCGGGGCGGTGCAGAAGGGCCGGAAAGGGAGACGCCCGGCAGGGGGATAAGTCAGGAGATCGAGGCGGTAGCACAGGACACCGGAATAGACCCGGAAGACGCCTTGCGCCACGCCCGCAGAATGGCGCTCATTCGTCACGCCCATGCCGTTGGCCAGGTCTTCAACGCCGAGGATGCCGGGGGCAAGGCAAGCCCGGCGCAATGGGAAGAACTGGTCGATTCCCGCAGGGCATTCGATGAGGTGCGGCCCTATGGATGGCGGGACGCGGAAGCGGCCTATGCCAAGGATGAGAGCCTTGCCCATGAGGCGGGATCGGGCAAGGTCAATCGCGCCATCCGCGCCCTGCAACTGGAAACCGAGATTCGCACCAGCCCGGAGCGCCGCGCGGATCGTTTCGTGGAACGGTTCCGGGAGCTTCAACAGACAGGCGAACGGCAATATGCGGCGGGCAATTATTCCGGCTATCACGCCGCGCGCGCCGAGATGGGCAACATGGCGATGAGCCTTGAACGCGACCCGCAGATGGAATCCCTGCTCGAAGGCCGCAAGAGGCAACTCGGCATCAGCATGGATTTCGACTCAGGGATGAGACCCGGGCGGCAACTTGCCCTCAGTCACGGTCTCGGCAGGGGACGGGGCATCGGATTGTAGAGTGCGCCAAGAATAGTGCCACTCGACACCGAGGGCGCGATTGCCAGTCTTGTCCCCTTCGCGCGCAGCGCCAATGTATTTCAGCGCGAGGTCGCAGGCTTCTCTTTTTCCCGATACCGCGCAGCGCGCTTACCATTCATATCAAGGTAACGAATCTCGAAGGCGCGCGATTCATGCACGACCTGACGCCAACTGCCGCATCCATATTTTGCAGGTAGCTGTTCTGGGAACCGCTCGGCAATCCACTTGCCAGCCTCCGTGATAGATGCCCACCCATCGACAGCCAATTCCTTAGCAGCTTCACGCAAGGCGCGCACGATGCCTGCGGCAAACCAATCCACCTTGCCGTCCGGGGCAATGCCATTGATGACCAAATCCCGAAACTCAGTCGAACGGACAAAGGCATCGGCCAGACGCCGACTTTGTTCCATATGTTCTGCCCACCCGCGAAGCTGTTCAAAGTGTTGGTCGATGCGGCTGTAGGCAGCGAGCAACGCCCCGTGAGCGCCACGGCATCCCTCCAAGCTCCAGAGGTCGTGCTCTTCGATGAAGTGGTGAACCAAGCTGTTCCGCAGCAGCACCAATTCTCTAAGTTCAGTTTCTGTCCGGGCGAAATCTATGTCGGATAGGCCCAACTGCATCCGAAAACTGAACGAAGCCGTATCTTCAGATGAATTGATCGTGTCCTTGTGTGCGGTCTGATCGCCGTTGACGACAACATACGATCCGAGGAGATCGCCGATCAGTGTGCCGAGTGTCTTGCGCGCGGTCTCCGTTACGCGCGCCGCTCGGATCGCCTCCAGCGCGTGAGGCGGTCCCGAGATTTCGTGATGTGCCACGATTGCCTTGATAAGGCGTTCGTACTGTTGCAGTCGCAGCAGGCATCGACCCAGTAATCTCTGTATTTCACGCTGAATCGTTTGCAGCGCATCGTCCGATAATGTTGTCATCGCGCCGCTCGCCCTCTGCTTTACGCGCCACACCCATCCATATACAGCGCCAGTATCTGCTGGGCGCAAAGCTGCAAAGACCGCGTAGGTGCGAACTCGGCATCAGTCTCGAATCAGGCCGCAGTCTTGGCCGCAGACTCTCCGTCACACGCGGCATTAACTTTGGCAAAGGCCGAGGTTTCGGCCTGTATGGTTTTCCTTTTTGCCGCCGTTTCTACGCTACAGCACTACGAACGGTAAATATCTGTTGCGCAATGACAATTCGTTGCTCTGTCTGGTCTCTGCAATCGTCAAAAACAGCCAGCAGGAGGCAGCGCAATCATGCGTCAACCAGACCGTATCATCCGCTTTAACACCGTTCGTGCACGCACCGGCCTGTCGCGGTCCACCATCTATCGCAAGATCGCCGAGGGCACTTTCCCGGCTCAACTCAAGATCAGCACCAACGGCGCTGGATGGCGAGAATCCGACATCAACCGCTGGATTGCCGATCCCGCCGGGTGGCGGCAACGCTCGCGTAACGAGTTCGACTTCCTCGATGACTATTGACCGCAGGGACGACGACAAGCCGGAGACAACCCGGCACGCCAAACGACCGCCCACGGCGTCGGAGCAGCTTGAGGAATTGCTGGGTTATCCGTGGCCATTCCCCGGCAGGCCGCCCAAGCACGACCTCAGCACATGGACCGTCACCGACGACTGGCCCGATCCCGTTCCGGTCACGGAAGCTGAAATCGAGGTGTTCGAGCGATGGTTCGGCGACCTGTTCGATGAATTGTTTGGCTCCGGCTCCTGAGCCATTTCCCCATTGCAATATGAGTTATAGAGTGGTACATATGCCCAATATTGGAGTAAACCTGTGATCGTAGGCTTTCGGGACGGCTGGCTTCGGGCATTCTTCGTAGAGGACGTGCGTTCCCGCAACATCCCATTCGATCTTGAAGCCCGCTTGTTCCGCAAGCTCCAGATGATTGACGACGCCGTGACCGATCAGGACTTGCGCGTGCCGCCCAGCAATCACTTCGAGAAGCTGCGCGGCAATCTCGCAGGTTTCCATTCGATCCGCGTCAACCAGCAATGGCGGTTGATCTTCCGCTGGGATGGTGAACGCGGCGAGGCGGACGGGATTTATCTGGACGATCACAGCTACCGATGAAAGCGAGGCAACCATGCTGACCACCAAGCGTAAGCCGGCGACTGTCGGCGAGATACTGACCGAAGAATTCATGCAGCCGATGGGGCTGACACAGGGCGCGCTCGCCGAGGCGATGGGCGTCCAGCGCAAGCACGTCAACGAACTATGCGGCAACCGCAGGAACGTGACGGCGGCAACGGCGCTGATCCTCGCCCGCGTGTTCGGCACCAGCCCGGACTTCTGGCTCAACGTGCAGCGGCGCAGCGATCTTTGGGAGGTGATGAACACGCCCAAGGAGCGCGAGCGGGTTGAGCGCGCGCGCCCGTTACAGAACGCCGCCTGAGCGCGGCCAGCGGTCCACCAGTTTGGGTCGAGTCAAGGTTTGAGAAGGAGACATTGCCATGACCGTGCCGCTGCGCGCTGCCCTTTACCTGCGTGTCTCGACCGCGCGGCAGGCCGAGCATGACGTTTCCATTCCTGACCAGAAGCGGCAGGGCGAAGCCTATTGCGAGGCGCGCGGGCTGCAACTGGTCGAAACCTTCATCGAACCGGGCGCTTCGGCAACCAACGACCGCCGCCCCGAGTTCCAGCGCATGATCGAGGCGGGCACGTCCAAGCCCACGCCGTTCGATGTTGTCGTGGTCCATTCGTTCAGCCGGTTCTTCCGCGATCATTTCGAGCTTGAGTTCTACGTCCGTAAGCTGGCGAAGAACGGCGTGAAGCTGGTTTCGATCACCCAGGAAATGGGCGATGACCCCATGCACGTCATGATGCGGCAGATCATGGCGCTGTTCGATGAATACCAGTCCAAGGAAAACGCCAAGCACGTCATGCGGGCCTTGAAGGAGAACGCGCGGCAAGGCTTCTGGAACGGTTCGCTTCCTCCTATCGGCTATCGTACCGTCGCCGCCGAGCAGCGCGGAGCCAAGACCAAGAAGAAGCTGGAAATCGACCCGCTCCACGCCGACACGGTGCGGCTGATCTATCGCCTTGCCTTGGAAGGCGACGGCACGACCGGCCAGATGGGCGTGAAGAACATCGTCTCCTATCTCAACAGCCGCCGCATCTTCACCCGCGACGGCGGGCGTTGGGGCATCGGTCAGGTTCACCGCATCCTGACCCGGCGCACCTATATGGGCGAGCACGAGTTCAATAAGCGGTCCAAGACCAAGGAGTTGAAACCCGTCAGTGAGATCGTGACGGTTCCGGTCCCGCCGATCATCGACAGAGAGACGTTCGAGGCGGTTCAGAAGCTGCTCAAGGCCCGCAATCCCAAGGTCATGCCCGCCCGCGTCATAAGCGGCCCGACCATGCTGACCGGCCTAATCCATTGCGCCAAGTGCGGTGGAGCCATGACCATCCGCACCGGCAAGGGTGGGCGCTACCGCTACTATGCTTGTTCGATGAAGGCGCGGCAGGGGCCGACCGCCTGCGAGGGCATGGCCGTGCCGATGGAGAAACTGGACGATCTGGTTGCCGACCATCTTGAGCAGCAGCTTCTCCAGCCCGAGCGGCTGGAGACCGTTCTCGCCGCCGCTCTTGATCGCAGGGAAGAACACGCCGAGCGCCGCCGCGAGCATATCGCCGAGTTGAACAAGCGCGCCACAGAATCGGAATTGCGGCTCAAGCGGCTCTATGACGCTATCGAGGCGGGCATTGCCGATCTGGACGACCCAGCGCTGAAAGACCGCATTGACGGCCTCAAGGCCATCCGCGATCAGGCCAAGGCCGATGCGGAGCGGGCGCAGGCCATGCTTCAAAACTCGGGGCAGAAGGCGGTAACGCCGCAGATGCTGCTCAAGTTCGCCGCAACCGCCCGCGAGCGTATCCGGCTGGAAGGCGGCGGCTATCGCCGCGACCACCTGCGCGCGCTCGCCCAGCGTGTCGAGGTCGCCGAGGGCGAGGTTCGCATCATGGGATCGAAGTCCCGGCTGCTACAGACGCTTGTGGCGGGAAGTGGCGTAAACTCAGTGCCCACTCAGGGACTGAAGTGGCGGAGAGCGAGGGATTCGAACCCTCGATACGCTATTAACGTATACACACTTTCCAGGCGTGCTCCTTCAACCACTCGGACAGCTCTCCGGATCTCGGCAGCTGGCTTGCCAGTTCCGAGGCGCGCTAATGTACCCAAACCAGAGCGGTTTGGCAAATCCTATTTGCAGACTCGCCAGTCATCGCTATCTTGATACACTGCCAGACTGCGCCGGCTTCTGCCCGGCTGATTTCAACCGATGAGGACTCTTCGATGAGCGAGCTGGTCTCCTACAGTTTTTCCGATGGTATTGCCCGGCTGGGCCTGGACAATGGCAAGGTCAATGCCCTTTCGCCGGCGCTGTTCGAGGCATTCGATGCGGCGCTGGACCGGGCCGAGCAGGATCGGGCGGTGGTGGTGATCAGCGGCAAGCCCGGCATCTTCTCCGGCGGTTATGACCTGCAGGTGATGACCTCCAGCCCCGCTGCCGCCCGGGAACTGGTGGCCACCGGCTCTACCCTGTCGCGCCGCCTGCTGTCCCACCCCTACCCAGTGGTGGCGGTATGTACCGGGCACGCGATTGCCAAGGGGGCTTTCCTGTTGCTGTCCGCCGATTATCGCATCGGCGTGGAAGGCCCGTTCAAGATTGGCCTCAACGAAGTCGCCATCGGCATGACCATGCACCACGTGGGTATCGAACTGGCCCGGGCACGACTGACTCATAGCGCCTTCACCCGCTCGGTGATCAATGCCGAGCTGTTCTCGCCGGCCGATGCGGTTGCCGCCGGCTTCCTGGACCGGGTGGTAGCGGCCGAGGAACTGGAAGCCGAGGCAATGGCCATGGCCACGCAACTGACCAAGCTGAACATGACCGCGCACCGCAACACCAAGCTGAAAACCCGGCGCGCACTGCTGGAGCTGCTTGATCAGTCCATCGCCGAAGACAAGCAACACGATCTCTGATGGACTCGCTCACCCAGGCGGTACTCGGCGCTTCGGTCCAGGGCGCCTTGCTGGGTCGCTGGCAGGGCCGTAAGGCTCTGCTCTACGGAGCGATGTTAGGCACCTTGCCAGATCTGGATGTGGTGTTGGACTACGGCGACGCAGTGGCCAACATGACCTACCATCGCGGCTTCAGTCACTCGCTGCTGGTGACCAGCCTGTTCAGCGTGGTACTGGCCTGGCTGATCCGGCGCTGGCGGCCGCATCCCGGCTACAGCACCCTGCGCCTGTGGTTGTGCATCTGGCTGGTACTGACCACCCATATCGTGCTGGATGCCTTCACCAGCTATGGCACCCAGTTGCTGTGGCCGCTGCCGACGCCACCGGTGGCGATCTCCAGTATTTTCATCATCGACCCGCTGTACACCCTGCCGCTGCTGCTGGCGGTGGCCGCTGGACTGGTAATCGGCCTGCGCAAGCATGCCGGTATGCGCCTGCAGTATGTCGCCCTGGCGATCAGCAGCCTGTATCTGCTCAGCACCCTGGCCGGCAAGCACATGGCCGAGCAGCGTCTGGAACAGGCACTGGCCGAGACCGGCATCCAGGCGCAAGCCACCTTCAGTTCGCCGACGCCCTTCAACACCGTATTGTGGCGGGTCGTGGCGGTGGATGGTGACGATTATTACGAAGGCCTGGTGAGCTGGTTCGATAGCCAGCCTCCCGTTCTGGAGCGCCTGCCACGGCGCGCCAGTGAAGCGCAGGCCACCTTGCAGGACTCGCCCCAGCACCAGCGTCTGCGCTGGTTCAGTGGTGACCTGCTGCGCTATGACCTGATCGATGATCATTGGGTGGTGACCGATCTGCGCCTGGGCATGACCGGCTATCATCCGTTCCGCTTCGCCCTGGCGCAGTTGCAGCAACAGCAACAGACCAGCCAACTGGTCGAGGTCACCGAGCTGTGGCCAGCGCCCAGGGCTGACCTGTCCTCGCTCGGCCTGTTGCATCGTCGGGCGCTGGACGAAAGCTACCCGGTATCCATGGGGAGTCTGGCCGAGAGCCTGGTGCTGTCGCCCACCAAGCCCTGAGCCTCGCCAGCCAGCGACCCCGGTCTAGCGGGATCGCTGTTGCTGATAGCTGCTGATCAATGCCGTGGCGGTGTCGCCTTCGTGTACCCACTCGCGCCAGATGGCCAGTAGCAGTGCCATCAGCACTGGGCCAACGAACAGGCCGACCAGGCCCATGGTGGTCACCCCGCCGATCAGACCGAAGAAGGTCAGCAGGAACGGCAGCTTGATCGGGCCGCCCACCAGCGAAGGGCGGATGGTCTTGTCGACGATGAACAGTTCGACCGAGCCCCAGACGAACAACCCGACCCCGGCCACGGTACTGCCACTGCCCACCAGGTACAGCGAGACCAGGGTAAAGGCCAGTGGTGCACCGCCGGGAATCAGCGCCATGACGCCGGTGATCAGCCCCAGAGCCACCGGTGACGGAACTCCTGCCACCCAGTAGGCAATGCCCAGCACGATACCCTCACCGATGGCGATCAGGCCCATGCCGATCACCGTGGAGGTAACGGTCGCCGGCACCATGCGCGAGAACCGTTGCCAGCGCGCCGGCAACACCTCCTCCCCCACCCGGTCGATCTGCGCTACCAGCAGATGTCCATCGCGGTACAGGAAGAACAGCGTGATCAGCATGAACAACAGCGCCAGGGCCAGGGAGAAGGCCTTGCCGCTCATGGTCATGATCACCCGGGAGATATTGCCCAGGTGCTGACCGCTGGCCATCTGGATGATTTCGCTGATCGCATGGGGATGATTCAGATATTCATTCCATTGCTCCGCCAGCCAGGTCCCCACCAACGGCAATGCCGCGATCCATCCGGGCACGCTGGCACCATCGCGGTTAGCCTCCACCAACCAGGCCATCCAGCTCTGGGCCTCCTCCAGGGCGAAGGAAAAGGCCATGGTCAGCGGTACAATCAGTACCCCGAGGATCAGCATGATGGCTATCGCCGCCGCCAGCGTCCGCCGCCCACCGCAGAGCTGCAACAGGCGCTGGTATAGCGTCCAGCTGGCAAAGGCGATGATCAGCGCCGCCAGCACCGGAACGATGAAGCCGTGGAAGAAGTAGATCCCGGCGATGATCACCAGGAACAGCAACCAGCGCGCAGCGGAATGCGATGGCAGAATCGATGGGGGTGGCGTTGTACTCATGTGCTCCCTTCGTATGTGGCCGGGGGTCGGCGATCGGTCCATCATAACAGCATGCGGCGAGCCCGCTGCGGGGAATGCTTTACTGAATTGTGCGAAGGTTGGCAGCGTCGGCATCAGCGGCCCATCGCGGCGAGGCACCGCTCCAACATACATACCATTGATATCTGCCATGGCGCGCATACTGGCCCAGGCTCTGCAATAATGGCCCGGTTTACCCCGTCTACCCACCCAGGATACCGAGTTCGATGGCAGTTCCCACCCCGCATAACCGTATTACCCTGGCCATGGGAAGCTGCCTGCTGGCGATTTTCACTACCATCCTTGCCAGCCACATGCCAACGCCGCTGTATGCGGTCTGGCAACAGAGCTGGGGCTTTTCCGATACGGCACTGACGGCGGTGTTTTCCGTATACGTGCTGGGGGTGGTGCTGACCCTGCTGAGCATGGGCTCGTTGTCCGACCAACTGGGCCGTCGGCAGATGCTGGTCCCCGGGCTGTTGTCCATCCTGCTCGGGGCGATCGCCTTCATGCTGGCGAGCGATATCTACCAACTGGGTGCGGCCCGCCTGCTGACCGGCATCGGCACCGGCATGGTCACCGGCGCAGCGACCGCGGCGGTGATCGAGCTGGAGCCCGACGGCAACTGGACCCGCAGCGCTGCCCTGGCCGCCCTGGCCTTCACCCTCGGCGCGGCCACGGGCCCGACCATCAGCTCACTGGCACTACGCTGGACCAGCCATGCCGAAAGCTGGCCCTTCCTGGTCGTGGCGGTGCTCTGTGTGCTGTGCATCATCCTGCTGCTGCGCGCTCCCTGGCCGGCTGGCCTGGGCCAGCGCCAGCAGGACTTCCGCCTGCGCGCCTGGCGGCCGACACCGATCAAGGTACCGCGCGCACTGTTGGGCACCTTCCTGTTCGCCGCTGCGGCCATCTGCCTGGCCTGGTCCACCGGCAGTCTGTACTCCTCGCTGGGGCCATCCATGGCCCGGGAGCTGGCCGGGGTCAGTGATCGCGCACTGGCCGGGCTGTTTGCCGCCGGCTGGCAGCTGGTCGCCGGCGTCAGCCAGTTCGCCTGCCAACGCCAGCCACTCAACCGCCTGGTACTGGTCGGCCCGAGCCTGCTGATCCTTGGCCTGGCGGCCATGGCTGCCGCGGTGCTGCTGGCCTCGGTCTGGCTGTTCAGCCTGGCGACCCTGGCCACCGCCATGGGTGCCGGCGCGATCGGCGTGATCGCCACCGTCACCATTGCCCGCTCAGCCCCGCCGGCCGAGCGTGGCAGCATGACCTCGGCGTTCTACCTGGCGGCCTATCTGACCATGGCCACGGTGGTCCTGGGGATAGGATTTGCCAGTGACTATGTGGGCCTGGTCAACAGCATGCTGGGCTTTACCGTACTGATCTCGCTCGCTGCCCTGGGTCTGATGCTGGCGCGGCGGTGGACCCAGGCATAGCAAGCAGCGGTCAGAGACTGACGTAGCGACTGATCAGCGCCCGCAGCGCCGCCGGCTTCACCGGCTTGGGCAGGTAATCCAGCCCGTGCAGGCGAATCCGCGTGATCAGTTCGTTGCGCCCATCGGCACTGATGACCACGCCCGGCAAATCGGGATTGATCCGCTCGCGCAACCAGGCCACCAGCTCCAGTCCGGTATCGCCATCATCCAGGTGGTAGTCGGCCAGCACCAGCTCCGGCGTGAACCCCGAATCGAGCACCGCCTGCACCTCGCTGCGATCCCTGGCTACCGCCACATTGCACTGCCAACGGCTGAGCAGGCTCTGCATGCCGGTGAGGATGGTCGCCTCGTTGTCGATGCACAACACCTGGGCGCCACTGAGCATCGGCGCATGGACCTGGCTGACCGTGCGCGAGTGACGATCGTAGCGCACCACCGGCACCATCACACTGAACACGCTGCCCCGTCCTGGCCAGGAGCGCACCGACAATTCATGACCCAGTACTCGGCACAGGCCGTCGGCGATGGCCAGCCCCAGACCCAGGCCTTTCTCCGCCTGGGTACGGTGGTTGTCCAGGCGTTTGAACTCCTCGAAGATGGTCTGCAACTTGTCCCGCGGAATACCCGGCCCCTGGTCCCAGACCTCGATACGCACACCATCGGGCAGACGACGCATACCCAGCACCACGCGGGAGTTGCCGGCATAGCGGAAGGCATTGGTGAGAAAGTTCTGCAGCACCCGGCGCAACAGGCGGATATCACTGCGCACCCGCAGTCGGCTACTGTGCACCCGCAGGTCCACGCCACGCTCGACGGCCAGTGCGCCGAACTCGATGCGCAGCGGCTCGATCAGGTCGGTGAGTACGAAATCGCTCCATTCCGGGGTGATCCGCCCGGATTCCAGGCGCGAAAGGTCGAGCAGGTCGGAGATCAGATCCTCGGCCGAACGCAGCGAGGTATCCAGGTGGCGTACCAGCTCCTGGGCTTCCGCCGGCAGGTTGGGCTGATGGGCGAGGGACGCCGAGAACAGCCGGGCGGCGTTCATCGGCTGCATCAGGTCGTGGCTGACCGCGGTCAGGAAGCGGCTCTTCGACTGACTGGTCTGCTCGGTCTGGGCCTTGGCTTGTAACAATGCTTCATTCAGTTCGGACAACTCACGGGTGCGCTCGACCACCCGCTGCTCCAGGCCCTCGTTGGACTCCTTGAGCGCGCGCTCGGCTTCGCGGAAGGCGGTGATATCGGTGAAGCTCATGACGAAGCCGCCGCCGGGCATTGGGTTGCCGATGATCTCGATCACCCGGCCATTGGGAAACAGCCGCTCCGAGCGGTGCGCGGTACCCCGGCGCATCCAGTTCACGCGCTTCTCCATATGCATCTGCGGGTCACCCGGGCCACACAGCCCGCGCCGCGCATTGCACAGGATCAGGTCGGCGATCGGCCGGCCGATGGTGATCAGCCCCTCCGGGTACTGGAACATTTCCAGATAGCGCTGATTCCAGGCTACCAGGCGCAGCTCCTTGTCCACCACGCTGATGCCCTGGGTGATGTTCTCGATCGCCCCCTGCAACAGCCCGCGGTTGAACTGCAGTACCTCGGAGGCCTCGTCGACGATGCGTACCACATCCTCGAAGTGCATGGCCCGCCCTTCGATCGCCGCCTTCACCACCACCCGCGCCGAAGACGCGCCCAACACCCCGGCCAGCAGGCGCTCGGTCTGGGTGATCCAGCTGCTGTCGGCCACCTGCGTCGGGTTGAAGGTAGTCTCCTGGGCCTCGGCGAAACGCTCGAAACCGGCCCGGGCGCGCTCTTCACCGACGAAGCGCGCCGCCAACGTCAGCAGGTCGTCCACCGTGACCCGCAGCATGGAGCGGCTCGGACCGTCATCCCACCGATCGCCATCCAGGCTGACGAACCGACTGGCCTGCCAGTGCTCCAGCACCCGGGTACGGCTGAACAGGGATACCAGCACGAAGACCACGAAGTTGCAGCTCAGCGCGGCAATACTACCCAGCGTCAGGCTGTCGACCGGCAGGCCGAAAGCATCCTCGTACATGCCCTGCAGCACCGGCCAGTCACTCACGCTGGCAATATCCAGCAATGGTAGGATCAGCAGGTAGAACCACAGACTGATGCCCACCAGCAAACCGGCGAACACACCGCTGCGGTTAGCCTGCTTCCAGAACAGCGCGCCGAACATGGCCGGCGCCAGTTGGGCGATGGCGGCAAAGGCGATCTGCCCGGTATTGGCCAGGCTGCCGGCCGAGCCGATCATGCGATACACCACGTAGGCCAGCAGCAGGATGATCAGGATGCTGCTGCGCCGCACATTTAGCATCCAGCCACGGAACTCCTCGTAGGAGCGTTCCGGCTGGTTCTTGTTGCGCAGCAACAGCGGCATCACCACGTCATTGGAGACCATGGTGCTCAGCGCGATCGCCGCGACGATGACCATGCCGGTCGCCGCCGAGGCGCCACCGAGGAACGCCAGCAATGCCAGTACCGGACGGCCTTCCATCAGCGGCAGGTTGATCACGTAGGAGTCCGGCATCAGCGTGGTGCCGAAATTCAACTGGCCGGCCAGGCTGATCGGTATCACGAACAGACCGGCCAGCAGCAGGTAGGCGGGGAATACCCAGCGCGCCACCCGCAGATCTCCCGACTGGATATTCTCCACCACCGCCACCTGGAACTGCCGCGGCAGGCAGATGAACGCCAGGATGGCGATGAAGGTCTGGAACAGCAGGTTGGTATGCATGGTTTCGCGCTGCCAGTAATCGGCCAGCGCGGGACTGCTGCTCGCCCGCTCCAGCAGGTCGGCAAAGCCACCGAACAGGCTGAAGGTGACGAACACGCCAACCGCGAGAAACGCCAGCAGCTTGACTATCGACTCGAAGGCGATCGCCAGCATCATGCCCCGGTGGTGCTCGGTGGCATCCAGGCTGCGGGTACCGAACAGGATGGTGAACAGTGCCAGCACCAGGGTCACTACCAGCGCGGTGTCTTCGGCACTGTGCGCCCCTTCCACCAGCGGCTCGGCGCCCGCACCGGTCAGCAGGTTGAAGCCCAGCACTATGCCCTTGAGCTGCAGGGCGATATAGGGCAGTACGGCGACCAGACACAGTGCAGCGACGATCACCCCCAGGCTCTGCGACTTGCCGTAGCGCGAGGCGATGAAGTCGGCGATGGAGGTGATGTTTTCCTGCTTGCTGATGGCCAGCATGCGGGCAATCAGCCGCCAGCCGAGAATGAACAGGATCATCGGACCGATATAGATCGGCAGGAAATCCCAGACCTGGCCCGCAGCCATGCCGACCGCGCCGAAGAAGGTCCAGCTGGTACACCAGACGGCAAGCGACAGGCTGTACACCCAGACCCGCAGGCGCGGCCCGAATTCACCGGTCTGTCGATCGCCCCAGAAGGCGATGGCGAACAGACAGGCCATGTAGATCAGGAATGTGGACGCAACCAGTCCACCGGAAAGCATCATCGACGGCAATCATCTCGGTAGCAGGAGCGCATAGTCTGGCAGGCGGCGCAGCCTTTGCACAGATGCGGCCTGTCATACCTAAGTCGAAGCGGCGGCTCAGCCGCCGAGCAGCACCAAGCCCCAGACCACGGCGATGAGAATGAGGCTGAACAGCTGGGCGGCACTGCCCATGTCCTTGGAGGCCTTGGACAACGGGTGTCGCTCCAGGGAAATCCGATCGATGGCCGCCTCGATGGCGGAATTGAGCAACTCCACCACCAGCGACAATACCACGCAGGCGATCAGCAGGGCCCTGGCCACCGAAGACACCGGCAGCACGCAGGCGATGGGGATGAGCACCAGCGCCAGCCATACCAGTTGGCGGAACGCCGCTTCACCACGATAGGCTACCTTCAGCCCGGCCAGTGAATAACCCAGGGCATACCAGATGCGCCGTATGCCGGTCACGCCCTTGTAGGGGTTTTCCGGTGGTGGTTGCATGTCAGTGCTGTGACGCCTGGCGATCCGATTGGGCCAGTTCCATGTGCTGCAGCGCCAGCGCCGCCTGGGTCCGCGTGCGCACCCCCAGCTTGCGGAAGATCGCGGTCACGTGCGCCTTGACGGTGGCCTCGGACACATTCAGCTCATAGGCGATCTGCTTGTTCAGCAGCCCGTCGCAGACCATGCTCAGCACACGGAACTGCTGCGGTGTCAGGCTGGCCAACTGGGCACTGATGGCCTCCTGCTCCATGCTCAGCGGTGTGACATCCTCATTCACCTGTGCCGGCCAGCAGACATCGCCATTGAGCACATCCTGCACCGATTGCTGGATCGCTTCCAGGCTGGAGGACTTGGGAATGAAGCCACTGGCACCGAAGTCCCGTGCACGCCGGACCACGGCTGCCTCTTCCTGGGCGGAGATAACGATCACCGGCACATGGGGATACTGACTGCGCAGCAATACCAGACCGGAAAAACCATGCGCGCCGGGCATGTTCAGATCGAGCAGCACCAGGTCCCAGGCGCTGCGCTGCTCCAGCAGCGCTTGCAGTTCGGCAATGGATCCGGCTTCGGTCAGCTTGATATCAGCGTCCAGGCCAATACTCAGTGCCTGGAACAACGCGCTGCGAAACAGCGGATGATCATCCGCAATCAGAATCTCGTAGATTGGCCCCATGCCTTGCTTCCTGCTGCTGTGTAGGTGTATCGAGATGAGTCATGTACGCAGCGATACAGCCTGACACCGGTAGCCGCATCAGTCAATTTTGTTTGCTGGCACCTTGTACAACCTACTCTGTCTTTCCCGGCCTGCAGCGCGCATAATTCGCCCTTTTCTCCGGCACCGCAAAGGCTTGCATGAATTGCCGGGCCTATCGAACACCAGCGCGTCGAGGCTCGGCAAGAGCCGCCCCCGGGCGCTGAACAAAAAACCTTGTGTGACCCCAGAACCAGAGACGGCAACCATGGTCACAGATGTAATCCTGACAGATGCACACCGCACCGTGGAGTCCCTATGCGTTACCTGATTGTATTGACCGCACTATTGATCGCCCTGCCGACCCAGGCTGTTTCACTGCGTGACACCCGCCTCGAGGAAACGCTGAAGAACGTCGCCCAGCAGAGCAGCAAGGATACGCCGCGCCAGATCAATGCCAATATCGTGGACGAAGGCTTCAGCGCCCAGGGCAAGGAACTGATCAACCATCTGACCGTGGACACCGAGTACGCCGCGCGCATGCAGGGCGATCCGCTGGTGGTACGCAGCCAACTGCAGAGCAGTGTGTGCGCCGACCAGCGCTTCCGCCGGCTGCTGGATATGGGCGCAACCCTGACCTACCACTTCGTGCTGGCCGACTCCAGCCAACCGGTACTGACCCAGAGCTTCGTGGCAGAGCACTGCCAGTCCATGTGATCGCCTACTGCCTGTTGATAGTTGGAGATCTGGCAGTCCGCTTCGCGCCGAGGCGGCGCTCCTACCGAGACACTCCCTTGTACTCACTTACAGGTGCAATCCCGCACCTTCGCCAAGCCCCGTCCGATCCATAGTAGACTGGCTCATCGGCAGTACACAGTGGTTTGAAACGAGGAGAAAGGCATGTCAGAGGAAACCAGCGCCGCAGACTATCTGAACCGGCATTGGCAGACCGGCGACAGCGGCGTGCAACACAAGGTCGATGAATTGCTCGCCCTGGCCCATGGCAGCGGCGAAAACACCCAGCTCTACCGCGACATGCTGCTCAGCGTGGTGCGCATGGCCCAGGCCGATCGCAATCGCTGGGACGCCAAGATCATGCGCCAGACCCTGTACGAACTGGAGGAAGCCTTCTCGCGCCTGGAACAGTTCAAGCGCCGACGCAAGGTCACCGTGTTCGGCTCTGCCCGCACGCCCCTGGACCGCGGCCTGTATGCACTGGCCCGGGACATGGGTAAGGTGCTGTCAGAGCACGACTACATGACCATCACCGGGGGCGGAGGAGGCATCATGGAAGCGGCCCACGTCGGCGCCGGGCTGGACAACAGCCTGGGCTTCAACATCACCCTGCCCTTCGAGCAGAAGGCCAACCGGGTGGTCAGCGGTACCACCCATGACCTGTCGTTCCGCTTCTTCTTCCTGCGCAAACTGTTCTTCGTCAAGGAGGCCGATGCGCTGATCCTGTGTCCCGGCGGCTTCGGTACCCTGGATGAAACGCTGGAAGTGCTGACCCTGATCCAGACCGGCAAGAGTCCCGTGGTACCGGTGATCCTGCTGGACGAACCCGGTGGCAACTACTGGAAGGGATTGACCCGCTTCTTCCACGACCACCTGCTGGCCGAGGGGTACATCCTGGAAGCGGACCTGAACCTGCTGCAACTGGCCGGCTCCCCGCAGCAGGCCATGCAGCATATCCTGACCTTCTACAGCAACTATCACTCCTCACGCTGGCTGAACGAGCAGTTCATTCTGCGCCTGAATCACCCGCTGAATGACGCCGCGCTGGAACGGATCAACGACAGTTTCGCCGATATCTGTGACGGCAGCGGTTTCATCCAGCAACTGTGTGGTGATCCCCAGGGCGACGAACCCGAACTGCACCACCTGTGCCACCTGACATTCCCCTTCAACGGCCGCGCCCAGGGGCGACTGCGGGCACTGATCGATACGGTGAATGTAAAGGAAAACCTGCTGTAACCAGGTGATGGGTGTAGCGCACCCGCGCTACGCCAGCAAATCCCGAACCGCTTGCGTCGTCGCCCCCCCCTCAGCGTGGGAAGTAACCACCAAAGCCGCGGTACTGCATGAAACGCTGCTGTCTGGCCCGCTCCTTCAGGTCCTCGGCTGGCCCCTCAGGAAAGCGTTTGGCAAAGGCGGTTTGCGCCAGTGCACTCCAGTCCCAGGCAGCATCCTGCAGCACCTGGTCGATCAGGCCTTCACTGACGCCGCGCTGGCGCAGCTCCTCACGCAGGCGCACCGGGCCGTAGCCGCGCTGGCTGCGTGAGTAGACATAGGCCTCGCAGAAGCGCGCGTCACTGAGCAGGCCCTCGGCCTGCAACCGATCCAGCTCGATCTCCGCCATATCGGCGCCAGCACCGCGCTGACGCAGCTTGCGCAGCATCTCGCCATGGCAATGCTCGCGACGGGCCAGCAGGTCCAGGGCGGCCCGGCGGATGGCCGCCGGGGTGTCCAGACTGCGTTTGCCGAACATGACTCAGGGACTCGGCTCAGCCGTCGATATCGGCATTCTCTTCGACAGCCGCTGCCGCCTTGCCACTCGGCTTGGGCAGCAACTCGTCACGAATGGCCTTCTCGATCTCGTCGGCGACCTCCGGATTATCCGCCAGGAACTTGGCCGCGTTGGCCTTGCCCTGACCGATCTTGCTGCCCTTGTAGCTGTACCAGGCGCCGGACTTCTCGATCTGGCCGATCTGCACACCCAGGTCGATGATCTCGGCGTTGTGGTAGATACCGGTACCATAGAGGATCTGGAACTCGGCCTGGCGGAACGGCGGCGCCACCTTGTTCTTCACCACCTTGACCCGGGTCTCGCTGCCGATCACCTCGTCGCCTTCCTTCACCGCGCCGGTGCGGCGAATGTCCAGGCGTACCGAGGAATAGAACTTCAGCGCGTTACCGCCGGTGGTGGTTTCCGGGTTGCCGAACATCACGCCGATCTTCATGCGGATCTGGTTGATGAAGATCACCAGGCAGTTGGCATTCTTGATGTTGCCGGTGATCTTGCGCAGCGCCTGGGACATCAGGCGGGCCTGCACCCCGACGTGGTGGTCACCCATGTCGCCTTCGATCTCGGCCTTGGGCACCAGCGCCGCCACCGAGTCGACGATGATCACGTCCACTGCGTTGGAGCGCACCAGCATGTCGGTGATTTCCAGCGCCTGCTCACCGGTGTCGGGCTGCGACACCAGCAGGTCGTCCACGTTCACGCCCAGCTTGCCGGCGTATTCCGGGTCCAGCGCGTGCTCGGCGTCGACGAAGGCACAGGTGGCGCCATTCTTCTGTGCCTGGGCAATCACCGACAGGGTCAGCGTGGTCTTGCCGGACGACTCCGGGCCGTAGATCTCGACGATCCGGCCCTTGGGCAGGCCACCCAGGCCCAGGGCGATATCCAGCCCCAGCGAACCGGTGGAGATCGACGGAATCGCCTGGCGCTCGTGATCGCCCATGCGCATGACCGCGCCCTTGCCAAATTGACGTTCAATCTGACTCAAAGCCGCCGACAGCGCCTTCTTCTTGTTGTCGTCCATTGTGCATCCTCTTGGTATGGCGGGTACGCGAACGCCCCGGATAAGATTGAATACTGTATATATGGTCAGTATTATTTCACAGTTGTCCGGGCACGCCTACCCCCTGCTGATGCATTATGCCGAGCGGTTCACAGCCAGCTTCTCGGTCTCGGCGATCAGCCCCTGCAGGCTGTGCAGTACCGCCTGGGCACGCACGTCGCGGCGGTTGCCCTGGATACGCCGGCACTGGGTCAACACGCCACGATCGCGCACCGCCCAGGCGAACCAGACGGTGCCCACCGGTTTCTCCGGCGTACCGCCTTCCGGCCCGGCGATACCGCTGACGGCCACCGCCAGGTCTGCTCCGGCCGCCTCCAGCGCCCCTTCGGCCATGGCCCGCACCACCGGCTCGCTCACCGCACCGGATTGCTGCAGGTCCTCCTCGGACACCCTCACCCAGCGCATCTTGCTGTGGTTGGCATAGGTGACGAAACCGGTATCGAACCAGCCGGAGCTGCCGCTGACGCGGGTAATCGCCTCGGCAATGCCGCCTCCGGTACAGGACTCGGCGGTAGTCACACGCAGGCCCAACTGACGCAGGGCATTGCCCAGTCGAGCGGCAGCGGAATCGATCAAGGGATCATATTGCGACATCTGCATCTCCTTCAGTATCTTGCGCTCAAAATACGGCGCCGCTTTGTTAGACTACGGCGCCGCACCACCAGAAATATCGAATCAGGGAACTTCATGAGCCGCGCCGAGAAATCCGTTACCCATACGCCGATGATGATGCAGTACTTTGGCATCAAGCAGCAGCACCCCGATCAGTTGCTGTTCTATCGGATGGGCGATTTCTACGAGTTGTTCCATGATGATGCAAAAAAAGCCGCGCGTCTGCTGGATATCACTCTCACCGCACGGGGCAACTCCGGCGGCCAGCCGATCCCGATGGCCGGCATCCCCTTCCACGCCGCCGAGGGCTATCTAGCCAAGCTGGTCAAGCTCGGCGAGTCGGTGGTGATCTGCGAACAGATCGGCGATCCCGCCACCAGCAAGGGTCCAGTCGAGCGCCAGGTGGTGCGCATCCTCACCCCAGGCACGGTGAGCGACGAGGCCCTGCTCGACGAGCGCCGCGACAACCTGCTGGCGGCGCTGGTCGGCAGTGAACGGGCCTTCGGCCTGGCCACCCTGGATATCAACAGTGGCCGCTTCACCAGCATGGAGCTGAGTGGCTGGGAAACCCTGCTCGGTGAGCTGGAACGCCTGGCCCCGGCCGAGCTGCTGATCCCTGACGACTGGGAAGCCAATACGCCGATCGAGCGGCGCCGCTCGGTACGCCGTCGGGCACCCTGGGAGTTCGACCAGGACAGCGCACACAAGGCGCTGACCCAGCAGTTCGGCACCAAGGACCTGGTCGGCTTCGGCTGCGCCGACCTGACCCTCGGCCTGGGTGCCGCCGGCGCCCTGCTCGGCTATGCCAAGGAAACCCAGCGCACCGCGCTACCGCACCTGCGCAGCATTGCCCAGGAGCGCTTCGAGGACAGCGTGGTGATCGACAGCGCCAGCCGGCGCAACCTGGAGATCGACTGCAACCTGGCCGGCGGTCGCGACAACACCCTGCTCGATGTGCTGGACCACACCGCCACCGCGATGGGCAGCCGCCTGCTGGCCCGCTGGCTGAACCGTCCGCTGCGCAAGATGACCACCCTGCAGGCCCGCCAGGACAGCATCGCCGGGCTGATCGAGGACTACCATTACGAAACCATCCATCCGGTGCTCAAGGGCATCGGCGACATCGAACGCATTCTCGCCCGGGTCGCCCTGCGTTCGGCCCGGCCACGGGACCTGGCGCGCCTGCGCGATGCGCTGGCTGCCCTGCCCGAACTGCAGGCCACGCTGGAGCCGGTCGCCAGCCCGCATATCCGTGAGCTGGGCGAGATCGTATCGACCTATCCTGAACTGGCCGAACTGCTGCAGCGGGCGATCATCGACAATCCGCCGGCGGTGATCCGCGATGGCGGCGTGATCAAGGCCGGTTACGACAGCGAACTGGATGAGTTGCAGAACATCAGCGAGAACGCCGGCCAGTACCTGATCGACCTGGAGAACCGCGAGCGCGAGCGCACCGGCCTGTCCACCCTCAAGGTCGGTTACAACCGGGTGCACGGCTACTTCATCGAGCTGTCGCGCGGCCAGTCGCAGCAGGCACCCGCCGACTATATCCGCCGGCAGACGCTCAAGGGCGCCGAGCGCTTCATCACCCCCGAACTCAAGGAGTTCGAGGACAAGGCCCTGTCGGCACGCAGCCGCGCCCTGGCCCGGGAAAAGCAGCTGTACGACGAACTGCTCGATCGCCTCAACCAGGACCTGGCACGGCTGCAGGACAGCGCCGCCGCCCTGGCGCAGCTGGATGTACTGGCCTGCCTGGCCGAGCGCGCCATCAGCCTGGACTACTGCCGCCCGCAGTTCAGTGAAGGCAGTGGCCAGCTGTGCATCGAGCAGGGCCGCCACCCGGTGGTGGAGAAGGTACTGGACAGCCCCTTCGTCGCCAATGACCTGAATCTGACCCAGGATAACCGCATGCTGGTCATCACCGGCCCGAACATGGGCGGTAAATCGACCTACATGCGCCAGACCGCCCTGATCGTGCTGCTGGCGCATATCGGCGCCTTTGTCCCGGCGGCACGGGTCGAGCTGTCACCAGTGGATCGCATCTTCACCCGTATCGGCTCCAGCGATGACCTGGCCGGCGGCCGCTCGACCTTCATGGTCGAAATGAGCGAGACCGCCAATATCCTGCACAACGCCACCGATGCCAGCCTGGTGCTGATGGACGAAGTGGGGCGTGGCACCAGCACCTTCGATGGCCTGTCGCTGGCCTGGTCCGCCGCCGAATACCTGGCCCGGATACGCGCCTTCACCCTGTTCGCCACCCACTATTTCGAGCTGACCGCCTTGGCCGACACGGACCCGACGGTGGCCAACGTGCACCTGAACGCCACCGAGCACAATGAACGCATCGTGTTCCTGCACACCGTGCTGCCCGGCCCGGCGAGCCAGAGCTACGGCCTGCAGGTGGCGCAGTTGGCCGGCGTGCCGCGCCCGGTGATCGAGCGCGCACGCCAGCACCTGGCCAACCTGGAGCAGCAGAGCCTGAACCAGTCCTCGGCCAGCCACGCCGCCAGCAGCCAGCCGGTGCAGAACGACCTGTTCGCCACTGCCGCCCACCCGCTGGTGGATGCACTGCAACAGCTCAAACCGGACGAACTGACACCCCGGCAGGCGCTGGAGCTGCTATATCAATGGAAAGCGGAAATGGCTTGACGCCCATCAAATGATATTCATTATCATTAAACGTGCTCGGATATGCCGCAAACGTGGCAAAAGTTGCGCGCCCGCGCTGCACCAACATGGAAACATCTGGTAGAATGCGCGCCATCTTTGTGACGCGCCTTCCTGGGAGAGACCTGCCATGACCTTTGTTGTGACCGACAACTGCATCAAATGCAAGTATACCGATTGCGTTGAGGTGTGCCCTGTCGACTGTTTCTACGAAGGTCCGAACTTCCTGGTGATTCATCCCGACGAGTGCATCGACTGTGCACTGTGCGAACCCGAGTGCCCGGCCAACGCGATCTTCGCCGAGGATGAGGTACCGGAAGACCAGCAGGGCTTCATCGAGCTGAACGCCGAACTGGCAGACGTGTGGCCGAACATCACCGAGAAGAAGGACGCCCTGCCCGACGCCGAAGAGTGGGATGGCGTAGCGGACAAGCTGGAGCATCTGGAGCGCTGATACCAGCGCCCTGCTCCAGCGTAAAAAAGGCTGACTTTCAAGTCAGCCTTTTTTGTGGCCTGCCATCCTTGGCGGCCACCCTGCGGGCCGCCACTGCGTGGCGTCAAAAATGGCTCCCGGCCATTTTTTGTGGCCTGCTATCTCTGGGTAGACTCTCCGTCAAGACTGAGCCCATTTACCACAGAATGAATACACGAGCAGGTCGCGACGATGCGCCAGCCGGCTTCGGTCAAGCGGTAACGGTCTTCATAGAACCCACCCAGCTGGCGGGTAATGCCCGTTTGCGGGTTCAAGTTGAAATAGAATAGCGCCCAGCGACCGCGCGCCTCGGTCGCCGATTCGAGGACCAGCTCTGGATTGCTGCCATGATGCAGATCGATAACCTCCGGCTGACAGGCCAGCCGGGTGTACAGTGCGAGGAAGTCGTCGCGGTCGTGGAACACGCCCAGATCCCCGTAATCAATTCGAATCGGCCCCGGCGCGAAACAGTCGCGGATCACCTCTACCTGCTTCAGGTCGCAGGCATTCAGGTATCGATATTTTAGCTGTCGGATCTGTTCAAGGGCTTCGAGCTGGTAGAGACGCTGCTCCAACGTCATCAGGCTTGTCACTTGCATCTTGACGTCTCCTTCATCCTACCCGGGCCGGGTGCCTCGGTACCGGCGCACCCAGCTGTTGACGCAGCGATGCTGGCTGACGACCTTCGCTATCGAGAATCCCGTAGCGCAGCGCATGCTCGGCACTGATCAGGGTCTGGCCACTGAATTGTTCCAGTTCGGGGTCATTCAGCAAGGCGTGGATGACCCGCCCATTGAATTCAGGGGTTTCGGCCTGAGCCAGGAAGGCCGAGTAATCCACGCCGCTGGCGGCGCCGACCAGGGCGCTGCGCTCGGTGTGCTGCAAACCCAGCCACAGGGACAGGGCCGCAACACCGGTGCCCTCCAGGTCCACCGCCATGTCGGCAGCAAGCTTGTCGCAGCCGGCCTTCTGCGCACCGTAGGCAGGGCCGTGCATATAGCAGTTGGCGCCGTAGGACGAAATAAAGACAATCAGCCCGCGGGATGCCGCAAGTAGCAGCGGGACGGCGTAGTAACTGGCCACATAGGCCGAGCGCAGCCCCACATTGAGCATCTCCACCATGTCCAGCGGCTTGGTCCAGAAGGGTCCAGGCGCGACCAGTTGGGAATGCAGGAAGGTGGCATTGTTGACCAGCAGATCGAGCCGCCCCTGCTCCCGCTGTACCCGCCCGAACAGGTTGGCGACCTGAGTGTCGTCCGCATGGTCGCAGGCCACCGCGATGCCGCAGCCTCCGGCGCGATTGATCAACTGCACGGTCTCGTCCAGACTACCGCCCAGCAGTTGGCCGTTGACCTCTTCCTGCCCTTGGCCACTGAGGGTACGGCCGGTCACATACACGGTCATGCCGGCACAGCCCAACGCCACTGCGATTCCTCGCCCCACGCCGCGACTGGCTCCGGTTACCACCGCAATTGCAGGTTGTTCAGACATGGCTCCGCTCCAGGAAATTTATCCAGTTTCCTTTTTAAGACCTGGGGGCGCCGGCCACATCGTCTGCTCGGACGACAACCTGAAAGCTCGTGAAAACCGGTGGGTCACCACCGGTTCTATCACGGTCTTGGCCAGCTCAACGATCATGCCGCCACCGGCACCCCGAATAATGAAAGTCCGCAGCGGCGTGATCGCTCCCTCTTCCGACGCTGCGCGCCACCTTGATCCACAGGGACGTGGTGAATGCGGCTGGCCCGCCGGGAGCGGGCGCCGCCTCCCAGGACGGGAGAAGGTCATCAGATGGCGTCGCTGCGCGACTTTCACGCTAACGCGAACGCGGCATCCCCAACCCGAACTGCGCGATCAGCTCACGCTGGATCTCGTTGGTACCGCCACCGAAGGTCAGGGTCACGCAGGCGCGTACATCGTACTCCAGCTCGCCGAGCAGGAAGGCCGCTGCGCTGCCCTCGCGCACCAGGCCATTGGCACCGACCACTTCACTGAGCTTGCGCAGGATGTCCACCACAGTCTCCGAGCCGAACACCTTGGTGGTCGAGGCCAACGCCACATCCATATGCTGCCGTTCCAGATCCGCGGCGATGCGGAAGTTGATCAGGCGCATGGCCTCGATCTTCGCGTAGCATTCGGCCAGCAAACTGCGCACCCAAGGCTGATCCGTCGCACGACGACCCTGCTCGTCCTGCGCCCTGGCCCACAGATAGACCTTGCGGAAGATGCCCACCACCCGGTCCGACCAAGACCCCAGCCCCAGGCGCTCATGGTTGAGCTGGGCGGTGACGAGGTGCCAGCCCTTGTTCAACTCACCGACTAGGCGATTGCCCGGTACGAACACATTGTCATAGTAGGTTGCCGCGGTCGGATTGCTGCAGGTCGGGATCAGGGTGTGCGAGAAGCCCTCGGCCTTGGTATCGACGATCAGGATGGAGATGCCCCTGTGCCGCGCCTCCTCCGGGTTGGTTCGCGCCGCCAGCCAGATGTAATCGGCGGAATGGGCTCCGGAGGTCCACAGCTTGTTGCCGTTGACCACGAAACCATCCTCCTCGACCCGCGCCGTGGTCTTCAGGGTGGCCAGGTCGGAACCGGCCCCCGGCTCGGAATAGCCGATGGCGAAGTTGATTTCCCCGGCGGCGATACCCGGCAGGAAGGTTTCCTTCTGCTCCGCCGAGCCATGCTGCATCAAGGCCGGGCCCACCGTGCTGATGGTCACGAAGGGCAGCGGCGCACCAGCGATGTTGGCCTCCTCGAAGAAGATCAACTGCTCGGTCGGGCCGTAGCCCTGGCCGCCGTACTCCTTCGGCCAGCCAACCGCCAGCCAGCCGTCCCTGCCCATCTGCCGCACCAGTTGGTTGGCCGAGTCGGAGCCTTCCGAGCCACGCAGTTCACAGCGCAGTTCATCGGTCATCAGGTTGTTGAAATAATCCCGCACCTCGAGGCGCAGCTTCTTCTGTTCCGCAGTCAGGTCGACATACATACGCTGCTCCTCAGGCCACGCCCAGAATCAGGCCACTGGTCGGCACGCCGGTGCCGGCGGTAACCAGTACGTTTTCCACATCGGCTACCTGGTTCACCGAGCTGCCGCGCACCTGGCGCACGCCTTCGGCGATACCGTTCATGCCGTGGATATAGGCCTCGCCTAACTGCCCGCCGTGGGTGTTGATCGGCAAGCGACCGCCACGGGCATGGTGGCCGGCACGAATGAACTCCTTGGCCTCGCCCCGGTCGCAGAAACCGAACTCTTCCAGTTGCGGCAGCACGAAGGGGGTAAAATGGTCATAGATCACCGCGGTCTGGATTGCATCCGGACCCAGTCCCGACTGGCGATAGACCTCTTTCGCCACCACGCCCATCTCCGGCAGACCGGTGATGTCGTCACGGTAGAAGGACGTCATGCTCTGCTGGCCATCGGCGATGCCCTGGGAAGCACCCTTGATGATCACCGGCTTCTGCTTGAGATCGCGCGCCCGCTCGACCGAGGTGATGACCATGGCCACCGCACCATCGGACTCCTGGCAGCAATCGAGCAGGCGCAGCGGGTCGCAGATCCAGCGCGAATTCTGGTGGTCTTCCAGGGTAATCGGCTTGCCGTAGAAGAACGCCGCCGGGTTGGTTGCGGCAAAATCGCGTACCGCTACCGCGATGCGGCCGAAGTCCTCGGTGGTAGCGCCATAGGTGTGCATGTAGCGGCGGGCGAACATGCCGACCCAAGAGGCCGGCGTGTGGAAACCATGCGGCATGTACCATCCGTAGTTGACGTTGTCGAACAATGGCGTATCGGCAAAGCCGTAGCTGCCGGTGCCGAAGCGGTACCAGGAGCGCTCGTTCATCGCCCGGTACACCACCACGGTCTTGGCCACGCCGGTGGCCACGGCCATCGCCGCGTGCATCACCGGGCCACAGGCGGCGCCGCCGCCGTGGGGCACCTGGGAGAAGAACTTGACCTGTTCACAACCCAGCAGCCGGGCAATCTCGTACTCCGGCACCTTGTCCACGGAATAGGAGCTGAAACCGTCTACATCCTTGGGATCGATACCGGCATCGGCCAGCGCCGCCAGGGTCGCTTCCATCGCCAGACGCAATTCGGTACGACCGGAATTCTTGGAAAACTCGGTGGCACCCAGGCCGGCAATCGCTGCCTTGCCGGAAAGCAATGCATCATTCATCTGTGCGTCTCCGTTATGCGGGCAGAACCAGGCTGACCGTACCGGCCGCGTGGTTGCCCATGGAATTTTTGCCCTTGAGGGTGATCACTACCGACCGCTTGGCCTCGTCCCGCTCAGTCACCTCGCCGCTGAAGGTCATGGTGTCGCCGGGGTAGTTGGGCACACCCAGCTTGATGCGGATATCGCCGAAGCTGACCAGTGGCCCGGCCCAGCCTTCGATGAAACGCTGCACCAGCGCAGTGGTGGTGAGGATGTTCATGAAGATGTGTGGCGAGCCCAGCTCCCGGGCCGCCTCGACGTCATGGTGGCCGGGGAAGTAGTCACGGGTGGCGATGGCACCGCCGTTGATCAGGGTCACGGTGATCGGAATCGACAGCTCGGGCAGTTGCTCGCCGAGGCTGGTTTCAGCAAAGGTTCTTGTTTTCATCGAGGTCATATTTCCATCCAAGCTTGTCATTGTTGGCCAGCCAGTCACCGAGACGCTCGAGAGTGGCAGCGGAACCGCCCAGCACCAGACTCAGGTGGCGGCTCCAATAGAGAAAACGGTGGATCGGATAGGTCAGGTCGACGCCGATGCCACCATGCACATGCTGGGTCTTGTGGCCGATCAGGTGTGCCGCCTCGGTACACAGATAACGGGTAGCCAAGGCTTCCGAATCACTGGGCAGGCCGCTGTCCAGCCGGTAGCACAACTGGTACAGGGAAGTGCGCAGGCTCTCGATGGCGATATGGCAGTCAGCCATGCTCATCTGCACCGCCTGGAAGGTACCTATCGCCCGGCCGAACTGTTCACGCTGGTTGACGTACTCGACGGTGCGCCGCAGCTGTTCTCCACTGACACCCAGTTGCATCGCCGCCACCGCGGCAATGGCACGCTGCTCCAGCCAGGCCAGGGCCTCTACCGGCAACAGCTGGACCGCATCGATCGGCACATTGCTGCAACGCACATCCGCCACCGCCAGACCGTGATTGGCAATGCCCGGTAGCAGCTCGACACCCTCGCTGCGTGGATCGAGCAGCACCAGGCGCGGGCCATCGCTGCTGTCCGCCACCAGCAACAGCCGATCAGCCTGGGCCGCGACATCCACCGCATTGGCCTGGCCCTGCAGCTGCAGGCGATCACCCTGCCCGACCAGCTGCAGCTTGACCCCGCGGCTGGCCGCCAGGCCCTGCAGCGACAAGCTCAACAGCAGACTGCCGGCAGCAGCCTGCTCGACCAGTTCAGCCTGGCTGTCAGCTGCATGCTCAGCCAGGCAGGCGGCAGCCAACTGGTGCTGCCACAGCGGCACCAGGCCCTGGCCGGCGCCCTGCGCCTTGAGCACGCAATACAGATCGGTGATGCCCATGCCGCTGCCACCGAAGGCCTCCGGAATCGCCAATGCATGCAGACCGGTCTCGATACAGGTCTGCCACAGTGGCAACATGAACGGCTGATCATCCAGATCGAACTCGCGCATGCGTTCATCGGTGCAGTAGTCGCGGAATACGCTGTCGGCCATCTCGGCGATGGCGCGCTGGTCGTCGCTCAATGAAAAGTCCATGGCACGCCTCCTGTCAGCCCATCGGGCGGAATTGCGGCAGGGTCTGCCGGTCATCGAAACGGTGGAATTCCACCTGCAGGCGCTGGCCGATTTCCAGTTGCTCCGGCTCCACACCCACCAGTCCGGCGATCAGGCGTACGCCTTCGTCCAGCTCGATCAGGCCGATTGGGTTGGGATAGTCGAACGGCGGCACTTCCGGGTAATGCATGACCACGAAGGAATACAGGCTGGCCTTGCCGCTGGCCTCGACCGTATCCCAGTCGAAGCTGTGGCACTTGATGCACACCGGTGCCGGAGGATGGCGCAAGGTCTGGCAGCCGGTGCAGCGCTGGATCAGCAGCTTGCCGGCCTCGCAACCTTCCCAGAAGAAGCGGGTATCGTCGCTCTTCCCCGGCAGTGGACGCTTGGCCTTGGGCGCTTCCGCTTGCTTGTCCGCAGGTTTGGCGGCCTCGGGACGCTGGGCCGGCCTGAACTTGAACACGCGGAACAGCTGGCGACCCACCTCTTCATCGGCAGCGCCGTTCTCGCCCTGGGAGAAATAGGTCATCAGCACAGTGACGAAGAAGCCGGTACCCAGCGGGGTAGTCTTCTCCTCGCTGATGCTGTCCAGCTTGCTGGAAAAATACAGCCGCTCGCCGGCGATTACCTGCCGGTCGAAGTGCAGGTCGGAGTTGACCGCCACCACCGCCGGATAGCCGTAGGGCTCGATGACCTTGAGCACCTCGAAGTTGTTCTCCTTGCTCGAACCCTCCGGGAAGTTCTCCTGATCCAACCCGCCCATACCCCACACCTGCAGCATGCCGGGCGGCGCGACCACATCGGCGTGGCCCTGGGCGCGGGCGAATTCCGGGTCGGTATACAGCGGATTCTCGATGCCCATGATCTCGCACCATTGCCGGATCATGGGCGCGTTCACCCGATCCCAGGCGTAGACGCGACCGTACTCGCGTCCGACCATGGCCTGTATCTTGTCTACCAATTCTTGTTCAGCCAAGTTCGTCTCCTGATCGTTCCGTTGGACGCTGTCCTCATTGGCAGCGTCGGGTTGAGTCACGCCTTGCCGGCGGTGGAGGCAGCCAGAAAGGCCGGCCGTTCACCGCCACCGTGCAACAGCAGGTTGGTACCACTGAAATAGGCCGCCATCGGCGAGGCGGCATACAGACAGGCATTGGCGATATCCTCCGGCTCGCCCATGCGGCCGGCGGGAATACCCGCACCGACCGCGGCAATACCGGCCTCGTCGCCATAATGCAGATGGGATTGTTCGGTACGGATCAGCCCGGGGCTGATACTCATCACCCTGACCTTCGGCCCCCACTCCACCGCCAGCGAGCTGGCCAGCGCCACGATGCCGGCCTTGGCCGCACCATAGGCGGCGGTGCCGGGCGACGGACGCGATGCGCTGACCGAGCCAATGAAGATGATCACCCCGCCCTCGGTCTGCTGCTGCATCAACTGGTTGGCCTGCTGGGCAATGTTCAGCGGCGCAAGCAGATTCAGGCGGATGATGCTCTCGCTGAAACGCGGCGAGGCGGTGGCGGCATCGGCATTTGGGCTGCCACCGGCATTGTTGACCAGTACATCGAGCCGACCGGTCAGCTCACGGATACGCTCGAATACCACCGCGGTGGCTTCCACGTCACGCACATCGGCGGCCAGAAACTGCGCCTGGCGCCCATCGGCCTCGGGCAACCGCTCCGGCTGCTGGCGACCGCAGACGAACACCTGCGCCCCGGCAGCAAGATAGGCACTGGCGATACCGGCACCGATACCCTTGGTGCCGCCCGTCACGAGCACCACCTTGCCGCGGTAATCCAGTTGGCTGGGAGACTGCATACACCACCCCTCATTTGATGTCATGCCGTCACTCTATTGGCTCACCCTCACCACCACTTCGTCTGAACGGACGATGAAGCACACCGGTACCGGCCCAACAATCGATCCCGATCCCCGCTCATTCATATGCATAGGCTCACCATGTCTTCATCCGACTCTTCCTGCGTCCTGCTCGACCTGCCCGCGCCGGGCGTCGCCAGGCTCACCCTGAACCGCCCGACGGTAACCAACGCGCTCAGCCTCGAGTTGCAGGCATTGCTGGCCGAGCACTTCACCAGACTGGCCGCCGACCCGCAGGTCCGCTGCATCATTCTCACCGGTGGCGACAAGGTGTTCGCCGCCGGCGGTGATATCTCCAGCATGGCCGGGGTGGGCGCCATCGACATCTATCAGCGGCATACCGAGCGCACCTGGGCACCCATCCAGCACTGTCCCAAGCCGGTGATCGCCGCGGTCTGCGGCTATGCCTACGGCGGTGGCTGCGAGTTGGCGATGCACGCCGACATCATCATTGCCGGGCGCAGCGCGCGCTTTTCCCAACCGGAAATTCGCATTGGCATCATGCCCGGCATCGGTGGCACCCAGCGGCTGGTGCGCGCCGTAGGCAAGGCCAAGGCCATGCAGATGGCGTTGACCGGACGTCCTATCAGCGCCGAGGAAGCTCATATCGCCGGACTGGTCAGTGAGCTGGTGGAAGATGAACAGGTGCAGGCGTCTGCTCTGGAACAAGCCACCCTGATCGCCGGCATGCCGCCCCTGGCAGCCGAGCAGATCAAGGAAGTGATCCTCGCCGGCATGGACGCCTCGCTGGAAGCTGCATTGGCACTGGAACGCAAGGCCAACGCCCTGCTGTTCGCCTCCCGCGACCAGAAGGAAGGCATGCAGGCGTTCATCGAGAAGCGCCGGCCGCAATTCAACGGCAACTGACAACCACACAGAGGTGATCCATGAACGAACTGTTTTCCCTGGAAGGGCAAGTAGCCCTGGTAACCGGTGCTGGTCGTGGCATGGGGCTGGGCATCGCCGAAACCCTGGCCCGGCTGGGCGCCACCGTCGCGGTCAACGACTTCTATCCCGAACGGGCCGAAGCTGCGGTACGGCAATTGACCGAGCAGGGTCTCAAGGCCATCGCCGCACCCGCCGACGTAACCAATTACCAGGCAGTGCAGGACATGGTCGGGAACATCGAAGCCCAGCTCGGCCGCCTGGACATCTTCGTCTCCAATGCCGGCGTACCCGTAGATGGCATGGGCTACTGCAAATTCATCGAATCATCCCGCGAGGACTGGGAACGCTTCGTCAACCTGAACATGTTCGGCCTGATGAACGCCTGCCACTGCATAGTCCCTGGCATGATCGAGCGCGGCTACGGGCGCATCATCGCCATCACCTCGGAATCCTGGCGCGCCGGCCTACCCATGGGCATCGCCGCCTATGCCGCTTCCAAGGCCGGTGCCGTCGGCTTCATCCGCCACCTGGCGGCGGAAACCGGACGCAAGGGCATCACCGTCAATGCCCTGTCACTGGGCACCATGAACAACTGGGATTCCGAGGAGCTGGCGAAGAAGACCTGCTTCGTCCCGCGTGCCGGCTCGCCGCAGGATGTCGGTGCCGGCGTGGCCTACTTCGCCTCCCGCGAGGCGAGCTGGGTTACCGGCCAGGTGTTGCCACTCAATGGGGGTAGCCTGACGGCCTGACGCCCCCATGCATGCATGAAAAAATCCCGCTTCGGGCAGTTCGAAGCGGGATTTTTTGTGGACTTGCAATGCTGGCCAACCGGCCAGCCGGGCTCAACGACCGGCGCGGCGTGCAGCCTCCGGACCGAAATCGCGGGCCGACAGACCACCCTGGTTGAGGGTATAGCCCTTGGGCTGCTCGTTGACCAGGTTGAACGCCAGGTAGCTGCGGGCCTGCAGGTCATGGTACAGGCCTACTCCAGCCTGCCAGGTCTGCGCTTCCGGTGCGTAGTAGTAGTTGACCATCGAGGTGCGCCACAGGCCGCCACGGGCGTCGTAGTTGTCGCCCATGATCATCAGCCAGCTATCCTCATCCACGTACATGTGCCGCTTGGTGTACAGGTGACGGTAGTTGTCCTTGATATTGGCCTCCAGCACCCACACCCGTCTCAGCTCATAACGCATGTGCTCGGGGTTGGCGTGGCCCGGCGGCAGCAGCTCGTCATATTTGAGGTCCGGCGAGTGGATAGTGTAGGCATTGGAGGGAATGTACATCTCCTGCTTGCCGACGATGCTCCAGTTGTAGCGCTGCCCGGAACCGTTGAAGATGCGCACCTCGTCCACGGTGATCGAACCACCGGAGCCGGGGAACTGCATATCGTAGCCGTATTCCGGCGACTGGCGCACCCGGCGCGTGCCCGGATCGTAGCGCCAGCTCTGGCGCGGCTCCTTGGCATGGTCGAAGAATTCCATGCCGGTGTTGACCTCGCCACGGTCACGCTGCGGCAGCAGGGTCTCGTTGAGGTAGAACGAGGATTGCCCCGCAGTGGTACCGATCTTGCCGGGCTGCAGTGGCGGTGCCAGGTTGCGCGAATGCACCCGCCCCCAGTTGATTCGACCATTGTTCAGCACGTAGGCGTTATCCGAGATGTATTCTTCGGTCCAGGGCCGGAAGGTGAAGAACGACGAGGTCCACATCAGTTCCAGGCCGGTTTTCGGAAACGGGAACAGGATACCGCCGGTAGTCCCTTCCACCCCTTCCCCATCGCTGACGACGCGCGCCGACTTGGCATTCTCCAGCGTGGCCTGGCAGACCGTATCGGCGAAGCGGAAATCACGTCGGGTTTCATAGACCGGGATACGGAAGGTATCAGGGTAGGTTTCGAACAGCGCCTTCTGCCCCGCCGACAGGCGATCGGCATGCTCGGCCATGTTGGCGGCGGTGATGACGAACAACGGCTTGTCATCGGCATAGGGATTCTGCGGGTGCGCACCCGTGGTGTTGAGCTCCATGCCATCCGGCGCGCCCAGCCACTTGCCGGTCCAGGCGGTGATGCTGCCATCGGCGTTGCCGGCTTTCTCGGCACCGACGCAGGTCAGGTCGTTGCCCAGCCGGGCGATTTCCTCGGGCGTGGCGGCAGCCTGGGCCAGACCGGCCAGCAACAGCCCCTGAGCGATGATAAAGGCACCCGTGACAGGTTTGATCTTGTGCATTGCGGCATGCTCCTCAGAAAGTGTATTTGACGTTGAACGACAGGTAGTCGCGGTCGGCCATGACTCGCCCCTTGTCAATATCGGGGGATGACAGGTAGTTGACCCAGGTGGCGCCCACCTCGAAGTTGCCCAGGTAGCTGAAAGCTGCACCCAGGGTCAGCGCCTTCTCGTCACGCCCCAGGCCCTGATAGGCGCTGCCGTCGAGGTTCTGCTGCCAGACACCGGACAGGGTCAGGTCCCAACCGGTGAAGATGCTCGGGTAATCGAGATAGGCACCCAACCCAAGCAAAGTACGAGTACGGGTCTGACCATCGTAGACATACTCCTTGTCAGTGGTCGTTACTCCGCCACTGGTGACGTACAGCGTATCGACACTCTGAGTACGCTCACCGACCAGTTCCCCCATAAAGGTGGTCTGCTGCGCCAGGAAGCTCGGCCCGAGGATATACATGAAATTGGCGCTGGCCATCAGCAGGTCACCGGTGGTCGGTGTACCGGACTCCAGATAGACAGGAGCGTCCTGGCGCAGGCTGAGATCCGAACCAACCTGCACATCACCGATCTTCGAGGTCAGGCTCAGGCCGGTCAGCTTGATATCCTCGAAGTAACCGAACTTGATACCCGGACCGGCAATGCGGTCGATGCTGCTCAGTGATGAGTAGCGGGTGTCACCGGTGAAGTCGAAGAACATGGCCGCCACCCGGTCATGGTAACGGTAGTGGTAGAGACCGATTTCGGTATTGAAATCAAGGTTCCAGCGCACCCCCATACCCCACTGGCCGGAGTCACCCGGGTCACGCTCGCCGGCGGTGGCCAGGCCGATGAGCGCAACATCGTTCATGTTACCTACCACACCCGGAGCAAACCGCATGAACTGCGAGCCAGGACCGAAGAAGTCACTGCCATTGAAGAAGTCACCCACCGGATTCAGCCGGGTCTTTTCCCACTCAAGCTGATAGAAACCGGTAAAAGCCAGCTTGTCATTCAGTGCCCAGGTAAAGGACAGCTGGTTGACCGGCAGATAGGCATCCTTGGCCTCGGTACCCGGCACGTTGAACTTGGTCGCGTCCACCGGCGCCTGGCCCTGGCTGATGTTCGGCCAGAACAGGCTCTCGCCCCAGGCCACCAGATGCCGACCGGCATTCAGCGACAGGTACTGGTCCTCGCCGATCGGCCAGTTGCCGTAGACATAGGCATCCAGCAACTGGAAGCGGCTGCCGCTGTTCTTGCGCGTCTTGCTGACGAAGCGCTGCTCGTCACCGCCCTGGCCCACCAGGCGGTTGACCGTGGCGGCGGAATCGTTGTCGTTGTCGCTCTTGTATACATGGTCGTAGAAATGGCTGCCGCGCAGCACCGCACCATAGTTGTCCTTGGTGGCGACGATCTCGCCGAACACGCTGACCCGGTTGTTGACCGGTGCATAACGATCGAAGTTGCGTGTACCGTCATCGTTGTTCAGGCTCGCCAGGTAATGACTATCGGCACTGCGGGTACGCAGCGAATAGGTGTAGTTGGCGGTGATCTGGGAGTCGATGACCAGTCCGTTATCGAACTCGATCGAAGGTAAGGCGAAGGCCGCCGGGCTACCCAGCACGGCCAGCATGGCTGCTGCCAGAGGCGTATGCCGCAGCATCAGCCCCGCAGTTTTTTTGCTTTTGTTGTTCACTGTCTGCTCCTGATGTTGTCATTCACACACCCTCGGTGGGTGAATGGCCAGTATCAGAAATGCCGACAGTTGCCCGCATACCTCATACAGAGTATGCAGGCACCTTTGTCAGCCAGCCAGTTCGCGGGCCAGCACCAGCTTGTCGACCTTGTTCGAGGCATTGGTCGGCAACTGCTCGAAGAACACCACCCGGCGCGGCACCTTGTAGTTGGCCATGCGCTCCCTGCTCCAGGCGATCACCTGCGCCTGATCCAGCATCTCGCCCTGACGCAGCACCACGCAGGCACAGCCCACCTCGCCCATGCGCTCGTCGGGCACGCCCAGCACCGCCACCTGGGCGATGGCCGGATGCTCACTGAGCGCAGCCTCTATTTCCGCCGGATAGCAATTGAAGCCGCCAACGATGAACATGTCCTTCAGCCGTCCGGTAATGCGCAGGTTGCCCTGTTCGTCCAGGCTGCCGATATCACCGGTATGCAGCCAACCCTTCTCGTCGATGGCAGCGGCAGTGCCCTCTGGATCACCGAAGTAGCCCTGCATGATATGGAAGCCGCGCAGGCAGATTTCCCCATTGGCACCCTGCACCACCGGCTGGCCCTGGGCATCGAGTATCGCCATCTCGGTCCCGGGGATCGGCCGGCCGCTGGTGGCGGCGATCACCTCGGCTGAATCCTGCGGGTCGCAGATGGTCGCCAGCCCGCCGCACTCGGTCAGGCCATAGGCGGTGGTCACCACGCTGCAGCCCAACTCATCACGGATGCGCTGGATCAGCACCGGCGGAATGGTCGAGGCGCCGGTCACCGCGACCCGCAGGCTGGACAGGTCGGTATCACCCAGGCGTGGATGGTCCAGCATCGACAGGTACAGCGTCGGCGGCCCCGGCAATATGGTCACGCGATCCTCGGCAACCCGGCGAAACACCTCATCGGCATCGAACACTGGCTGCGGCAGTATGGTCGCGCCACCCAGCAGGCAGGTCAGCCAGCCGGCCTTGTAGCCGAAGGAATGGAAGAACGGATTGACGATCAGGTAGCGGTCACCCGGCACCAGTCCGATGATCCGCACATACTCGTTGAAGGCCCGCAGCGACGGACCATGTGCGCACATCACGCCCTTGGACTTGCCGGTGGTGCCGGAGGTGAACAGCAGGTCGGACAGATCCTGCGGCCCGATCGACTCGGCCAGCTCCCGTGCCTGCTGCTCGGGAATGCGCTGGCCATCGGCAAGAAAGTCCTCCAGCCGCTGGTCCGTCGCCCGCGGTGCTTCGGCGCCGATCACCACCATGCGTTCCAGCGTCGCCGGACGGTGTGCATCGAGCATCGCCGGATAGTCGGTATCCAGGAAGCGGCCCTGGACAAAGGCCAGACGCGCACCACTGCGCGCCACTATGTCGGCGGCTTCGGCACCCTTCATGCGGGTGTTGAGCGGCACCAGTACCGCACCGGCTGCCTGCAACCCCAGCGCCAACAGCACCCAGTCGATACTGTTCGGTGCCCACAGCACTACCCGGTCACCAGGCTCGATGCCAGCGGCGATGATCGCCCGCGCCACGGCCAGCATACGCTGCGGCAACTCGGCATAGCTGATGCGCTGGTCACCATCCTCCAGCGCCGGCAATGCCCCGTGCAGCTCGGCGGCGCGCAGCACCAGCGCCGGAATCGATGCCGGCAGATGTTCATGGTTGGGGAAAACACTGGCCATCGGCTTCACTCTCATTGATTCATTCAGGGAAACGCAGGTGCACGCTGGCACTGGTGGCGACCGCCTGGCAGGCCAGCGTCCAGCCCTCGTTCAGTTCCTGCTGGTCCAGCGCATCGTTGTGCAGCAGATCCACCGTGCCCTCGACCAGCGTACACATGCAGGTGGCACAGGAGCCGACCAGGCAGGAGTGCGGTGCCGGCAGGCCCTCGCGACGCATCGCCGCCAGCAGCACCTCACCCTCCTGGCAGTCGATTTCATGGGTACTGCCATCGAGCTCGACGGTCAGCCGGGTGGCCGCCGCACCCACATGCTCGACCACCGAGAGGACCGGTTGCTCGCTCTCGCTGGGCAGTGAAACGAAACGCTCGACATGAATCGACGGGGCTGGCAGGCCGGCACGCTTGAGCGCCTCGACACTGGCATCCATGAACGGCCCCGGCCCGCAGATAAAGGCCTGGGCATGCTCGAAACCGGTCGCCAGTTGCGCCAGCTGCGGTACACTCGGATTGCCCTGCAGGCTGTCGAGCCAGTGCAAGACCTGCAACCGCTCCGGGTGCTCCCGCACCAGCCCCTGCAGCAACTCCTGGAATATCACCGAGCGCTCATCACGGTTGGCATAGACCAGGCGCACCCGACCCTGGGCCTGGCTGAGCACCGAGCGCAGGATCGACAACACCGGAGTGATGCCGCTGCCACCGGCCAGCAGCAGGAAGTCGCCATCCAGCCCCTTGGGCACGAATACCCCGGCCGGCACCAGCACCTGTACCCGATCGCCGGGCTTGATGTTGTCACACAGCCAGTTGGAACCACGCCCGTCCTCGACCCGCTTGACGGTGACCCGCAGGTTCTCCCGGGCAAAGGGTGAGCTGGACAGCGAATAGCAACGCGGCAACCAGTCGTCGCCACTGGGAATACGCAGGGTCAGGAACTGACCGGGCCGGTAATGGAAGCGCTCGGCCAGCTCCGGCGGCACCTTGAACTCGAAGGAGCAGCTGTCATGGGTTTCGGCGATGACCGCGGCCACCTCCAGCGAGATATAGTCGGGCGTCGTCATATCAGATACTCATCACGAATTGACCACTGTCGACCCGCAGCTCGATGCCATTGACCGCGCGCGATTCATCCGCAGCCAGGTACAGCACCGCATCGGCCACGTCCTCGGGCAGGCAGGCGCGGTTCATCGGGTCGTGGTCGATGGTCAGGCGGGCCGGGTCGATACCCTGGGGGTAGCCACCACGGGTCATGGCGGTAAGCACCCCGTCGGGGTGCACCGAGTTGCAGCGAATGCGGTACTTCTGCCGCCGGCAATGCACCGCCACGCTGCGCGTCAGCGCCGCCACCGCACCCTTGCTGGCACCGTAGGCCATATAGTCGTCACGGGCCGCCAGCGCGGCGATCGAGGAAATATTCACGATCGAACCGCCACCACCGCTTTCCTTCATCAGCGCAATGGCGGCCTGGCAGCCGAGAAACACGCTGTCGGCATTGACCCGCAGCAGCTTGTGCCATTGCTCCAGGGTCGCGTCCTCGATGCTGCCGGGAATCAGGATGCCGGCGTTGTTGACCAGCACATCCAGCCGCTGGAAGCGTTCGCGCACCAGCCCGGCCAGCGCCTGCCAGCCGGCCGGATCACTGACATCCTGACGCATGAACAGCACGCCAGCGCCCAGTTCCGCAGCGATGCGCTCGCCATCCGACGCATTCAGGTCGGTCATGATGACCCGTGCGCCCTCGGCGACGAAACGCCGTACCGTGGCCTCGCCGATGCCACTGGCGGCACCGGTCACCACCGCTACCTTGTTGGTCAGTCGATTGCTCATCTGCACCTCCTCTATTGCTGCGCTGCGTGCAGGGCAGCCACGTAACCGAAGGTCATGGCCGGGCCCAGGGTGCCGCCGGCACCGGGATAGGTAGTGCCCATCACCGAGGCCGAGGTATTGCCGATGGCGTACAGCCCGGCGATCGGCTGCCCCGACTCATGCAGCACCTGCGCATCGGCATTGGTCAGCAGCCCGCCCTTGGTGCCAATATCGCCGGCATACATGGGCATGGCGTAGAACGGCCCTTTCTCCAGCGGTGCCAGGCAGGGGTTGGGGCTGACATTGCTGTCGCCGTAGTAGCGGTCGAACACGTTGCCACCCCGATCGAAGTCCTCGTCCTTGCCACTGCGGGCGAAACCGTTGACCCGCTGCACCGTGGCCTTGAGTCCGGCGGCATCGACACCGATCTGCCCGGCCAGCTCATCCAGCGAGTCGGCCTTGTAGTAGACGTTGTTCAGCCAGTTCTTGCGCAGGCGGCTGTCGGGCATGATCTGTGCCGGCATCAGCGGCCCCATGGCATAGTTGAAGCGGAACTTGCTGTCGAAAACGACCCAGCTGGGGATGCTCTGCCCGCCGGTCTCAGCTTGATCGCGGTACATGGCATCGACGAATTCCAGGTAGGCTATCGCCTCGTTGACGAAGCGCTTACCCTGCTGGTTGACCACGATCGCGCCGGGGAAGGCGCGCTCGGCAAACACGCCACGGGCGCGGTCTTCGCCGGGCACCAGCAGGCTCGGCGCCCACCAGCCCCAGTCCATCAGGTCGGTAGCGGCACCCAGTTGCTGAGCTGCTTCCAGCGCGGCACCGGTATTGGCGCCGGCGGGCGTGGCACTCCAGGCCACCTTGGTCGGCTGCGGCAGATATTTCTCGCGCAGCGCCTGGTTCTGCTCGAAGCCACCCGCGCCGAGGATCACGCCCTTGCGCGCCTGCAGGCGCTGCAGCTGGCCATCGCGCTCGACCACCACGCCGCAGACCCGGCCATCTTCCTCGATCAGCTCGCGGAAGTCGGTGTTCAGCCACAGGGGCACCTTCCGATCCAGCAAAGAGGCACGCAGGCTGGCCACCAACGAGTTACCCAGCGCAGCCCGGCGATCACGCTTGCTGTTGGTCTTCTTGCGCCAGCCGAAATCCAGCTTGTAACGCAACATCATCCACAACACCATCAACCGCCAGCCCCGGGTCTTGGCCATCGCCTTGTGCGCATCCCGGGCAGTCCAGGAAATACGTCCCATCAGCAGGTTGCCCGGCGAGGCTTCACGCAGGTTTGCCAGCTCATCGCCAAGCTGGCTGAGATCGAACAGCTCCGGATCCAGGCTGCGCCCGCCCGGCAGCGCGCCCGGCAGGTGCTGGTAATAGTCCGGATACTTGTCGGCCACGGCGTAGCGGACGCGGCTATGCTGCTCCAGCCAACTGATCATTTCCGGAGCCTTGTCCAGGTAGGTGCGCAGACGGCTCTCGTCTACCCGGTCACCCACGGCAGCCTTGAGATAGGTCCAGGCCAGCTCTTCGCTGTCCTTGCCGCCAATGGCCTTGAAATAATGATTGTTGGGAATCCAGATACCGCCCCCCGACAGGGCCGAAGTGCCGCCGTACTGAGCTGCCTTTTCCACCACCAGCACCGATAGCCCCTGGTCGGCGGCAACCACCGCGGCAGTCATCGCGCCGGCCCCCGAGCCCACCACTATCAGGTCGTATACTGCGTTGAAATCATTGTTGTTATGCATGTCGATACTCGTTGTTGCGGTCCGTGGGAGCACCGCCGATCCGACGACCGGCGGCGGCGCCATGATTCAGACACAGGAATCGGTTCAGACGTAGGGATCGGGGTTGGGCAGGCCCAGCTGCACGGCACCATAGGCACGGGCGAAGGCCGCCACGTTATTGGAGATATGGCCACGGGCCTGGTGCAGGTCACGGAAGATCCGCGCCACCGGGTTGGTGTTGTACAGCCCCGACGCCGCCATGCAGCGCAGCAACTGGTCGGCCTTGTCGGCGCAGATGTTGGTCACGTAGGCCGACTGGTAGCGGTACAGCAGGCGGGTTTCCTCATCCGGGAACTCGTCGCGCTGCGCCAGATCCATCAGGTGCGCGAAATTGCGCTCCAGCACCAGTTTGAGCTGGTCCAGGGTCAGGGTCGCATCGGCCACCACTTCCTGCGCCAGGGGGTCTTCGGCAGTCTTGCCACCATGCTTGCCGATATGCCGCTTGGCGTTGTCACGGAACTCGTTGATCGCTCCCTGCAGCGCCCCCAGGCAGGAACTGGATACCGCCCGGGTGAAGACCTGGGCGAAGGGAATGCCATACAGTGGGTTGGTGTTGACCAGCCGTCCCGGCGTGGCCTCCATGCTGGTATTGTTGGTACGCTGTACGCGGTGGGCGGGCACGAAGGCGTCCTCGACCACGATATCGTGACTGCCGGTGCCGCGCAGGCCCAGCACGTCCCAGTTACGCTCGATGCGGTAGTCGCTGGCCGGCACCAGGAAGGTGCCGTGTTCCACGCCCTCACCATTGGCGTCCGGCGGAATGATGCCGCCCAGCAGGGTCCAGCTGCAATGCTCACTGCCGCTGGAGAAGCCCCAGCGACCGCTGATGCGATAACCGCCTTCCACCGGTGTCACCTTGGCCACCGGCATATAGGTGGAGCCGACCAGGGTGTCGGGGTTCTCGCCCCAGACGTCTTCCTGCGCCTGCAACGGATAACGTGCCAGCTGCCATGGGTGTACCCCCATCACGCCGTAGATCCAGGCAGTGGACATGCAACCCTCGGCCAGGGCCATCTGAATATCGAAGAATCCGCGCGGATCCAGCTCGAAACCGCCAAAGCGTTTCGGCTGCATGGCCCGGAACAGTCCTGCTTCCTGCATATCGGCGACGGTCTCGACCGGCACCTTCTGGTCCCGATCGGCCTGTTCAGCTCGCGCTCTCAGCGCCGGAATCATCTGCCGCGCGCTTTCCAGCAATTCGCGTTCTTTTTCACTTCGTTCGCGAGTGACACCCATCTTTTGGTCCTCCAGAGACTATCCGCAGCGCCCATATGCGCGGCTGATCTGATTATCTGGAGTGACTCCCCTGCACTCATCGTCAAAGCGGACTATGGTTCAGGTCAGGAGTGAAAAGAGACTGGAAAGTCGACGGTCGGCGAGCAGGCGCTCGCCCTTGCGCAGTCATCAACTGGTGCGAAAACGCTGGGCCATGCGCTCCAGTTCGCCGGCCAGTTCCTGCAGCTCGGCGGCGGCTGCCGCGCTCTCCGCGGCGCTGCCGGACATTTCCTGGGCACCGCCAGAGACGCCTTCCACCCGTTGGGCGATCTCCCGAGTGGCTGCAGCCTGACCCTTGAGCACTTCGGTAATCTCGTTCACCGCGACGATCACCTCACCGGTACCGGCACGAATCTGCGCCACCGAGCCATCGGCTTCCCGCGCCAGCTCGACGCCGGCCTGCACCCGTCCGACCGTCTGCTGCAGGCCCGCAGCCACGGCACGGGTGCCGCTCTGCACCTGCTTGACCGTCTCGGCGATCTCCAGGGTCGATTGCGAGGTACGCTCGGCCAACTGCCGCACTTCGGTGGCCACCACGGCGAAGCCGCGCCCCATCTCGCCGGCCCTGGCCGCCTCGATAGCCGCATTCAGCGATAGCAAATTCGTCTGCTCGGCAACCTCGTTGATCACCTGGATCACGCTGCCGATCTGTGCCGAGAAGCGCTCCAGATCCTGCATGTGTTCGGCGGTCTGCTGCACCGCACCGGCGATATCGGTCATCTCCGCGGTCATGCGCTGGATCAGCGCCTCGCTCTGGGTGGAGCGCGCCGCGGCCTGCTCGGTGATCTGTCGGGTCGATTCGGCATGACTGCCAACCTCGTCGATGGATACCGACAACTCCTCCACCGCCGAGGACATGCTGATCACCGCATCGGACTGCTGCTGCGCCATGCGTGAAGCGCCCTCGGACAATGCCGACAGCCGCGCCGAGGAGCTGCCAAGCAGACTCACCTGGCCACGTACGCCACCGATCAACTCGCGCAGGTTGCCCTGCATGCGGGCAAACTCGGTCAACAGGTCGGCAATTTCATCGCGCCCGCTGACCTGCACCTCGGCAGTCAGATCGCCGGCAGCAATCGCCCGTGCGTGTTCCGACACAGTGCCGAAGCCACGCCGCAGACGGGCCAGGGTAAGTATCCCGGTGATACTGCCCAGCACCAGCCCGACGATGGCCAGGGTCAGATAGATGCCCACCGTCAGCCGATAGCGGCGCTCGGCCAGGAGGAACCCGGCCTCGGCCTTCTGCTGCTGGTGGGTACGCAGCTCCGCCAGCGCAACCCGCGCCAGGCGCCCTTCCTCGGCACCCACCTGGAGAAAGGCGCGCATGCCATTGACGCGGAAGTCCTCGATCTCCAGCAACGCCAGCATGGCATCCAGGTCTTCCAGCCAGAACTGGTAGTGCTCCTCGAAGCGGGCCAGCAGTTGCTGCTCCTGCTCGTCCAGCGGCCGCTGCGTGAAGACGCCCCGCAACCCTTCGATCCGTGCACTGTTGGCGCGAATCTCCTCCAGGTACATGGACATGGCCCGGTCATGGGCGATCGACAACTTGCCCTCGGGGTCATACTGGAAGGCGATCAGCACCAGCCGCCGGTTGTCATCCAGCAGGTGCTCGATCTCGGTGGTGCGACTGATCACCGTCAATTGCTCAGCCTGCACCGCACGCAGGCTGTCACGGGATGACTGCAGGCCATACCAGCCCAACGCCACGGCGGTGTAGAACAGCACACTGGCAAGACCCGCCCAGAGCAACAGGCGGGCAGCGATACTCATACGCAAATGGATTCGGGGCATGATCGGCCTCCCAGCCATGCATACTCCCCTTCCGGGGGAGCCGGCAACGTCGAAACGGCAGGTTCAGCGGCTGATCTGCGACTGCATCACCGCGGTGAACCCCTCATGGTAGGGCGGCAGCATGCCCCACTCGGCACGCGGGTCAACCGCTGCCGCCTGGAACACGGTGCGCGCATGGCTGAACTCCAGGAAGCCCTCACGACCATGGTAGCGACCCATGCCGGAAGCGCCGATGCCACCGAACGGCGCGTTTTCCATCGCCGCGTGCATCAGCGCATCGTTGATGGTGACGCCACCGGACAGCGTATGCCCGAGCACATGGTCCTGCTCGGCCTGGTCCTGACCGAAGTAGTACAGTGCCAGCGGCCGCTCGCCCTGGTTGATCTCCTCGACCACATGGCGGATATCGCTGTAGGTCAGCACCACCAGCGCCGGGCCGAAGATCTCCTCGCGCATGATGCGACTGGTCAAGGGCGGATTGACCACCAGGCTCAGGGGACGCCTGCGCTGGCTGGCATCGAACGACACGTCCGGGCACTGCAGCACCTCCACACCCATCTCGCGCACTTCCTGCAGATAGCCATCGAGGCGCTGCAGGTGCCGCTCATTGACCACGCAGACCTGGTTCGGGTTATCGGTCACGCTGGGGTACAGGCCACTGTAGGTCTCCGCGAACTGACGAAGGAACTGCTCGCGCAGGGCCACTGGTACGAACACCCGATCCGGGGAGATACAGAGCTGTCCGCCATTCATGCCCTTGGCGATCGCCAGCCGCCGCGCCGCCTCGGCGACATCGGCATTCTGGCCGATCACCACCGGCGACTTGCCGCCCAGCTCCAGGGTCACCGGCACCAGATTCTCCGCGGCGCGGCGCATGATGTCACGCCCGACCTCGGTGCTGCCGGTGAACACCAGGTGATTGAACGGCTGGCTGGCGAAGGCCTGCCCCACCTCTACCCCGCCGGTGATGATCGCCAGCTCCAGCGGATCGAAACGCTGACCCACCAGCTGTGCCAGCAGCTCGGCGGTACGCGGGACGATTTCCGATGGCTTGAGCACCGCCCGGTTACCGGCGGCAAAGGCGCAGGCCAGAGGGCTGAGCAGGGTGAACAGGGGCGCGTTCCAGGTACCGATGATGCCGACACTGCCCTTGGGCTGGTACTGCACCCAGCCCTGTGCGCCCAGCTGGTCGTAGGGCGCGAATACCTGGCGCGGCTCGTTCGGCATCCACTCATGCAGGTGGTCGCGGGCATGCTTGAGCGAACCCAGCGAACCCAGCACGTCGTTCATCAGGCCAAAACCGGGGTGCCGGCCGCCGAAGTCGGCGTCCATCGCCTCGGCCAGTTGCTGGTGATGCTCCACCAGCAGATCGATCACCTGCTGGATACGGCCACGGCGCTGCTCGGCACTGACTGGCCCCTGCTGGTCGAAAGCCCTGCGTTGGGCAGCAAGCAGTGTGGGTAACTCATCGATGGATTGCAGGTGGGCGCGCATGCCGCGTTCTCCTTTGTTCTTGTTTGCCGGAATCAATACCGCTGGCGGGCATTGCCATTGCTTTTTTCTGATGTCCGCACGATAGATAAGCATCCCGCCGCGCACCTCGTCCATTCGGACCAGTAGCCCCGTCGCGCGTTAGTCCATTAAGACGATGACCCACCCTTGCCCCCCGGCGAATACTGCAGCCACTGAACCTGGATGATACGAGGCAGACATGACTGCTCAGGCAAGCTTCAACCCCAAGGCGTTCCGTGACGCCCTGAGTACCTTCACCACCGGGGTGACCATCATCACCACCCGGGCGGCGGATGGCTCTCCCATTGGCATCACCGCCAACAGTTTCAACTCGGTGTCGCTCAACCCGCCGCTGGTGCTGTGGAGCCTGGCCAAGTCCGCCTACAGCCTGGATGCCTTCTCCGGCAACAAGCACTGGAACGTGCATGTGCTGTCGGTGGAACAGGAGGCGCTGTCCGGCCGTTTCGCCTCGCGCGGCGAGGACAAGTTCTCCGGCATCGAACTGGACCGTGGCATCAACGACGTTCCGCTGCTGCACAACTGCACCGCGCGCTTCCAGTGCCGCACCGCCTTCATGTACGAGGGCGGTGACCACGTGATCTTCGTCGGCGAGGTACTCGGCTTCGACAAGAGCGCCCTGCCGCCGCTGGCATTCCAGAGCGGCCAGTATGCCCTGACCGCGCGCAAGCCGCGCGAGGGTGTACGGCTGTCGCAGATCGAGCAGGTGGCACCCGAATGTAGCTACACCGAGGACCTGCTCGGCTATCTGGCCGGACGCGCACATTACCAGCTGGTGGCCTTCCTGCGCACCCTGCTGCAGAACCACAAGCTGGATGAGCATGCCTTCTTCGTGCTCTCGGTATTGAGCATCCAGGACAACCTGACGCTCGAGCAGATCAATCATTTCGTTGCCTACACCGGGCGCGAGGTAACCCTGTCGATGCTGCTGTTCCTGCAGAAGCAGGGCTACATAGTGGCGGACGAGCAGTCCGGGCAGCAGCGCTTCATCCTCACCGGCGAGGGCCGCGAGGTATCACTGGAGCACGTCGCCCTGGCCAAGGCGGTGGAGGAAGAGGTCACCGAGAAGCTCGGTATCGGCGACACCCAGGCACTGAAGTTCCTTCTCAAGCGTCTGATCCAGGCCACCGATCCCGGCCTGCCCGACCTCTGGTCCACCGAAGCGCCCACCATCGACAGTCATCAGCAGGCTTGAGGAGCACCAGCATGTCCATACTCGAACGTTTCACCCTGCACGGCAGCGTCGCGCTGGTCACCGGCGCCGGCAAGGGCATCGGCCAGGCCATCGCCCTGACCTATGCCGAGGCCGGCGCCAGCGTGGTCTGCGCGGCCCGCACCCTGGCCGATGTGGAAGCGGTAGCCGAGCAGATCCGCAGCCGCGGCGGCCAGGCCATCGCGGTCAGTTGCGATGTCAACGATGCCGCCCAGCGCGAGGCCGCGGTCGGCGCCGCACTGCAGGCCTTCGGCAAGCTGACCCACCTGGTCAACAATGCCGGCGGCGGTGGCCCCAACAGCCCGCTGAAGCTGAGCTGGGAAGAATTCGACCAATCGATGCACTTCAATGTCACCAGTGCCTATCACCTGATCCAGCTTTGTGTACCGCATATGCGTGAGGCCGGCCAGGGCAACGTCATCAATATCACCTCCGGCGCGGCGCGCTATATCCAGCGCAACTTCAGCCGCTATGCGGCGGCCAAGGCGGCGCTGACCCAACTGGGCATGATGCTGGCCCAGGACTTCGCCCCGGCGATTCGCATCAACGCCATCGCCCCCGGTCCGATCATGACCGACGCGCTGGCCGGGGTGATGACCGAAGAAATCCGCCAGATCATGGAAACCAATACCCCGCTACGCTGCCTCGGCGAAGTCGAGGATATCGCTGCCGCGGCGCTGTATCTGGCCACTCCGGCGTCGCGCTGGGTGACCGGCAAGGTCATCGAGGTTGATGGCGGCGCCGAATCCAGCGTCTTCCCCACCTGAACGGAATCCCATGATGGACCAACAACTGATCAAGGCGCTGGGCGATGAACTGCATGCCGCCCTGCGCGAACGCCGGGCGCTCAGCCCGCTGACCGAACGCCACCCGCAGATCACCCTGGACGATGCCTATCGCATCTCGCTGCAGTTCCTGCAGCGCCGCGAGGCGCTGGGCGAGCGGGTCATCGGCAAGAAGATCGGCGTGACCAGCAAGGCCGTGCAGGACATGCTCAATGTGCACCAGCCGGACTTCGGCTTCCTTACCGACCGCATGCAGGTCGCCGATGGCAGCAGCGTGAGCCTGGCCGAGTACAAGCTGATCGCGCCCCGCGCCGAGGGCGAGATCGCCTTCATCCTCGCCGAGGACCTGAACGGCCCCGGCGTCAGCGCCGAGGATGTCCTGGCCGCCACCGAGTCGGTGGCGCCCTGCTTCGAGATCGTCGATTCACGCATCGCCAACTGGCAGATCCGCATCGAGGACACCGTGGCCGACAATGCTTCCTGCGGCGTATTCGCCCTGGGCGCGGCACGTATCGACCCGCGCCAGCTGAACCTGGCCAACGTCGAGCTGCGTATGCAGCTCAATGGTCAGGCGGCCGGCAGCGGCCTCGGCTCGGCGGTCCAGGGCCACCCCTGCACTGCCGTGGCCTGGCTGGCCAATACCCTGGGCAAGCTGGGCATCCCCTTCCGCCGCGGCGAGATCATCCTGTCCGGCGCCCTGGCGCCATTGGTGCCGGTCGGCACCGGTGACCATATCGACATGCACATCAGCGGACTGGGTAGCGCCAGCCTGCGTTTCACCGACTGACGGAGGCAATCATGAGCAAGAAGATCCGCTGTGCCCTGATCGGGCCAGGCAATATCGGCACCGACCTGCTGTACAAGCTGCAACGCAGCGAGGTGCTGGAGCCGGTATGGATGGTCGGTATCGACCCCACCTCCGAGGGTTTGAAGCGCGCCGAAGAAATGGGCCTGAAGACCACCAGCGACGGTGTCGACGGGCTGCTGCCGCATGTACGCGAGGATGACATTCGCATCGCCTTCGACGCCACCTCGGCCTATGTACACGCCGAGAACAGCCGCAAGCTGAACGCACTGGGCGTGCTGATGATCGACCTGACCCCGGCCGCCATCGGCCCCTTCGTGGTGCCGCCGGTGAACCTGCAGCAGCACGCCGGCGAGCCGATCCTCAACGTCAACATGGTCACCTGCGGTGGCCAGGCGACCATTCCCATGGTCGCCGCGGTATCCCGTGTGCAGCCGGTGGAGTACGGCGAGATCGTCGCCACCGTGTCCTCCCGTTCGGTCGGCCCGGGTACGCGCAAGAATATCGACGAGTTCACCCGTACCACCTCCGGTGCCATCGAACAGGTCGGCGGCGCGAAGAAGGGCAAGGCGATCATCGTCATCAATCCGGCCGAGCCGCCGCTGATCATGCGCGACACCATCCACTGCCTGACCGAAGGCACCCCGGACCAGGCGCGCATCACCGATTCGATCCACAGCATGATCGCCGAGGTGCAGAAGTACGTACCCGGCTACAAGCTGGTCAACGGTCCGGTCTTCGACGGCAACCGCGTGTCGGTGTTCATGGAGGTCGAGGGCCTGGGCGATTTCCTGCCCAAGTACGCCGGCAATCTGGACATCATGACCGCCGCCGGTGCCCGCACCGCCGAACTGTTCGCCGAGAAGATGCTCGATGGCAGCTTCGACCCCGACGCCATTGCCGCCAACCTGTGAGGAGCCGCCCATGAACCTGCAAGGCAAGAAGATCACGCTGCATGACATGACCCTGCGCGACGGCATGCACCCCAAGCGCCACCAGATCAGCCTGGAACAGATGCAGAGCATCGCCCAGGGCCTGGATGCCGCCGGCATCCCGCTGATCGAAGTGACCCACGGTGACGGCCTGGGCGGCAGCTCGGGGAACTACGGCTTTCCCGCGCACACCGACGAGCAATACCTGTCGGCGGTGGTACCGCTGCTGAAGAAGGCCAAGGTCTCCGCCCTGCTGCTGCCCGGCATCGGCACCATCGACCACCTGAAAATGGCCCGGGAGATCGGCGTCAACACCATCCGCGTGGCCACCCACTGCACCGAGGCGGATGTCTCCGAGCAGCACATCAACCTGGCGCGCAAGCTGGAAATGGACACCGTCGGCTTTCTGATGATGGCGCACATGAACAGCCCCGAAGGTCTGGCCGAACAGGCCCGGCTGATGGAAAGCTACGGCGCCAACTGCGTGTACATCACCGACTCGGCCGGCTACATGCTGCCCGATGACGTCACCGCGCGGATCAGCGCGGTACGTGCGGCGCTGCAGCCGGGTACCGAGATTGGTTTCCACGGCCACCACAACCTGGCCATGGGCGTGGCCAACTCGATCGCCGCAGTCGCCGCCGGCGCCACCCGGGTCGATGCCGCCGCAGCAGGCCTGGGCGCCGGGGCCGGCAATACGCCGATGGAGATCCTGGTCGCGGTGTGCGCACGCATGGGTATCGAGACCGGCGTGGACGTCTTCGGCATCCAGGATGTGGCCGACGATCTGGTGGTACCGATCATGGACTTCCCCATTCGCAGCGACAAGGACGCCCTGACCATGGGCTACGGCGGGGTCTACGGCTCCTTCCTGCTGTTCGCCAAGCGCGCCGAGAAGAAATACGGCGTACCGGCCCGGGAGATCCTCGTGGAAATGGGTCGCCGTGGCATGGTCGGCGGCCAGGAGGACATGATCGAGGATACCGCGCTGACCTTGCTCAAGCAGCGCCAGGGTTGAGCCTATGGGGGTGTAGCGCCCCGCGCTACGCTGGCGAGCTCCCAGCCGCTGAGAACTGTCGGCGAGCAGGCGCTCGCCAACCCGAAACCCTGGGTGTAGTCCCGGGCTCCTCATCACCTGTAGGAGCGCCGCCTCGGCGCGAAGCGGGCTACCAGCGACTGAGGCATTCAGCATGACCTGCAAATGCTCGACGACAGCGCCTCGCCGCGAGGCGCGGCTCCCACAGTCTGTACGTGTTTCCATGTTCAGGGAGATTCACAATGTCGGCAGTCGATAGCAAGGCCGGCCGGGCCAGCCACGCGGTACTGGCCCTGCTGGTAGGCGGTTATGCGAGTATCTTTCTCGGCCGGCAGATCATGGCGGTGATGATCGAGCCGATCAAACTGGAATTCGGCGCCAGCGATACCGCCATGGGGCTGATCTCCGGGCTGGCATTCGCCGGCGCCTATGCGCTGATGGGGCTGCCTGCCGGCGGTTTGGCCGACCGTCATTCGCGGGTTCGGCTACTGGCCCTGTGCGCCGCACTCTGGTCGTTGACCACGCTGTTCTGTGGCTTTGCCGTCAGCTTCCCCATGCTGGTCATCGCCCGCATGCTGGTGGCGATTACCGAGGCGCCGGTCACCCCTGCCTCGCTGTCGCTGATCGCCGACCTGTACCCGGCGCGCAATCGCTCGCTGGCAATCAGTTGCTTTACTGCGGCGCCGACACTCTCGGCCATCGTCGGGCTCAGCCTGGGTGCCTGGGTGATCGACACTTACGGCTGGCGTACCGGCTTTCATATCATCGCCACGCCGCCGCTGCTGATCTCGCTGCTACTGGCCATTGCCGTGCATGAGCCCGTCCGTGGCCGCTTCGACAGCCCACTGCATGGCAACGCACCGACCCTGGGCCTGTGGCGCTCGGCCCGCCAGTTGCTGGGCAACAGCCACTATCGCAAACTGGTCGCTGCCTGCTCCCTGTTCAGTTTCAGCGGGCTGGCCTTCGCCATGTGGAATACCCCATTTCTGATCCGTTCCCACGGTCTGTCGCTGCAGAGTGCCGGTATCCTCGCCGGGGTAGTGACCGGTTGCAGCGCGGCGCTGGGTGGTCTGTTCAGCGGCTGGTTGAGCGACCGGCTGAACCTGCGCAGCCAGGCCTGGTTGCTCGGGTTGCCGCTGATCGGTACCGTTGTCACCCTGCTCAGCCTGTTGCTGTACATCCTCTGGCCACCGGCGATCGCCTTCAGTATCGGCGAGGTGGATGTGCCGACCGCCATGTTCTGGTGCGCGATCATGGGCTTTTTCACCATGTGGTGGGTGGCGCCCTGCTTCAACCTGCTGACACAGATGGTCAGCCCCCGGCAAAGGGCTACCGCTGTTGCCCTGCAAACCATCTGCACCACCCTGGCAGGTATCGGCCTGGGGCCGATCCTGACCGGCCTGTTGAGTGACCTGTTGCTGCCTTGGAGCGGCACAGAGTCGCTGCGCCATGCCCTGCTGCTGGTGCATCTGAGTCTGCTGATACCCATGTTCCTGCTGCTGCAGCTGTACCGGCAGCAGGCATTCGCCCCTCAGCCGGCATTGCAGACGGCGTAGGGTATGCCGCCCGGGGTTGTCGAGGCACGGGGATCATGGCGTCAGCCCAGGCAAGTGAAAGGGCCAGACCTGGGGAATCAGCAACACTGCGACAGCGCCAGCCAGCACATTCAGTGGCACTCCGATTCTCAGGTAATCGACGAACCTGTAGCGCCCCGGGCCATACACCATGAAGTTGGTCTGATAGCCCAGGGGAGTAATGAAAGAGGCCGAGGCAGAAAACATTACCGCAATGGCGAAGGGCAACAGGCTGACTCCCAACTGCTCAGCCACGGCCACGGCAATGGGGAACATCAGCACGGCCGCGGCATTGTTGGTGATCACCTCGGTGAATATGCCCGTCAGCACATAAACCAGCAGCAGGGCCAGCCAGGGCGATATCTCCGCATCGCCAAGCAGGTTGCCGGCAATCCAGCTGGCTGCCCCGGACACGGTCATGGCAGTACCCAGGGCAAAGGATGCCGCGATGACCACCAGTACCGGCAGGTCGATGCTGCTGCGGGCTCGGCTGGCGGTTATGCAGCCTGTCACTATCATCGCGCCAGCAGCCAGGAAAGCCGCCTCCATGATCGGCAACAGCCCGGAGGCGCTGGCCACTACCATGAGCCCGAGAATAACCAGCGCCCTGGGCGCCTTGGGGAAATCCGGCGGCGTCGAGTCATTCAAGGCGCTGACCAGCAGAAAATCACGCCGGAAGCGGTACTGCTCGACGAACTGCTCACTGGCTTCCAGCAGCAGGGTATCGCCCAGCTGGAAGGTGATGTCCCCCAACTTCCCCGGCACACGCCTGCCTTCGCGGGACAGAGAAAAGATCACCGCATTGAAGCGTGTTCGGAAACGACTGTCACGAATGGTCTGGCCCAGCGCCGGAAACTCCGGCCCCAGGACCACCTCAACCAGACAACGCTGGTGATTGGCCACAGCCAGTTTGTGCACATTGCCATTGGCCGGACGCAGCCCCTGAATACGGCGTAATTCGCTGGCACATTCCGGAGCACCGATGAATTGCAAACGATCACGCCCTTCCAGCACCCGGCTCGGCTCAACCGCCGTTATCAAGCGTCCGCCACGTTCGATTTCAGCCAGGTAGCCAAAATTCAAGGCGCGCAGCCCGGCCTCGGTGATGGTCCTGCCTACCAGGGGACCCCGGGCCATGACCTCGACTTCTACTCCATATTCACGAACCTGGTTCAAGTCCTCGCTGACACCAGCACGATCAGGTAACAGACGGGAACTGAACAGCACCAGGAAACCTCCGCCTATCACCAGCAAAGGTACCCCGACCCAGGCGATGTCGAACAGCCCCAGACGGATACCGGCCTGGGATTGCAGCATGCCATCCACTACCAGGTTGGTACTGGTTCCGATCAGCGTGCAGGTGCCGCCCAGGATGGCAGCGTAGCTCAGCGGCAACAACAGCTTGGATGCAGGTATGCCCAGGCGTTGTCCCCAATCCTGGATAGCCGGAATGAACATGGCCACCACCGCGGTATTGTTCATGAAGGCACTGAGAATGCCTGTCGGCATTATCATCCGCAGTTGGGCACCTCTGGCCGATACGGGATGACCCAGCAGATGCCGGGCGATCCATTGCACCGCCCCAGTCTCCTTCAGACCTGCCGCGACTACATAGAGCGTAGCGATGGTGATGACACCGGGATTGGCGAAGCCGCCCAGGGTCTGGGCAGGGTCGAGAACGCCGGTGATCAACAGGAACGCGAGGGCCGACATGAGTACCATATCGGCCGAAAGACGAGTCAGAACCAAGACCGACAGGACAGCGAAGAGTGTCGTCAGTGTGAGAGCGCCCTGCCATTCCATTTGATAGAAGCCCCGCTATTATTCTGGTTGGAGCGCTATACCCCTGGCCGGTGGTATCGCCACCAGCCTCAGCATCGACCTGATCCGTTCAGAAGCGGCTCGGGCGCATCATCGCATCCATGCCGCCATCGGCGAACAGCACCGTGCCATGGATAAAGCTCGCCTGGGGCGACAGCAGGAAGCGGATCACCTCGGCCAGCTCCTGCGGCTGACTGCCACGGCCCAGCGGAGCGACGAAATTACGGGTCGCCTCGCCGTAACGTGGATCTTCGGTGGAGGCCTGGTACAACGGCGTCTCGACCACGCCCGGGGCAACCACATTGAGCCGGACGCCACGCTTCGCCCACTCGTGCACCTTGCGGCGCACCAGCACGCTGACCGCATACTTGGAACCGGCATAGGCCAGGCTCGGCGAGACTTCCCGATTGGCCAGCTCCAGCGCTGCCGCCTCATCACCACCCAGCATCAGCTCGATGATCGGCTGCTGGTCACCACCGGGTTGCACCGAGGCGACCGAACCGACCACCACCGCCGACGGCTGGCTGCCCTTGCCGAGCGCCTCGGCCAGCCCGTCGAGCAGGCTGCTGACGGCGAAGTAGTTGACCGCCAGGATCAACCCGCAGTTAGGCGCGGTGATCCCCACGCCAGCGCACAGCACCAGGTGATCGAGTACCCCATTGCAGCGCTCCAGCACCTCGTTCACCGCCTGCTGGCGGCCCTGCGGGGTGGAAAGATCGACATTGATGTCACTGTTGGCGCGATCGATACCGATCACCTGGTGACCGGCTTCACGCAGTTGCTGACTCAGCGCGGCACCTATTCCGGAGGCCGCGCCGGTAACGGCGGTAATGGGCATGGGTAAACTCCTGTCATGACTGTGATGGGTCCGGCTGGCCGCACAACTGCCAGCCGGATAGCGGGTAAAGCATGCGCTGCGCCGGTATCAGACCGGAGGCAGGCGATCGAACCAGGGCCGGGCCTGTTCCAGCTGGCCGGCCAGCCGCAGCAGGGTCCGTTCAGCGCCGAAGCGGCCGGCGAACATCACGCCGATCGGCAGGCCCTCGGTGCTCCAGTACAGCGGCACCGACATCGCCGGCTGGCCGGTGATGTTGTACAAGGTGGTGAATACCGAGCTGCGGGTGGCCAGCAGGCCGAACTCCTGCAGCGGCAGATCCATGTCCACCACGCCCAGCGGCGGTGGCGCCCAGGTCATGGTCGGGCTGAGTACCAGGTCGAAATCCTCCATGAAACTGGCCATATCGCGTGCGGTCTGGCGCAGCCCTTCCTGGGCGCGCATGTAATCCACCGCGCTGACCTGCCGTCCCCATTCCAGCATCTCCAGGTTCACCGGCTCCAGGTCATCGGCGCCGACGGCCCGCCCCAGTTGCGCCTCGCGCCTGGCGATGCGTTCGGCCAGGCTGGCGACACTGAGGGTACCGGAGGCCTGCATGGCCGCCTGCATGTCCACCCCGGGAACCGCCTCGACCACCTCGTGGCCCAGTTCCTCACACAACCGAACCGTATCCTCCAGCGCGTCCAGGCATACCTGGTCCACCGGCATGTCCAGCAACGGTCGGCGCATCAGGACTATACGCAAGCGCCCCGGCGCCTGCTGCAACTGCCCGGCATAGGAGCCCTGCCCGGCACCGGCGAAGCCGTGCCCGGGGTTGTCCCAGGCCAGCACATCGAGCATGGCCGCCGAATCACGCACGCTGCGACTGATCACATGCTGCGCCGACAGCAGCCCGGCTGCCTCCCCCGGACCCTTGCCGATCGGTACCAGGTCGCGGCTCGGCTTGAGGCCGAACAGGCCGCAGGAGGATGCCGGCAGGCGGATCGAGCCGCCGCCATCGGTGGCGTGGGCCACCGGCAGGATACCGGCCGCCACTGCTGCCGCCGCGCCACCGGAGGAGCCTCCGGCGCTGTGCTCGAGGTTCCACGGGTTGCGCGTATCACCGAACAGGGTACCCTCCGTGGACGGGCTGTTGCCGAACTCCGGGCTGTTGGTTTTGCCGAAGATCACCAACCCGGCCTGCCGTGCCCTGCGCACATACAGGTCGTCCGCTGCCGCCGTGGCCTCGCGGAAGAAGCGCGAGCCATGAGTGGTAACGGTATCGGCCATGCTGATGCCCAGGTCCTTGAGCAGGAAGGGCACGCCACGGAAGGGGCCATCGGGGATGGTCGAGCCGGCCAGCCTGCGTGCAGTCTCATAGTGCCTGGTGACCACGGCGTTGATGCTGGGGTTGATCTGTTCGGTACGGACGATCGCCAGTTCCAGCAGTTCGCTGGCACTGACCTGTCCCTCGCGCACCAGGCGCGCCAGCTCCAGCGCATCGCAGCGGCGGTATTCGTCAAAGCGCATACCCGATGCGGCCATCGCCGCCGGAACGCGCAAGTTGAGCACCAGGCCAGCGGCCAGGCCAGCGGCTCCCTGTAGAACCTGTCGACGTGTGATGCCAGACATCATTGTTTCTCCCCACTTTATTGTTACGGCTGGAACGCCACGAATCTATCCTGCAACTCAGCCAGCGGAGTACTGCAACGCTCGATCCGCAGTGCTACCTTGTATCCCGGCAGCTGTTCCAGCGCGGCTGGCAATATTACATCCTGATCAAGCCAATCCAGCCACAGCAGCGCATTGCACGGCAGCGGACAACGCGGGTCATTGTCCAGCAGGTCCAGACGCATCGCGCAGGGCGCATCAGCTTTGCCAGCCAGGTTCCGAGCCAGTTGCCGCAATCTCTCCAGCAGTTGATCCTGCTCCTGTTCCAGCAACAGCACGTGGCTGTGCAGTGCTTGCCCGGCACTGACACCGGTCGCTGCGATCAAGGTGTGGGGCCGGACTGATGCTATCCGAATCCGCTGCGGGTCCATGAATTGCAATTCGTCAGCCGATACCAGTTGCCGGGAGCGGGAAGCCATTACGTCGATTTTGGCCATCTGCTCGGGCGCCTCGAACTCGCTGATGCAATCAAAATCCAGTTCCGGATGATCCAGCAGATGATTACGGGTGTAACCTAGAAAGGGAAAATGCTGCATGGCCAGCCAGCAATGTCTGGTTTCGTAATAGTCTCGAAACCCGGCGCGATCCAGGCCGGCGCGCCGCGTCACCAGGGAAACTGCTTTCATCGTATGTCCTTGGACAGCCACCGCTGTCATTGCACAGTATCGCTATACCAGCCCACCAGCACCAGATAACGGCCCACCCGCTGGATGAAGGCTGTCTTGCTTTCCACCTGCTGGGTAGCTGGGTTGCGCCATTGATACTGGAATTCACCGGTATCGCGGTTTTCCATCTGTTTGAGCAGCGGTGCTCCCAAAGGCTCACCGGCATTATCATCGATAGTGTCGAAACGACTGCCGACCAGGCCATGATTGTAGCCATGGGCAACGAAACGCCCGGTATCGCTATCGATGATCACCGGATAGGTGTCGTCCTGATAGAACTGCGAATCCAGCTGGTTTATCAGCCCTATGGTCTGCTCGGCATCATCGCCCAGCGCGGCGACCACCCGCTCCAGCATATTGCGCGCATCAGCCGGCGTGGCACGTGGCAGGTAGTAGCCGACAGCAATGATGTGGGCATCAAGGATCTGATAGAAAGCCTTCTTGCGCTCAACCCTGCCCTGCCGCCAGTTGGTCCAGCGATACTCGCCCTGCTGGATGCTGCCGGTCTGCGGTTGCGCCAGCACCGCCTCGAAGCCCAGCTGCAGTTGATCATCCAGTAGCGGTGATATATCCCGCCCGATCAGCTTGCGCGAAGGACCGCCACTGGCCAGCATGGTGCCATTGCGATCAACCACGAATACGTACAGGTCGTCCTCGGAAAACTGGCCTACCCGGCTGAAGGCGGCGAAGGCCCGCTCGCCCTGCTCCTGGTAATAGGCCACCGCCCGCTCCAGCAGGGCCCGGGCCCGTTCTTCATCGCTCTTGGCGGTGATGGCAGTAGCGGCAACCAGCGCGCTACAGAACAGAACTGATACCAGCAGACCGCCGGCCAGCCACTTTTTCATTGTTATCATCGGCAACTCCCGATCCGTCACAGGGTAAGCCCCAAAGTAGAGGTGCCGCCGGGCAGTCACATCGTCCGTTTGGACGGCAGAAAAGCAAAAACCGCTCCGAAAGAGCGGTTCTTGCGTAGCCAGCGGATCTTACTTCTCATCAACCACGATGAACTCGCGGAACTCCTTCATCTCCTGCGGCACCTCTGCCTCGTCGATGTAGAACTGGCCGTACCACTCGCGCAACTGGTAGATGGGGCCATCCCCTTCGGCCAGCACCGGGTTGTCCACCGGCCGCTTGGTGCTCCAGATATCCACGTCCTGGTAGAACGAGGTGCGGTTGTTCTGCACGTACTCCAGCGCCAGCGCCCTGTTCTGCTCCTCGGTCCAGCCGGGAACCTTCTTGACCAGCACGCCAAAACGCAGCTCGAACTGGCGCGGGCCAATCGGCACATGGCAGTTGAGCAGGATCGACTCCACCACCAGCCCGTCATACTCGGCACGCATCCGCGTGAAGTGGGTGGCCGGACCGTAGTAGGCCGACTCGGCCACCAGATCACCACCCAGGCGCTCGGAATCGCCATGGAACTCCTGGGTACCGATATGCCCCTGGAAGGTATTGCGGAAGTACTTGGTCGGCGCGCCATGCACCGGGCCGAAATGCTGGGCATCGACCAGGTTGTCCACCAACTCGCGTGGGTGAGTGTCGATGATCATCAGGTCCAGGTGCCAGTCATCGTCCCACTCGTCGCTGTCGATTTCCGGCAGGTAGGGGATCTCGACGCCTTCGGCCGGCGGCAGACCTTCAGGGTTGTGCCAGACGAACAACAGGCGGTTGACCTCGCAGGTCAGCCACTTGCGGGTCTTGGCCTTGGGCGGGATACGCTTGCAATAGGGGATCTCGGCGCAGCGGCCACTGGCATCGAAGGCCCAATGGTGGAACGGACAGACCACCTTGCCATCGACCAGCTCACCCTGGGACAGGTCCGCGCCCATGTGCGGGCAGTAGGCGTCGAGCACTGCGATCTCGTCATTCTTGCCGACGAAGGCCAGCAGCCGGGTGCCGAAGATGTTCAGGGTATGCAACTTGCCGTCGCGATAGCTCTGGGCCTCGCCAAGGCAGTGCCAGCCGCGGGCATAGCGGTATTCCGCAGTCTCCGCCACCGGTTTGATTTCGATCATTTGATTCATGATTCTGATCCTCACTGAGCGTTGTTATAGTTTTCTGCACGGCTCGGTCCAGCCACTATGTCTGCGCCCTTGCACTGCGACGGCATGAACCTGTCGGAAAACCACATCCGATGTGGGGCATCTTCGCGTCCGCCCGGGGTGATCACATCCCTCACTTGGACTATGCCGCTATTGCCCGCCGGTCCAGTCGGCGACGATGCCGTGCTCCAGGGCGAAGGGCTGTGCGTGTACCGTGCGTTTCTGGTGCAGACCCTGCACATCGCTCAGCGCCAGCCAGCAGATCACTGCGGCCGGTACCGGTGGCGGCGCCGAACCGGCCCCCAGTGCCCGCACCCCGGCCTCGCCGATGGTGGCTTTCAGTGCATCGGTGGTGACCACCCCGGGATTGACCGTATAGCTGCGCAGGCCACGACCACCCAACTCCGCCTTGAGCACACCCGACAGGCGCGATACCGCCGCCTTGCCGGCCCCGTAGGCATAACCCCAGCCACCCTTGTCGGCCGCTACCGGTGGATTACTCTCGCCGGCACCGGAGGTGACGTTGATGACCACCCCCTCGCCCCGCTCCAGCATCGCCGGCAACAGGCGCTGGGTCAGCAGCACCGGTGCCAGTACATAGCCGCGATACATGCGCTCCAGCGTCTCGGGGGTCAGTTGCAGGAAGGTGGCGTTCAGATCGCTGCCTTGATACACCGCGTTATTGACCAGTACATCGATACGGCCAGCCTCGCGCAGCAACTGTTCGGCCGCAGCCTGTACCGAGGCGGCATCCAGCAGGTCCATGGGTATGCACCAGGCCTGGCGACCCAGCGCCCTGATCTCGGCGGCGACCGAGGCCAGACTGCCCGGTAGCGGCTTGCCGTCGGCATCGGTCAGGGCATGCTCGTGCTGCTGGCCCTCCTCCAGCGTCCGTGCGCTGATAGCCACATCGAATCCGGCCCGGGCGAAGGCCAGCGCGGTTTCCCGCCCGATGCCACGGCTGGCTCCGGTAACCAATACCACCTTGCTCATGTTCTGCTCCTGGATTGCCTGAGGCTGTTCGTCGGAGCAGTATCGGAGGGTGCTGCGCAAGACTCATCGTCTGCGCAGACTAGAAGCTGCAGGGCAGCTCAGACAGTCCGCAACAAAGGCCGCCTGATCACATGGACTGGCTTGCCCAGCGTGCTGATGCTGGCACCACGCCCCAGCGAGCCGACGCTGTTGAGCATCACTCGCACCAGCTCGGCCTGGCGGCGCACCCCGGTCTTGGAGAAGATCGCCCGCAGATGCGCCCGGGCGGTGTTGCGCATGATACCCAGCTCCTCGGCGGCCTCCTCCAGCGACAGGCCATTGGCCAGTTGCAGTGCCAGTGCGGTTTCCGCCGGAGTGAAGTTGAACAACTCCCTGGCCACCCGATTATCCACCTGGGACTTGCCCACCGCGTCACGGATATACAGCATCACCGCTGGCTGGCCATGTCCTTCGGCCCACTCGGCAGCCGCTATCGGCTCGACTACCACGCCCAGGCTGACCTCACCCGACGGCCGCGCGACCGACAGCGCTTCACGGGTTTCCCGTGGCTGCGGTATCTGCTTGGACTCCACCGCATCACGGATCAGCTTGTGCAATTCGCGGTTATCACTGGGGTAGCTGGCCTCCAGCCGCGAGCCAACCAGCTTGAGACCGTCGGCCTGCGCGAGCAGCTCCCGGGCCACATCGTTGAGTTGCAATACACTGCCTGACTCGTCGAGCACCAGGCTCGCTACCGACAGACGATTGACCGCCTCGGCATACAGGTTGCCCAGCGACTCGCTGCGCCCCAGCAGGTTGTGCACGTGCAGGCTGCGCCGCAGATGCGGCAGCAGCCGCATGCACAACGCCCGGTCCTGCTCGCAGAACGCCGGCTGGCGCGGGCTGCGGGTGATGCGAAAGCCCAGTACGCCGGCATCGGTGGTGGCGATGTTGGCGCCCATGATGTGATAGACGTCGTTGGGTTGGCTGTAGTCGCGATAATAGGTACTGCCTTCCCACTCCTCGCGGCTCATCAGCTGATCCATGCTGTATACCTGGTCGGGCGGCATGTTTCCCAGCGGTGCATCCCAGCGATAATCACGGAAATAGGCCAGCTTGCCAGCCCACTCCGACTGCCCGGAGATCAGGGTGATACCCATGCTCTCGGCGCTGGGAACGCGCAGGATCAGAGTCACGTAGTTGGCCTGGAACAGGCCGCGCAGTTCATCCAGCGCCAGCGCCAGTTGCCCGGTCTCCAGCGCGCCATCCTGTATCTGGCCGATGATGCGATCGTAGTCATCCAGCGACAGTGGCTGACTGCTGGGAAGCCCCGTAACCGCAGAGGTCATTGTTATTGTCATCTGTTGCACCTCGTGTCTTTGGCTGGCTGTTGGTTCTCAGCGGCAGTGCAGCGAACGCAGTTCAGGCCGGGGGATGACCGCCGCACGACTGCCCAGCGGCATGATATTGCCGCGGCCCAGCGATACCACGCTGTTGAGCATCACCCGCACCAGTTCCGCCTGGCGCCGCACCCCGGTCTTGGAGAAGATCGCCCGCAGGTGCGCTCGCGCGGTATTGCGCATGATGCCCAGGTTCTCCGCAGCCTCCTCCAGCGACAGGCCGTTGGCCAGTTGCAGTGCCAGCTGGGTTTCCGCCGGGGTGAAGTTGAACAGTTCCTTGGCCACCCGGTTATCCACCTGGGACTTGCCCACCGCATCGCGGATATACATCATCACCGCCGGCTGACCCCGGCCCTCGGCCCACTCAGCGCCGGGAATCGGCTCGACCACCACGCCCAGGCTGACCTCGCCCGAAGGCCGGGCGACCGACAGCGCCTCACGGGACTCCCGTGTCTGCGGCGCATCCTTGGACTCCACCGCGTCACGGATCAGCTTGTGCAATTCGCGGTTATCACTGGGGTAGCTGGCCTCCAGCCGCGAGCCGACCAGCTTGAGGCCGTCGGCCTGGCCGAGCAGCTCCCGGGCCACGTCGTTGAGCTGCAACACACCGCCCGACTCGTCCAGCACCAGGGTCGCCACCGACAGTCGATTGACCGCCTCGGCGTACAGGTTGCCCAGCGACTCGCTGCGTCCCAGCAGGTTGTGCACGTGCAGGCTGCGCCGCAGGTGCGGCAGCAGCCGCGAGCACAGCGTCTTGTCCTGTTCGGTGAAGGCCGGCTGGTGCTGGCCGCGGGTAATGCGAAAGCGCAGCACACCGGCGTCGGCGGTGGAGATGTCCGCACCCATGACATGGTAGACATCGTTGTCCCTGCTGTAGTCGCGGTAGTAGGTGCTGTTTTCCCATTCCTGGAAGGTCATCACGTCGTCCACCGTAAACACCCGGTCCGCCGGCATGTTGGAGAAGGGCGTGTCGCTGTGCAGGTAGCGGAAGTAGGTGACCTTGCCACTGCCCTCCAGGTCGCCGGCGACCAGCATCAGGCCGACGTCCTCGACGCCGGGGATGCGCAGGATCAGGGTCACGTAGTTGGCTTGGAACAGACAGCGCAGCTCTTCCAGGGCGACCGACAGTTGGTCGGTCTCCAGGCCACCATCATGGATGTGGCCAATGATGCGGTCGTAGTCATCCAATGACAGCTGCAGGCTCGAAGGAAAATCGGTTGTTGTGCTTGTTGTCATCATTATTGCAACCTCATGCCTTTGGCTTCAGTGAAGCTGGGTTGTTATCGTTATCAGGCGCTGCCCAGGCTGGCTCTCTATATTGCTCAGTACCAGCCCCTTGCGCCAGCGCCTTGTGCATCCATACGCCAATCTGATTTGAAACAATCCTTTACCCTGATCATGGCTGCCCCAGGGTTACCACACTATTGAGAATCAGGCGCACCAACTCGGTCTGGCGACGCACTCCAGTCTTGGAGAAGATCGCCCGCAGGTGTGCCCGCGCGGTATTGCGCCGGATACCCAGCGAACTGGCCGCCTCCTCCAGCGACAGGCCATTGGCCAGCTCCATCGCCAGGGCCGACTCCGATGGAGTGAAGCCGAACACCTGGCGAGTGATCGCGGTGCTCAGCAGCGACTGGCCGACCGCATCACGGCAGTAGATCACCACCGCCGCCTGGCTCTCACCTTCATCCCAGTCCTGTTGTGGCACCGGCTCGACCACGATACCGAGGCTGACCTGCCCGGAAGGACGCGCGATCGACAGCGCCTCGGCCAGCGCTACCCGGCCCTCGGCGGCACTGCCGGCGGCCGACCGGATGGACTTGTACAAGCGCTTGTTGTCCCCCGGATAGCTGGCCTCCAGGCGGCCGCCGATGATCTTCAAGCCATCCCCGGCGGCCAGCATTTCCCTGGCGACCTGATTGGTTTCCAGCAGTTGACCGTTGCCATCGAGGATTATGGTGGCGATCGACAAGCGTCCCATCGCCTGGGCGTACAGCGTACTCAGGGAATGCTTGTGACCGAGCAGACTGTGGATATGCAGTGCCCGGCCCATATGCGGAATCAGTGCGTCGCACAGCGCCCGATCGGCCGCTGAGAAGTCCGGCTGACCCTGCGGCCGGGTAACCCGGAAACGGAACACACCGCCGCTGGGTGGCACCAGGTCCACCCCCATCACATGGAACACGTTCTGCTTGATGCAGTAGCTCAGGTAATAGTCCGACTCGCGCCAGCTGTCCAGGCTCATCAGGTCGGTGACGGTGAATACCTGGTTGACCGGGCAGTTGACGAAGGGCGTTTCCGATCCCGGGTAGGTGATATAGGAGATGGTGCCCTGCCCTTCGATATCACCAATGACCAGCATCAGGCCCTTGTCCGAGTCCTGCGGCGCACGCAGGATCAGGGTCACGTAGTTGGCCTTGAACAGCTGCTGGAGCCGCGTCAGGTAGCGGCTCCAGCTATGGTCGTCCATGGCCGCATCATACAGCTCACCCAACAGCAGGTCGAAGGATGAGGCTTCCATTTGCAGGCGGCGCCGGTCAGCGTTCATCGGCTTGTCAATGGCTGCCGGCAGGTGCCAGGCCAGCAGCCGGCGCATCCGCCGACTGCACCCGTACCAGCGGCTTGCTGCGATTGAACCAGGCCGCCAGTCCCGGCAGCAGGAAGATCGCACCGAACACGTTGACCAGGAACATGAACGCCAGCAGCACACCCATGTCCGCCTGGAATTTCAGCGGCGCGAACACCCAGGTGCCGACCCCCACCGACATGGTGAAGGCGGTGAACAGTGCTGCGGTACCGCGCTGGCACATGGCTTCGTAGAAGGAGGTGCGCACATCCTTGCCCATCGCCAGCTCATGTTGCATGCGCTCGTACAGGTAGATGCCGTAGTCCACACCCACACCCACGCCCAGCGCCATCACCGGCAGGGTCGCCACCTTGAGGCCGATACCGAACACCGCCATCACCGCGTTGCACAGGGTGGCGACGATCGCCAGCGGGATCAGCAGGCACAGCACCGCCCGTATGGAACGGAAGGTCAGCCAGCAGAACAGCGCCACCGCCAGCAGCAGCGAGCCGTGCATCTGCACCTCGGCCTTCTGTACCGCTTCGTTGGAGGCGGCCATCACGCCGATGTTGCCACCGGCCATCTTGAACTCGACCTTGGGCTCATCGATATTGGCGATGATGCGCTCTACCTGGTCAGTCACCCGTGCCACGGTGTCCCCCTCATGGTCAGTCAGGAACAACAGTACCTGCATGGTCTGGCAGCCATCGACCACCAGCCCATGGGAACTGGAGTAGGCGCGCGAGCCCGGCATCAGGCCACGGGACGAGCCCGGAATGGCCGCCCAGCGCGGGTTGCCTTCGTTATTGCCGGCAATCGACACCTTGCCCATCCCGGCCACGCTGTGTACCGAGTTGACACCCTCGATACTGCGCGCATGGAAGTCCAGTTCCTCGACCGCACGCATCACGTCGGCATCCAGGCAGGCCTCCTCGATATCGGTTTCCATGTACACCGACAGCACGTCCAGACCGATCGAATAGCTACGGGAAATCTGTGCATTGTCCTGGTTGTAGCGTGAGGTTTCGCGCAGCTCCGGCGCGCCGACACCCACATCGCCGACAATCAGATCGCGGCTCTTCCAGGAACCGGCCACCAGCAGCACCAGGCTGATGGCGAACACCCCCAGCGCCGCCTTGGGCGTGGCCAGTATCGACAGGCTCCACCACAGGCGGTGCTTGCCATCGGCGGTACGCGCACGCTGCTCGTAGGCTCGCTTGTCCAGCCGCAGGTAGGAAAGAATGATCGGCAGCATCATCTTGTTGGTGGCGATCATCAGCAGGCCACCAATACAGGCGGTGATACCCAGCTCATGCACGATCGGAATATCGATCAGCATGATCACCCCGAACCCCAGCGCGTTCATCAGCAGCGCCAGTGCACCGGGGATGAAGATCTTGCAGAAGGACACATGCGCCGCCTCGAAGGCGTTATGCCCATCGAGGATGTCCTGCTTCCAGGCATTGGTCATCTGCACCGCATGGGACACGCCGATGGAAAAGATCAGGAACGGCACCAGGATCGACATCGGGTCGATACCCATGCCGATCAGTGGCAGCACCCCGAGCAGCCAGATCACCGGCACCAGCGCCACCAGCAACGCCACCACGGTCTGCACCATCGAGCGAGAGTAGAACCACAGCATCAGCGCGGTGATGACGAAGGCGATGACGAAGAAGCCCATCACCATGAACAGCCCGTCGATGACATCTCCGGTCAGCTTGGAGAAGCCGACGATATTGATCTGGATGTTGTCGTTCTCGAAGCGCGTGCGAATGTCTTCCAGCTGGGCGGCGATCTCGGTGTAGGAAATCCGCTCGCCGGTTTCCGGGTTGAACTCCTGCAGCTCGGCATTGACGATGGCAGCGGTGAGGTCGTTGGCCACCAGGCGGCCGATCTCACCGGAACGGGCGGCATTGCTGCGCACCTGGTCGAGGTCTTCGCGGGTGCCGGCAAAGTGCGGCGGAATCACCACGTCACCGACGAAGCCATCCTCGGATATTTCCACGTAGCGCACGTCCGGAGTGAACAGCGAACGCACACTGGCACGGCGTACACCGGGGATGAAGAACACCTCGTCGGTAACCTGACGCAGCACGTCGAGGAATTCAGCGTTATAGATGTCCCCTTCACCACGCCAGTTGACGCTCACCAGAATGGTATTGGCGCCACTGAAGGTATCACTGTAGTGCAGGTAGTTCTCCATGTACGGGTGGGTGATGGGTATCTGCTTGTTGAAACCCGGGTCCAGCTTGATCTGCGTGGCGCTGTAGCCCAGCCCCAGGGTGATCAGGATGAAGATCGACAGGAACAACCTGCGGTTGTTCAGCAGGCCGTCGGCCATGGCCTCGACCCAACGATCCACCCAACGACGATTTTGCGTGGCCATGTTATCCCCCTTATTGACCAATGACTGCGAGATAACCGCGATCCTGTTGCAGCAGGCCGCTCTGGCCGGCGACAAACAGGTCGCCGTCAGGCAGGACCACTGCCGAGGTCAAGGTTCCCAGCCCATTGAGGTAGCCGGAATCGGTAAGCTCTCCCTCGTTCGAAAGGTTGACGTAGGCACCACCGGTACCCACGATCACCAGGCCTGAATCATCCCTGGCATGGCCATACAACGGCAGGCGATGGGCAATATCGACCTGTGTCCAGTTCATCCCATCATCCTTGCTGACGAACACGTGGCCGCGCATGCCATAGGTAACCCAGACCGCATTGCCCATGTACGCCACACCGAACAGCGAGCCACGATAGAACGGCTCGATACGTTCCCAGCTTTCACCATGGTCCTCGCTGCGCAGCACCAGGCCCATCTCGCCAACCATGATCTGCAGCCGCTCGCCGTCACCATCCAGGTCATTGAGATGCTCACCATGGATATCCAGCTCGCGCTCCTGCCAGCTGCGGCCATGGTCCGCGGAGCTGAGGAACTTGCCGAAGCTGCCGTAGGCGAAGATCCTTTGCCCATCGGCGCTCCAGGTGCCCAACAGCGGCTCGCCCAGCTCGTCGTCCTGCATCAGCACTTCCCAGGTTTCACCGGCGTCGGCGCTGTGCATCAGCACCGCATCGTGACCGACTGCCAGCAGTTCGCTGCCACCCAGCCAGTTCACCCCGGTCAGCGTCACCGGCAGTTCCGCATCACCATGGGTCTGGCGCCAGGAATCACCCTTGTCAACGCTGACGATAATGGTGCCGCGCTCACCGACCGCAATGACCCGGTCGTCGAACTGGACCAGATCATTGATCTGCAGGCGTGCCAGGTTGAGCTGCACCTGCCGGTCAGCAAGCTCATGGCGTGGCGAGAAGGCATAGGCCACCAACGCCGCGACGACAAGACAGAAGGAGTAGCTGATCAATTTGCTCATGGCGCAATTCCACCCTGTGGGTGCCCTGTAGCAGGCCACCTGTTGTTTTTATGAATCTGCAACTGTTCATGCCCGAGACACAAAGGCAGCACAGAGAGTGACCTGATGTTGTTCCAGCACCGTTTGGCAAACATCGTCCAAATGGCTTACGTCCAACGATTGAGCGCCGCGAAGCGTCGCACCAGAGCACTCGGCAAACCCGAGCCATAACGCACGAAGCCCGCAGCAAGCGGGCTTCGTAGCAGGTGGAAAAGCGGCTGTCAGTCGAGTTCGAACAGACCCGCAGCACCCATGCCGCCCCCGATACACATGGACACCACCACGTAACGCACACCGCGGCGGCGCCCCTCGAGCAGGGCATGGCCGACCATGCGCGCACCGCTCATGCCGAACGGATGGCCGATGGAAATGGCACCGCCATTGACGTTGAGGCGGTCATTGGGAATGCCCAGGTGATCCCGGCAATACAGCACCTGACTGGCAAAGGCTTCGTTGATCTCCCACAGGCCGATATCCTCGACCTTGAGGTTGAAGCGCTCAAGCAGCCTGGGAATGGCATACACCGGGCCAATGCCCATCTCCTCCGGCTTGCAGCCAGCCACGGCGATCCCACGGTAGGTGCCCAGCGGCTTCAGGCCACGACGCTCGGCCTGCTCGCGGCTCATCAGCAGGCAGGCGGCGGCGCCGTCGGAAAACTGCGAGGCATTACCGGCGGTGATGTGCTGGCCCTGCTTGACCCACTGCCCGTCCTTCCACACCGGCGCCAGGCCCTGCAAACCTTCCAGGGTGGTACTCGGGCGGTTGCACTCGTCGCGGTCTGCGGTAACCTGCTCATGGCCAGCCGGCTTGCCTTCCTTGTCGAACACCAGCTTGTTGACCGTCAGCGACACTATCTCCTCATCGAACTTGCCGGCCTGCTGTGCTGCGGCGGTACGCTGCTGGCTCTGCAGCGCATATTCATCCTGCGCGGCACGGCTGATGCCGTAGCGTTCGGCAACGATTTCCGCCGTTTCGATCATCGGAATATAGGCCGCTGGCGCCACCTCCATCACCGCCTCGGAACGGGCCCGATAGGCATTCTTGTGCTTGGTCTGGGTCAGCGACAACGACTCGACCCCGCCACCGATGGCCACCTCCAGCTCACCGGCGATGATCGCCTTGGCCGCCTCGCCAATCGCCATCAACCCGGAAGCGCACATGCGATCCAGCGCCATGCCCGGCACGGTGTCCGGCAGGCCACCGGTATAGGTACACAGACGACCGATGTTGTAGCCCTGGGTGCCCTGCTGCACCGCAGCGCCCATGATCACATCACCCACATCCGCCGGGTCAATCCCGGCACGCTCGACCACGGCGCGTACCACATGCCCGCCCAGTACCGGGGCCTCGGTGTCGTTGAAGGAACCACGGAACGACTTGGTCAGCGCGGTGCGCGCGGTAGCGACTATGACTGCTTCTTGCATGACGAGCTTCCTCACACTGTCTGATTGAAGGTGTAGCGACTGATGGTGTCGACGACGCAGCCAGGCCGTTCACTGCCCTCCACTTCCACCGTTACCCGCACCACTACCTGTACCGCACCGTTGGCCAGTGCCTCGACCTGGGTAATCTCCCCTGCGCCACGAACCCGCGCGCCGACCCTGACCGGCGCCGGAAAACGCACCCGGTCACAGCCGTAGTTGACGCCCATCTGCAGGTTCTCCACCTGCATCAGTTGTGGCAGGAAGTAGTTGACCAGCGACAGGGTCAGGTAACCGTGGGCGATGGTGCCGCCGAACGGACCGTCCTTGGCTTTCTGCGGATCAACATGAATCCACTGATGATCGCCGGTGGCCTCGGCAAAGGTATCGACACGCTGCTGATCGATGGTGATCCACTCGGTAGCGCCCAGGCTCTGGCCTATGGCTTGCTCCAGAGCGGCTGCGTTGTTGAAGGTAGTGGTCATGGTGTTCTCCTTGTTGCTCTTAATAGTGGGCGCGGACGCTCTTGCCTGCGGGGTCCGTGTATGGCCGAGTTCCGAGCCCCTACCTCAGACACGCCGTGAATCCATCCATGGAGGCTCGCGGTTGCCATCCCTGGCAACCGACGGTCTGAGGTAGGGGCTCGGAACCCGGCCTATCTGACTCAGTGCAAGCTGCACCAAAAACCAAAATCTCGGGCAAAGCTGAAAAGGCTTTTTCGCAGCAGGCACAATGCTCATCAGCGTGCTTGCCGGCGGGCCACTGCGCAACACGCCAAAACGCCAAAACGCCAATCAAGCCTGCTGCGAACTCACCGGCACAATCTCCCCGGTCATATAGCTGGAGTAGTCACTGGCCAGGAACATCATCACGTTGGCCACCTCCCAGCACTCGGCACCGCGACCATAGGCTTCGCGGCCCTCCAGCTCCTTGAGCAACGCCTCGGGTGCGGACTTGCGCAGCATCGGGTGTACCGCCAGCGATGGCGCCACGGCATTGATACGCACATTGAGTTCAGCCGCTTCCAGTGCCGCGCAACGGGTCAGCGCCATCACCCCGGCCTTGGCCGCGGCGTAGTGCGCCTGCTCCTTCTGCCCGCGCCAGCCCAACACTGAAGCGTTATTGACGATCACCCCACCCTGCCCGCGCGCCTTCATCACCTGCAGCATGTAACGAGTCATGCGCATGGTGCCGTTGAGGGTCACATCGATGACCTTGTTCCACTCGGCATCCTCCATCTCGATCAGCACCTTGCTGGTACCCAGCCCGGCGTTATTGATCAGTACATCGATGCCCTGCAGCTTGTCCTCGGCAAAGTCGACCAGCGCCCGCACCTCGGCCTCATCGGTCACATTGCACAACTTGCCCCACACCTCGCTCAGGCCAGTGTCCTGCTTGAGCTTGTCGACCGAGGCGGCCAGCCGCCCTTCGTGCACATCGCTGATGACAATGCCACGGCAGCCTTCCTCCACCGCCTTGAGCGCCGCGGCAAAGCCGATACCGGCGCCAGCCGCAGCGGTGATCAACACCGACTTGCCCTTGAGCAGGCCGTGACCGGGTACGTATTGGGGATTTTTCAGATCGTTCATGGTTATCTGCCTTTGGCTTCCTTGGGCATACCGAGGCCGCGCTCGGCGATGATATTGCGTTGAATCTGGTTGGTACCGCCGTACAGAGTGTCGGAGCGGGTGAACAGGAACAGCGACTGCAAGCGGGTCAGCTCATAGGGCGCAGCCTCAATGATGTCGGCCTCCGGCCCTAGCACATCCATCGCCAGCGCACCCAGATTGCGGTGCCAGCTCGACCAGTGCAGCTTGTACACCAGCGCCGAGCTGTCGGGCTGGCCCTGCTCGTTGCCGGAGAGCATGCGCATGGCGTTGTAGCGCATCAGTCGCAGACCGGTATGAGCCTCGGCGATGCGTTGACGGATAGCGGGCACCTGGGCCGCACCATTGTCCTTGGCGATACGGATGATCTCGTCCAGCTCATTCTGGAACTGCATCTGCTGACCGAGGGTAGATACCCCGCGCTCAAAGCCGAGCAGGCCCATGGCGACCTTCCAGCCATCGCCCGGTTCACCGACGATATCCGCGGCTACCGCGTCGTCGAAGAACACCTCGTTGAACTCCGAGGTGCCGGTCAGTTGTTCGATCGGGCGTACGGTGATTCCCGGCTGGTGCATGGACACCAGGAAGAAGCCCAACCCGCGGTGGGCCTGAGAATCTGGATCGGTACGGGCGACCACGAAGCACCAGTCCGACTCGTGGGCCAGCGAGGTCCAGACCTTCTGACCGCTGATCAGCCACTGGCCGGTGGTCGCATCCAGTCGGGCGCGGGTGCGCACGTTGGCCAGGTCGGAGCCGGCTCCCGGCTCGGAATAACCTTGGCACCAGAGTTCGGTACCGGCCAGGATGCCCGGCAGGTAACGCTGTTTCTGCTCCTCGCTGCCGAAGGCGATCAGCGTTGGCCCGGCCAGCCCTTCACCGATATGGCCGACCCGACCGGGGCCACCGGCGCGGGCGTATTCCTCGAAGAAGACCACCTGCTGCTCGATGGAGGCACCGCGTCCGCCGACCTCCTTCGGCCAGCCCACGCCGGTCCAACCGCCGGCAGCCAGATGCTGTTCCCAGCGTTTGCGCTCCTCGGGAAACATGTGCTCGTCACCCGGGCCGCCGCGGAATTTCAGTTGGGCGAACTCGCCGGTGAGGTTGTCGCGCAGCCAACCGGCGATGTCTTCGCGAAAGGCCTCGTCGGCGGCGCTGAATGTCAGTTTCATGGTGGTGTCCTCAGTCCAGCAGCAGGCCGGCAATCAGCTCGCGCTGCGCATCGCCGTTACCCAGGTAGAGTTCGCTGGCCTTGGCCCGCTTGAAATACAGGTGTACGTCGTATTCCCAGGTAAAACCCACGCCGCCATGCAGCTGAATGGCGCTACCGGCATTGAAGAACAGGGTGTCCGAGCAGTACCCCTTGGCCATGGCCGCGGCTTCCGTCAGCTCACTGGCCAACTCGGCATCGCCCTGCGGGTCAACGGCTTCCTGGGCGATGCAGGCGGCGTAGTACACCGCCGAGCGGGATACTTCGCATTTCAACTGCATGTCCGCCGCCTTGTGCTTGAGCGCCTGGAAGCTGGCGATCGGTCGGCCGAACTGCACCCGCTCCTGCATATAGGCCACGCTCATGTCCAGCACCTGCTGGGCCGCGCCCATCTGCTCGGCGGCCAGCGCCACCTTGGCCAGGTCGATCAGTTGCAGCAGCACCGCGCCGCCTTGCCCGGCCTCACCCATCAGGGCACTGGCCGGCAGCTGAACGGTGTTCAGTTGCACGGCCGCCTGGCGACGGGTCTGATCCATGCTCGGCAGCCATTGGCGCTGTATACCTGCGGTATCCGCTGGCACGGCAAACAGAGCGATGCCCTGGGTGCCGCTGCTGCCAGGCTCGCGAGCGGCGATGATCAGCAGATCGGCGCTGTGGCCGTCGATGACATAGCGCAGCTCACCGTTCAGTTCATAACCATCGGCGGCGCGCTGCCAGGTGGCACTGACCGCGTTGCAGTCCCATTGCCCGCCGTGGCGGGCGGCCTGCGGACCAGTCCAGCCGAAAGTGGCAGTCAGGCTGCCATCGACAATCGCAGGCAGGTATTGCTGCTTGTGCTCCTCAGTCCCGGCCACCAGCAGACTGCTGACACCCAGGCACACGGTGCCGAAGAACGGCGAGCACAGCAGCACCCGGCCCATCTGCTCCAGCACCGCGCAGAGTTCGACATAACCCAGGCCCATGCCGCCGTACTGCTCGGGTACGGTGATGGCCTGGAAGCACAGTTCCTGGCAGATGCGCTGCCACAGCTCGGGGTCGTAACCCAGTTCGCTGACCATGGCCTGGCGTACCGCTGCCGAGCTGGACACATCCTGCAGAAAGGCCTGCGCGGTATCGCGGATCATCTGCTGCTCTTCGGTGAAACGAAAGTCCATGGTGCTTGCTCCGAGTCAGGCGCCGTAGACCGGCTGCGCCGGCACCTCGGCGGCCAGCAGTGCCTGCATGGCCTCACCGACTTCCGCCGGCAACCAGCGGGCACCCTTGTCCACACCCCGGGTGGTACGCCAACCATCGGCGATGGAGATCTTCCCACCTTCGGATTCGAATACCCGACCGCTGATACCGGCCGCCTCGGCACTGGCCAGCCAGGCCAGCAGCGAGCTGACATTCTCCGGGGCCCAGTAATCGAAGCTGCCGTCCTCCGGCTTGGCCATGCGCGTGGCCATGGATTCCACCGCAGTGGTCATGCCGGTGCGTGCAGCCGGGGCTACCGCGTTGGCGGTAATACCGTAGCGGCGCAGCTCGGCGGCCTGGTTGAGGGTCAGCGCGGCGATGCCGGCCTTGGCGGCGGCATAGTTGGACTGCCCGATGGAGCCCTGCAAGCCGGCACCGGAGGTGGTGTTGATGATGCGCGCATCGACCTTGTGCCCGGCCTTGGCCTGGTCGCGCCAGTAATGCACGGCGTGCGAGCTGATGCAGAAGTGGCCCTTGAGGTGCACGGCCATGATGGTGTCCCATTCCGCCTCGGTCATGGAGGCGAACATGCGGTCACGGTTGACCCCGGCATTGTTCAGTACCACATGCAGGTCGCCATAGGTCTCGATGGCCTGCTTGACCGCGTTCTCGCTGTCGGCGTAGTTGGTGATATCCGAGGTATTGACCACCGCACGGCCACCGGCGGCGACGATCTCGTCCACCACCTTCTGCGCCGCGTCGCGGTTGATGTCGTTGACCAGCACGCAGGCGCCCTCACTGGCAAACACCCGCGCATGGGCCGCGCCCAGTCCACCGCCGGCACCGGTAATAATGACCACCCTGTTATCAAGAATTCCCATCTTCTGCTCCCCTGTTCGTTTGCCGAAACAGCCATGCAGCGCTGTCAGCCTGGGGAACGATTGTTGCCAGCGGCCCCTTTGCGATCATCGTCCATAGAGACTAAAGGGCTGTCGACGAGCAGGCGCTCGCAATCCTGGGAGGGACGAGCACCAGCTCGTCCGCGAGGCTGCCGGATGGCACGGTGTTGCTCATCGAGCTGGTGCTCGACGCTCCCAGGGGCTTGCCGCTCCCGCCAAGCGCGGGGGTGTAGCGCGCCTGCGCTACGCCGGCGGATTATCCGGCGAAAAACGCTGCTCCGGCTGGATAATCACCGGCACCGGGCGCTTCTCCAGCTCGGCGATTTCCCCCAGTCCGAGGGAAACGATGCTGTTGAGCAGCACCTTGACCAGTTCGGCCTGCCGCTTGATGCCCGTCTTGGCGAAAATGGAACGCAGGTGGGCGCGGCCAGTATTGCGGGTGATACCGAGTTTTTCCGCAGCCTCCTCCAGCGACAGGCCGTTAGCCAACTGCAGGGCCAGGGTGGTTTCCGCCGGGGTAAAGGTGAACAGCTGCTGGGCCAGCTCATTGCTCATCTGCACGCCGCCCATGGCATCACGCACATAGACCATGACCACCGGCTGACCACGCCCCTCGACCCAACCGCTATTGCGGATCGGTTCTATCACCACGCCCAGCCCCACCTGGCCCGAAGGCCGGGCGATGGACAGTGCGGCGGACACCGGCTCGGAGGCCAGGTTGGCCCTGGATTCCGCCGCGTAGCGGATAAACCGGTACAATTCGCGGTTATCACTGGGATAGCTGGCCTCCAGTCGCGAGCCGACCCGTTTCAGCCCGTCGGCCTGCTCCAGCAGGGCGCGGGCCACCGCATTGAGTTGCAGTATATTGCCCGCTTCATCCAGCACCATGCTGGCAATCGACAGCCGATTGACCGCCTCGGAATACAGATTGCCCATGGACTCCCGGCGATCCAGCAGGTCATGGAAATCCAGACTGCAACGCAGGTGCGGTAGTAGCCGGGAACACAGGGCCTTGTCCTTGTCGGAAAAGGCCGGTTGACCATGCGCCCGGGCAACACGAAAACCGATGATCCCCGACTGCGTGGCCAGATCTGCCCCCATGACATGGTAGACGTCACTGGGCCGGGCGTATTCGCGGTAGTAACGGCTGTTTTCCCACTCGGTCATGCTCATCAGGTCTTCAATACAGAACACCCGATCCACCGGCAACCTGGCCAGTGGGGTATCACTGGGAAAGTACTTGAACAGCGCGACCCGCCCCTCCACCTGCTGGCTGCCAGCAACCAGCATCAGCGCCACATCCTCGGCCTCGGAAACATGCAGGATAAGCGAAACGAAGCGGGCCGCAAACAGCACCCGCAACTCCTCCAGCCCGTCATACAAATGCTCTGTGTGCAGGGCGCCGGAGTAGATCCGACCAACAATCCGGTCGTACTCATCCAGCGTCAGTTCTGGGGCCTGATGTGTTTCTGTATTCGCTGGCATCAAACCTTTCCCTCGTGACAACCGCGCTCAACAGAGCGCCCGATTCATGGAGCGCCGGGTTCAGCCCGGCCTGTTGGGTTGCTGCCAGTTAGCTGGCGTAGCGCAGGTGCGCTACACCCCAAGCCCAGGGTTGGCAAGCACCTGCTCGCCGACAGCCAACAGCCGCTGCAAGGCCACAGACGTAGCACGGGCGCTACACCCCAAGCCCAGGGTTGGCGAGCGCCTGCTCGCCGACAGCCATCAGCCGCTGCGAGGCCGCAGGCGTAGCGCGGGGGTGCTACAACCGCTCGATAATGGTCACGTTGGCCTGGCCGCCACCTTCGCACATGGTTTGCAGACCATAGCGCCCACCGCTGCGCTCCAGCTCATGCAGCAGGGTGGTCATCAGCCGTGCGCCGGTGGCGCCGAGCGGGTGGCCGAGGGCGATGGCGCCGCCGTTGACGTTGGTTCTGGCCGGGTCGTAGTCCAGCTCCTTCTGCCAGGCCATGACCACCGAGGCGAAGGCTTCATTGATCTCCACCAGATCAATATCAGCCATGCTCATTCCGGCCCGCTGCAGGGCACGGCGGGTGGCGGCGATGGGTGCGGTCAGATGCCAGATCGGGTCGTCACCGAGCACAGTCAGGTGATGCACGCGGGCCCGTGGCGTCAGGTTGTAGCGCTTGAGCGCGGCTTCGGAGACTACCAGCATGGCCGCCGATGCATCGCAGGTCTGGCTGGAAACGGCAGCGGTGATGTCCGGGAACTGCGCATCGACCGGCTCCAGCGAGGCCATTTTCTCCAGCGTGGTATCACGCGGCGTCTCGTCATGCGCCAGCCCGTTCACCGCAACGATCTCCCGCTCGAAACGCCCTTCGGCGATGGCCTGCAGGGCGCGGCGATGGCTTTCCAGGGCGAAGGCTTCCATATCCGTCCGGCTGACACCCCAGTGGCTGGCAATGCGCTGGGCGGCGTAGAACTGGTTGACCGGCTGATCAGCAAAACGCGCCCGCCAGCCCTCACTGCCGGAGAAGGGATCGGGAAAACCCAGCGGTTGCCCGGCGAGCATGGCCGAGGAAATCGGGATCTGGGTCATGGTCTGCACACCGCCGACGGCCACCACGTCCTGGGTGCCACTCATCACCGCCTGGGCAGCGAAGTGCAGGGCCTGCTGGGAAGAACCGCACTGGCGATCGACCGTGGTACCGGGCACATTCAGCGGCAGGCCGGCGGCAAGCCAACTGGTGCGGGCGATATCCCCGGCCTGGGAGCCGATGGTATCGACACAGCCGAAGATCACATCGTCGTAGTCCTCGGCGGGAATGCCGTTGCGTTCGACCAGTGCCTTGAGCACCGCGGCACCCAGGTCTATAGCGTGGACGTTGGCCAGACTGCCCTTGCGCCGGCCTGTGGGGCTGCGCAGGGCATCAACAATATAGGCTTGGGCCATGATTCACTCCCCGAAAGTGTATTGCGGGCCGATGGGCGCATCCGGCGCGAGGATGGCATTGGCCACCCGGGATTTATGGAAAGCGCGGTCGCCCCAAGAGGAGTCCAGCGCCCAGGCGCGTTTCATGAACATCTGCAGGTCGACCTCCCAGGTGTAGCCCATGGCACCGTGTACCTGGATACCATGCCGCCCCGCCAGCCAGGCGGCTTCACAGCAGGCCAGCTTGGCGTGGGACACGTGCAGATCGGCATTGGCTTCGCCGTGCGCCAGTGCATGGGCGGCACGGTACAGTACCGGCTTGGCGAACTCGATCTTGCCAGCGACATCGGCCAGGTGGTGCTTGACCGCCTGGAAGCTGCCGATCGGCTTGCCGAATTGCTTGCGCTGCACCACATAGTCCACCGACAGGTCGAGCATGCGCTGGGCCAGGCCCAGGCTCTGTCCGGCCACCGCCAGCGCACCGCGATTCAGGGTCTGTGCCCAGACCGCTCGGCCCTGTTCGGCGCCGAGCACCAGGCTATCGGCGCTGAGGCTGAAACTGACCCGGCTCAGACGACGGGAACTGTCGATGCTCGGGTTGCGCTCAAAGCCGATCGCATCCCGGCGCAGGCTGTGCACCTCGCCCTGATGCTCCAGCAATACCACGTCAGCCAGGTGCACATCGGCAATCAACGGATTGACGCTGTGACCCACAGCGATGCGCACGTTGCCCTCGGCGATACGCGCCAGCATCTCGTCCCGGCGCGGCGTGCCCTCGGGCAGTGCGCTGAGCAGGCCGGTGGCGACGTAGGCGGTATCGGCCAGCGAGTCGGCAATGGCGTAGTAACCCAGTTCCTGGGTCAGCAGTGACCAGGCGATATCGTCCATGCCCAGCCCGCCCTGGGCTTCCGGCACGGACAGTGCAGTAAGGCCCTGTTCGGCCATCTTGCCGCGCAGTTCCGGAGAACGACCATCGTCGGTGTCCCAGATCTCGCGCAGCATTTCCGGCGGCGCTTCGGTCATCAGGAAGCGGCTGATGGCTTCGCGGAAGGCCAATTGGTCTTCGGTAAAGGTAAAGTCCATGTTGGCGTCCTCAGGCTTTCGGCAGGCCGAGCATGCGCTCGGCAATGATGTTGCGCTGGATTTCGTTGGTACCGGCATAGATCGGCCCGGCCTGGGCGAACAGGAAGCCCTCCAGCCAACTGCCATGATCGACGGCCTCCGGCGCATAGCCGGTCAGCTCGCCAAAGGGGCCGAGGATGCGCATGGCGGTTTCGTGCATTTTCAGATCCAGCTCCGACCAGATGACCTTGTTGATACTGGCCTCGGCACCTATCTTCGCGCCTTTCTCCACCAGACCGACGGTATGGTAGGCAGCCTGCGCGTAGGCTTCGGCTCCCATCCAGCTTTCGATCACCGCATCGCGCACACCGGGGTCACGTTCTGCGACCTGCGGATTGGCCTGGTACAGCTCGACCAAGCGGCGTGCGGTCTGCTGGAAGCGCGCCGGGGAACGCAGCAGCAGCCCCCGCTCGAAACCGGCAGTGGCCATCGCCACATGCCAACCCTGGCCCTCAGCCCCCAGCAGGTTGCTCGCCGGCACCCGCACGTCATCGAAGAACACCTCCGCAAAAGCATCCTTGCCGTTCAATGCCTTGATTGGGCGAATGGTTACGCCGGGGCTGTCCAGCGGTACCAGCAGATAGCTCAGGCCATGATGGCGACTGCTCTGCGGGTCGGTACGAAACAGGCCGAAGATCCAGTCAGCGAAGATGGCCCGGGTCGACCAGGTCTTCTGGCCGTTGATGACAAACTCATCACCGTCGCGCAACGCCTTGCTGCGGATCGCCGCCATGTCGGAACCGGCATTGGGTTCGGACCAACCCTGCGCCCACATGTCCTCGCTGGAGGCGATGCGTGGCAGGAAGTGGCGCTTCTGCTCCTCGGTACCGAACTCCATCAGGGTCGGGCCGAGCAGCAGCTGGCCATTCTGGTTGACCCGCATCGGCGCACCGGCGGCGTAGTATTCCTCTTCGAAGATCAGCCATTCGATCAGGTCGCAGCCGCGACCACCCAGGTGCTCTGGCCACATGACCATGGACAGCCGGCTTTCGTACAGCTTGCCCTCCCAGGCGCGATGCTCCTCGAAGCCCTCGCGGGTGTCATAGCTGGCCAGCGGCTGGCTCGGCACATTGGCCTTTAGCCAAGCGCGCACTTCGGCGCGGAAGGCTTGTTGTTTGGCGGTATAGGTCAGTTGCATGGTGGCACTCTCAAGGTCTTGCTCAGAAGCTGGCGTCGCGTTTTTCAACGAAGGCGCGGCGGGTCTCGGCCGAATCCGGCATGGTGTAGGCCTCCAAGGTGAAACCCTGCTCCCAGCGGTATTTGTCTTCCAGGTTGCCGTCTTCGATACCGTTGAGGGCTTCCTTGGCGATGCGGATCATCGCCGGGCTCTTGGCGGCGATCTTCGCCGCGATCTCCCGGGCCGTGGCGGCCAGCTCGTTGCGCTCGACCAGCCGCTCAATGAAGCCGTACTGCATGGCGTCCGGGGCAGTCACCGCCTCGCCGGTGAAGTACATGTAGCGCACCTTCTGCACCGGGAACAGGCGCTGCAGGTGGGCACCACCGCCCATGGCGCCACGATCGACCTCGGGCACGGCGAAGGTGGCGCAGCGCGAGGCCACCAGGATATCCGCGGCGCCGGCCATGCCGATGCCGCCGCCGAGCACGAAGCCGTGTACGGCGACGATCACCGGCACCGCGCAGCGATGGATCGCCTTGAAGGTCGCGTAGTTGCCGGCATTGACCCTGACGATGCGCTCGGGATGCGCGTCCAGCTCCTTGATATCGACACCGGCACAGAAGCCGCGCCCTTCCGAGCGCAGGATCAGCACCCGCACCTCCGGGTCGGCGCCCAGCGCATCGATCTGCGCCGCCAGTGCCAGCCATTCATTGCTGTCCAGGGCATTGACCGGCGGCTTGTCGATCACCAGCTCGGCAATACCCTGATTGATTTCCACGGAAAATGCGGCGTTCATACCTGGGCTCTCTCGTGTTGGCCGGCGGCTTGCTCCGCCGGGGATGGATGCATGCGTTGGTACAGGCGCTGCAGGCAGGCCTCGGCCTCCTCGGCAATCTCGCCGATGATCTGCTCGCAGCTCTGCAACTGGTCGATGGCCGCCGCCACCTGGCCACTGGGCAGGATGCCTTCGTCGGGGAAGCCCTCGACCATGGAGCGTTGCAGCAGCACCGGTTGGTTGGCGGCCATGATGACCTGGGACATGGCACCCGGGTCATCCTTGATGGCCTTGAAGAAGGTGCTGATCATGTGCCCGGTGCTCATGCCGGTCTGCGCCTTCCATTTGCGCGCACTGCGCAGCGCGATCCACAGCCGGCCCATGGGCCCGGCCGCTTCCAGTTTGTTGATGAAGGGGTTTTCCACCATGCGATGGCGCATGCCATCCACTGCCAGGGTGACCCGGATCTGCTGGGTATCCCTGGTTGCCAGATAGCGTTGCAGGGTAGCCTTGGGCGTCGGCGAGTCGCTGCTCATCATGAACCGGGTGCCCATGGCGATGCCCTCGGCACCGGCGGCCAGCGCCGAGGCCAGCCCACGTCCGGTGGAGAAACCGCCGGCGGCGATCACCGGCACGTCCACCGCGGCCAGCACCTGCGGCAACAGGATGCTGCTCGGCACGCCACCGGTATGACCACCGCCTTCACCGCCCTGGATGGTGATCATGTCCGCGCCCAGTTCCACCGCCTTGAGCGCATGCTTGAGCGCACCCACGGTGGGGATGCAGAGTACGCCGGCAGCCTTGAAGCGGGCGATGGTCTGTTGGTCCGGACCACGACCATAGCTCACCGCACGCAGACGATACTGGATCGCCAGATCGACGCACTGGGCGGCATTTTCCTGGAACATATGGAAGTTCAGGCCGAAGTTGCTGCCACCGGTGGCGGCGATCACCTTCTGGATCTCACCTTCCAGCTGATCCGCTGCAATGGTCGCCCCAGCCAGGAAACCGAAGCCACCAGCACGGGTGGTGGCGATCACCAGGTTGGCATCGGACACCCAGCCCATCGCCGTCTGCACGATGGGATAGCGACAACCCAGCGCTTCGGTCAGGCGCGTTTGCAGAGCACTCATCAGCCGCGCTCCCGCTCGGCCTGGGCCTTGTTCGCCGCAGCCATGGCCTTGCCGTCGAAACCGCCGAGCTTGTCACCGGATACCTGCTCGTTGTGCACATGGGCAAAATGGTGCCAGGCGAATACCGCTTCCATGCCGGTGCGCTTGCCCTGCAGATCCTCGATATGGTTGACTGCCTGCTTGGTCAGCGCCAGGCCCATGCGCGGCTGCTTGGCGATGCGCTGGGCGATGTCCATGGTCGCGCTTTGCAGCTCGTCCCTGGGCACCACCCGGTTGACCATGCCCAGCTCGTAGGCACGGGCCGCCGGCATGCGGTCGCCGAGCATGAGGAATTCCTTGGCGATACGCGGGTGCATCTCGAAGGCGTGGGCGAAATACTCCACACCGGGAATGCCCATGCGTACCACCGGGTCCTGGAAGAACGCGTCGTCACTGGCGACGATCAGATCGCAGACCCAGGCCAGCATCAGGCCACCGGCGATGCAACCGCCCTGCACCATGGCGATGGTCGGCTTGGGCATCTCGCGCCAGCGCCGGCACATGTTCAGGTACACCTCCTGCTCGCGCACATAGAGGAACTCGCCACCCGGCTTGTTGGTGTGATCCCACCACAGGTGCTTGTGCTCGAAGGACCTGGTCACATCCCGTCCCGGGGTACCGATATCGTGCCCGGCAGAAAAATGCTTGCCGGTGGAACACAGCACGATGACCTTGACCTCATCATCATTGATCGCGCGGCGGAAGCAGTCGTCCAGCGCGTAGGTCATCTGCGAGTTCTGTACGTTGTTGTACTGCGGGCGGCTCATGGTGACGATCGCCACGCCCTGCTCTACCCGGTAGGACACCGGTGTGTCGGTCTCGTAGACCGCCGTGTCCTCGCGCTGAACGAATTCACTCATCCCCGCACCTCCTCTGCAGTACGGATACCCACCGGGTTGCCCTTGAGCTGGCGGGCACGCAGGTTGTGCGGGTCCATGCGCTGGATGATGGCCAGTTGCTCGGCAGTGGGTGCTGCGGTGACACCCATGTTATCGGCCTTGAGCAGCGGGAAGCCGGTGCGCTCCTGCACCAGTTCGAAATCCACCCCGGGGTGCAGCGACAGCACCCGCGCAGCATTGTCCGGCCCGTTGAAATCCATCACGCACAGGTCGGTGATCACCAGGCCGATGCTCATCAGGTCACGGCGCATACCCGGCGCCCAGCGCTCGGGGTTGAAGCCGACACCCGACACCATATCCACCTCGCCGGATACGAAGGCGCGGGGGGTGTGATTGGGCATGAAGAAGGAATTCCGGTGGTTGATGCTGTTGCCCGGTAAACCGCGCACGCCCAGCATAGCGACCTTGGGTTTGGCATAGTCACCCACCACCGACAGGTTGCTCTGTGCCCAGCGGTCGACCTGGGTCGGTCCGACCATGGCGTGACGGCGGCCATGCCAGACTGCATCGAACACCCGCTCAAAAGGCAGGAAGCCGGAATACTTCGGTACGTAATCGCCGCGCGGGCCGACCGGGATCGGCTCTTCCACGATCAGCGTTTCACTGTCGGTCATCAGCAGTTCGGGCGAATGCGTGAGCTTGGCCAGACTGGCTCCCAGGCGCGGAATGATACCCAGCCCCGAAGCCAGTACCTCACCGTTGCCACGCCAGGCTTCGGACGCCGCGACGATCATCAGTTCAGCCAGGCTGAAATTAACGCTACTCATCGTCTCACTCCTCAGAAAATGGGCATCGGCAGGCTGCTGACACGCTCGGCGCCGCCGTTGCGCTCCAGGTACTCGGCCTGGCTGCAATTCACATACTTGTCCACATATTGCTGCCAGCCGTCGTCGGCGTTGGCACTGTCGCTGTAGCCCTTCAGGTGCTCCATGTCCCAACCGTAGGCCGGGCTGCAGGCGGTGGGGTGGGCACCCAGCGGCGCCTCGATCACGCCGGTGACCATGGAACGCTCGAAGGTCGACAGGCGGGCAGTGGCGGCATCCAGCTCGAAACGCTCTTCCACCACCTCGGCCGACACGAAGCACTGTTTGGCGGCACGGGCAAAGTGATGATCAAAATACGGATCGCTGCCGGTGATCAGGGTGTTGCCCAGCTTATCGGCACGGTTGACGTGAACGAAGGCCACATCCAGCTCCAGCGCCGGCATCGCCAGCAGCACTTCGCCATCGGCATAGGGCGAGCTGATCGTCTTCAGTTCAGGGTTGTGGGTCAGCACGTCAGTGGCCAGACCGGCACGGGCCGGCAGGAACGGCAGGCGCATGGCAGCAGCCTTGAGGCCCCACTGGAACAGCCCCTCGTCCAGCTCCATCACATCCAGCGTGCCGGCCTGCCGCGCCTTGCGGAAATACGGCTCCAGAGGAATCGCGTCCATGGTGGCAAAGCCGAAGATCAGCTTCTTCACCTTGCCGGCGGCACACAGCATGCCGACTTCCGGACCGCCGTAGGCGACCACGGTCAGGTCCTTCACATTGCTGCGCAGGATCTCGCGCACGATCGCCATCGGCTTGCGCCGCGGGCCCCAGCCACCGAAACCTATGGTCATGCCGTCACGCAGTTGGCCTACGGCATCGGCAGCGGTCATCAATTTGTTCATTACTGCTCCTCCTGCTGGCCAGCGCCGAAGTCATGACCCCAGATGCTGACCTTGGTGAATTCAAAGGCGGTGTGCTGATCCCAGTCCACCTGCAATCCGCCCCAGCCGTACTCCAGGTCGAAGCCGGAGGGCGTCTTCATATAGAAAGAGGTCATCTTGTCGTTGAGGTGCTGACCCAGGGTCGCCGACAGCGGCACCTGCTGGGCGATGCGCCGGTCATGCGCACGGCCGACCTCAGTCATGGAATCGACCTCGACCATCACGTGCACGCACTTGCTCGGTACGTCGTATTCGGCAATCGCCAGGCTGTGATGCCGGGCATTACCGCAATGCAGGAAGTGGATGCGCGTGGCGGGCGCATCCGGCACCGGACGGAAGTTGAAGATGTCGGAAATCTCGAAACCCAGCACATCACGGTAGAAAGCCGCGCACTCATCGAAATTCGGCGCTGGCAGCACTGTGTGTCCCAACCCCATGTCACCGGTCAGGAAACAGGGCACACCCTGGGGCGAAACGAAAGGCTCACAGTCGGACAGATAGCCCCAGGTCAGTTCATGGCGGTTGCCGGCCGGATCTTCCAGCAGCGCCGCCTCGTTGACTCCGCGCTGGGCGCAGAAAGCGGCATCGGCCAGGCTGTATTCGACGCCCTGGGCATCCAGCTTGCGCAGCATGGCATCGAACGCGCTCTTGCCACCCAGTTCCCAGCCGGATGCCAGGTAGCGGTCCTCCGCCCCCTCGACCACCAACATGCGGAACGGACGATCGTCCATCTTGATATACAGCGCGCCATCGGAGCTGCGGCTGGTCATCATGCCCAGCACATTCTCGGCGTAATGCTGCCACTTCTGCACATCATCAATCTGCGCTACAAAGTAGCTCAGTGCTCGAATCTCACTCATGCCGCCACTCCTCATCCAGTGCCTTGATAGCTGTCATGGATTGTTGCGCGCGGGCATGGCGCATTCATCGTCCATTGAGACTAAAGGGGTTTTGGTCGGGACGACGGGCAAAAAAAAGGTCGTCCATGGCTACCCAGGGACGACCAAACCGAACCTTTACGGTATCGGACAGCACAACAACTCACATATAGAGGATCACCAGATCGTTGATCACCGCCGGCCGCTCCTGGCCAACGACATGGATATTGCACTCCAGCACCAGCTGAGTACCGCGCGGCAGCACCTCCACGGACTTGACCCGGGTGCGTGAATGCAACAGCGAACCGGCAGGTACCGGACTGGGGAAGCGCAACCGCTCGGAGCCATAGTTGACCATGTTGGTGAAACCGGTGACCTCGAAGCTCAGCGGCACCTGCATGCGCGACATCAGTACCTGCACCAGCGCGCCGTGGGCGATGGTGCCGCCGAACGGGCTTTCCTTGCGGGCCCGCTCAGGGTCGGTATGGATCCAGTAGTTGTCACCGGACAGCTCAGCGAACTGGTTGATCAGCGCCTGATCCACCAGGATCTGGTTGCTCCAGTCGCTGAACTGATCGGATACCAGCGCCTTCAGCGCCTCGATATCCTTGACATCGATCTGCTGTCGTGGCGGCCCGGCCTCGGTGCTCGGCGCTTTGGGCGCCCTGACCACTTCATCACGCTCATCCAGCGGCACATCCACACTGGTATAGCGCAGCAGTATCGCGCCTTCGGCATTCACCGTGGCCCGCACCGGCTTGACCCGCATACCAACCTCGATCTGCTCGGGCTCCAGCCCGACCAGGGTGGTATTCATGCGCACACCCTCGTCCAGCTCCACCACCGCGAGAATCTGCGGCTCGGCACTGGCGAACTCGGGCAGCGTCGGCACCCGCGCTACCGTGTAGGTATACAGCTTGCCCGCACCGGTTACCTGCTTCCAGCTCAGATCGTGTGACAGGCAACTACTGCAATGCCGACGCGGGTAGAAAATCCAATGCTGACAGGCGTTGCACTGCTGCAACATGATCCTGCCATCCTTCAAGCCATCCCAGAAGGGTGCGGAAATCGCCGTTGCCAGCGGCATAGGTTTATTGCTCATGCTCAAGCCCCCTGAAGAATCAATGCGCCCTGCTCGCTCATGACACCACCGGTGCCGGAGACGAATACCTGGTCACAGACCTTGAGCTGGCGATCACCGGCCTTGCCGGCCACCTGCTGATAGGCCTCGACCACCTGGGAGAAACCACCGGCCGAGCCAGCCTGGCCGAAGCTCAGTTGCCCACCATGGGTGTTCATCGGGAAGTTGCCCTTGTAGGTCAGGTCATTGTCGAGAATGAAGCGCATGCCCTCGCCCTTGGCGCAGAACCCGGCATCCTCGAGGCTGAGCAGTACGGTAATGGTGTAGCAATCGTAGATCTGCGCCGCGTGCATATCAGCGGGTTTGAGCCCGGCCATGGCGAAGGCTCTGCGCGCCGCCGGGCCGACCGGGGTTTCGGTCATGTCCGGCGAATAGCTTGGCGACTTGTATCCCAGCCGCTCGCCGAAACCGGTGATATAGGCCGGACGGCCCTTGCTGCGCATGGCCAGCTCCTTGGAGGCAACGATCACTGCGGCACCACCGGCCACCGGCATGACGATTTCCAGGATATGCAACGGGTCGGCAACCATCTTGCTGCCCAGTACATCCTCGATGCTCAGGTTCTGACCACGGAAGATGGCATCCGGATGAGCCTGGGCATTGAAACGCTGATCCACGGCGATTTTCGCCATCGCACGCTGATCGTAGCCGTACTGCGCGGCGTAGCGCTGGGCGATCATTGCATAGCCAGTGTTCTGCCCCATGTGCCCATAGGGCAGATCGAACTCGGCCTCCGGCGCGCCATACTGGGTGCTGTGACCACCAAAGCGCATGGCCCGGGCCATGGCTGAAGGGTCGTCATCCGGACCGAAGGGCGCCATACGCTGCGGAATCACGCACAGCACCGCCTGGCAGATACCCAGTTCGATGGCGGCGGCCGCACGCCAGATCATGCCCACAGCGGTGGTACCGCCCAGGTCGACCACCTCGGCGAAGTTCAGCGCGATACCCAGGTATTCAGCGGCCATCGCCGGCACGAAGCTGGACGCCTCATGGAAGTGCGGACCGTTGATACACAGGCCGTCGATATCGCTGGCCTTGAGCCCGGCATCGGCCAGCGCCTGGGCTGCCAGATCGGCGACCTGCTCCAGGTGGAACATCTGTGGCGCCGTGGAATATTTTTCCGGCTTGTACTGCGCGGCGCCAACAATGGCTGCCGTCCCTTTCAAACCCATGATTTTCCCCTCATCGGCTGCGGGCAACCTGGAAAATGTCGCCCTCTGCACTCGATTGTCACGCCCTCCACTGGAACACTTCATCGTCCGTTAAGCCTACGTCGAGCATTTTTTGCAAGATCGCCAGCCGCCGGTGTTAGTCCGAACCAACTAGGACAAGGCAAGTATCTGACCGCACTCTTGCCCTGGCGGCGAGCGGCCTGCAATGGCAGCTGCCATCTCTTCAGAAAATAACAAGGATGCCATCATGATAAGAAAAATAGCCCGATCCCTGACATTGGCTGGATGCCTGTTCGCACTGCCGAGCCAGGCGGCATTGCCGGACAATGTACTGATGCAGCGCGAGGCCATGCGTGCGCTGACACTGATGCTGCAACTGCAGGGCGAAGGCATGTACTCCAGGCAACGCAATGAACTGCAGGACAGCATCGACCAGTTGCAGGCCCCGCACCCGGCAACAGCTGATGATCGACAGTCATACGCCATCGCCAGCTACGCCGAGGCGGTAACCCTGATCCTGGCCGGTCTCGAGGCCGGGCGCGTGCCGACCACCGAGGACATGGACCTGCTCTACAGCGAACTGATGCAGATGATCGAAGCATTGCATAAGCCGGACGCCGACAGCCCCTATCTCAGTGTACTGATGACCGAATACCTGACCCTGCGCTACGCCTTTACCAGTTATATCGGCACCCCATCCGCCGCCGAGCCGGGCCGCCATTACTATCGGACCAATATCAGCGACCTGCTCCAGCAACTGGACCGGCAACTCGCCGACCTCCTGCCACACAGCCAGGATGCCAGCCTGGTCGCACGCTGGAGCATGCTTCACCATGCATTGTCGGACATCCGCGAAGGCTGGACCCGCACCCAGTCGGGCAATCCCTTCTCACCACTGGTAGTGACCCGGAACGCACGGGTCTTCAGCAATCAGCTGTCGGCATTGCTCGACAATCGATAGCACCGGCAATCTCAACAGCAAAAGGCCAGCCCCGCGAGGGACTGGCCTTTTTTCATTGCTGGGTTAAGGATCCGATCAGCGACCCATGGCGCGCAGACGGTCCGGAGTGAACTGGCTCGGGTCCATTTCGCCCTTGTTCAGGATCGCCGCCCGCTCACGTTCGTTGGCCAGGGTATAGCCGATATAGCCGCCGCTGTTGAGATCGTGGAAGAACGACGTACCCGCCTGCCAGGCGCTGGTATCCGGATGGTAGTAGTAGTTGATGATCGCGTGCTTCCACAGGTCGCCACGACTATCGTAGTTATCCGCCATCACCGCATGCCAGTTGTCCTCATCGATGAACAGACGGCGCTTGCCATACAGATGACGGCTGCCCGGCTTGACGTTGGCCTCGATCACCCAGACCCGCCGCAATTCATAACGCAGGAACTCCGGATTGGGGTGGTTGACGGTCAACAGATCCTTGTAGCTGACGTCCTTGCCATGCACCTTGTAAGCGTTGGCCGGGATAATGACCTCCTGCTTGCCCACCAGCGTCCAGTCATAGCGATCCGGTGCGCCGTTGAACAGGCGGTCCTCATCGATGGTCATCAGACCGTTACTACCACCCAGCGGCTGGTCGTAGCCATAACCGGGAGCCAGGCGCACCCGCCGAGTCCCGGTGTTATAGGACCAGGCAGTACGCGCTGCGGTACGGTAGTTATAGGGCTCGTGGTTGAGCGAGGTATTACCACGCTCACGCAATGGCAGCAGAACCTCGGTGGTACAGTAGGCCGAAACGCCATCATCGGTATGCGGGCGCAGGTTCGGATCCGGATCCATGGGCGGCGCCAGGCAGCGACCATGGGAACGACCCCAGCCGATACTGCCACTGGCAGTTACCGAAGCGATATCGCGAATCTCATCCTGGGTCCAGGCACGGAACGGCAACTGATGGTTCCACAGCACTTCCATCGCGCTCTTGGGAATCGGGAATGGTACATAGCCCAATCCCGTGTACCCGAAGCCGTCATCCACCACCTCGGCGTTCAGCGCATTCCACTTGGCTCGCTCGCAGACCACCTCTGGATAGGCGAACTCACGACGCCCTTCATACACGTTGATCTTGTAGGTATCGGGATAACGCTTGAACATCGCCTGCTGGCCGTCAGTCAGCTTGTCGGCATGCTCAGCCATATTGGCGGCAGTGATCACCATGATCGGCTGGTCGGCCGCAAAGGGATCGATCGGATGCGCGCCACTGTGCGGCGCGGCGTCCCAACCGGGTACCTTGCCCACGTACAGCCCCTTGAACTCAGGGATACTGCCATCGGCATTACCGGCACGCTCGGCACCTACGCAGGTCAGGTCCTGCCCCAGCCGCTCTGCCTCCTCAGGGGATACGGCGGCATTGGCAAAGCCAGCGATGGTCATGCTGATGGCGGCAGCCAGAGAGATTACTACACCTTGTTTACTCATTATTCTTCTCCACAGGGTATACGCGACTTTCAATCCATTATTGCGACGCCAGCTGGCAGCTCATCGTCTGAGCAGACTACAGACTGGCGGGCATCAAAAGCCGCTTGGCGGTTCGGTTATCAGAAGGAATACTTGGCCGAGAAGGTCAGGTAGTCGCGGTCCGCCAAGACACGGCCACGCGCCGGCTCAGCCGAGTACAAATAAGCCGTATAGGTGGTATTCAGCTCCAGGTTGCCCAGGTACTTGAAGGTCGCACCGAGTGACATGCGCTTGTCGCCCTGGCCGGCAGAAATGGTGCCTTTGAGCGGTGTATTGCCCTCGACCACATGGGACCAGTTGATGGGTACGTTCAGGTCCCAGCCGGAGAAAATACCCGGGTAGGACAATACCCCCTGCAGGGTATAGGCCGTGGCAGTCTTGGTCTGCCAACCGGTGGCGGTCTTGTAGGTGTAGTCGTCATTGTTGCCGATCTTGTCCACGTCATCGGCACGCACATGCACTACCTCACCCATGATGGTGGTGGAACTGGCCCAGGGCATATCACCAAAAGCGCGGATAAAACTCAACTGCATCTGCTGCCCGGAGCCGGTGGTCAGTTGGTTGCCAGCCAACATAACCGGTGCGCCGGTACGATAGGACCACTCGCCACCCACCTGAGTATCGCCGACACTGGTGGAGAAGCTCATACCGGTGAGTTTGATATCCTCGGCATAGTCAATTTCAAAAAGCCCTGCGCTGAAATCAGGAAGTACCCCGACAACGGAAACAGTCGCTGGGTTGCGATCATGGTAGCGAACATGGAAAAAACCCAGCTCAGTGGAAAGAGTCGGTCGGTACATGGCGCGGATACCATACTGCCCGCTATCACGTGGATCATTAGTACCTGCGTAATATGCACGACCACCTGGTAGCAGCGGGTTATACATAATCTCTCGACCAGGCCCGGTTACGTCGGAGTTCGACAGATACGAACCTACTGGATTCAGCTCGTTACCCTTCCACTCGTACTGCACGTAGGCGGACAGACCGAAGTCGGGATTGATTTCCCAGTTGGCCGAGACCTGCCCGACCGGCAGCATGATGTCCTTGACTTCGATCCCCGGCTGCCCTGAATTGACCACGTTGACTGGACCCTGCACCCCGTTCACCCCTGGGTAGAACAGCCCTTCCCCCCAAGCCACCACATGGCGACCGGCCTTGACGCCCAGGCGCTGACGAGCCGGCAGGTCAAAGTCGGCAAAGAGATAGGCATCCAGGAAGCGGCTGCGGCCTCCGGAATACTTCTTGGCATCGCTGGTGAACTCGTTATGGTCACCACCCTTACTAACGGTACCGGGCGAGTCATTGTCGTTGCTATTATGGTAGACATCATCGTAGAACGTACTGCCACGCAATACCGCGCCCCAATTATCCTTGCGCAGAATAAGCTCACCCAGCGCGGTAAGACGATGAGTGGTCAGCGAGTGACGATCGAAGTTGCGGTTGCCATCATCAGTATTACTATCTGCAATCAACTTGGAGTCGGGACTCTGCATACGAATACCAATGCCGTAGCTGGTAGTCACCGACCAGTCCAGGGTTGCTCCATTATCGAAACGAAAAGTCTCGCCGGCTTGTACGTCGTGGGAAGAGAATGCGGCGATGGCGATAGCCAGTGAGGCGACCGCAAACCCTGTCGAGCTCCGCTGCATGATCTTCTTGTTATTGTTTTTCATAACTACTCCTGGTTCAGTTGAAACAACTTGCCTGTTGTTTTGTTAAACATGTATGTCTTCAGCTGCTACAAACGTCCGTCCCCCACTGCTGGACAGGCTGAAGCGCCAGGCTTCGCCATCCAGGGTGCGGGTCAGTACTCCCTCGTCCCTGAGGAAATTGATGTGAGCCAGGGTCTCGCCCATGGCCATCAACAAGTCGAAACTTCCACGGATCCGTGGAAATAGAATTGGGCATAGCTCGGCGACGGTTTGCGCCTTGCTCTCCAGCGCTGAGACCAGCGCTTCCAGGTGGGCATCGTGGTGCTGCTGCAACTGCCCGAGGCGGTGATGCAGCCCATGAAACGGCCGCTCATGGGCCGGCAGTACCAGCACCTCATCGGATAGCGTGCGAAAGCGCCGTAGCGAGGCCAGCCAGTCGCCCAGCGGGTTGGCTTCCGGCTCGGTGGCGGTGATGCAGACGCTGGAGGTGATGCGCGGCAGGATCTGGTCGCCGGCGATCAACAGCTGGTCGTCTTCGCTGTACAGGCACACATGCTCGGGGGAGTGCCCCGAGCCGATGACCACCCGCCAGCAGCGCTCGCCGATCCTCAGCCGATCGTTTTCCCGCAGCCGGCGAAAACTGGTGGGCGCGTCTATGTCATAGGACATCTGACTGAGCATCGGACGGAAGGCTTCCACCTGCTCCTCCTGCAACCCGCAGCGCCGGAAAAACTGGGAAAACGCCCAGTCCGGCTTATCGCCCTTCGGCGGGGTGATGAACAATGCCTGATATTCGCCAAAGCTCATGTAGGCCGGGCATTGAAAGCGGTCCACCAGCCACCCGAGCAAACCGCTGTGGTCGTAGTGGCAATGGGTCACGATCACCGCGAGCACTGGTGCCCCAGCGAATACCTCGCTGAATACCGTTTCCCATACCTCACGGCTCTGCGGTGTGTTCAAGCCGGTATCCACCACGACCCAGCCGTGCTCGTGGCGCAGCAGGTAGAGGTTGATATGATCCAGGCCGAACGGCAGCGGCATGCGCAACCACAACACCCCCGGCGCCACTTCCAGCGTGTGACCCGGTTGCGGCGGCTCGGCCCAGGGGAAGCTGAGACTGCCCCTGACCTCGCGCTCATGCAGACCCAGGCCGCTCATCAGGCTTCCCCGGCGAAGGCGGGCAGGCCGGCCCGAGCCAGTGCCTCGGCGCTATACGGCACGTAGCTGCCGGCCTGGTCGTCCTTGATGAACAGTGGATCGTCGAACAGCTCTGGGTTGTAGCCCTGGCGCTGCAGATCGATCTTGCGCAGCTTGAAGGTAGAGGTCATGTCCGCCATGGCCGACACCCGCACGAACACCGGTACCGCATAATGCGGCAGGCGCTGGTTGGCGAAGGCGAAGAACGTCTGCGGATCGAACTGCTGTCCCGGCTGCATCAAGACAGCGGCCATGCCGGCACGGCCTTCATGTTGCGGCACCCGCACGCCGTAGATGTTGATCAGCTCCAGCCCGGGGAAATCGCCTAGCGCATCGGCCACTTCCAGGGTCGAGACGTTCTCGCTCTTCCAGCGGAAGGTGTCACCGATACGGTCGACGAAATAGCAGTAGCCGTCTTCGTCGTAACGCAGCAGGTCGCCGGAGGCCCACCAGGCGTCACCGTCGCTGAATACGTTGCGCAGGATCTTGCTTTCGGTCGCCTCGGCCGAGGTATAACCCTCGAAGCGTCCGGCACCGATATCGGGCAGGTTGATGATCATGCCTACCGCCTCGCCGACCTCGCCCGGCTGGCAGTGGATGTAGCGCCCCTCGGCATCGCGCTGGTGGGTCTGCGTACTGGTATCGTATTTGAGCAGACGCAGGTTGGTCTTGTCCCAGAACGGCACCCGGCCGCAGGAGCCGACGCGGTTGTCGACGTTCAGGACTGCGGCGTTGGCCTCGGTGGCGCCCCAACCCTCGAATACATCCAGCTCACCGAAACGCTCGATCCAGCGGCTCCAGACATCCTTGCTCAAGCCAGCACCGAGCATGCAGCGCAGTCCATGGGAGCGGTCGTCGGGTTGAGCCGGCTTGTTTAGCAGGTAGCGACAGATCTCGCCGATATACTGGAAGACGCTCACCTGGTGCTGGCGGATATCCTGCCAGAACTGGCTTGCGCTGAACTTGCGGCGGAACACGATGGATGCACCGGCGGCCAACGCGGTAGAGGTCACCGAGGTAGCGGCGGCGCCGTGGTACAACGGCAGACAGCAGTAGAAGACATCCTCGGGGGTGACCTCCAGGGTCACCTCCATGACATCGCCTGAGGTCATCCAGCGCATGTGGCTGTACTTCGCCGCCTTGGGCAGGCCGGTGGTACCCGAGGTGAAGATGTACAGCATGTCGTCCTCGGCGGCGATTTCAGCACGCAAGGAGGCGTCCGGACGCGCACGCGAGGCGTCCAGCACCTGGCCATGGAACTGCTGATCCAGGCTTGCCGGCAGCGTACTGCGCTCCACCGGCTTTTCCGTATCGGTCACCAGCCAGCGCGGATAGTCGGCGGTCTGCTCGGTATCGAGAAACCCGTCCAGGCATTCTTCACCGATCACCACCGCCTTGGCCGCGGTGGCCTGCAGCGCATGCAGCAGCGCGCGGCCATTGAGGTGGTAGTTGAGGAAGGCCGTGACGGCACCGATCTTGGTCAGGCCAAACCAGCAGAAGAAGAAGTCCGGGCGGTTTTCCATGGCCATGGCGCAGACATCGCCAGGCTTGATGCCGCGGGCCAGGAAGGTATTGGCGTACTGGTTGGCGCGCTCGTCCACCTCGCGGTAGCTGAAGCGCTGCCCACCGTAGACCAGGAAATCCCGCTCGCCAAAGCGGTCCGCCTGGGTTTCCAGGCGATCGGCCAGGGTATAGTTCTGCAGTGGCTTGATACGGCTGGCTGCCACCGAGCGCAGGTCCAGCTTGGCCTGGGTCTGCTCCCGGCTGGGCAGGCTATCGATGGTGGCTTGTTCTTGTTGTGCCAGGGATGTGCTCATGACAACTCCTCCAGAGAGCGTGCGTCTGCCGTGGGGTAATCGCTGTATCCGGCGGGCCCAGGGGAATACAGGGTGTGACGGTCGAACTCGGCCAGCGGCAGCTGCCCATCGATGCGCACCACCAGGTCCGGGTTGGCAATGAAGTGGCGGCCAAAGGAAACCGCGTCGGCCAGCCCGTCGGCGACCATCTGTTCGGCGCTGTCGGGTTCGAAACCATCATTGACGATCAGTGGCCCGCTGAACTGGGCACGGGCCTGGGCGAACGCATCCACCTTGCGGGTATGCGCACGCATGATGTGCAGATACGCCAGGTTCAACCCTTGCAGCCCGCGCAGCAGCGCATCGAAGGTGGCTGCCGGATCACTGTCAGCGATATCGTTGAACTTGTTGCCGGGGCAGAAGCGCACACCGACCCGCCCCGGACCGATGGCCTCGGCCATGGCCTGCAGCACTTCCAGGGCAAAGCGCACCCGGTTGTCGGCGCTGCCACCATATTCATCGGTACGCTGGTTGGCGTTCTGCGACATGAACTGCATGGGCAGGTAGCCGCTGGTGCAATGCAGCTCGACCCCATCGAAACCGGCCTCACGGGCGTTCAACGCGGCCTGGCGATACTCGCCGATGATCTGGCGGATCTCCTCGCGGCTCAGGGCCTCGGGCTGCTCGGTATCGGCCATGCCCACCACGTCGGTGAACAATTGCACCTCGGCACGTACTGCCGATGGCGCCACCGTGCGACTGCCGCCGGGCTTGTTGTGCCGGGTGGCCACGCGGCCGCAGTGCATCAGCTGCAGCACTATCTGGCCACCGGCGGCATGTACTGCCTCGGTGACCTGGCGCCAGGCATCGATCTGCTGTTGGTTGTAGATCGCTGGCGTGCGGCAATAGCCCAGGCCGTCGGCCGATGGCGAGGTGCCCTCGGCGACGATCAGCCCGGCCGAGGCGCGCTGGGCGTAATAATCGACCATCACCGGGGTCGGCACAGCGGCGTCATCAGCCCGGCTGCGGGTCATCGGTGCCATGACGATGCGGTTGGTCAGCGTCAGCTCACCGAAGCGGGCGGCTTGCAGCAATGGATTCATATGCCCTCCCCCTCAGCGAACACGGATCTTCGGCGCGGGGGTATCAGCCCGCATGCGCCGCAGGAAATGTTCGACCGGTGCCGGCTCAGCTACCTGCGGCAACGCCTCATGATCAGGCGCGCCGGCCCAGAACTGCTGCCAGGAGGGAAACAGCGCATGGAAGGTGCCGTTGTAGGGTTCACGCCCCGGCCAGCGCATCTTCATGTCGCCGATCGGCGGCTTGTTCAGGTCGGTGGCGTACCAGTAGCAGGGCAGCCGGCGGCGGAACAACCACTGGCCATCGATGCGCTCGTAATCGTCCCAGTAGAGCATCTGCATGATCACCCACTCGGCGCCGGTTTCATGCTCGTTCTTCGAATACACCACGCCGATGGCATGGTCCTCGTCGACGAACTCGATGATGTGCTGGCCCAGGTGATGGGAGGTACCGGTGAACTGGTGACGCAGGGTATCGTCCACCCAGCTCTTCAGATGTTCGCGACCGACCTTGCCACCGCCTACACGGATATCCGGGGCGAACAGATTGACGTGGGCATCCAGGTCACGCATGTCCAGTGACAGGGAGTATTTGCCCGCCAGTTGACGGATAGCCTCGATCGACTCCAGGCGATCCAGGCGCTGCGCAAGGGTGTTCTGATCCATGGTATTGCCTTATCAGGTTGGCTGGTAAGGCGGGCCCGCAGGCCCGCGGGTCATTCCAGTACGGTGTACAGATCGGAGCTGCGACCACCATCGACCGCCAGGCTGGCGCCGGTGATGTAGGAAGCTTCATCGGAAGCCAGGAAGAACACCGCGTTGGCCAGCTCCTCGGCCTCGCCGACCCGGCCCATGGGAATGAGCTTCTCGGTGTTGTTGCGGGTCTTGTCGTCGCCGAGCATGCCGGCGGTAGACGGTGTCGATACCACGCCCGGAATCACCACGTTGCAGCGCACCTTGAAGGGCGCCCCCTCGGAGGCCACGGCGCGACTGAAGTTGATCACCGCTGCCTTGGCTGCGGAGTAGCCGGACATCCAGGCGGTACCGAACACGCCACAGATGGAAGCCAGGTTGACGATGGAGCCGCCGCCCTGCTCTTTCATCAACTGCATGGCCGCGCGGGTACCCCAGAAGGTACCGTCGACGGTGGTGGCGAAGTTGGCGTGCCAGTCGGCGGTGCTCATGGTGTCGACGCCGCCCCAGGTGAAGGCCATGGCGTTATTGACCATTACATCCAGTCGGCCGAACTCGGCGGCGGTGGATTTGATCGCGTTGACGAAGGATTCTTCATTGCTGACATCAGCGACCCGGTAAGCCGCCTTGCCGCCGGCGGCCTCGATCTGTGCCACCACTTCCTGCAGCGGCTCCTCGCGGCGCCCGCAGACCACCACCGTGGCGCCCTCGGCGGCCATCTTGATGGCCGTGGCGGCACCGATACCCGAGCCACCGCCGGTGACGAAAGCAACCTTGTTCTGCATACGTGCGGTCATGTCGATCTCCTCAGATGAATGCTGAACCACCGTTGACGGTGATGTTCTGGCCGGTGATGAAGCCGGCGTCATCGCTGGCCAGGAAGGCCACCACACGGGCCACTTCGTCGGGCTGGCACAGGCGGCCCAGGGGAATGGCGGCGATCATCGCCTGCATCCATTCATCGGGAATGCCGGCCATCATCGGGGTGTCGGTCGGGCCTGGTACGATGGTATTGACGCGAATCTTCTGCGGCGCCAACTCACGGGCCAGACTGCGGGTCAGCCCCATGACGCCGGCCTTGGAGGCCACGTAATGGCTGGGGCCTTCACCGGTAACCGCACCGGTGCTGGAAAAATTGATGATGGTGCCGGCAGTCTCCTTGGAGACCATCAGGCGAGCCGCTTCACGGGCGCACAGGAAGGTGCCCTTGAGGTTGACGCCAACCACGCGATCCCAGTTTTCCACCGGGGTGTCCAGGAAGCTGTCAACCGAGCCGGTACCGGCATTGTTGACCAGTACGTCGAGGCGCCCGGCCTCGTCACTGATACGCTGCATGGCAGCCTGCACCGAGGCTTCGTCCATGACGTTGCACACCACCGCCCGGGCCCGGTCACCCAGCTCGGCAACACTGGCCTCGATGGCCTCGGCATTGATATCGGCGGCATAAACCAGCGCCCCCCGGGCCACGAATTCGCGGACAATGGCGGCACCCATGCCTTGAGCGGCACCAGTCACAAAGGCAATCTTGTTATCGAGTTTCATCGCTGCTCCTGTTGGCCGATCGCAGTCGACCCATTGACGGTTGCAGCTATGATTCATTCGCGAACAGCGACCAACATCGTCCGTTGAGACTAACCAATCCGGACACCCGGACCGCCTGCCAACACTGGTCTGAACGGACGATGTTGAGGCTTGCCGGCGCGGTGGATGATCGGACAACCAAGAATAAAATCCGGAGCATGCCGTGAACTCGTCAGCCATCCCTTGCCCTACCCAGCGCAAAATCACCTGGCATACCCACTACGCCCTGCTGATGCTGGCGCTGATCTACATTTTCAACTACATAGACCGCCTGCTGGTCTCGATCCTGATCGAACCCATCAAGCTGGAGTTCGGCGTATCCGACACCATGATCGGACTGCTCTCCGGGGTGGCTTTCGCGCTGTTCTATACCGTATTCGGCCTGCCGCTGGGGCGTCTTTCCGACCGTATCGGACGCAAGCCGGTGATCGCCCTGGCATGTATCGCCTGGAGCGCCATGACCATGCTCTGCGGGGTCGCCACCAGCTTCGCCATGCTGTTGCTGTTTCGCATCGGCGTGGCGATCGGTGAAGCCGGCGGATCGGCACCCTCGGTGGCCATGGTGGCCGACCTGTATCCTCCCAGCCACCGCTCCCGGGCGTTGGCGGTCTTCCTCATGGGCCCGGCGCTCGGTGCGGTCTTTGGCCTGGGCATGGGCGGCTGGATCGCCGATATGTACGGCTGGCGCTGGGCGTTCATCCTGATCGGTGCGCCGGGCGTGCTGCTGGGTCTGTTGCTGGCTCTGACCGTGCGTGCGCCGCGCCACCAGCTGGCATCGGCGCAGGAGTCCCAGGAAAGTTTTGTGAAAACCTTCCTGTCACTGGCCAGAACCCCCTCCTATGCACTGATCGTCGCCGCCGGCAGCCTCGCCGCCATCGCGGCCTACGCCGTAGGCACCTGGACGCCGAGTTTCCTGATCCGCTCCCATGGTCTGAGCTTGACCGAAGCCGGCATGTTGCTGGGCGTCGGCGGCGGACTGATGTCAGTGATCGGCACCCTGGTCTGTGGCTGGGCCACCGACCGCCTGGTGCGACGTGACAGCGGCTGGCAACTGGGCACAGCGCTGTTCGGTACAGCAATGAGTATCCCTTTCGGCCTGCTGTTTTTCCTGTGGCCCGCCGGCGCGGTGTTCAGCCTGGGCGAGATGAGCGTACCCATGCCTTTCCTGCTGTACCTGGGTTTCGCATTTTTCGGTGTCTGGTGGTCGGTCCCCTGCTTCGGCGCCATGACTCACCTGTTCCCGGCCTCGAAGATGGCCCAGGGCACCGCCATATTCCTGATGGGCGTGACCCTGCTCGGTGTCGGCCTCGGCCCGCTGGTGGTTGGCGTACTCAGTGATTTTTTTGAACTGGCCATCGGCGCCGAGGCCCTGCGCTATGCGATGGCCAGCACCATGGTCATTCTGGTGCTTCCCTGCCTGAGCCTGGCTCTGGCAATCCCCCGCTATCGTCGGCAGGTGTCCGGTCCGGACCTGCCCACCGCATCCCCTGTGCTTGAAGGAGCCTGAACATGAGCAAGACCCCCAACGCCGACCTGCCACTGCCCACCGGCTGTCACGTCACCCTGGACAACGGACTGACCCTGCACTATCTGGATATCGGCAGCGGTCCGGTGGTGGTCTGGCTGCATGGCAGCGGGCCCGGTGCCAGTGGCTTCAGTAATTTCAAAGGCAACTACCCGGTATTCGACAAGGCCGGTTACCGCAATATCGTCCTCGACCTGCCGGGTTTCGGTCGCTCCGACAAACCGGATGACGTGAACTACGACCTGCAATTCTTCGTCAGCTGCCTGGGCGACTTCCTCGACAAGGCCGGCATCGACCGCTGCACCCTGCTCGGCAACTCGCTGGGCGGCGCCATTGCCCTGGGCGCGGCACTGGCCTACCCCGAACGGGTGGAAAAGCTGATCCTGATGGCCCCCGGCGGCGTGGAGGAACGCGAGACCTACTTCCAGATGCCCGGCATCGTGCGCATGGTCGAGGTATTCGGCCAGGGGCCGATGGGCGTCGAGGAAATGCGCCAGGTCATGAGCCTGCAGCTGTTCGACGCCAGCCAGCTGGACGAGAACCTGCTGAAGGAGCGTGCCGCGGTGGCAGTCACCCAGCCAGCCAACCTGTTCTCCACCATGCTGGTGCCGAACATGACCGAACGCCTGGGCGAGATCCGCGTGCCGATTCTCGGTTTCTGGGGCACCGATGACCTGTTCAACCCCCCGGCCGGCGCCCTGAAGATCCTCGAACACAGCCCGCATGTGCGCTTCATTATGCTCAATCGCTGTGGCCACTGGGTGCAGGTAGAGCACCAGGCGCTATTCAACCGCGAATGCATCACCTTCCTCAACGACGAATGACAATCATGGCCGGGCAACAGGATTGCCCGGCCTTCGAGGTCTATCCCCATGAATAATTCCCACCTGCTGCAGCCTGGCCGGATCGGCAAGCTGCAGCTGCGCAACCGTATCATCATGGCCCCCATGGGCTCCAACTTCGCCGAATCGGATGGCAGCTGCGGCGAACGCATCCAGGCCTATTACGAAGCGCGCGCCGCCGGTGGTGCCGGCCTGCTGATCATGGGCGTGGGGGCCATCGCCTTCCCCGCTGGCACCGCCGAGCCCTACCAGGTCGGCCTGTCGGACGATCGCTTCCTGCCCGGCCTCAGCCAGCTGGTACAACGGGTTCACCGGCACGGGGCGAAGATCGCCATCCAGTTGCAGCATGCCGGCAAGACCGCCGTGCGTGACCTGGCCGAAGGCCGTGAGCTATGGGTGCCATCCCTGCCACCACCGTTCAAGACCGACATGATGGACTCGCTGACCCGCGAGGAGCTGGGCGCCTTCATCAGCTCCGGCAGGCCGAAGAACAAGCCGCAGGTGCGAGTGCTGGACAAGGCCGATATCGCCCAATTGGTGAGCTGGTTTGGCGACGCCGCTGACCGCGCCAGGCGTGCCGGCTTCGATGGGGTGGAGATCCATGCCGCGCATACCTATATCATCGCCGGCTTCCTCTCTGCCTATTACAACAAGCGCGACGACGAGTACGGTGGCAGCCTGGAAAACCGTGCTCGGCTGATGCTCGAGGTGATACGCGAGGTACGTCAACGCACTGGTGATGACTTCGGCGTCTGGTTACGCCTGGATGCCCAGGAGCTGCGCCTGGACGGCGGCATCACCCTGGAGGAGTGCCAGGCCTTCGCCCGGCTGGCCGAAGCCGCCGGCGTGGATGCGGTATCGGTATCGGCGTATGCGGCGACCACCACCGGGGTGGCCTTCACCGAAGCACCGCTGGTGCAGAAGCCGGCGGGCTTTCTTGACTGGGCCGCCGAGGTCAGGAAGGAGGTTGGGATACCGGTAATCGCCGTCGGCCGGCTCGATCCGGCCACCGCCGACCGTGCCCTGGCCGAGGGCAAGTGCGATTTCATCGCCATGGGCCGCAAGCTGCTGGCCGATCCGGAACTGCCGAACAAGCTGATCAAGGGTGATGCAGCGGCCATCCGCCCGTGTATCTACTGCTATGTCTGCGTCAGCCAGATCTTCGTCAACCAGCGGGTCAAGTGCGCGGTGAATCCCTTCACCGGCCATGAAGCGCAGAAAGTCATCCTGCCAGCGGCCCAGCCGCAGCATATCGTGGTGGTCGGTGGCGGTCCGGCGGGGCTTGAAGCGGCGCGGCTGGCCAGCCTGCGTGGGCACCGGGTAACCCTGCTCGAACGCAGCAACCGACTCGGCGGCACACTGTTCTTCGCCGCCTTGGCCTACCCGGAGAACGGTGCGCTGCTGGATAACCTGGTGCACCAGGTCAACCAGCTACCCATCGATGTACACCTGGACACCGCAGCCACTCCCGAGCTGCTGCGGGAGCTGGGCGCTGATCAGGTACTGGTGGCCAACGGCGCGCGCCGCGCCGCACCGGACATTCCCGGCGCCGACCTCAAGCATGTGTGGAGTGGCGATGAACTGCGCCGGCTGATGACTGGCGACCGCGCCGAGGAGATTGCCAAAGCCAAGCTATCACTGGCACAGCGGACCATGATGAAAGCCGGCAGTCTGACCGGGGCGACCAACAGCACCGATGCCATCAAGCAACTGTCGAAGCTGTGGATGCCATTGGGCAAGCAGGTGGTGATCATTGGCGGTGGGCTGGTGGGTTTGGAACTGGCCGAGTTCCTGGTCGAACGTGGTCGCCGGGTAACGGTGCTGGAGCCGGACGCCAACCTGGGTCGGGAACTGTCGATCGTACGCCGCTGGCGAGTACTGGATAATCTGCGGCAGCACGATGTCGCCCTGCTGACCGAGGTGCAGATCGACCGCATCGATGGGCGTGCCGTGCATTACCGCACCCAGGACAGCGACAGCCTGCATGTGGCAGCCGATTCCGTGGTACTGGCGGTGGGAGCCGGCCCAGACCCCAGCCTGGCCGATGAGCTGGCCAGCAGCGGTCTGCCCATCCATCGCCTCGGCGACAGTCACAATCTGGGCTATATCGAAGGCGCGCTGCGCTCAGCTACCGACCTGGCACTGGCACTCTAAAGCCATCCCCCTGAGCGGGGGCGCTCCATGGAGGGTCGAGTTCCACCTCGACCCGCGATGCTGGCGGAAACTTCGCAGGCCGGGATGAAGCCCGGCTCTTCCAGGGGAGCTGTCTCTGATCGTACCGTCTCATCTACCCCGGGCATAGAAATACGGGTTGTCCAGGCCCGGTTTGCCGTATCGCAGCGGCTCGTTCTGCAGCGTCAATATCTGGCCACCAGCCGCCAGCAGCACTGCGTGACCAGCGGCGATATCCCATTCCATGGTACGACCCAGACGCGGATACAGATCCGCCTCCCCAGCGGCCACCAGGCAGATCTTCAATGATGAGCCGGCGCTTTTCAGCGAGCGGACCTTGCGCCCGGCCAGAAAGGCATCCAGCGCCTGGGCATCCCCATGGGAGCGGCTGGCCACCACTTCCAGCCCCTCGGATGAGGGTTCGCGGCATTCGATGGGCTTGCGTATACCGGCCTCCTCGACAAAAGCGCCACAGCCCCTGGCCCCGGCGAACAGGCGGCCCAACGCAGGAGCCAGTACCACGCCCAGCACAGGTTCGCCAGCTTCGATCAGAGCGATATTGACCGTGAATTCACCATTGCGACTGACGAACTCCCTGGTGCCATCGAGCGGATCCACCAGCCAGAAGCGCTGACCCACCTCGGGTACATGACCCGCAGCGGCAGCCTCTTCGGAAATCACCGGATCAGCGGGCGCGCACTGCGCCAGGGCCCGCAGGATCAGAGCCTCGGCACGCTCGTCGGCCTCGGTCACCGGTGAAGCATCATCCTTGCCTCGCACTTCGAAATCGGAGTGATAGATCTGCAGCACCTGTTCACCGGCGACACGGGTGATATCGATCACCTGCTCAAGCAGCGCTGACATGGCTTCGTTCATAGCTTTCCTCTTTTTTTCAGATTGGTCCAAACGGACTATGCGTCTTTTTTCCGTACCCGCAAGAGTACAGGGACCAACTATCCCCCCAATCAGCAATTGGATATTTAAAGGAGCGGTCATGGCACGTGGTAACCGCCTGCCCATCGGGCAGCTCAATACCCTGCGCATCCAGGCCGTGAAGCTGCGCCTGGCGGGCAATACCCTGAAGACCATCAGTGCCGCCACAGGGCTGTCCTCGCCGACCATCATTGCCGCGCATAAGGCCTGGCAGAACGGTGGCTGGCAGGCCGTCCCCATCCGCGAGCGTGGCCGCAAGATGGGGGAAGGACGTACCTTGAGCGCCGAGCAGGAGCTGGAGATGTACCAGACGCTGGTCGCCACCGCGCCGGAAGCCCACCAGTTGCCATACCTGCTCTGGCAGCTCGAAGCCATGCAGGCGCTGGTCCGTAAGCAGTACCGGATCAGCATTCCCGACCGCACCGCGACACACTACCTGCAACGCTGGCGGCTGAATGCCGAGCGCCCGGCCCGGCGCATCGCCAACGCTCCCCTCAGCGTCCAGCGGTGGCACCAGAGCACCTATCAACAGATCGCCTCCCAGGCCCGGGAGGAAGGTGGTGAGATTTTCTGGGTCGACGACTTCGGTGCGCCGAGCCCCGGCAAGAAACTGCGGCATGGCGTACTCAGGGCCATGAGCAACCGCGGCAAGGTGCTCTGGCTACCCTACGATGGTGGCTTGCGTGCGCCACATCTGGAGAACTTCTTCGACCGCCTGCAGCGCAGTACCGGGCGCAAGCTCTTCGCCCTGCTGCCGGGCATGCAATGGCAGCGTGCAGCCACCTTCAGCGCCTGGGCCAGCAAGCGCACCGAGCAACTGCAGCTGTTTCACCTGCCCCAAGCCACCGACATGCTGAACGGCGCCCAGCAGTTGGCCGAGGATATCCGTCACCACAGCCAACGCGCTACAGATGTGGGCAACGCAGGCGCTGCAGGGCTCCCCGCCAGCCCGCCCGGCAACCCGATGCTGTTCATGCTGCAACGCATATTAAAACTTCAACTCGCGCATAACTCGGCGAATCAGCCCCGATACGCTGAGCGTCGACAACAACAAAAGTCGAAGGAAAAAGCTATGACGTTGACGCACCTGCAGAGACTGGAAGCCGAAAGCATCCAGGCCATGCGCGAAGTAGTGGCCGAGGCCGACAACCCGGTCATGCTGTACTCCATTGGCAAGGACAGCGCGGTAATGCTGCACCTGGCAATGAAGGCCTTCTATCCAGCCAAGCCGCCGTTCCCCCTGCTGCATGTCGATACCACCTGGAAATTCCAGGACATGTATCGCTTCCGCGACCAGATGGTGGCGAAACTGGGCCTGGAGCTGATCAGCCACGTCAATCCCGACGGGCTGGCAATGGGGATCAGCCCGTTCAAGCACGGCTCGCAGATCCATACCGACATCATGAAGACCGAGGGTCTCAAGCAAGCGCTGGATCAATACGGCTTCGATGCAGCCTTCGGCGGCGCACGTCGTGACGAGGAAAAATCACGCGCCAAGGAACGTATCTTCTCCTTCCGTTCCGACCAGCATCGCTGGGACCCGAAGAACCAGCGACCGGAGCTGTGGCATCTGTACAACACCCGCAAGAACAAGGGCGAGTCGATCCGTGTGTTCCCCTTGTCCAACTGGACCGAGCTGGATATCTGGCAGTACATCCATCTGGAAAACATTCCCATCGTTCCCCTGTATTTCGCCGCCCCGCGCCCGGTAGTCGAGCGCGACGGCATGCTGATCATGGTGGACGACGAACGTATGCCGCTGAACCCGGGCGAGGTCCCGATGCTGCGCAACGTGCGCTTCCGCACCCTGGGTTGCTATCCGCTGACCGGCGCGGTCGAGTCCGATGCCGACACCCTGCCGAAGATCATTCAGGAAATGCTGCTGACCCGCACCTCGGAACGACAAGGCCGAATGATCGACCATGACGCCGCAGCATCGATGGAGAAGAAAAAACAAGAGGGGTATTTCTGATGGCTCACGTATCCGACCTGATTGCCGACGATATCGAGGCATATCTCAAATCCCATGAACACAAGAGCCTGTTGCGGTTCATTACCTGTGGCAGCGTCGACGACGGCAAGAGCACGCTGATCGGGCGCCTGCTGTATGAAGCCAAGATGCTCTTCGAGGATCAGCTGGACGTACTGGAAGCCGACTCGAAAAGGGTCGGCACCCAGGGCGGCGAACTGGACTTCGCTCTGCTGGTGGATGGCCTGGCGGCCGAGCGCGAACAGGGCATCACCATCGATGTGGCCTATCGCTTCTTCTCTACCGACCGTCGCAAGTTCATCGTCGCCGACACACCCGGCCACGAGCAGTACACCCGCAACATGGTCACCGGTGCCTCCACCGCCGATGTTGCCATCGTGATGATCGACGCCCGTCGCGGCGTGCTGACTCAATCCCGGCGTCACTCCTTCCTGGCCTCGCTGATCGGCATTCGCAAGGTGGTGCTGGCGGTCAACAAGATGGATCTGATGGACTACTCGGAAAAGGTCTTTAACGAAATCGTCGAGGAATACCGTGAATTCGCCGGCAAGATCAACCTGCCCGAGATCACCGCCATCCCGATGTCGGCACTGCGGGGCGATAACATCACCGAGCGCACCGAGCATATGCCGTGGTACCGGGGCACCACGTTGATGGGCTACCTGGAAACCGTCGAGATAGACGAGTCCCACCAGCAGAAACTGCCCTTCCGCATGCCGGTGCAGTGGGTCAACCGCCCGAACCTGGACTTCCGCGGCTTTGCCGGCACCGTCGCCGCTGGCGTAGTGCAACCGGGCGACCGCGTGCGTATTCTGCCCGCCGGCCGGGAAACCCATATTGCCCGCATCGTCACCCAGGATGGCGACCTGCAGCAGGCCGTGGCCGGCCAGTCGGTCACCCTGACCCTGAGCGACGAAGTGGACTGCAGCCGTGGCGATGTGATCGCCACCGCCAACGAACCGCCGAGCGTGGCCGATCAGTTCCAAGTCACTCTGGTCTGGATGCATGAGCAACCCATGCTCGGCGGACGCCCCTATCTGATGAAGATCGGTGGCAAGACCGTGCCGGTGACCCTCGCCGCACCCAAGCACAAGATCAACGTCAATACTCTGGAGCATCTGGCCGCCAAGGAGCTGGCGCTGAACGAGATCGGCGTGTGCAATCTCTCCTGCAGTCAGCCGGTGGCCTTCGATCCCTATCAGAGCAACCGCGAAACCGGCAGTTTCATTTTGATCGATCGGCTGAGCAACGCCACCGTCGGCGCCGGCCTGATTGACTTCTCGCTGCGCCGTTCGCAGAACATCCATATGCAGCACACCGATGTGAACCAGAAGGTGCGCGCCGAACAACTGGGGCAGAAGCCGGTCCTGCTGTGGTTCACCGGCCTGTCTGGCGCCGGCAAGTCGGCCATTGCCAACCTGCTGGAAAAACGCCTGTATGCCCGTGGCCAGTCCACCTATCTGCTGGATGGTGACAACGTGCGCCATGGCCTGAACCGCGACCTGGGCTTCACCGATGCCGATCGGGTGGAGAATATCCGCCGCGTCGCCGAGGTCGGCAAGCTGTTCGTCGATGCCGGCCTGATCACCCTCACCGCCTTCATCTCGCCGTTCCGCTCCGAACGGGAAATGGCGCGCCAGTTGCTGGGTGATGAGGCGTTTCTGGAAATTTTCATCGACACCCCTCTACCGATAGCCGAAGAACGCGACCCAAAAGGTCTGTACAAGAAGGTCCGTCGGGGCGAGTTGAAGAACTTCACCGGTATCGATTCTCCCTATGAAGCGCCGGCCAACCCGGACATTCATATCGAGACCACCCGGATGTCGCCCGAACAGGCCGTGGACAGGATCATCGCCACCCTGATCGAGCGTGGTCACATCGAGTGAAACCAGGCAGTCCTGCTGGAAAAACAGCAAGTCGAGGGCCTGTTCGCAGGCCCTGCTACCCCGGAGACAGACAATGACAACAAATACCTCTCATCCCGCCCTGGTCAGCGGCCAGGCCTGGTCGGACTTCTGCGACAACCTCAAGCGCTGCGGCGAGCAGATCCTGCGCCCGGAAACCCCGGCCGACGCCGCCACCCGCGCCGAAGGCTTCCGCTACCTGACCCGCCTGCTGCGTATCGGCCTGGAAATGCATGTCGAGTTTGCCGACCCGGCGTTTCCCGGTTTTTTCAAGACCTCCCATGAAACCGCGAAGATCGGCGCGGACAATCCCGACAATCTGTATGAATACGCACGCCTGGACGGCAACCTGGAATACCGCATCAAGGGCAACCGTGGTTCGGTCTACTACCTCAGCTTCGGCACCCAGAAAGGCGGCTATGAAACCGACGGCAAGATGGTCCAGACCGGCTTCATCGATGCCAGCACCCTGGAAACCGATCAGGACGGCAACTTCGAGATCCTCATCAGCCGTCACCCGCAACCGGGCAACTGGCTGAAGGTGGACCCGGCCAGCAACTCGGTACTGGTGCGCCAGACCTTCCTCGATCGCGACACGGAAGTACCGGCGCAGTTGTCCATCGAACGTATCGGCGCCGATGCCAAGCCCGGTCCATTGGACCCGGCCACGTTCGAACAGGCCCTGCAGCGCGTCAGCAGCTATGTGGAAAACACCGCCCGGCTATTCGCCGATTGGACACAGAGCTACCTGGCGCACAGTAATCAGTTGCCTCCGGCCGACCAGGCACTATGTCAGTCGGTGGGTGGCGACCCGAACATCTTCTATTACCACTCACACTGGGCGCTGGCCGAAGACGAAGCGCTGGTGATCCATGTGCAGAAGGTACCCGAATGCGACTTCTGGAACCTGCAGATCAACAATTACTGGATGGAGTCGCTGGATTACCGCTACCACCGGATCTGCTTCAACAAGCACCAGGCCACGTATGACCAGGATGGCGGAGTCACCCTGGTGCTCAGCGAGCGCGACCCGGGGATGGCCAACTGGCTGCAGACCGCCGGTATCCGCCAGGGCACGCTGTGCCTGCGCTGGGTCGGCGCCAGTCAGCAGTGCCACCCGACTACGCGGGTAGTCAAGATCGACCAGCTTCAGGAGGCGGTATGAACATGACCACGCAAACCACACGCCAGGCGCTGGATATCGACCAGTTGCTCAGTGAAGCCAGCCAACGTGCCAACGGACTAAGTCACTTCGGCGATGATAACTATCGACAGGCCCTGGAGGTGTTGGCCGATGCGCTGGATCGCGAAGCCAAGCTGTCAGATACCGGACGTTATCTGATGCGCGAGCGGCTGGTCGGCCAGTTGCTCAACCGGCTGGTGATGGAGGATTACCTGCGCAGGTTCCCGGAAATCACCCGGATAGCCATCGATGATCCGCTGGTCATCGTCGGTCTGCCGCGCACCGGTACTACCATGCTGCAGCGCACCCTGGCGGTGGACCCACGCTTCCACTCCGCCGCCTGGTGGGAAACCCGCTACCCGGCGCCGCTGGAGGGTGAATCCCTGGCCGCGCCCGAGCAACGTATCAGCCAGGCCAAGGCCGAGGTGCAACAGACTATCGAGGCCATACCGCAGATCCTCTCGATCCATCCGTTCGATGCCATGCTCTGCGATGAGGAATTCATGCTCATGGAACATTCGTTCCTGTGTGCGATGGACGCCTACGCCGACGTACCCAGCTACACCCAGTGGCTCGACCAGCAGGACCAGCGCCCCGTCTACACCCAGCTGAAGAAGATGCTGCAATTCCTGCAGTGGCAGAAACAGCAACGCGGAGAAACCGGCGGCCAACGCTGGCTGCTCAAGGCACCCCAGCACCTGCATACCATCGATCTGCTGCTGGAGGTATTTCCCAGGGCGCAGGTGATCCTGACCCATCGCGAACCGGCGCAGACCATCCCCTCGATGGCCAGCATGGCACACACCCTGTGGCAGATGTACAGCGATCAGCCCGACCCCAGATCCGCCGGCATCCAGTGGAACCGTCGCATGGCCCGGGGGATTCGCCACACCATGCAGGTGCGTGACCAGCATCCCCTTGACCGTTTCCTGGACATCCAGTTCGCCGACACTGTGGCCAGGCCGATGCAGGTGCTGGAGCGCGTATACACCTTCGCCAGTATGCCCTTCACCGACAAGGCGCGCGCCGATGCCGAGCAATGGCTGGCGAAGAATGGCCGGGAGAAACGTGCCACGCATGACTACAGCCTGGAGCGTTTCGGCCTGACACCGGAGCAGATGGAAACCGATTACGCCCAGTACCGGGCACGCCACCTGCAGGCCAGTGAGGCCTAGCCGGTTGTCCTCAACAGCTGAACCATCGGGAGTATCTGCACATGCTGGATCTCGAAGCCATCGAACGTATCAAGCAACTCAAGGCGCGCTATTTCCGCGCTATCGACACCTGCAACCTGGACATGCTCAGGGCCATGTTGACCGAGGACGTCAAACTGGCCTTCAAGAGCCCCGCCTACCAGTTCCACCTGGAGGGGCTGGAGCCGGCGCTGGAGTTCTACCGGACCTCCTTCACCCCTACCCGCCTGGCCACGCATAATGGACATACCCCGGAAATCGAGGTCGACGGCAATCAGGCTACGGCACTGTGGTACCTGAGCTACATCTTCATCAACCTCGAAGAAAACACCCATATGCAGGGCAGCGCGATCTATCAGGATCGCTACGTCAAGCGCGACGGCCAGTGGCTGATCGCCGAAACCGGCTACCAGACGCTGCTGGAGACCGTCGAGCCGCTGCCTGAACAGCTGCAGATCACCTCCAAACCAATCAACTGACAACAACAAGAAGGAGTTCGACATGACCAAAGCCGCAAACCTTGTCACCTCGATCAAGGTCGAGATCGATGCCCCGGCCAGCGTGGTCTGGGAGGTACTGACCGATCTGGACAAGTACGAGCAGTGGAACAGCTTCTGCTTCAGCATCCGCTGCGGCATGCAGATCAATGACCCGGTGGAGATGCTGGTGCGCCTGCCGGGTACCGATACCGAGGTACCGGTCAATGAATACCTGGTGGCCTGCGAGCCGGAGCAGCTGTTGTCCTGGGAACAGCGACCAGTGCCGGAAAACAAGGACGCCGCCCGCCGCGATCAGTATGTCGAAGCCATCGGCCCCGAGCGCAGCACCTACTTCACCACCGATCAGTTCCTCGGCATCAATGCCGACACCATCATGGCGGAACACGGTGCCTGGGTGAAACAGGCCTTCGACCAGGTAGCCCGCGATCTCAAACAACGCGCCGAGGCGCTCTACGCCAGCCGCCGCTGAACACGCCCATACAACAAGAGAGGTGCTCCATGCTATTGAAAGACAAGATCATCATCATCTCCGGAATCGGCCCGGGGATGGGCATCAAGCTGGCGCTGCGCGCCGCCGAATATCAAGCCAAAGCCGTGGTGCTGGCAGCTCGCACGCCAACCATGCTGGATGAGACCGAAGCCGCCATCCGCGAGGCCGGCCATGGCTGCGATATCCTCAAACTGCCTACCGACATCACCCAGACCGCCCAATGCGAAAAACTGGCCAAGCTGACAGTGGAGCATTTCGGACGTATCGATGCGCTGATCAACTCCGCCTACGCCCACGGCAACTGGGGGTCGTCCAGCAACTCGCAGATGGATGACTGGCGCAAGACCATGGAAGTCAACCTGTTCGGCAGCATGAACATGACCCAGGCGGTAGTGCCACAGATGAAACAGCAGAAATCCGGCAGCATCGTCATGGTCAACACCATGGCCACCCGCCGCCCCAACCAGATGGAAGCCGGATACGCGGTCTCCAAGGGTGCGTTGAAGACCGCTGTGCAGTACCTGGCTGAAGACCTGGGGCCGTTCGGTATCCGTGTCAACAGCACCTTCAATGGCTGGATGTGGGGCACGCCGGTGATCCAGTATTTCGAGAGTGAAGCCAAACGCCTGGGAGCCAGCGTCGAGTCACTGGTCGAGCAGATCGCCCAGCAGATCCCGCTACGCAAGATTCCCGACGATGCTGACTGTGCTTCCGCTGCCCTGTATCTGGCCAGCGACTATTCCAAGGTCGTAACCGGCGCCCAACTGGATGTCAATGGCGGCCACTACCTGCCCCACTGATCCCCCGCTTCCTACCCGATTAAAAGGACACAACATGCAAGAGCTGTATGAGATAGAGCAGATCAAGCAACTCAAGGCCCGCTATTTCCGCGGTATCGACACCTGTAACCTGGAACTGCTGCGCGGGATACTGGCGCAGGATGTACTGATCCGTTTTGACAGCCCAACCTATCAGCTCGAGATCAATGGCATGAGCGAAGCCATGGATTTCTACGGTACCTCCTTCACCAATCGCCGCTTCGGCATGCACAACGGCCATACCCCGGAAATCAGCGTCAAGGGTGATGAGGCCACTGGCCTATGGTACCTCCACGATATTTTCATCAACCTGGATGAAGGCACTATCCTGCACGGCAGCGCCATCTACGAAGATCGCTATACCAAGGTCGATGGCCAATGGCGCATCCTGCGTACCGGCTACAAGCGTCTGCTGGAAATGATCCAGCCGCTGGATAGCCAGTGCAATATTACCTCCAGGCCGATCAACTGATCCCCTGCCATACCGACCCGGCCCGCTGATGCGGGCCGGTTTCTTGTCCGCTCGCAACACTTAGCGCGAAACAGCCGCCCCCACGCCGGAAACCGCCTGCACATCCGCCCTTCGCCCAAGAAACGGCGTCAACGCCAGGGCCAGCACCAACAGCCCGGTGAGCAGATAGCCAACACTGCTGATCGCCCCGCCCAGTGAGGCAACGGTAATACTCTCCAGCACCTGATCGACTCCGGCACCGGAGTCCAGCAATGCCGCTGTCAGCTCAGCGCTCATCTCGGTGCCCCGCACCGTCGCTGCCCTCAGTAATTCAGCAGCGAGGGTCTCGCCCAGCTCCAGCTCGGCGGCGGTCTGCTCGGCAACACGGCGGGTATGGAAACTCGACGACAGGCCAAAAATCGCCAGCGCCAGCGACGAGCCGGTCGGCAGGCCAAGATCACGCAACATGCTGAACAGACCGGAACCGGCGCCGGACTTATGCGGCGGTACCGCCCCCAGCGCCAGTTTCATCAGCGCCGTACTGTTGGCCGCCATCATCAGGCCGATCAGGCTCACCAGCAGCAGTACCGACACCAGCGGTACCGACGTCCCCATGCGCGAAAACAGGATCAGCGCCAGCAGGCTGCCAACCAGCGACAGGGTAGCGACCCGGCGTGGCTCGATACGGTCGATCAGCTTGCCGGCGATCGGCGAAGCCAGCATGGTGCTGCCATACAGCGCCAGGGTGACCATGCCGAACTGCGCAGCGCTGCCGCCGGGGCGGGTATTGATGAAGAACGCCAGCGAGTAGACCACACCACTGCTGAGGATCATCTGTATCCAGTAGATGGCGCTGGGCACGGCAAAGCGTCGATCCTTGAGCAGCGAGACATCCAGTATCGGCGCCGCCTGGCGCCCGCTGTGCTGCCACAGCCACAACAGGCTGGCAACACCGACCACGACTATGCTCCAGGTCACCCAGGAGTCGCTGCCGAAGTTGGCGGCCCAGGTCGGCAGCGACAGCAGCGCGGTGATGGTCGATAGCAACAGCACCGCCCCCAACCAGTCGAAGCGCCCCGCCGCCACCTCGCCACGCTGTTCCGGTACCCATAGCAGCAACGGGGCCAGCCCCAACAAAGCCAGAACCCCGCTGACCAGATAGACGCTGCGCCAGCCGAGGGCATCGATCATCAGGCCACCCAGCAGACCGCCACTGGCGGCACCGAAGGTCATGACGAACATCAGCACACCCAGGGCCATGCCACGCTGGTCCTCACGAAACAGGCGATTCACGTAACTGAATACCGCCGGGAATATGCAGGCCACCCCCAGTCCCTGGAGAAATCGCGCCACCAGGAACAACCAGAAACTCGGTGCCCAGGCGGCCATGAATTCGGCAATGCCGAATACCACCAGGCCGATGCTGATCATGCGTCGGCGCCCATGCTGGTCCCCTAGCCGTCCCATCATCGGCGCGCACACCGCCACCGCGACAAAGTAGAAGATCAGGATCAGGGCGGCCAGGTTAACCGGAATAGAAAAGTGCTCGGTGACACTGGGCAGCACCGGTGCCTGGAAAGCTGCCGCCTCGATAGTGACGAAGGTGGCGAACAACAGGGCGATGAAGCTGGCCCAGGGCTTGGCGACATCTTGACTCATCGGACCCTCGATTGGATTGTCGTTATTGTTGTGGGAACCGCTTTCGAACTCAGGCAGGCAGTTGCGGGGCCCAGTGCACTCCATTGATATGCGCCCCGCCATCGACGAAGAAGGTATTGCCGGTCACGTAGCGGCAATCGTCGCTGCCGAGAAATACCGCCACCGGACCGATATCGTGCAGCGGATCACCGATGCGCCCCATGGGGTTGGCCTGCTCCATGGCCCGGGCATTGTCCGGACTCGCTTCGGCAAAGCGCCGATAGGCTTCACTGGCGGCACCGGGGCAGATGATGTTGCAGCACACCTGGTCCGCGGCCCACTCCCGCGCTGCAGTGCGGGTCAGGCTGCGCAGTGCTTCCTTGGCGGCGTTGTAGTCGGCGCTGTACATATGCGCATTGACGCCATTCAGCGAACACAGGTTGACCACCCGCCCGGCACCCAGCCGACGAAACTCCGGCAGCGCCGCCTGCATGGCCCAGAACGCCGCCATCACCGCCATGTCGAAGGCGCCACGCAGTTGCTCATCGGTCTGCTGCTCCAGACGCGCCAGTCCGGCACCCTTCCAGGCGTTGTTGACCAGGATATCCAGCCGTCCGAAATGCTCGATGGCGGCGGCGACCATAGCCTGGACCTGCACCTTGCTGGTGACGTCGGCCCGGTAACCGAATACCCGGCCCGGTTGCAACGCCTCCAGCTCATCCACGGCCCGCTCGATGGCCGCGCTGTTGATATCACTCAGCAGCACGCGGGCACCGGCGTTGACGTAGGCTTCGACGATGCCGCGGCCGATGCCCTGGGCGCCACCAGTGACGATGGCGACCTTTCCATTCAGATTACTCATGCTGGTCTCACCTCGACGCTGTTCAAGCGAGCCCCACAGCCTGCCTGATCTGTGGTTTCTGCAGTTTGCCCGTGGCATTGCGCGGCAGCGGCTGATCGGTGAACCAGATACGGCTGGGTAGCTTGAAGGCCGCCAACCGGCCAGCCATGAAGTTGCGCAACTCCTGTTCGCCGAGGTCTTCGCGCACATGCACTACCAGCGCCACGCACTCACCCATTTCGGTATCGGGCAAGGCAAAGGCAGCCGCCTCGACCACGGCGGCATGGGCACCGGCGCATTGCTCGACTTCCAACGCGGAAATGTTCTCGCCACCACGGATGATGATGTCCTTGATCCGGCCAGTGACGTAGAGCATGCCGTACTCATCGAGGTAACCGACATCACCACTGTACAGCCAGCCATTGTGCAAGGCCTCGCTGGTCTCCTCGGCGCGATTCCAGTAACCCTCCATCAGCGTTACCGAACGCATCCAGATCGGCCCTTCCTCGCCCGCCGGCAGGGGCTGCTCCGGCGACTCGCCGATGACCAGGTCAACCAGTGGCAATGGCCATCCGGCACTGCCGGGGAAATGCATGAACTGTTCTCCGGAATGCGCAGCGCCTATGCCGTTGCATTCGGTCATGCCGAAACCGGCACCGACCATGGCATTGGGCTTGGCCGCCAGCAGCCGCTGCAGCAGCACCTCGGAGGAGGCCCCACCGCCCATGCCGAGGGCGAACAGGCTGGCGGTGGCCGGGCTGTCGAATCGCGGATGGTTGATCAGTTGCTGCATCATCACCGGTGCACCGTTGAACTGGGTGCAACGCTCGGTTTCGATCAGCCGCAACGCCTCTTCGACATCCCATTTGTACATGATCACCATGCGCCGACCATTACGCAGCATGCTGAGAAACTGCGATTGCAGACCACTGACATGGAACAGCGGAAAGCTGATCAGGGCCGTGGGCTGCAGGCCGGACTCGATGATCGGCCTGACCCGCTCCGGCGATGTCATGCCGGCGAAGGCACCCTGGTAGTCCAGCGCGAACAGCGCCTGGGCAACGGCCCGATGGCTGGATACCACGCCCTTGGCACGACTGGTGGTGCCGGAGGTATAGAGCACCTGAGCGATATCATCCGGCCTGGGCTCGATCAACTGCATGGGCGCCAGCTCGGCATCCATCAACGCCTGCCAAGCATACTGGCCTGGCGGAGGTGTGCCATCGACCAGTACCAGCTGGATCTGTGCCAGGTTCTCCTGCAGATGCTGATAACGCTCCGGATCGCAGATCAGCACACCGGCTCCAGCATCCCCGATGGCGTGCAACAGTTCATCGCCCAGCCCCCAGCTGTTCAGCGGTACCGGGACGGCGCCGGCCTGCACGCAGGCGGTGAAGGCGATCATCCATTCCGGACGGTTGCGCATGGCGATCGCCACCCGCTCACCGGGACGGACGCCAAGGACCTGCTGCAGCGCAGCGGTCATGCGGTCGGCAGCCGCGTAGAACTCGGCAAAGCTGTAACGCTGGTCACGCCACAGCAGGAAAGGCGCATCAGCATGGCGACGACCGGCCTGGATGGCTTCGGTCAGCGTCGCCGGGGCATTGATGAAGTATTTGCGACCCTGCTCGTCCTCGCCCAGGGCGAAGGGCGACTGGGCGCTCAGCAACTGCTGGTTACAGGTCCGCCATTGTTCCAGAAGGCTGGTTTGCATGCTCACCTCTTTGTCGTTCTTGTAATGATCGGCAACGGCCTTCAGGCGCTGCGATTGTCGCTGTAGCGCTGGCAGTGGTAATCGCTGTTGCCCAGCTGGTTCTGTGCCATGCGCATGCGCTTGAGGAACAGCCCCAGATCATATTCGTCGGTGACGCCGATGCCACCATGCATCTGTATCGCCTCGTTACTGACCCGCTGGGCCACCTGGCCGGCCTGCCACTTGGCCAGGCTGACCAGCCGCCGGCGTTCGCGGTCATCGCTGCCGGGACGATCGAGCTGGGCGAAGGCCGCCATCATGCTGCTGCGCGCCAGTTGCAGATCGGCATACAAACGTGCCGCACGGTGCTGCAGCGCCTGGAAGCTGCCGATCGGTACGCCGAACTGGACCCGGGTCTTGAGGTATTCGACGGTCATGCTGAAGGCGGTTTCCGACATGCCCAGCAGCTCTGCGGCCAGGCACGCCCGCCCCCGGTCCAGCACCAGATCCAGCGCCTCGCCGGCATCGTTGCTGCCGAGCCGATCGTCGCCGGCAACCCGCACCTGATCCAGACGCAAGGCAGCCATGTTGCGCGAGTCGATCATGCTACGGGCACTGGTCTGCACGCCGGACTGGTCGGCTCGCACATGGAATACACCGCAACGACCCTCTGACTCACGGGCCACCACCAGCCAGCCGTCAGCCTCGCGGGCATCGGCCGCCCAGGTTTTCTCACCGTTCAGTACCCAGCCGTCGCCGTCGCAACGGGCATCGAGCTGGATAGCCCCGGGCGCATGCCGGGCGTTTTCCTCCAGCGCCAGCGCCAGGCGCAATTCACCACTGATCAGTTGCGGCAGCCATTGCTGGCGCTGCTGCTCGCTGCCCAGTTGCTCGATCAGGCCACCGCAGAGCACTATGCTGCTCAGCAGCGGCGAGGCGCCCAGGTGACGGCCGATTTCCTCGAACAGCGGGGCAAATCCGGCAAAGCCGAAATCCAGCCCGCCATCGGCCTCACTGAACGCCACCGCGCTCCAACCCAGGTCCAGCATGCCCTGCCAGACGCCCGCGTCGTAACCGGCAGCGATATCCTGGTCGCGTATTGCCCGTTGCACGGAAGCCGGCGAACGCGCCGAAAGGAAGTCACGTGCGCTGTCCTGCAATTGCAGTTGATCTTCGTTATAAACCAGACTCACGGCACTCTCCTCACTTGGCTTCCGGCAGGCCAAGCACGCGCTTGGCAATCACGTTCAACTGCACTTCCGATGAGCCACCGGCAATGGTCTGGGCGAAGCTCATCAGCCACGCGCCGGTGAGATCCAGCTCGCGCTGGTCGAAGCCCTCGCCCTGCCAACCCATGGCATGGTTGCCCATGATTTCCAGCAACAGCTCGAACTTGCTGCGCTCCTGCTCGGTATGCACCAGCTTGGCGATAGCCATCAGGCCGGACGCATCCTGTCGGGCACGCAGGGTCTGGTAGATCCGCTGGTTGGTCAGGCGGAAGCTCTCCTCCTGCATCAGGCAGACGACGGCCCGCTGCTGCAGCACGGTTTCGGCGGTGGTCTGCGGGCTGGCCAGGTATTTGCCGAGGAACTCACCGAGGTCGAAATGGGTCGGCAGCGCCGACTCGCTGAACTTGGACATGGCACTGCGCTCATGCTGCAGCAGCGCCTTGCCCAGCGGCCAGCCACCATTCAGCTCGCCGATCAGTTGCGAACGCGGTACCCGCACATTGTCGAAGAACACCTGGCAGAAACTGGACTTGCCGCTGATCAGGTCGATCGGCGACACCGTCACCCCGGGCGAGGCCATGTCCAGCACGATCAGGCTGATACCGGCCTGCTTCGGCTCCATGGGGCCGGTGCGTACCAATGCATACATCCAATCAGACTTGTTGCCGTAGGAGGTCCAGATCTTGGTGCCGTTGACCACGAAGTCCTCACCGTCGACCACCGCACTGGTACGCAGGCTGGCCAGGTCGGAGCCGGCATTGGGTTCGGAGAAACCCTGGCACCAGCGGATCTCGCCACGGGCCATGGGCGGCAGGAACTGCTGTTTCTGCTGCTCACTGGCGAACTCCAGCAATACCGGCCCGAGCATCCAGATACCCAGGTTGATCTGCGGCGGGCGGCAGTGCAGCCGGCGCATTTCCGCATCGAGAATCGCCACCTGCTGCGGACTCAGTCCGCCACCACCGTACTCCACCGGCCAGTCAGGGCAGAACCAGCCCTTGTCGCGCATGCGTTCGAACCACAGGCGTTGGTCCTCATGCTTGAACTCGACCGTACGCCCGCCCCAGACCATCTCGTCGGAGGGCATGGGCGTGCGCATGGAAGCCGGGCAGTTGGCCTCGAGCCAGGCTCGGGTTTCCTGGCGAAATACTTCTAGCTCGTTCATCGTGTTACCTGCTTGTTGTTCTCACCAGATCGCGGACCCGGCCTTGGTTATGCGTCGACTCTAACGCCAGCACCAGCGTCGCGACGTCGTCCGGACGGACGATTGGCGGCATGCTTGTTCAGTCATCCGCTGCCGCACTGCGTCCAGCCAGCCGGCCGAAGAAGGTCGAGTCGCCCAGCGACAGCCCCGAGCTGTAGCCCTCGCCCCAGCGCGGCAGGCCACAGGCGGTTCGTCCGGAAGCATACAATCCGGCGATGGGCTGAGCCTCGGCATCCAGCACCTCGCCGCTGGGCCGCGCAGCCAATCCGCCGAGGGTAAAGGCATGGCCCTGGAAATCTCCCTTGCAATAGCTCAACGCGGCAAACGGCGGCTCGGTCAGGGGGCGCAGCCATTCGGCGGTCTTGTGGAAATACGGGTCCTGCCCCTGTGCCGCCAGCCGGTTGAACTCCTCGACGGTATGTACCAATGCACCGGCCGGCAAGCCCAGCTCCTGCTCGACCTCTTCCCAACTCTCGCCAACCGCCGCTATCTGGATATCTTCCTGGATCACCGGACGGCCGAATATCTCGTTGTCGACCAGCAGCCAGGCACGACCATTGGGTTGGCGCAGCACGTGATGGGCAACGCGCCCGTGATAGCAGTCCTCGTTGACGAAGCGCTGGCCACGCTCATTGATGAAGATGCCCTTGACCAGTGAGGCCGGCGGGAAGAACGGCAGGGTTGCGAAGAACTCCTGCATGTTCAGCGTGGCGGCACCGACGCTCATGCCCATGCGGATACCGGCACCGTCATCATTGCCGGCACTGACCTGCAGTTCGCAATCCAGCGCGGCGGGAGCGAAGCGCTCAACCATGGCGGTGTTGCTGATGAAACCACCAGCACAGAGAACCACTCCACGCCGCGCCCGGACAAAGCGCGGCGTACCCGCCTCACGGGTGACCACACCGACCACACGCTGCCGCTCATCGACGACCAGGGCCAGCGCCCGGCTGTCATAGCGCACCTGCGCGCCCAGTTCCTCGGCACGGCTACACAGGGTTTCCATCAGCACCTGGCCACCACCCCAGCCGACGAACTGCACGGTGTGCCCGCGCGGTGCTGGCCTGGCCTGCTCCAGATAGGGCCACGACTTCTCGTTGCCGGACCACAACAGGGTGTCGTCCGTCGGCGGCTCGATCCATTTGCCCGGCAGGTAGGTACCCTTGAAGGGTACGCCCTGCTCACGCAGCCAGTTGAAATGCGCCACACCATTATCGGCATAGATCGCTACGCGCTCGGCGTCGGCGGCTGGCCCGCCGGCCATCATCAGATACCGCTGAAAATCCTCGGTGGCATCGCTGAAGCCATGCTCGCGCTGCACATCGGTGCCACCGTTGCCACCCACATAGACCTCGCCACCCGACAGGCTGGCACTGCCGCCACCCACGCCGGCCACCTCCAGCACCACCACCTCGGCCCCGACCTGGCGCGCCTCGATCGCCGCACATGCCCCGGCGGCACCAAAACCCACAACCACCACATCGGCTTCCAGGTCCCAGCCCGGCACTGCTGCGAGCGGGCAAGCCCTGGCGGGGGAATAACTCTTGTCGTCTTGCATTCCAGCGTCCTTCTGCATTGATTGTCGAGGAGAGTGTCAGCCAGCTGCCGGCATACGATTGAGCTGCGCATCACCCGGCTGGCCCAGCACACAGCTGGTGCCCCCATCGGTGTACATCATGGTCACGCAGCGGTTGCAGGCGGTGCAGCCGCTGCGCTGGATCTGTCCTTCGCCCAGCCGCTTTACCCAGTTCGGGTCATGAATCAGCACCCGGCCCATGGCCAGGGTGTCAAACCCCTCCTCCATGACCTGGGCAACCCCTTGGGCCGAGGTTACCCCTCCCAGATAGGCCAGCGGCACATCCACGGCTTCGCGTACCTTGCGCGCGTGCTGGAGCAGATAGAGTTCACGGAATTCCAGCGGCTTCTCGGACAGCGACTGCAGGAACATGGCCGCCTTCATGATCGGGTTGGTCACCACCGCCCGGTTTTCCGGCGGGAAGGAGGAGCCGAACATGGTCTTGATCGACTCGGCGTTCATCCCCGCGCTCAGCACCAGCAGATGCGCGCCCTCCTCGGCCAGCTCACGCGCCACCGCCACGCCGTCCTCGATGCGATTACCACTGCGCACGCCCTCGGTCATGCTGAACTTGCAGATCACTGCCAGGTCCTCGCCCACCGCATCCAGCACCCGGCGCAGCACCATGCGCGGGAAGCGCATCCGGTTGCTCAGGCTGCCGCCGTATTCGTCCCGACGCTTGTTGTACAGCGGCGAGATGAACTGGCTGAGCAGGTAGCCGTGGCCCATGTGGATTTCCACCGCGTCGAAACCGGCCTCGCGGGCCAGCTCGGCGGCCGCGGCGAAATCCGCCGCCACCCGCTGCATGTCCGCCACGCTCATTTCTCGCTTGAGGTATTGCCCGCTCATCAGGCCGATCTTGTTGAAACCACCGCTGGCCGAAATCGGACGCCCCTGGCCCGGCGGCTTGACGAAGATGAAGCAACCACCATGGGTGATCTGCGCGGAAACCGCACCACCTTCTGCATGCACGGCATCGGTCAGCGCACGCAGATGCGGCAAGGTGGCGCGGTTCATCACAATCTGGTTGGGTAACGTGCAGCCATCACCACTGACCGCACAATAGGCCACAGTGGTCAGGCCAGCACCACCGGCGGCCATCGCCGCATGGAATTGCACCAGCTGACGCGACGGCACCCCGTCCGGGGACATGCCCTCGTTGGTAGCTGACTTGATGAAACGATTGCGCAGGGTCAACGGGCCGATGGTGATCGGGGTATAGGCTCGGGATAGTTGTTGTTCGATGCCTGCCATGCTGGTCTCCGAAACGAATGGACCGCTGGCCGAGCCATACCCAACGGTGGCGGCTCGGCCAGGATTGCCCGGGGTCGATTGCATCGATTCTGGAAAGTCCGCGAAAGGCCGGCATCGTCTGATCAGACGAGGAGAAAGTGAAGCACGGGAAGAAGGGAGAAGTTTCCGATGTCGCCTGCGACGACCCGCAGGGTGGCCGGTGGTATGGATAGCAGACAAAAAAAGGGCGGGGTTACCCCCGCCCTTGATTTTTTGCGCTATCCCTACCTGCCGTCCCTGACCAGTCGTCCTGACTGCCACCTTCCCTGATGATCCCTGACTCAGCTCCCTGCCAAGTAGCGCAGTCCGTCGCGCATGGACACATCATAGCCAGAAAAAATTCCCGTTCAATATCAACAACTGTCTCACCCATTCAGGTTATGTTTATTTTTTATATTTAATATCAATAAGTTACCAATTTACGCCTGTCAAATATCCTACTCATCTCACAGCGATTGACTACTATCTCCCACGCTCCATATAGCCAATGTCTTACACGACATCCCTACCCCACGCTGCGCAACCACTCCCCATGGCGGCCTAAGACTAAGGTCGCCTTTTCTCCTTCCAGCACTGATTTAGAGTCTGCATACCAGCCCGTATTCGGCCAGGAACAATAACAACATGCATAAGAAAACTGACTTGCGAATCCCCCAGCCGTGCTTCCCCACTGCCCGCGAGCGCCAGCGTGGTGGCTTCGTCTGGACCTGCACCCTGGGCCTGAGCCTGCTGTACCTGGGCTTTCTGGTACTGGTCGCCTTTCAACCCGAATGGCTCGGCGCGCCCCTGTCGACTGCCTCCAGCACCCTGTTCTGGGGGCTTGGCCTGCTATTGCTGTTGTTGACCTTCGTCCTGGCCACCCTGCATTTCAACACCATCAGCCGTGACCATACCGGCCCGGACAACTCCATACCGATACCCCAAGAGCAATAAAAACAGCGTCCATGCCGAGCCTGCCGGTGGACGAGCAAAACCAGAAAGGAGAATAACAATGCAAAGAGACGTAGTGGCCGAGGTGCTCAAGCACCCCAAATACCAGGAACTGGTGAAACGCCGTACCCGGGTCAGCATGAGCTTTTTCGGGCTCACCCTGCTAATCTATGCCGGCTTCATCCTGACCATGGCCTATCTGCCCGAGGTGTTCGCCCAGCCCCTGGGAGCGACCTGGACCATGAGTGTCGGACTGTTCGTCGGCCTGCTGGTGGCGTGCAGCGCGGTGATCCTGATTGCCCTGTACACCTATTTCTCCAACAAGGTATTCGACCCGCTGCTGGCAGCGATCATGAGGGATGTGCAATGAACAAGCTCCTGTCGGGCGCCCTGCTCGCCCTGGCCGCGCCAGCCGCTTTCGCCGAGACCGGCCAGGGCGCCAACACCGAAGCCATCGTGATGTTCCTGCTGTTCATCGCCGGGACCATGGGAATCACCTGGTGGGCTGCACGCAAGACCCAGACCACTTCCGATTTCTATACCGCCGGCGGCGGCATCAGCGGCTTCCAGAACGGTCTGGCGATTGCCGGTGACTACATCTCCGCGGCCTCCTTCCTGGGGATTGCCGGCATGGTTTACGTCTCCGGTTACTACGGCGTGATCTATGCCATCGGCTTCCTGTTCGGCTGGCCGGTGGTGATGTTCCTGGTCGCCGAGCGCCTGCGCAACCTGGGGCGCTACAACTTCGCCGACGTCACCGCCTTCCGACTGGAACAGACCCCGGTGCGCATCCTGGCCGCCAGTGCCTCGCTGCTGATCATCGCGCTGTACCTGATCGCGCAGATGGTCGGCGCCGGCAAGCTGATCGTGCTGCTGTTCGGTATCGAGTACAAGTTCGCGGTGGTGATCATCGGTGCGCTGATGATGATCTATGTGTTCTTCGGCGGCATGACGGCCACTACCTGGGTACAGATCATCAAGGCGGTGCTGATGCTCGCCGGCGGTACGCTGCTGTCGGCGCTGGTGCTGTATGCCTTCAACTTCAGCCCTGATGCCATGCTCGCCGAGGCGGTGACCGTGCACCCCTATGCCGAGGAGCTGATGTCACCGGGCGAGGCTGTCACCAGCAATCCGCTGAACGCGCTGTCGCTGGGTCTCGCCCTGGCCTTCGGTACCGCCGGCCTGCCGCACATCCTGATGCGCTTCTTCACCGTCTCCAGCGCCCAGGAAGCACGCAAGTCAGTGATCTGGGCCAGCAGTTTCATCGGCTACTTCTACATCCTGACCTTCATCATCGGCTTCGGCGCCATCGCCCTGCTGGTCCGTCATCCGGAGTTCTTCCATGGCGGCATGGACGGCAGCTTCAACATGTTGACCGACCTCATCGGCGGCACCAACATGGCGGCGGTGCACCTGTCCAATGCGGTGGGCGGCAGTCTGCTGCTGGGCTTCCTGGCGGCGGTCACCTTCGCCACCATCGTCGCTGTGGTCGCCGGCCTGGCGCTGGCTGGCGCCGCCTCGATCGCCCATGACCTGTACGCCAACGTGATCGCCCGCGGACGCTCGACCGAGAAGCAGGAGATGCGCATCTCCAAGATCTCGATCCTGGTACTGGGCGTGCTGTCGATCCTGCTGGGCATCATCTTCGAGGATCAGAACGTGGCCTTCATGGTCGGCCTGGCCTTCGCCATCGCCGCCAGCGCCAACTTCCCGGTGCTGGTACTGTCGATCTCCTGGCGTGGCTGCACCACGCGTGGTGCGGTGATGGGCGGCTTCATCGGCCTGCTGGTGGCGACCGTCTGGGTGGTGCTGAGCAAGACCGTATGGGTCGATGTGTTCGGCAACGCCGAGCCGATCATCCCCTTCCCCAACCCGGGTATCGTCTCCATCCCGCTGGCGTTCATCGCGATCTGGTTCTTCTCGATCACCGACAGGACCGCGCGCGCCGATCGTGAACGCGATGCCTTCGACGCCCTGACCGTGCGCAGCCAGACCGGTATCGGTCGCAGTGGAGCAGTGGCCCACTAAGGCTGGAACTGCACCAGACGAATCCCCGGAGGCGGTACTGCTCCGGGGATTTTGATTGGATCATGCCCTTTGCAACGGGAAGGCAATCACCTCATCGATATGGCTGGCGTTCAGCGCCAGCATCACCAACCGGTCGACCCCCAACGCCACCCCGGCGCACTCCGGCAAGCCCTGCTGCAGGGCACTGACCAGCCGCCGGTCAATCGGCAGCGCGGCACGCCCGAACCCCTCGCGCAACTGCTGATCGGACTCGAAACGGCGCAACTGCTCGGCAGCATCGGTCAGCTCGAAATAGCCGTTGGCCAATTCCATGCCCTGGATGAACAGCTCGAAACGCGCCGCACTGGGCACTCGGTCATCACCTTCCACCACCCTGGCCAGCGCTGCCTGGGAAGCGGGAAAGGCAAATACCATGGTCGGCTGCAGCAGCCTGGGCTCGATGCAGTGGGAGAACAGCAGGTTCAGCCAGCCATCACGGTCCAGCTCGCCTCGGAAGTCGCAATGCTCACGCCCCAGCCGCGCCAGCTCGGCGTCTTCACAGCCATGGATATCCACGCCCAGGTGTTCAGCGAACAGCGCGGCATAGGTCACCCGGCGCGAGCGCCCGCAGCCCAGCACCGCATCGACCAGCTCATCCACCTCATCCATCAGTTGATGATGATCGAAGCCCAGTCGATACCACTCCAGCATGCTGAACTCCGGGTTGTGCCGGCTGCCGCTTTCACCGTTGCGATAGACCCGGCACAGTTGCCAGATACAGCCACTGCCGGCGGCCAGCAGGCGCTTCATCGGATATTCCGGCGAGGTATGCAGGTACAGGGTCTGCGCCTGGCCGCCGCCCTCGGGGACGTACTCGGCGGCGAAGGGGAACAGGTGCGGGTCGCTGACTGCCGCCGCGGACAGCGTGGGGGTGTCCACCTCCAGCACGTCGCGCTCGGCGAAGAACCGGCGGATGCCGGCGATGATCTGCGCCCGGCGGCGCAGGCTGGCCAGCGGTGCGCTGGGTTGCCAGTCGATCATGCATGAACTCCACGAATGAAAAACCGGGGCCTGGGCCCCGGTTTCGTTAGTGCATCAGCGCTTGTCCAGAACCCGTTTACGATCTCGCGAGCTAGAGCCATGCAAGGTAAAAACAGGCGAGGAAGCGGAGTTTACATATCGTAAATGAGCATTCCGAGCCTGTTTTTAACGCAGCAGGGCCGGCGCGCAGCAGATCGTAAGCGGGTTCTCAGGCACGGCCAACATAGTCAGCGGTACGCGTATCGACCTTGAGCACATCGCCAACGTTGATGAACAGCGGTACCTTGACCACCGCACCAGTCACCAGCTTGGCCGGCTTGTTGCCGCCGCCGGAGGTATCGCCACGCACACCCGGATCGGTCTCGACTACTTCCAGCTCGACGAAGTTCGGCGGTGTTACCGCGATCGGCGAACCATTGAACAGGGTGATGGTGTAGACGACCTGCTCCTTCAACCAGTTGGAGGTGTCACCCACGGCTTTCTCATCGGCACCGAACTGCTCGAAGGAGCCGTCGGTGGCCATGAAGTGCCAGAACTCACCATCGGTGTACAGGTATTCCATGTCCCGATCCATCACGTCGGCCCCTTCCAGGCTGTCACCCGACTTGAAGGTCCGCTCGTTCACCCGACCGGTCTTCAGGTTGCGCACCTTGACCCGGTTGAAGGCCTGTCCCTTGCCCGGCTTGACGTACTCGTTCTCGAGGATCGCGCAAGGATCGCCGTCGAGCATCACCTTAAGACCCGGCTTGAATTCGTTGGTAGAATAGTTGGCCATAGATTTCCCACTTGCTGTTTGAACGGATACATCCGAAAACGCGCCGACCGATGGTCACAGCCCGGCGTTGCGTGCAACGCCCGACGGATGCCCCTGCCACCCATGCGCGGAAAAACCCCAATGATACATGGATCTTTAGCGCCTGTTGAGTCCGTCAGCTGGCAAAGCCTGCTGGCGCAGAGTATTACCGACCCACGGGAGCTGTTGCGACGCCTGCAGCTGGACCCGGCCCTGCTGGCCCCGGCACTGGCGGCCAGTGCCGATTTCCCGCTGCGCGTGCCCGAGCCCTACGTCAACCGCATGCGGCCGGGCGATGCCGCCGACCCGCTGCTGCGCCAGGTGCTGCCGCTGGGCGAGGAACTGCAGGAACACCCGGATTTCGTGCTCGACCCGCTGGGCGAGCAGCACAGCAATGCCCGCCCGGGAGTGATCCACAAGTACCACGGCCGGCTGCTGCTGATCGTCAGCGGCGGCTGCGCGGTCAACTGCCGCTACTGCTTCCGGCGGCATTTCCCCTATGGCGACAACGCCCTGAGTACCGATCAGTGGCAGCAGGCGCTGGACTACATACGCCAGGATCCGAGCATTGCCGAGGTCATCTACAGCGGCGGTGACCCGCTGGCGGCCAACGACAAGCGCCTGGCCTGGCTGACCCGGGAAATTGCCGACATAGCCCATGTCCGCCGGTTGCGGGTGCACACGCGGTTACCGGTGGTGATCCCGCAGCGGGTGACCAGCAGCCTGATCGACGCCCTGTGCGGCACGCGCCTGCCGGTGAGCATGGTGCTGCACTGCAACCACGCCAATGAACTCGACGGACAGCTTGGCCAGGCCATCACCACCCTGCGCCAGGCGGGCATCATGCTGTTGAACCAGACGGTGCTGCTCAAGGGCGTCAACGATTGTATCGAGGATCTGCTGGCGCTCAGCGAAGCCCTAGGAGATCATGGCGTTTTGCCTTACTATCTGCACGTGCTGGATCATGTCAGAGGGGCACAGCATTTTCATGTAGACGACGCAACGGCCAGAGGATTGGCCGGTGAGATGCTCGCCAGACTGCCGGGTTTCCTGGTTCCACGTCTGGTGCGGGAGATCGCAGGTGAAACCAGCAAGACACCATTGCATCCCGAGTTAATCAGGGCAAATGACCGCTTAGCTTAGGCATTGACCAACTGCTACAGTGTGATCAAACACTCATTCTTGGCGTAACTCATGTATTGGACTCCAGCTTGATTCGTTCTCGATTTGGCCTCAAGGGGCTACAACGGAAGAAAAATGTTATGGATAACGCCACGCCCACAATGAATCTGCGAGTGCCTGCGCAAACGCTCGAATCCCTGAGCTTCGCCGACAGCACCGACAAGGGCATAGCCCACTGGATCGCCAACCTGCCCAAGGCCAATATCGGCGAAACCGCCCGCCAGCTGTACAAGGGCCTGATCGAACTCAACCAGTTGCAGATCGCCCCGGACAAGCGCCTGGCCATGCTGGAACTGATCCGGCCCCAGGTGCATTACGTCTGCACCGCCCTGTCACGCTACTACCTGGGGCAGTCCATCGTCCTGGAGGATCGCCCGCGCAAGGTCGCCAACCTGTCCCAGTCACTGCAGAACCACCTGGCCACCGGCTACAAGATCGTCGTCGCCCAGGAAGCCAGCATGAAGAGCCGCGACCGCGCCGACATCATGCCCCTGGCCATCCAGCGCGCCATACGCGCCCTGTGCGGCCCGCTGCTGCGCGCCTATCAGCTGTATTGCCCGGTCGCCGACGGCATCTGGCTGGAGATCCACCAGCTGTACCAACTGGCGCGCAAGCGCAAGCTGCACCAGGTCGCTGTCGCTGACAGGGAAAGCATGGCCGGCAAGGCGCTGAGCATCGAGCAGGCCTACCTGGCGGTACTGCTGCTGGGCACCGCCCGCCCCAACCAGATGCGCCAGAGCGTCATGGCGCGGCTGTTCGCTGTGCTCGAGCACTGGAGCAGCATGGCCGCGCTGGTCGAGCCGGACGCCAAGGGTGCGCTGTTCATCATCAACCCGGCCATGGACTGCCCACCGCGCTACCGTTCACTGGTGCTGGACGAAGACCTCACCGGCAGTCTCGGCCTGGATACCCGCCACCTGGTCGATACCATCAAGCAATACCTGCTCGACAACGAACCGGCCCGCCACCACCTGCAGGTCCCCGAGGGCCTGGGTGTGGAGCTGCTGCAGCATATCAGCCAGTCCTGGGGCGACCTGGCCGAGCGGACCTTCAACCGCATGCCCGGTCGCGGCGAGCTGCGCATCACCATCGGCATGAGCGCCACCCATTTCCAGATCGCCGGCACCAGCTTCTCGCGCTTCATCAATGCCGAGGACAGCAATCCGTTTTCCGATGCCAACCGCCGCGCCCAGCAGGACGGCTGGAGCACCGCCTTCGATGGCGACAGGTCAGTGGACTGGACCCCGGATGTGGAAAAGATCAACTACACCACCACCAGCAGCGAGCCCAGCGACGAAGAAAACGCCGAGAACTACCCGGTGCACAGCCTGCGCATCATCAACCACAGCCCCGGCGGCTTCTGCCTGACCTGGCCACGGGAAGTCCCCAAGCAGCTGCAGGCCGGTGAGCTGCTGGGCGTACAGGAAGAAAGCGACCAGGGCTGGAGCCTGGCAGTGGTACGCTGGATTCGCCAGGTACGCGGTGGCGGCACCCAGATGGGCATCGAGCTGATCGCCCCGCACTGCACCCCCTGCGCGATCAAGCTGCTGCGCAAGACCGAACACCCCAGCCGCTACCTGCGCGCGCTACTGTTGCCGGAAGTCACCGCCATCGACCGCCCCGCAACGCTGATCACCCCGCGCCTGCCCTTCCAGGTGAACAGCAAGGTGATGCTGCTGCTCGGTGGCCAGGAGCTGCGCGCGCAGTTGATCCAGCGTATCGCCGCCACCGGCAGTTTCAGCCAGTTCGAGCACCACATCATATTGAATCAGCCGGATCACACCCCGGGCCAAACCGAGACCGATAGCACAAGTTTCAGCATTGGCTCGGAGGATGACTTTGACTCGCTCTGGAAGTCTCTGTAGATTCAATCGTCTGGGATCCGCAAGGATGGGACTGCTTGAGACGAATGGGACGCCATGGCCATCGATGCACACGCCATTAGACTACTGATTCTGGATGATTCGCAGAACAACGCGGAACGTCTGGTCAGCATGCTGCGCAACGCCGGGCATGCCACCCGCGCACACCGCATCAGTTCGCTGGAAGATCTGCACGAATCCCTGCAGCAGACCTGGGACCTGTGCCTGGCATGCCCCGAGACCAGCTTCATGAGCGCCCAGGAAGCCTGCCTGATCATCAGCCAGTCGCATGACGTGCCCTTCATCCTGCTGGCCGAGCAGGACGACACCGACACCCGTACCGCAGCCCTGCGCAATGGTATGCAGGACTGCGTCCCGGGCGATGCCGAGCCCCTGCTGACCATGGTGGTCAAGCGCGAGCTGACCAACCTGGCCGCACGCCGCCAGCGGCGCATCGCCGAGCAGGCTCTGCGCGAAACGGAAAAGCGCTGCCAGTTGCTGCTGGACAGCTCGGTCGACGCCATCGCCTACGTGCTCGACGGCATGCATATCTACGCCAACCGCTCCTATACCCGCCTGTTCGGCTACGACGATGCCGACGATCTGGCCGCCGAGCCAATGCTCGAGCTGATCGCCGCCAAGGACCAGAACAACTTCAAGGACTTCATGCGTCACTACGCCAGCCGCGGCGAGCATAGCGAGATGCGCTGCACAGCGGTGGACAGCGATGGCAAGGAATTCCCCATCATGCTCGGCTTCTCACCGGCCAACTACGACGGCGAACCCTGCACCCAGGTGGTAATACGCGCCGAGACCGCCAGCGCCGAATTCGAGGAAAAGCTCAAGGCCATGGCCAGCCATGACCTGGTGACCGGCCTGTACAACCGCTCCTGGTTCCAGGAACAGCTCGACAGCGTCAGCGAACAGGCTGTACGCAACAGCCAGCCCAGTACCCTGGTGTACATCAGCATCGACAACTTCAGCGCGCTGCAGGCGGACATCGGCATCGGCGGCTCGGACCTGATCCTGGCCGACCTGGCGCAGATCCTGCGGCGCTTCGTTCCGGAAAACGCCCTGCTCGCCCGCTTCAGTGACGATGCCTGCAGCGTCCTGATCGCCGCCACGGAACCGGAGACGGTCGCAAGCCAGCTGCCGGCACTGCTCAAGCAGATCGAGCGCAACCTGTTCGAGGCCAACGGCCGTACCATCCAGATCACCGCCAGCATCGGCGTTTCCGCCATCAGCGAAACCAATCCGGAACCGACCCAGGCCATCGAGCGCGCACACCGCCTGGCCGAACAGGTCAGCCAGGCCGGCGGCAACGCCATCAAGGTATTCAATCCGCTCGAGGAGCTGGAACATCTGGCCAATCGCGGCAATATCATCGCGCTGATTCGCCATACCCTGGAAACCAACGCCTTCAGCCTGCAGTTCCAGCCGATCATCAGCCTGCGCGGCGACAACTCGGAGCACTACGAAGCCTTTCTGCGACTGCCCAGCAACCAGGGCGAGGAAGTGCCACTGGCGGACTTCCAGTCCGCCGCCCTGGAGTCGGGCCTGGCGATGGACATCGATCGCTGGCTGATCGGCCGGTCGATCGACCTGCTGACCCAGCACCGGGCCAAGGGCAGCGACACCAGGCTGATACTCAACCTGAGCAGCGCCAGCCTGCAGGACCCCGGAATCATCAAGTGGATCGCCAGCCTGCTGCAGGAATCCCGGCTGCCGGCCGATGCCCTGGTCTTCCAGTTCAACGACGCCGACGCCAATAACTACCTGAAACACGCCAAGGTCCTGGCCGAGTCACTGCACAGCATGCACTCGAAGATATCGCTGAGCCATTTCGGCGGCGCGCTGAACCCCTACACGATCCTCAAGCACCTGCCCGTCGACTATGTGAAGATCGACGAATCCTTCAGCCGCGACCTGTCCGACGCCCAGGCCGTGGAACAGCTCAAGGAAATGGTTGCCACACTGCATAACCAGGGCAAGCTGACCATCGTATCCTGCGTCGACAGCGCGATCATGATGCCGACGCTGTGGCAGGCCGGCGTCAACTATATCCAGGGCGACTACCTGCAACCGCCCAGCGACAGCATGAATTACAACTTCTCCAGCGAGTAATCAGTCTCCGCTGCTCCCCGTCATCCTTCCCTAACCTCGTCAGCCCTCCCACCTCGTCATCCTTCGCGCAGGCGAAGGATCCAGGGGTACCGGCCAACCCGGAGTGGACGGTGGATCCTCGGCCTTCGCCGAGGATGACGGTGAACGAGAGTTAAGGATGCCGGGGAAAAGCCCAGGACGAAAACCAGCAAGGTACCAATCGAGGGCGTTCTTCTCAGAACCCTTCCCGATCACGGAACCCCAGCAGATACAGAATGCCATCCAGCCCCAGCGTGGAAATCGCCTGCTTGGCCGACTGCTTGACCAGTGGCTTGGCGCGGAAGGCGACGCCCAGCCCAGCGATGGACAGCATCGGCAGATCATTGGCGCCATCACCCACGGCAATGGTCTGTTCCAGGCTGATACCCTCGCGCTGGGCCAGCTCGCGCAGCAGGTCAGCCTTGCGCTGACCATCGACGATAGGCTCCAGCACCTCGCCGGTCACCAGACCATCGCGTGTCGGCAGCGCATTGGCATAGACGTAGTCGATACCCAGACGCTTCTGCAATCCTTCGGCGAAATAGCTGAAGCCCCCCGACAGGATGGCGGTCTTGTAGCCCAGGCGGCGCAGTTGCCCGATCAGGGTCTCGGCCCCCTCGGTCAGGCGCAGCGACTGGCCGATCTCCTCCAGTACAGTTTCCGGCAAGCCCTTGAGCAGCGCCATGCGCTCGCGGAAACTGGCCTTGAAGTCCAGTTCGCCGCGCATCGCCCGCTCGGTGATCTCGGCGACCTGGTCACCCACGCCAGCGGCCTTGGCCAGCTCGTCGATCACCTCGGCGTCGATCAGTGTGGAGTCCATGTCGAATACCACCAAACGGCGGTTGCGACGGAACACGCTGTCCTGCTGGAAGGCGATATCCACGTTCAGCTCCTGGGCGATGGCCAGGAATTCGGTACGCAGCGCCGCCGGATCAGCCGGCTCGCCACGCACCGAGAACTCGATGCAACCCTTGCCCTGATCAGCCGGCATGCCATCGGGAATACGCTCGGACAGACGATCGATATGATCGATATTGAGGCCGTAGCGGGCGGTGATTTCGCTGACCCGGGCGATATGCTCGGCGGTGACCCGACGCGCCAGCAGGGTGACGATATGCCGTGGCTTGCCCTGGCCAGTAACCCAGCGGCTGTACTCCTCAGCACTGACCGGCGTGAAGCGCACCTGCTGGTCCAGTTCATAGCCGCGGAACAAAACATCCTTGAGCACGTCAGAAAGACCACCTTCACCAGTCATTTCCACCAGGATGCCAAACGATAGCGTGTCATGGATAACAGCCTGCCCAATATCCAGAATCCTGACGCTCGCCCGCGCCAGGATGCCGGTGATGGCCGCCGTCAGGCCGGGCCGATCGGGACCGGTAATGTTGATCAGGACGATTTCCTTCAAGGTGGCCGCTCCAGTCAGAATTTGGGATCGGCCATTCTACCCGCAAATGCCCAATTCATCACGGGCGCAACCTTTTTCCCCTCAGTGCTAATGGCTATACTTCAATTCCTACGGCGTTTCAGGCTGCCGGCCCTGCCTCTCATTCATCGATCGAGTCATATTTTGAATCACACACCGAACTCATCTGACAATCTGTTTCTGCGCGGCCATGCCTCGCTGCGCAAAAAACGCCTGACCTTGCCCAGCATGTTGATGCTGCTGACCCTGGTCCCCTTGCTGCTGATGTTCGTGCTGGTGCTCTGGTTCGGCCAGTTCCAGCTGCAACGCGACATCGCCCGGCAGGCCGACCAGGCCGGCAGCGAACTGGCCCGGCAGATCGCCTCGCTGGTCGCCGATCCACTCGCGGCCAATGACACCCTGAGCCTGAATATCATCCTCGCCCAATGGGTGCAGAACCCGATGATCGCGCAGGCCAGCCTGACCGGAGCCAATAACCGGGTCGTTGCCGAAGCTGGCAGGAGACCCGCCGCCAACAGTCTGGCACCCGGCCAGGGACGCTTCATCGCCGCCGTACACTTCCAGGATGAACTGATCGGCCAACTGCACCTGAGCCTGGCCCGCGCGCCCTTCACCGAGCCGGTGAGCAATATGCTGCAGGGACTGCTGTGGAGCCTGGCATTGCTGCTGGTGATCGCCGGACTGCTTGCCTGGCGGCTTGGCGTCGGCATGCGTCATGTACTGGCCGGTCTCGGCAACTGGTATGGCGACTCCGATATGCCAACCCCGGGGATTCGCCGCGCCGATGAGCTGGGCGACCTGGCCAGGCGCCTGGCCGAACGCCGCATAACCGACCTGCCGCCGGAACCGGAACCCGAGCCGGAACCGGAGCTGGAACCAGAGATTGATGAAGCCGAGATGGAATCCTTCGAGGAACTGGTGGAAGAGCTCCAGCCATTGCTGGCGGCAGAGATGGAGCCAGAAACCGAAGACCCGGGCCCGTCAGCCGCCGTCGATACACCCCGCATCGATACAGAAACGGACAACGAAACCGCTGCCATCGAGCCGGACAACACCGCTGCAGCGGATACCGCCGTCACGCTCAGCGACGAGCTGACCGAACTGGAATCTGCTCCGGTGCCGCCAGCGCCTGCCAGCACGGTGCTGGCGATACGCCTGGGTGACCAGAATACTCTGCACCGCCTGCCGCGGCCCCGCCTGCTTGGCCTGCTGGAGCGCTACCGCGAGCAACTGGAGCAGGCCAGCCGCGCCTGTGATGGCCAGTTGCACACGCTGGTGGATGGCACCAGCCTGATCTTCTTCCACCCGGATAATGCCGACCAGTTGGGCAACGCCCTGTGCTGTGGCGAGCTGATGCGGGTATTGGGACATGAACTGCAGATCCAGATCGCCGATACCGGCGTCGCCCTGCATGTGCAGATCGCCCTGTGCCATACGCCGTGCCAGGATATTCCGGCCGATGAGCTGGCCCAGGTCTCGGATGACTGCGCGCTGATGCTCGAGCGCATGCAGTACAGCCGCAACCTGTTGCTGCTGGACGCCGAACTGGCCGCCAGCGGCCTGCTCAGCGACAAGGCCACGCTGCGCCGGCTGGCGAGCCAACCGGGCATCTATTGCGTGGAGCGGCTGCGTGAACCCTATCAGGGGCAGTTGGAGCAGCATCTGCAGAGCGTGAGCAGACAGCAGCCCTGAGCGCAGGGTTGTGACTCTGCCATCATCCCGGGGGTTGTCGAGCACTTGCTCGACGATGGGGTTATGCGATGCGACAGGCATTGCAGGCGTAGCGTAGGCGCGCTACACCCCAAACTCCCGAGACAAAGGCTCCCCCTTGTGAGCGGCGCCTCACCGCGATGGGCGCCCTGCCCCTGGGGTTGTCGAGCGCCTGCTCGACGACGGCGTTATCCAATGCCACAGGCATTGCAGGCATAGCGCCCGAACGCGGACCGGGGTCGCTACACCCGATCGCAAGGCTGGATTCAGACCTCGACCTGCAGCCCATCCACCTTCTGGAAGCCACGCGGCAGCTTGTTGCCCCGCCGCCCGCGCTCGCCACGATAATGCTCCAGATCCGCCGGCTTGAGGGTCAGGGTGCGTTTGCCGGCGGTGAGCACCAGGTTGGCGCCCTGTGGCAGCAGGGCCAGCGCCAGCAGGAACTCCTCGCGACTCTTCACCCGTGCCGATGGCACTGACAGTATCTTGTTGCCCTTGCCTTTGGACAGCTGCGGCAGGTCGGTCAGCGGGAACACCAGCAGGCGGCCTTCGTTGGAGATGGCCACCACCAGGTCACTCTCACGCTGATTGACCGGTACCGGAGCCAGCACCCGGCTGCCTTCCGGCAGGCTCAGCAACGCCTTGCCGTTCTTGTTCTTGGCCTGCAGATCAGCGCCCTGCACCACGAAGCCATAGCCGGCATCCGAGGCCAGCAAGTACAGCTGCTGGTCCTCCGGCAGCAACACGCCGACGAACTCGGCGCCGGACGGCGGACTCAGGCGACCGGTCAGCGGCTCGCCCTGTCCGCGCGCCGACGGCAGGCTGTGCGCCGCCAGCGAGTAACTGCGCCCGGTCGAGTCGAGGAATACCGCCTGTTGGTTGGAGCGGCCACTGGCCTGGGCCAGGAAGCTGTCACCAGCACGGTAGGACATGCCCGCGCCGTCAACGTCGTGGCCCTTGGCGCAACGCGCCCAACCCCGCTCGGACAGCACCACGCTGACCGGCTCGGAGGGTACCAGTTCGGTTTCCGACAGGGCACGTGCCTCCTCGCGCTCGACCAACGGCGAACGGCGCTCGTCGCCATAGGTTTCAGCATCGGCGATCAGTTCACCGCGTACGGTCTTGCGCAGCAGCTTCTCGCTGCCCAGCACCTTCTGCAGCTGGTCGCGCTCCTTGGCCAGGGCGTCCTGCTCGCCGCGGATCTTCATTTCCTCCAGCCGCGCCAGCTGGCGCAGGCGCGTATCGAGGATGTAGTCAGCCTGCAACTCGCTCAGCTCGAAACGGGCCATCAGCACGGCCTTGGGCTGGTCCTCGTTGCGGATGATCTCGATCACCTCATCCAGATTGAGGAAGGCCACCAGCAAGCCGTCCAACAGGTGCAGACGTGCCAGCACCTTGTCCAGCCGGAACTGCAAGCGCCGGCGCACGGTGCTGATACGGAAGCCCAGCCACTCGCTGATCATGGCGTGCAGCCCCTTTACCGCCGGGCGACCATCGGTGCCGATAACGTTCATGTTGACCCGGTAGCTGTTCTCCAGGTCGGTGGTGGCGAACAGGTGCTGCATCAGCTCATCGGCATCCACCCGGTTGGAGCGCGGCACTATGACGATGCGCGTCGGATTCTCATGGTCGGACTCGTCGCGCAGGTCGGCTACCAGCGGCAGCTTCTTGGCCTGCATCTGCGCAGCGATCTGTTCCAGCACCCGGGCGCCGGATACCTGGTGCGGCAACGCGGTGATGACGATGTCGCCATCCTCGCGGGACCACAGCGCGCGGCAGCGGATCGAGCCGCGGCCGGTGGCGTAGAGGTTGAGCAGCTCGCGGCGCGGGGTGATGATCTCCGCCTCGGTGGGGAAGTCCGGCCCCTGGACATGCTCCATCAGCTCGTCCAGACCGGCGCCCGGGTCGTCCAGCAGGCGCACGCAGGCGGCGGCCACCTCGCGCAGGTTGTGCGGCGGAATGTCGGTAGCCATGCCCACGGCGATACCGGTGGTGCCGTTGAGCAGCAGGTTGGGCAGGCGCGCCGGCAGCACCATGGGCTCGTCCAGGGTACCGTCGAAGTTCGGCTGCCAGTCCACCGTGCCCTGCCCCAGCTCGCTCAGCAGTACCTCGCTGTAGCGCGCCAGACGCGCCTCGGTATAACGCATCGCGGCGAACGACTTGGGATCGTCCGGGGCACCCCAGTTGCCCTGCCCGTCCACCAGCGGATAGCGGTAGGAGAACGGCTGGGCCATCAGCACCATGGCTTCGTAGCAGGCCCAGTCACCATGCGGATGGTATTTGCCCAGCACGTCGCCCACGGTGCGCGCGGACTTCTTGTGCTTGGACAGGGCCGACAGACCCAGTTCGCTCATGGCATAGACGATGCGTCGCTGCACCGGCTTGAGGCCATCGCCGATATGCGGCAGCGCGCGATCCATGATCACGTACATGGAGTAGTTCAGATAGGCTTCTTCGGTAAACGACGACAGTGAGCGGCGCTCAACGCCTTCCAGGCTCAGATCCAGACTGTCACTCATAGTTGCTCTCTAGATGTTGACGCAAAATCATTTCACCTCCGCGCTGGGTGAAATCCAGTTGCCGCAGGGCGCTCATGCCCAACAGCACATCCTCGCCGACGATCCCCGGCACGATACCGGCACTGACATCATGCAGGCGAATGTCGCCCAGCTGCAGGGTATCGATACGGGTGCTCCAGCTCTCGGTCAGGCCGTTGGCAGTATTGACCATGATCGGCCGACCACGCACCAGTTGCAGGCGTTCGGCCAGCGCAGCGGGCACGGCAACGAAGGTGGCACCGGTATCCAGCAGGAAGGTCACCGGCTGGCCGTTGATCTGGCCGGTCGCCAGATAGTGGCCGTGGCGATTACGCTCCAGGTGCACTTCTACCGTTTCGCCCACATGCAGTGACATCGGCTGCTGGTTGGGGTTGCGCCGGCGCTCCTCCAACCCGGAAAACCACTGTGCGGCCAATGCCAGCCCGACGATCCAGGCCAGCACCAGCATCACGGTGCCGAGCCGCCGGTCAGGCGGTGGGCTGGCACTCATGGATGGTCCATCACGCCAGCACCTCGGCCAGGTTACCCTTGCTTTCCAGCCACTGCTTGCGGTCGCCGGCGCGCTTCTTCGCCAGCAGCATGTCCATCAACGCCTCGGTGCCGGCCATGTCATCCACGGTCAATTGCACCAGGCGGCGGGTATCCGGGGCCATGGTGGTTTCCCGCAGCTGCAGCGGGTTCATCTCGCCGAGGCCCTTGAAGCGCGTCACCTGTATCTTGCCGCGCTTGCCCTCGGCCTCGATGCGATCGAGGATGCCGGCCTTCTCCGCGTCGTCCAGCGCGTAGAATACCTCCTTGCCGATATCGATGCGGTACAGCGGCGGCATGGCGACGAACACATGCCCGGCCTCGACCAACGCACGGAAGTGCCGCACGAACAGCGCACACAGCAGGGTGGCGATGTGCAGGCCGTCGGAGTCGGCATCGGCGAGGATGCAGATCTTGCCGTAGCGCAGTTGCGACAGGTCCGGCGAGCCGGGGTCCACGCCGATGGCGATGGCGATATTGTGCACCTCCTGGGAGGCCAGCACCTGCCCGGAGTCCACCTCCCAGGTATTGAGGATCTTGCCACGCAGCGGCATGATCGCCTGGAACTCCTTGTCCCGCGCCTGCTTGGCGCTGCCGCCGGCCGAGTCGCCCTCCACCAGAAACAGCTCGGAACGACGGCTGTCCTGCCCGGCACAGTCGGCCAGCTTGCCGGGCAATGCCGGCCCCTGGGTGATGCGCTTGCGCTCGATCTTCTTGCTCGCCTTCAGGCGGCGACTGGCGTGGTCGATGGCCATTTCGGCGATCTGCTGGCCGATGTCGGCATGCTGGTTCAACCACAGGCTGAAGGCATCCTTGACCACTCCGGCGACGAAGGAGGCGGATTCCCGCGAGGACAGTCGCTCCTTGGTCTGCCCGGAGAACTGCGGCTCGGCCATCTTCACCGACAGCACGTAGCTGACCCGCTCCCAGACGTCCTCGGGCGCCAGCTTGACGCCCCGCGGCAACAGGTTGCGGAACTCGCAGAATTCGCGAATCGCCTCCAGCAACCCCGAGCGCAGGCCATTGACATGGGTGCCGCCCTGGGCGGTGGGAATCAGGTTGACGTAGCTTTCCTGCACCAGCTCGCCGCCCTCGGGCTGCCAGAACAACGCCCAGTCCACCGCTTCCTTACTGGCAGCCAGCGCGCCGGTGAAGGGCGTTTCCGGCAGGGTCGGCCACTGCGAGCAGGCATCGACCAGATAGTCACGCAGGCCGTCCTCGTAATACCAGCTGCTCTTCTCGCCGGACTGGCGGTCGTCGAAATCGACACGCAGTCCGGGGCACAGCACCGCCTTGGCCTTGAGCAGGTGCAACAGGCGATTGACGTTGAATTTCGGCGTATCGAAGTAGCTGCCGTTGGGCCAGAACTTGACCGTGGTGCCGGTATTGCGCTTGCCCACGCTGCCGACCACTTCCAGTTCGCTGACCTTGTCGCCGTTCTCGAAGGCGATGGCATACTCCTGGCCGTCACGCCGCACCCGCACTTCCAGTCGCAGCGACAGCGCGTTGACCACGGAAATGCCCACCCCGTGCAAACCACCGGAGAACTGGTAGTTCTTGCCGGAGAACTTGCCGCCGGCGTGCAAGCGGGTAAGGATCAGTTCGACCCCGGAGACACCCTCCTCGGGGTGGATATCCACCGGCATGCCGCGCCCGTCATCGATGACCTCCAGGGCATTGTCCTGGTGCAGAATAACGGTGATGGCCCGGGCATGCCCGGCCAGCGCCTCGTCGACACTGTTGTCTATGACTTCCTGGGCAAGGTGATTGGGGCGGGTGGTGTCGGTGTACATGCCCGGACGGCGACGCACCGGGTCCAGACCGCTGAGTACTTCGATATCATCGGCGTTATAGGACGATTGGGACATAGAGTGTCTGGTTTTCCTTGATCAATCAGAGCGGGGCTGCCTCCCACTGCGGTGGCCCAGCATAGCATTCTCTGCGGCAACGCCGCATGCCCGGCTTGCGATGAAACGGGGGCAAACCTAATACCCCGAGGCACCCGCATCCGGCAGGAAGCTGCCCGCCGGCAGGCGCGAAACGGCGGTATCGATGCGGCCATCATCATACAGGCGCAGCCAGCGATACCCCGGCGGCTGGTTGTCGGTGGCGAAATCGCTGCTGGCCACGGCGAACTGCACGCAGGTCGACGGGCTTGCCAGCAGGCGGATGGCGCCGCGCTGCTGCTCCAGGCGCTGGTGGATATGCCCCCAGAGCACCCCGCGCACCCGCGGGTCAGCATCCAGCCGCGCCCACAACTGGTCGGCATTGCCCAGCCCGATTGGTTCCATCCAGTCGCTACCGATCGACACCGGATGATGGTGCAGGCAGATCAATACATGCCGTTGACCGGCGCCGGCCAGCGCCTGGTCCAGGCGCGCCAGCTGCTGCGCATCCAGATACCCGGCAACGCTACCGGGCACGCTCGAGTCCAGCAGCACGATACGCCACTGGCCGATATCGACCCAGGCCCGATTGAGTCCCAGCGCCTGCCCCAGCTCGGCCATCAGCGCGGCGTCGTCATGGTTGCCGGGCAGCCAATGGCAATCCTGGGGAATACGCGCCACGGCGTCGATGAAGCGCTGGTAGGCCGCAGCCGACCCGTCCTGGGTGATATCACCGGTGGCCAGCACCAGATCGATCTGCGGACGTTCGGCGAGCACCTGGTCGATCACCGCATTCAGTGATTCCAGGGTATCGAGCCCCAGCAGACGCTGCTGTGGCTCGGCGAAGATATGGCTGTCCGTCAGCTGGATCACGCAGACGGAATCAGGGGATTGACTGGCGTCGGATGGTAGCATCTGGCCCGCTCCTGAATAGTTACCCGACATGATCGCAATAGACGCAGGGACAATCCAGTGACTGGATCACACTTGTGTAGTTCAGCGACCGATCAGCACCGGCTGGGCGCTCTGCCCATAACGCTGGCAATAGCCCAGCCATTCGCCGAGAAACAGATTGAGCTGGTACTTCTCGTCCGGCTGCAGCATCTGCTCGTTGGGATAGGGATAAACACCACGGAAACGCCGGCGGTTATAGGCGGCCACCACCTCGGCCATGCGCGCATCATGATACAGCCGCACCTCCATGCTCGGCGGCGCCAGCCAGTCCTGCTGTTTTTCATGGCGCAACTGCAGCGTGGTGGTGTAGCGGCACCGCTCGATCACCCGCATCACCAGCCGCTGCGGCTGGTCGTCGGCATCCACCAGGATATGCCACTCATCCTGCACGGCCATCTCCGGCATCAACTGACGCAGGCGGAAGAAATTGGTCTCGCACACCGCCTGCAGCGAGGACAGGTCGACCCGGTAACGCGGCTTGGCCAGCAGTGCAGTCATGGTTGCGGCCCCGCCTGTTCACGCAGGCGCTGGCCATGCAGCTCGAGCCACTGCAGGGCGATGATGCTGGCGGCATTGTCGATCCGGCCCTGCTCCAGCACCTGCAATGCCTCGCTGCGCGGCAGCACGCTGACGCGAATGTCCTCGCCCTCCTCGGCCAGCCCATGCACACCCCCCACGCCGCGGCTGTCCACCGTGGCGCAGTACAGATACACCTGCTCGTTGCTGCCACCCGGCGAGGGGAAATAGCGGGTAATCGGCGTCAGTTGCAGCAGTTCGAGACCGGCTTCCTCCTTGGCCTCGCGGTGCGCCACCTGCTCGGCGCTTTCATCGGCGTCGAACAGGCCAGCGACCAGCTCCAGCATCCATGGGCTGCTGCGCTTGTCCAGCGCCCCGACGCGCATCTGCTCGACCAGCACCAGTGCATCCCGCCAGGGATCGTAGGGCAGCACACATACTGCATCCGGCCGCACGAACAGCTCACGACGCAGCTCCGGGCCCCAGCCACCAGCGAACAGGCGATGACGCAGGGTCAGCACATCCAGCCGGTAGAAACCTTGGAAACCTGGCTCACGGCGCAGGATCTCGACATCCTGCTGATTGAAATCGGTCAAGTAGACGCCCCTGAAAAAGACAAACCCAATGGTCGTGCTTTTAAACTCGCATATCAGAGCGGGCCGAGGCAAGAACTGAGCTGTTTCAGCGGTGAATGGTCATGCTGCTGCCGAGCATGCACCATCGCGAAGGGGGCGCCAACACGGGGTGTAGCGCCCCGGTCCGCGTTCGGGCGCTACGCCGAGTGAGCTGGTAGCAGCGCTGTCGTCGAGCAGGCGCTCGACAACCCGAGGCACTGCCCCTGCTCGACTCGACGCGCAGGCGAACAGGCTGGAGCTCTCGACACCCCGTATTTCCGCGGGAGCATGGACGTCTGCGCGCTACACCTTCTGATACAGCTGCGAACCCGCCTGGCGGAATTCCGAGGACTTGGCCCGCATACCCTCCTCCACCGCCACATCCACGGCCTCGATCCGCTGGGCTGCGGCATAGTCGCGGACTTCCTGGGTGATCTTCATCGAGCAGAACTTCGGCCCGCACATGGAGCAGAAATGCGCCACCTTGGCCGACTCCTTGGGCAACGTCTCGTCGTGGAAGGCGCGCGCGGTATCCGGGTCCAGGCCAAGGTTGAACTGGTCCTCCCAGCGGAACTCGAAGCGCGCCTTGGACAGCGCGTTGTCGCGGATCTGCGCGCCGGGATGCCCCTTGGCCAGGTCCGCCGCATGGGCAGCGATCTTGTAGGTGATGATGCCGGTCTTCACATCGTCCCGGTTGGGCAGGCCCAGGTGCTCCTTGGGCGTGACGTAGCAGAGCATGGCGCAGCCGAACCAGCCGATCATCGCCGCACCGATGCCACTGGTGATATGGTCATAACCCGGCGCGATATCAGTGGTCAGCGGCCCCAGGGTGTAGAACGGCGCCTCGTCGCAGCATTCCAGCTGCTTGTCCATGTTCTCCTTGATCAGTTGCATCGGCACGTGGCCGGGACCCTCGATCATTACCTGCACATCGTGCTTCCAGGCGATCTTGGTCAGCTCGCCGAGGGTCTCCAGCTCGCCGAACTGCGCCGCGTCGTTGGCATCGGCGATCGAGCCGGGACGCAGGCCGTCGCCCAGCGAGAAGGACACGTCGTAGGCCTTCATGATCTGGCAGATTTCCTCGAAGTGGGTATAGAGGAAGTTCTCCTGGTGATGCGCCAGGCACCACTTGGCCATGATCGAGCCGCCGCGGCTGACGATGCCGGTGACCCGCTTGGCGGTCATCGGCACATAGCGCAGCAGTACCCCGGCATGGATGGTGAAGTAGTCCACGCCCTGTTCGGCCTGCTCGATCAGCGTATCGCGGAAAATCTCCCAGGTCAGGTTCTCGGCAATGCCATCGACCTTCTCCAGCGCCTGGTAGATGGGCACGGTGCCGATCGGTACCGGCGCGTTGCGGATGATCCATTCGCGGGTTTCATGGATGTTCTTGCCGGTGGACAGGTCCATGATGGTATCGGCACCCCAGCGGATGCCCCAGGTCATCTTCTCGACCTCTTCGTCGATGCTCGAACCCAGTGCCGAGTTACCGAGGTTGCCGTTGATCTTCACCAGGAAGTTGCGGCCGATGATCATCGGTTCCAGCTCCGGGTGGTTGATGTTGGCCGGGATGATGGCGCGGCCCCGGGCAATTTCCTCACGCACGAATTCGGCGGTGATCTGCTCGGGGATGCTGGCGCCGAAGCTGTGGCCCGGGTGCTGCTCGGCGAGCAGGCCTGCGGCGCGCGCCTCCTGCAGTTTCATGTTCTCGCGGATGGCGACGAATTCCATCTCCGGGGTGATGATGCCCTTGCGCGCGTAATGCATCTGGGTCACGTTGTGCCCGGCCCGCGCCCGGCGCGGGGTGCGCAGGTGGGCGAAGCGCAGATGGTCCAATGATGGATCGGACAGACGGGCATTACCGAATTCCGAGCTGAGGCCGGGCAGCACCTCGGTATCCCCGCGCTCGTCGATCCACGCCCCGCGCACATCCGCCAGGCCGGCGCGCAGGTCGATGTTCACCGCAGGGTCAGTATAGGGACCGGAAGTGTCGTACACCAGCACCGGCGGGTTCTTCTCCACCCCGCGATCGGTACGGGTGTCGGCCAGGCTGATCTCACGCATGGGCACGCGGATATCGGGCCGCGAGCCGGTCACGTAGACCTTGCGCGAGTTGGGCATGGGTTGGGTAGCAGCACCATCGGCACCGGAATGGGCAATGGCGGTATCAGGCAAGCGACTGGTCATTATTATGCTCCACTGTATGTAAACAACACAGGGAACCGAAGCGGCACGGGCCAGCACCCCGGAACGGGGCAATGCAGAGGTGCGCATCTCGATTCCTACGCCGGTACTAACCGGATCAGGTTCAACGGGTGAAGTCTCAGCCGCCGCAAAAGCGTCGGCACCCCGTCAAGATGAGCCTGCAGCTTAGAGCCTCTGGACGCCGCCGGCAAGCCCGCCCGACGACAAGCCGCTGCGCTTGCCCTTGACCGGCGGCCTGCAGCTCTTTAGCCTTGGCGGATTAACCCAGTCCCTCATGCGAAGGATCTCTGCATGCTGCGCCCTCTTTATGTCGCCATCGTGCTGGCTGGCCTGTCCGGCCCGGCCCTGGCCAAATCCGATCTGCTGACCATCTATCAGGAAGCCCTGCTCAACAGCGCCGACCTGGCCGCCGCCGAAGCCGACGCCCTGGCCCGCCAGGAAGTGCTGCCACAGGCCCGCGCCCAGTTGCTGCCGAGTATCGGCCTGGGTGCCGGTGTTGCCCGCGAACACGTGGATATCGAAGACCGCGGCAGCGACAGCTATTCCACCCACTACTACCAGGCCAGCCTGACCCAGCCGCTGTTCCGCGCCGACCGCTGGTTCAACTACCAGGCCGCCAAGTCCCAGACCGAGCAGGCCCGGGTCGAGTTCTCGGCCGTACAGCAGCAACTGATCATGGACGTGGCCCAGGCCTACTTCAATGTGCTGCGCGCCTCCGACAACCTGGCCACCGCCCGCGCCGAGGAGGCCGCCTTCGAGCGCCAGCTGGAGCAGGCCCGTGAGCGTTTCGAGGTAGGCCTGTCCGCCCGCACCGACGTGCTGGAAGCACTGGCCGGTTTCGATACCGCCCGTGCCACGCGGATTACCGCCAGCACCAACCTGGACGTCAGCTATCAGGCATTGACCCGCCTGACCAACCGCGATCACCCGGAACTGCTCGGCATGGGCCACGACCTGCCAATCCTGGCACCAATCCCGGGCGACATGCAGCAGTGGGTCGATACTGCCGCGGCGCAGAACCTGTCGCTGCAGGCCTACCGCCTGGCGATCGACAGCGCCTCCGATGCGCTGCGTAGCAGCAAGGCCGGCTATGCTCCGGTGGTGGATGCCTTCGTGCGCTACAGCGACAGCTATGGCGGCGCACGCCTGGGTGGCGTGGGCGCCGGCGTCGCCGGCACCGGCGATACCGAACTGACCCAGTTCGGCGTGGAAATGACCCTGCCGCTGTTCACCGGTGGCGGCACCACCTCGCGGGTGCGCGAGTCCACCTTCCGCCTGACCCAGGCCGAGCAGGCCAGCGAGGCCGAGCTGCGACGCATCGTCGAACGCACGCGCAACCTGTTCCGCACCGTGACCTCCAGCGTCGAGGAAGTCGAAGCCCGACGCCAGTCGATCATTTCCTCCAAGGCGGCACTGGATGCCACCCAGACCGGCTACGAAGTGGGTACCCGCAACGTAGTGGACGTGCTGGACGCACAACGCAACCTGTACCGCGCGGTGCGCGACTACAACGATGCGCGCTACAACTACATCCTCGACAACCTCGGCCTGAAGCAGGCCGCCGGCACCCTCAGTCCGCAGGATCTGGAAGACCTGTCAGCCTGGCTGAAAGCCGACTACGATCCGGACCGCGACTTCATCCCGCCGTTCACCGAGCAGGAAATCCGCCGCATGAACATCGGTGGCAGCCAGCCGCAGCCGTCGCTCAACGAGCAGCAGCGGCGTATGCGTACCTCGTTCTGAAGGATGGGTCCCGGAAGGGAGTAGAAATAGGGACAGTGTGGGGTGAGAGTGGGAGCCGCGCCCCGCGGCGATCGGTGCTCGCCAACGATGCAAAGCCTGCCAGGCAATATTCACTGCCAGCCCGCTTCGCGCCGGGGCGGCGCTCCCACTGATGGTGGCACCCACCCTTCAAGATCGCATGCCCCGGGTTGTCGAGCGCCCGCTTGACGACAGCGCCACCACAGGCTCGCACGGCGTAGCGCCCGAACGCGGACCAGGGCGCTCCCCCCCTTTTCTACAACAGCCCTGCAATCCCCTGCAGCAACCTCTCCAGCGCACCCTGGTTGGCCTTCACCACCGCCTGCCCTGCCGCACCGGCCTGCCGGGCGACTCCGGTATCGTCGAGCCAGCGTATCACCTGCCCGGCCAGCGCCTCGGCGTCGGCCACCTCGACCAGCGCCCCGGCCTGCTCCAACAGCTCACTGATCTCGGTGAAGTTGAACCTGTGCGGCCCGGACAATACCGGCAACCCCAGCGCCGCCGGCTCCAGGTAGTTGTGCCCACCGCCGGCAATCAGCGAGCCGCCGACAAAGGCCATGTCCGCGCAGGCGTAGAACTGCATCAGCTCACCCATGCTGTCGCCGAGAAACACCTGGTCCGCCATGCCCGGCATCATGCCGTCGCTACGCCGCACCATGCTCAGCCCCGCCTGCTGGACCTGCCTGGCGACCGCATCGAAGCGCTCCGGGTGGCGTGGCACCAGGATCAGCAGTGCCTGCGGGTGTCGGCGCAGGATCAGCTGCTGCGCGGCCAGCACTATCTCATCTTCCCCGGCATGGGTGCTGGCGGCGATCCATATCGGCCGCTCGCCCCACTGCGCCCGCCAGCGATCGGCCTGCTCCAGCAGTGCGGCAGCGGGTTTCAGGTCGAACTTGATACTGCCGGTCACCGTCAGCGCCGCCTGCCGCACACCCAGCGCGACAAAGCGCTCGGCTTCGGCAGCGCTCTGCACCGCCACCCAGTCCAGCGCCGCGAACATCGGCCGTACCAGCCAGGCGACCCGCTGGTAGCCGCGGGCCGAGCGTTGCGACAACCGAGCATTGGCCAGCACCACAGGCACCCCGGCGCGCCGGCATTCGGCAACCAGGTTCGGCCACAGCTCGGTTTCCATGATGATCGCGATGCGCGGCTGCAGACGGCGGATCAGCCGGCGCTGCAACCAGGGCAGGTCATAGGGCAGATAGGCGTGCCCGACCTGGTCACCGAACAGCTTGCGGATCTGCTCGGAGCCGGTTGGCGTCATGCAGGTGATGGTGATCGGCAACTGTGGATGGCGCCTGAGCAACTCGCGCACCATGGGCGCGGCGGCAATGGACTCGCCCACCGATACCGCATGCACCCAGATACCGCCGGCACGCAGGTCCCCACCCAGGGCAAAACGCTCGGACCAGCGCCGCGCATAGGCCGGCGCACGCCAGGCGCGATACAGCAGGCGCAGCAGCACCAGCGGCAGACACAGGGTAAAGATCAGGCTGTACAGAAAACGGGGCATGCACTTCTCCAGCAGCGGAACGCGGCATAGAGTAGCAGAAGTGACCTGGGAGGCTGCTGGTGGCTATACTACAGACCCTTTTCACCGGTCATATGCGGAGCCCATGAGCACACCCCTGCACACCGACATCTGTATCCTCGGCGGCGGCATTGCCGGCCTCTGGCTGAACGCCCGTCTGCGCCAGCAGGGCTTCAGTACCCTGCTGATCGAACCGCAGGCCCTGGGCGGCGGGCAGAGCAGCAAGTCGCAGGGCATCATCCATGGCGGCACCAAATACGCCCTGCATGGCAAGCTGAGCACCGCCGCCGAGGCGATCGCCGGCATGCCGGCACGCTGGCGGGCTTGCCTGGACGGCGATGGCGAGCTGGATCTGCGCGGGGTGAAGGTGCTGTCGGCGCATCATTACCTGTGGTCGCCCGGCAGCCTGATCAGCAACCTGGCCGGGTTCTTCGCCAGCAAGGCGTTGCGCGGGCGGGTAGACAGCGTCAAGGGCAGCGAGCTGCCGGCGGTATTCACCAACCCGGCCTTCAAGGGCAAGGTCTACCGCCTGGGCGAGCTGGTCCTGGATGTTCCCGATGTGGTACGCCGGCTGGCGGAGCTGGGTGGCAACAGCCTGCTCAGTGGCGCCGTACAGGTCAGCAGCGACAGCCATGGCGGCATCAACGAGCTGCAGGTCGACGGCTGCCACATCGACGCCCGGCGCTACGTGCTCGCGGCAGGGGAAGGCAACGAGGCGCTGCTGCACAGCGCCGGCATCAGCCAGCCGGCCATGCAGCGCCGGCCGCTGCAGATGGTGCTGGTCAAGGGCCCGGCCCTGCCGGCACTGTATGCCCACTGCCTGGGCAGCAGCCCCAAGCCGCGCGTGACCGTCACCACCCACCCCTGCGCCGATGGCCAGTGGTGCTGGTATCTGGGCGGTGAACTGGCCGAACAGGGTACCAATATGCCTGCTGACGCGCTGATCCGACAGGCGCAGCGGGAGCTGGCCGAACTGCTGCCCTGGGTCGATCTGCAGGGCTGCCAATGGGCAACTATGCCGGTGACCCGCGCCGAACCGGCGCAGAGCGGTCTGGTACGACCGGATAATGCCTTCGTACAGGCGGTCGGCAACACCCTGGTGTGCTGGCCAACCAAGCTCGCGCTGGCCCCGGACCTCAGCGATCAGGCCATCGCCGAGCTGCAACGCCAGTCGGTCCAGCCGCAACTGCCGCAGCCGGTGACCAGCCTGCCGCAGCCGCGTGTCGCACCACCGGTATGGGATACCCTGTTCCCATGAAAACCCTGCACCCATATCATCGCCCGCTGGGCAGCACCGGCCTGCAGGTGTCACCGCTCGGCCTGGGCACGGTCAAGATCGGCCGCAACCAGGGGGTCAAATACCCCAGTGGCTTCGAGCTGCCGGATGATCAGCAGGTAGCGGAGTTGCTGGCACTGAGCCGCGACCTGGGGATCAACCTGCTGGATACCGCCCCCGCCTATGGCATCAGCGAACAGCGGCTGGGCCCGTTGCTGGCCGGCCAGCGCCAGGACTGGGTGCTGTGCAGCAAGGTCGGCGAGGAGTTCGCCAACGGCGAGTCCTGGTTCGACTTCAGCGCCACCCACACCCGGCGCTCGGTACAACGCTCGCTGCAACGGCTATGTACTGACTACCTGGACCTGGTGCTGGTACATTCCAATGGCGATGACCTGAGCGTGCTCGCCGACGAGGTCTATCCGGCGCTGCAGCAATTGAAGCAGGAGGGCCTGATCCGGGCTTTCGGTTTCTCCGGCAAGACCGTCGCCGGCGGCCTGCAGGCGCTGGAACAGGGCGACTGCGCCATGGTCACCTGGAACCTGCGGGAACAGGCCGAACGTCCGGTTCTCGACTTTGCCCTGTCACACAACAAGGGCATTCTGGTAAAAAAAGCACTCGCCAGCGGACATATCTGTCTCGAGGGCGAAGACCCGGTCAACGCCGGATTCGAGCTGGTATTCAGCCATCCGGCGGTCAGCAGCGCCATCATAGGCACCATCAACCCGGCGCACCTGACCCAGAACGTCACCACTGTCGCAGGTATTCTGGAGCGAGCGGGCAAGAATAACGATTGAAGCGCTGCTGGCGCAGCGCACCAACGAGGGGGGCGTCATGGCCAGAATCATTGCCCGCAGGAATCCTGTCGCATTCAAGACGCAGGCTCTTCACGTCCAGGCCAGCCCCGAGGTATTGCGCTACTCCCCGGTCGGTGACCCGCTGAATTTCGAACAGATGCTTGCACTGCGCCAGCCAGTAGAGATCGACGATCCGGAATGCTTCGAGTTGACGGTGGCCAACCTCGGGGTGTCCGCCGATATCACCCTGCACTGGCAACAACGGGAATTTCGCCTGCTGGTCAGACAGCAACGTCCTGATCGCGGCGATAAGGTACTCAAACTGCTATCCGGTTATGTTCCAGCCCATGAGCTGCGCCTGCCGCTGCTGACACTGATGACCGAGCTGGCCGAAGAGCTGCTGCTGGAAACCGGCCAGGGCTGGCTACCGGGACGCTACCAGGAAGTCTGGCTCCCAGCGCCCTATGCCGACACCCTGCCGGCGGACCCCAAGCGCTGGTTCAGCCTCACACCACACCAGGGCGCCGCACGCGCCGTGATGTGCCGGGAACTGAACCTGCTGGAGCGGCCCCGGGCGTATGTGCATCTGCCGACCAACTCGCTGCAACTGGTCTATCACATGCGCCTGGCTCCACCACCCTGCAACGACCTCAGCGCGCTGCATGCCGATGAATTTCTCGATGCACAAAGCGGCCAGTTGCATGCGCGCCTAGACCACCATCAGCCCGACCTGTATCTCGCCGAGTTGCGTGACGGCGTAGCCAGCGGCCGCCTGTTCACGCTGGAGCAAGGCGAACTGATCGAACAGCACCCCCGGCATCTGGCATTGAGCGAAGCCTTCGCCCCACAGGTCGGCTGGGTGATTGCGCAGCCGCACTGCAGCTGGCCGGATGGCCTCCTGCTCAGCCAGTAGAACCCATTAGACCATCGTCGACTGCCCTGCCGCCCAGCGGCGGCCTAGACTGCCGGCTGTTCGAAATCACCCACTGGTATCTGATTCCATGTACAAAAATCGTATTCGCATGCCGGCGCTGCATGACAAGGTCATGGGCGCGGCAGAGGCTGCATTGTTGATCGAAGATGGCATGACCGTCGGCATGAGCGGTTTCACCCGTGCCGGGGAAGCCAAGGCAGTCCCCCTGGCGCTGGTCGAGCGCGCCAGGGAGCAGCCGCTGAAGATCAGCCTGCTGACCGGCGCCAGCCTGGGCAACGATCTGGACAAGCAGATGACCGAAGCCGGGGTACTGGCCCGGCGCATGCCATTCCAGGTCGATGCCACCCTGCGCAAGGCGATCAACCAGGGTGAGGTGATGTTCATCGACCAGCACCTGTCCGATACCGTCGAGCAGATGCGCAACCACCAGTTGAAAATGCCCGATATCGCCATCATCGAAGCCGTGGCGATCACCGAGGAAGGCCATATCGTACCGACCACCTCGGTAGGCAACTCCGCCAGTTTCGCGATCTTCGCCAAGCAGGTGGTGGTCGAGATCAACCTGGCGCACAACCCCAACCTGGAAGGCCTGCACGATATCTACATCCCGACCTACCGGCCGACCCGCACACCGATCCCCCTGGTCAGCTCCGAACAGCGCATCGGCAGCACCGCGATCCCGATCGATCCGGCGAAGATCGCCGCCATCGTCATCACCGACCAGCCCGACTCCTATTCCACGGTCACTCCGCCGGACGAGGAAACCCAGGGCATCGCCGATCACCTGGTCGCCTTCTTCGAGAAGGAAGTCGCCGCCGGGCGCCTGCCGAGCAACCTCGGCCCGCTGCAGGCCGGCATCGGCAGCATCGCCAACGCGGTCATGTGCGGCTTCATCAATTCCTCCTTCGAGGACCTGGTGATGTATTCCGAAGTGCTGCAGGACTGCACCTTCGAGCTGATCGACGCCGGCAAGATGAAGTTCGCCTCCGGCTGCTCCATCACCCTGTCCGGCCGCTGCAATGAGCGCGTGTTCGGCAACCTGGAGAAGTACAAGGACAAGCTGGTGATGCGTCCGCAGGAAATGTCCAACCACCCGGAGATCGTCCGCCGGCTGGGCATCATCGGCATCAACACCGCGCTGGAGTTCGACATCTACGGCAACGTCAACTCGACTCACGTCGGTGGCACCAGGATGATGAACGGCATCGGCGGTTCCGGCGATTTCGCCCGCAACGCCAACCTAGCGATCTTCGTCACCAAGTCGATTGCCAAGGGCGGCGCCATCTCCAGCGTAGTGCCCATGGTCAGCCACGTGGACCATACCGAGCACGATGTCGACATCCTGGTCACCGAGCAGGGCCTGGCTGATCTGCGCGGCCTGGCACCTCGTGAGCGCGCCCGGGCCGTGATCGATAACTGCGTACACCCGGACTACCGCGAGGCGCTGAACGACTACTTCGAACGCGCCTGCGCCAAGGGCGGCCACACCCCGCACCTGCTGCGCGAAGCCGTCGAGTGGCACCTGAACCTGGAAGAGTTCGGCCATATGCGCGCGGCAGGCTGATCACACCAAGGCAGCCCTCCCATGCAACACTGGGAGGGTTGTCGAGCACCTGCTCGACGACAAAGTCTCCCATACAGAACCAGCCTGCCCACCCCCCTCCAGAAGACGCGACCTGCTTCGCAAAACCGGCAGCAACTGCTGTTCATCTCCGCATATGTGACCTGCAACACACCACCAACTGATCAGCATTGATAGGCTCCAGGCATCCTCCAGCCAGCTCAAGGGATTGTCATGGCTCACCACCCCGACCGCATCGCTACCCACGGCGCACGGATACTGTTGCTGTGGCTGCTCACCGCCGCGCCCGGCCTGCCGGCGATCAGCAGTGAAGCCGGCTCCCCACGACAAACCGAATTCAGCGACCGCAACTACACGCCGAACCGCCAGATCAATATCAGCAAGCCAACCAGACCAGGCGCAGCTCGGGCCGCAGCCAGTACCGACAACAGGGTTATCCAGAGCAATATGGAGAAGGTAGCCTGGGTGGATGCACGGGGAGCGCAAACCGAATACCGGATGTACTACGAGCACGACAGCCACACGCTGGACTTCGCCAGCGTATGCAGCAACTACCGCAAGGGTTCGATCGACTATCGCAACTGCCGCAAGGCGGCCAAGCAGTGGTTCGGCGGCAAATGCAATGGTGGCAACTCAGCGGGCAGGATGTACTGCCATGCCCGCAATGGGTTCCTGCCCTGAACCGGCTCCGGGGCCAATAGCAGAGCCTGCCCATCGCGGCGAGGCGCCGCTCCCACTCCAGTCAGCAGTCAGCAGTCAGCAGTCAGCAGTCAGAGCATGGCCTGCTCTTGTGGGAGATTCTATGGTTCCATACAAGCGGGTTCGAGTGCTGCAGATGGCATGCTTGCGTGGGAGCGGCGCCTCGCCGCGATAAGGCGTACGGCACGCTCCCCAGAGATTACTTTGCCGCACTCCAAACAGATCGCAGGGAGCCAGGGAGTCTCCCCCCAAGGCACCGCGCCAACCGGGCGAGTAAACTCAGCCCGCACTCTTCTCGCGAATCTTCTCCACGATCGCCGTGGTCGAGCAGCTGTCGACGAACTTCAGCACTTTCACTTCACCGCCGTAAGCCTGCACTATGGGCGCGCCGACCACCTGGTCGATGCCATAATCACCGCCCTTGACCAGCACATCGGGACGGACCTGGCGCAGCAGCGCTTCGGGGGTATCCTCGGCGAAGCTGACCACCCAGTCCACCGCCTCCAGGCCGGCCAACACCGTCATCCGCCGCTCCACGGCATTGATCGGCCGTCCCAGCCCCTTGAGGCGGGTCACAGAGGCGTCATCGTTGATCGCCACCACCAGCCGATCGCCCTGGCTGCGTGCCTCTTCCAGATAGCCGACATGACCGGCATGGATGATGTCGAAACAGCCGTTGGTGAACACGATCCGCTCGCCGTGCGCCCGCGCATCCTCCACCGCCACCAGCAGTTGCTCCGGCGACATGACCCCGCGGCCAGCACCCTGGGTCTGCTGCACCGCCCGGCGCAACTCCGGCGCGCTGATCGCCGCGGTACCCAGCTTGCCGATAACGATACCCGCCGCCAGGTTGGCCAGCGCCACGGCATTGGGCAGCGACTCACCGGCAGCCAGCGCGGTACCCAGGGTCGAGATGACCGTATCACCCGCACCAGTGACATCGAATACCTCACGGGCGCGGGCCGGCAGGTGCAATGCCGCCTCGCCGTGGCGCAGCAAGGTCATGCCATGCTCGCTGCGGGTTACCAGCAGAGCCTGCAGATCCAGCTCTGTGATCAACGCCATGCCCTTGTCCACCAGCTCCTGCTCAGTGGCGCAGTGGCCGACCACCGCTTCGAATTCGGACAGGTTCGGCGTGATCAGGGTGGCACCACGGTAGATGGAAAAGTCCTTGCCCTTGGGGTCGGCCAGCACCGGCAGGTTGCGCTCACGGGCCAGCCTGATCAGCGCCTGGTGGTTGACCAGCGCGCCCTTGCCGTAGTCGGACAGGATCACCACCCTGACCTTGTCCAGCAGCCCGCTGACCGTCTGCAGCATGGCCTCGCCATCGGTGGCGAAGGGCTCTTCGAAGTCCACCCGCAGCAGTTGCTGGTGCCGGCTCATGACCCGCAATTTGGTAATGGTCGGCAACTCAGGGTGCGCCTGAAAAGCGCAATAGACGCCCGCGGCATTTAACCTCTGCTGCAGGCTCTCGGCGGCCTCATCGGTGCCGGTGACCCCCACCAGCCAGGCCGGCGCACCCAGCGCCGCGATGTTCAGGGCGACGTTGCCGGCACCACCGGGGCGGTCCTCGATCTGGTCGACCTTGACCACCGGCACCGGCGCTTCCGGTGAAATGCGCTGGGTCGGACCGTGCCAGTAACGGTCCAGCATGACATCACCCACAACCAGAACCGGTGCGGAATCAAAACGGGGCATGGTCAGTTTCATTGCATCACTCATGTGTATTGAGGTCTCGGGCAGTCTGCGTCTCGTCCTGGAACTGCATGCTGTGCAGACGCGCATAGTAGCCATTGAGCGCCATCAGTTCGGCGTGACTGCCGCGCTCCACGATCTGCCCCTGGTCCATCACCATGATGATATCGGCCTTCTCGATGGTCGACAGGCGATGGGCGATCACCAGCGCGGTGCGTCCTTCCATGACGCTGTCCAGCGCCGCCTGGATATGCCGTTCCGACTCGGTATCCAGCGCCGAGGTCGCCTCATCCAGGATCAGGATCGGCGCATCACGCAGCAGCGCACGGGCGATCGCCAGGCGCTGGCGCTGCCCACCGGACAGCAGCACGCCGTTTTCGCCGACCAGGGTATCGAAGCCCTGCGGCAGTTGTTCGATGAACTCCCGGGCATAGGCCGCTTCCGCCGCCGCCATGATGGCCTCACGCGGAGCGCCAGCCAGGTCACCGTAGGCGATATTGTTGGCCACCGTATCATTGAACAGGGTCACATGCTGGGTCACCAGCGCAATGTGCCTGCGCAGATTGCGCAGGCGATATTGCTCCACCGCCACACCGTCGACCAGGATCTGCCCCTGATCGTGGGTGTAGAAGCGCGGAATCAGGTTGGCCAGGGTCGACTTGCCACTGCCGGAACGCCCGACCAGCGCCACCATCTGCCCCGGCTCGACGGTAAAGTTGATGTCCCGCAGTACCGGCTTGTCAGAGCCAGGATAACGAAAGGTCAGGTTGTTCACCTCGATACGCCCGCTGACACGGTCGCGCTCGATACTGCCGGTATCCTGCTCAGGCTCCTCGTCCAACTGCTCGAAGATGCTCTCCGCGGCGGCGATACCTTTCTGGATATTGGCGCTGACCTCGGACAGTTGACGGATCGGCTTGGGCAACAGGCCGGCCGCGGTGATATAGGACACCAGGTCACCGGCGGTGGCATCACCACGCAGGAACAGCACCAGGAACATCACCCCGGCCATCGCCCCGTAGGTCACCAGCTGCAATGTCGGCGTGAAAACCGCGCCGGTACGTACCATTTTCAGGCCGCGCAAGCGGTTGTTCTCGCTGGCCTTGTGAAAGCGCTCGCTCTCATAGCTCTCGCCGCCGAAACTGCGCACCACGCGATAGCCGGTAATGGTCTCGGAGGTGACATGAGTCACATCGCCCATGGCGGTCTGGATCTTCTTGCTCTGCTTGCGAAACTTCTTGCTGGTGCTGTTGACCATCAGGCCGATCAGCGGCAGCACCGCCATCAGCACCAGCGTCAGCTTCCAGTTCATCCACAGCAGATAACCGAACAGGAAGATCACCGTCATGCCCTCACGAAACACTACCTTGATCGCATCGGTGGCGGCACCGGTGACCATGGTCACATTGAAGGTCACCCGTGAGACCAGATGGCCGGAGTTGTTGTTGTCGAAATAGCGGTTGGGCAAGGTCAACAAGTTATCGAACAGGGATGTGCGCAAGTCATGCACTACCCCCAAGGAGACCTTGGCGATGAAATAGTTGCCGAGATAGGAGCCGATACCCTGGTACAGCGCCACCAGGATGATGAACAACGGAAAGCCCCAGATCAGCGGCACCCCCAGAAACAATGCCGAACTGCCCTCGTTCAGGCCATCGACAAAGTACTTCAGCATCCAGGCCATGGCCGGCTGACTGGAGGCGAAAATCATGAAGCCGAAGATACTGATGGCAAAGGGCAGCCAATAGGGTTTGACGTAGCCGAGCAGGCGCAAATAGATGCGTACACTCGAACGGGCAAAGCTTTCTTTCTGCGGATCCGACATAAGCTCTTCGCGAAATGGAATCAGGCCGGGGAGTTTATCACAGCCTAGAACCGCGCTCCGGGTTGCCATCATCTGTACATACGACCGTCACTATAGATGAGCCGGTGACCGCGATACGGTAGACTAGCCGCTTTCATTGCGGGAAGGCGGCATGCAGGCACTGGATTCAGCACAATACGAGCGCTTGCGCGAAAACGCAGAAGTCCTGGAGCGGGACGGGCATGGCGAGAAAGTACTGCGCCTAGCCGATGGCACCTTCCTCAAGCTGTTCCGCCGCAAGAGCTGGCTGTCGAAAACCGCCTTCTACCCACCGGCCAGGCGTTTTACCGATAATGCCGCCGAGCTGGAACGCCTGGGCATACCCTGCCCCCATGTATTGCAACTCTATCGGATGAGCAATCCATACCGCTCGGTGGTGCACTATGAACCGCTGCCCGGCCTGACCCTGCGTCAACTGCTCGCCCAGGATCCCAGCCTGGACCAGTTGGAGCTTTTTGCCCGGCTGGCCGAATTCATCACTCGACTGCATGACTTGGGGGTGTATTTCAGGTCACTGCACATGGGCAATATCGTCCTGACGCCCGACAACGAATTGGGGCTGATCGATATCTCGGATATGCGCTGTCTAGGCCGCCCGCTATCGCGGTGGATGCGTGACAGGAACTACCAGCATTTGCTCAGGTACGAACAGGACTGGGCGCAGGTCGACCCGAACATAGGTACGCTGTTCATGTTTTCCCGGCGCTGATCAGTCAGGAATCGAGTCACCCCGCCGGGGAGGCAGTTCTCTCACCCAGAACAGCTCATGCCGGCGCACCGCTTTGCGCAGATATTCATTATCACCGGTCTTCGGCCAACGCCTGCCGGCCAGCAGACGCTGGATATGACGGCGCAGCTGACGCTTGAAAGGCAGCGGCGGCTGCAGGTCATGGTGCATCAGCAGCGCCATGGCCTTATCCAGCTGCTGCTGATCATCCAGTACATGGCTGAACAGATCGTCAGCTAACAACTCGACCAACGCGGGCGGCAATGCCACACCAGTATTGGCGTCACCCATCGGCCAACGGTCGTTGTCATGCAGATGGTTGGCATACAGAAACAACTGTTCCGGCTGCCAGGCGCTCTGCTCCATCGCCTGAAAGAACGCCCGGGTGCTGGCGACATGATCAGCATGGGGGTCCAGCTCCGGATGCGGCATCACCACCACATCAGGCCGGAAATGCTCCAGGCAGGCCGCCAGATCGGCAACCAGATTGTTCCAGGTGGGCAAGCCATCAGCATCGGCGGGCAGATCGATCGCATTGAAACGCCGCGCGCCGCGTATGTCCGTCTCACCGGACTCCTTGGAGCCGAACGCTTGCTCCGGCTGTTCCGCCATGGCCGTCAACTGCATGCAGTAATACCCCAGCTGCACGCAATCCGCCTGCGGCACACCGCCCCACAGTGGTATGGCCAGGCTATCCCAGCAACGCAGGCGCCCCTTCAACCGGGCGGCCTCAGTCTTCCCCAGTCCGAGCCGTTGGTAATGTCGCGCCTCGATCTCGCCCTGAGTAAGAGTAACGATGCGTACCTTCTCCGCACTGCTGTACAGGCCGAACGCCGCCAGCTCAGCATCGTCGGCATGGGGGGCGAGGATGAGCACGCTCTGCGTCCGTGGGCAGGACTGATTGAAGGCGAACAATTGCACATCCGGCATGATGGAACAGAAGCCACAATGCACAGCCAGCCCTTCGCCCTGCAGATGCTCCGCCTGCCCGGTCAGGTTCAGATAGCGCACGCCCCTGGCACCGCGCTCGAATGTCTGTCGGTCATTGCCGATATGGATCACCGGATCGAACAGCAGCCCCAGCCACGAGCTGCGTATCTGCACCTGCACCACCAGTGTTGCCTGGTCCAGATCGAGCTGGGCCGCTGACAGCTCCAGTCGCCAGAACCCACCAGCCGTCTGCAACGGGATCGGCTCGATATGATCCGGGAAGCGGTAACGGTAATCCTCGCTCGGCGAATAGAACAGATGATCGGCGAACCAGGCTTCATGCGCCAACCAGGCCAGCAACAAGCCAAACGGGAGCAGCCAGACTGAGAGTTCGATGCTGGCCATCACCAGCAACGTCAGTACAGCCACCATGGCAACGCGCTTGTTACGCCGATAGCGCTTGAGTAGTCGTTGTTTACGCATGGGTCTCAGCCGACCTCATACACAGGAACACGACGGCACCAGCGATCCTTGTACTGACGGTCGGCACGACCAAAGGAATAGCGCAGCGCCCTACCCCGCTGCCGAGCATGCTCCCATTCAGCCTGGGTATTCACAAAGCTCAATACGCTGCCCGGGCTCAGCTCGTTGAAAGCCGGGTCCACGCCGCCATTGATATACTCAACGCTGATCCACTCGGGCGATTCCACCCGGTACAGCACCTGGAATGCCACCGGCACGCCATCGACACAAATGAAACTGCCGGTCATGAACTCCCGCAACAGATCGAACACCTCGGGCAGACAGGCCTTGCCCGGAACGGCAAACCCCCAGCGCTTTTCAAACAGGGTGGTATACATCCCGGCCCGCTCGGCGGTCGACAGCTGACTGATCGGCGCGATGACACCGCCCTGCTCCTCAAGCAAACGCAACTCACGGCGCTGGTTATAGCGAAACTTCCGGCTGTACTGTTCAGGCTCCCGGGCCAGCGCCAGTTGCTGCTTCTGCGGGCGCAGGGTAGCAACCCGACTGGTATGTAACCCGGAGACATAGCTTCCGGCATGACGTACCGATATGAGCGAGTTCGCTGCCTGGGGCAGGATGATCTCCGCATTGCCCAGATCGAAAACGCCACGCTTCTTCCTGCGCTTGAGCACCACCCTGGACAGGGCCAGATGCTTGCCCCAGACAGGCATCGCCGCCTGCAGCTCACCATCGTCAAACCAGCCCAGGTAACGCACCTCGATGCCAGCCAGCGCTGACAACCCGGCTACGATCTGCGGGTGTGTCGCCACGCTGCCACCCCAGCGCGCCCAGGCCTGCTGGTAATCCCCGGCATCGATGGGAGTCCAGCCACGCTCACGATACAAACGAAACAGATCGAACATGGAACTAGACCGCGTTGCGCTTGGCGGCAGTATTCGTGATGGCCCAGTGATTTTTGAGCATAGCTGTCCCTATGCCCTCGCCGGAAGCATGACTTCCTCACTTGGGCATAACCTGATGATGATGAAATAACGAACTTGAAGGGCGGCAGTTTGCCGGCGAGCCCAATATAGAGAAGTTTGCTTTCTCGCTGTTGGGTATTCGCTTTTTGTTCAGGAAGCGTTCAGCTTTTCAGGAAGGGAGGTCATACGTATATACGCATCGGCACAAGCGACTGCGGAAAAAGGCATACCGCAGCCACTTGTTCATAGGAATACTGGACCAGGTAAAACGAGGCTCAACGCGCGAACGTCAAATCCCAATCTTCTGGATCAATAAAACCTAATGCCTTGACCCCTTCAGGATTGTCCGCCAGCGACAGGAAAATTGCGGAGCCGTATGCGGGAAGCTCTTCGTCATACCCCAGCGCCTCTTGTGCATAGTTGATGCAGTGACTGTGCGTAACCAGAATCAGGTTCCGCGCCACCTGCTTGTTGTCCAGAGCGGTGTCGATGAAATCCTCCTCACAACTGACCAGCCAATCGCGCTCCTCACCCACATCGCCAAAAACCAGCGCCTCGGTCTCGGCGGTCCGTAGTGCGGGGCTGTTGTAGACAATGGACTTATCCAGCCCCAGCTCGCCAAAATCCTCATGCAGCTCGTCCCCGACCAGTTTGGCACGTGCGGTCAGCCCGCTTTTGTCGGTCAGGCAGGGCACATCATATCGATCACAGCGCTCGAGATGACGCAGCAGCACGACAACCTCACCCCTGTCCCACGACTGCAGAAGCTCTCCCGTGTAATGCCGGTGCTCTTCAGAAAGGTCGGCTATCGCCGGTGGTTCGAACAGGAAATACAGCAGCGTACTGGCGAGGAGGGTGAAGGCAACAGAGAGTCTGTGGCGGTTGAGCCATTCGGGCAGGCGTGACAGGTAGAGCATTGGCGAGATCCTGATTGTCATGCAGCAAAGGGCAGCATGAAAGCAGTATTGAGATACATTCGCAACACTTTTCTACCGGACCAGTACCGACGGCTGCCTCCTTGTGCTTATCATACCTGACGTTGCTTGCGGGCAGAACGATGCAATACCCTGGCGACCCAATAGCGCACCTGCATATCTACCTTTGACTTGCCCAGGTAAGCCAACAGAAAGCGTAGCCGTTGACTCCGACTGGGCGGCTGGCTGCGTCGATACAATGCCTCCAGATCGCGCATACGTCCCCAGGGCGAGAATAGATGCGCACGACTCTTTTCCAGATCGATTAGGCACGCACTTGCCCCATCCTCTGTTGGCTTGAGAAAGATATGCTTGGGATACAGGCAGTTATGCACTATCGAGTGTTTGTGCAGCAACGCAATCAGTTTCCCTGCCGCTACCAGCAGGTCCCTCTTCTGGCAGCACCCTAGCGAATGCCAGTTGGCAAACCAATGATCCAACGGCAGATAGCCATCCAGATTACGGGTCAGCAGAATCGCGTGCAACTCCCCTTCGACCCGTCGCTGGGCAAAAAAGGCAGCTTGCAGTGCCGGAATACCCAGCTGTGCATACCGTTGGATATTGTAGAACTCTCGCGCAACAGTTGGCTCACCCAGCGGGTGGCGTATAGTGCGGATCAGATAGTTGCTCTGACGCTTCAGATAGAAAACCTGCGGGTTGCCGTTGGCATCTTGCAGACTCAGCCGACTGACGCTGCTATATCCACCACGGGCGTAGTTGGGTTCATCCACCAACTCCGCCTCCACTTCCCAGAGCGCTTCGAAGCTATCGAGTCGATGAAGTTGCAGCGTATCGAACGCATTGACGGCAATAAAAGCCGAATCCGTCGTTCTCGTCCTTCGATACCTAGGACGACCGATCTCAGGAGCCCTGCTCGACATCATAATCACCCACAGAAAAGCCATGACACATCACAGCAACTGCTGCTGCGACGCACCAACAAAGGGGCAATATAAGAGAACCAGCCACCTCACTTCGGGATTTCCGCAATCCGTTCAGCGAGCGTTCAGCTTTCCCAACAGTATGACCATCCACCTCGGTGGCCGGTATCCTGCGCCAGCACCACCGCAGGAAACCGACACTCGCGCAAAGTCCCAACGCGGACCTAAAATAAGCCCATGAGCATAATCGCCATCAGCCACCTGAAAGCCTTCAGGGAGAGATACCCAGATGCAGAGTAACCACTGTTGGCCTGGACCGACGAAGCCAAAAAAGCTGTCTGGTCCAGCCCTACGGACATCAAGAAGCAGTTTCGTAACGCGAGCATTCCCAAAAGATGCCTTCGAGGTCATAATCACCCTGATAGAGGCCTACGAGGCGAAGCATTTTCCTGTCGATCTGCCGACCCCCATTGATGCGATCAAGTTCCGCATGGACAATCAGGCTTGACTGCTGCCAATCTGGCTCCCGCTATCGGCAGAACGAATCGCGTCTATGAAGTGCTGAACGGGACGCGCGCCCTTACGCTGCCGATGATCTAGAAACTGCACAACATGTTCGGTATCCCGGCGGAGAGCCTGATCAAGCCTGTGACTCACACATAATCCGGCACCCGCAACGCAAAAAACCAGCCGGGCTGGGTTTGGCATGGCGCCATCTAGCCATTCGTCATCAGTCGCAAGAACTGGCTGTTCAACGATACACCCAAGAGTGTTCACGCCAGCACGCTGATCTACAGCCTAGTTGAAACAGCCAAGGCCAACGGGCAGGAACTCTATGCCTGGTTGCGGCATGTGCTGGAGCGCCTGCCCTTGGCCACTACGACAGAAGACTATGAAGCTCTGCTTCCATGGCATTGCCTAAAGGTCAATAGTTACTGATCGGTAGCCCTGTGGGAAGGTGGGGGTTACGGATCAGTTACAGCGGTTGAACCATCCAGTTAGGCCAGACAGGTAATGCATTGGCTAGGCGCTGCTTGTAGATTGGGGATCCTGAAAAAACATGTATACGACAGAGGGTTCATGCTCCCTGAGGAGAGCAGGCACTATGAAACCAGTATTGAGACCCGTTCGCAACAAATTCCTTACCCTATGGCCTCATAAGTGCATCTCAATGTTTTACCAGCATCCGTAATACCCCTCTCAGCACCTTCAAATCCATACTCCGAAGCGGGATGCGCCTTAGTATCTTCAAGGCCAGCCTGCGATCAGCTTTGGCAGCTTTCATAAAATAGGATTTGAAATGCTTGGTACACACCGCCTGATAATCCTGATCGTCAGCATACAAAGCATATATCCGTAATACCTCATCGAACATGAATTCCAAACGAGAATGCATATTGCCATCGTGTACCCGGTAAAAGGCCAGATCGTCCTCCAGTACATCGATAAAGTAACCGGCGCTGGTAACCTTAAGCATCATTAACAGGTCTTCAATACGCATGGTCTCGTCGTAACCACCTACGTTACGAACCACATCAGTACGTAGCATCATGCTGGGAGCAGGTGCACCGGCTACCGTGCCACAGAACACTGCGCGAAAATCCAGGCGCCGAGCGGGCCGATGACGATACTTGTGCGGCAACCTTTCACCATTTTCCGCAATAGGTACAATATTTCCGCCACAGATAGCCACCTGGGGGTGCGAATGCATGTGCTCAACCTGCCGGCCAAGTCGGCCAGGCAGCATCACATCATCTGAAGCAATAGGTACAAAGAGTTCGCCTTCAGCCAATGCCAGCGCCCGGTTGAGCGTGGTCAACAGACCTTGATTAGCTTGCACATGCAGCTTGAATGGGTAATCCTCCTGCAATCGTTGCAACAACTCCGGGCTGCCATCGGTCGAGCCGTCATCAATGACTATCACCTGCTTATTGACATAGTTCTGCTCAAAGATACTCTGCAGGCATGCCTCAATGAAAGGCGCATGATTGTAGGAAGGCACAACCACACTGACCAAAGGCCCATCCGCCGACATCTGTTCCTCAATGCTATTCATTCTACGTTCCGATTAAGCCAGATGCATTTCAGCAGCCATATGCATTACAGGCAGCAACAACCGACTCAACCTGCTCATTCGACATCGCAGGTCCGATGGGTAAACTCAGAACCTGCTCGTGCAGTTGTTCAGTAAGCGGTAGCGATAATCCGGCCCAGCTGCTATAAGCCTGCTGCCAGTGTGGCGGTATGGGATAGTGAACAAGGGTTTGCACACCATGCTGTCGCAAATGCGCCTGCAAAGAGCGCCTATCAGTGCAGCGCACTACAAACAGATGCCACACATGCTGCTCGGCATATTCGGACCAATACTGACTGCTGCCTGGCAGAGCAATCAAGGGATTGCTGATACCGGAGAGATAACGCTGCGCCACCTTCCGTCTGGCATTAGTGTCATGATCAAGACGAACCAGCTTGACTCTCAACAGCGCTGCCTGCAACTCATCTAGCCGGCTATTGACGCCCTGATAAATATTCTCGTACTTCTTCTGGCTACCGTAGTTGCCAATGGCCCGAACAGTTTCAGCCAAGGCATCATCACTGGTCGTGACAGCGCCGCCATCGCCCAGCGCACCGAGGTTCTTGCCAGGATAAAAGCTAAAACCCGAAGCATGCCCCCAACTACCGGCCCTTCTCCCATCGATAGCAGCGCCATGGGCCTGGGCCGAATCTTCCAGCACCAGAAGCTGGTATTTTTCTGCCAACGTCATGATGTCAGCCATGGGAGCCAGCCGACCATACAGGTGAACCGCCAAAATGGCTTTTGTATTTGGCGTGATTGCAGCGGCAACCTTGTCTGGAGCAAGATTGCAGCTCTGCACATCAGGCTCCACCAAAACCGGAGTCAGGCGATTTTCGGTTATGGCCAGAATGCTGGCAATGTAGGTATTGGCAGGGACAATGACTTCATCACCCTCCTTGAGTCGTCCCAGCACTTTCCAGGCACGCAAAACAAGAATGAGCGCATCAAGCCCATTCGCAACCCCCACACAATGCCGTGTACCGCAGTATGCCGCAAACTCCTGCTCGAAGGCCTTGACCTCCTGGCCCTGAATATACCAGCCCGAGTCAATAACGCGCGTTGCGGCATTCAGCAACTCCTCGCGGAGCGAGGCATTTACGGCCTGCAAGTCCATAAAAGGTATCATTGTATCTTGCTGCTCAATTTTTTTTTGCTTTCTGCTACGTCTGCCTTCTGTATGGTGAAGTACAGATTCTGTTCATCTTCACCAACAACCTCAGCACCCATTTTTTGATGAAAGGCGATGACACGCTGATTATCTTTCATCACATCAAAGTGAGACTGGGCAAACCCCAACTCCTCGAATCCAAACTGATAGACAAGAAAAGCACTCTCTACAGCCGCATAGCGTGTCTTTTCCTGATTGAGGATCCAACTCCCCCAGCAAAAAGAATCTTCACGCAGATCATAGACACGAACCGTTCCGCAGCGAACTCCGTCCAGTCGCTCTATGATAAAATAGTATTGTATACCGGCCTGCTCATCCTGCTTGTAGCGGCGAATCCACTGACGCTGTTTGCTAACACTGGCATCGGTGCTGGACAGATATTTCCCATAGTTCTCATCCAACCGCAGCGCCAGGATAAACTCCGCATCTTCCTCTTCAACCAACCGCATACGAATAGTTTTGGCATCAAGATTCATACAGGAGCCCGTTGTTTAAGAAACTCATCGTAATCACGAATATAGTCACTCTCATCATAGTGCGCACTGGCTAATACGACGAGAACACAGTCCTGGCTGAAATCATGCATGGTTCGCCAAACCATGGTATCAATAAAGATCCCCCTGCTTGGCGAGTCAAGCCAGACATCCTGCTGCTGGACGCCATCATCCAAGCGCATTCGACAACGGCCGGAAACACAGAAAGCAACCTGTTTCAGAGCCTTGTGCGCATGGAAACCACGGGATACACCCGCCTTCGTATCAAATATGTAATACATCCGTTTGATGTCGAAGGGCACGTTGCCGGCCCCTTCGATAGCGATCAGTGACCCACGATCATCACCCTTCAGCGGAAAATCAATCCATTGCACCAGGCTCACAACCTGCCCTCCGCCAAGCTCAGCAAATACTGGCCATAGCTGTTCTTACTGAGTGATTGTCCTATGCGGTGAAGCTCTTCCTTGCTCAGCCAGCCGTTGTTGTAGGCAATTTCTTCGAGGCAGGCAACTTTATAGCCTTGTCGCTTCTCAATGGTTTCTACAAATAGCCCTGCTTCAAGCAAGCTCTCATGCGTCCCAGTATCCAGCCAGGCAAACCCCCGTCCCAACAGCTCGACATTAAGATCACCCCGCTCCAGATAGGCTTGATTGATACTGGTTATTTCCAGCTCGCCACGGGGTGAGGGTTCAACCTGTTTGGCCATTTTCACAACATCATTGTCGTAGAAATAGAGCCCCGTCACCGCATAGGAGGATTGTGGTTTCAGCGGCTTCTCTTCAATCGACACGGCCCGCCTGTTTTCATCAAATGAAACCACACCAAAACGCTCTGGATCTTTTACTTGATAGCCAAAAACTGTTGCCCCCGTCCCTCGCCTGGCAGCTGCCTTGAGCATGGGGCTAAAGCCTTGGCCATAGAAGATATTATCCCCGAGCACCAGGCACACAGTGTCTGAGCCAACGAACTCTTCGCCAATGATAAACGCTTGGGCCAGCCCATCAGGGCTGGGTTGCTCAGCGTAACTTAAGGATATGCCAAAACCTGACCCGTTCCCCAGCAGACGTTTATAAGAGGAGATATCTTCAGGAGAACTGATCAACAGGATATCCCGAATACCTGCCAGCATCAGTACCGACAACGGGTAATAGATCATCGGTTTGTCATAGATTGGGAGCAGTTGCTTGGATACCCCTTTTGTTATGGGGTAAAGGCGCGTACCCGAGCCTCCTGCCAATACAATACCTTTCACTGGTCACTCCTTCCTTGATGGTTAACACTAGCAGCACCGAGTCGTCCAAGATGATAGGCACCGCTCAATACCCGCTGCCACCAGACTTGATTATCAAGATACCAGGATACCGTCTTACGAATCCCCGTCTGAAAGCTTTCCTGCGGTACCCAGGCTAGCTCACGCTCCATTTTGCTGGCGTCGATCGCATAACGTCGATCATGCCCCGGGCGATCCTCAACGAATGTAATAAGGCTTCTGTAGCTGGCTACACCTGCCGGTTTATTCGGCACGAGCTCCTCAAGCAGATCACAAATCGTTTCCACCACCTCCAGATTTGTCAACTCATTATGCCCACCAATGTTATAGGTTTCACCCGGCACGCCTGCACAAACCACTCGCCAAAGAGCTCTGGCATGATCCTCCACATATAACCAATCACGAATCTGCATGCCATTGCCATAAACCGGTAGCGCCTTGCCATGCAAAGCATTAAGAATCATGTGTGGAATCAGTTTTTCAGGAAAATGGTAGGGACCATAGTTATTCGAACAGTTGGTGACCAGCACCGGCATCCCATAGGTACGCTGCCAAGCTCGGACAAGGTGGTCAGAACCGGCCTTCGAGGCGGAGTAGGGTGAACTGGGCGAATAGCTCGTCGCTTCGGTAAACAGCTCTGTACTGCCTTCCAGATCGCCATAAACCTCGTCGGTAGACACATGATGGAAACGAAACCCGTGTTGCTCTTGCTTCGGCAAGGCCTGCCAATACTGGCGTGCGGCCTCAAGCAATACAGCCGTTCCCATCACATTGGTTCTGACAAACTCAAGGGGTCCGTCAATCGACCTGTCCACGTGGGACTCTGCGGCCAAGTGCATAATGGCCTGCGGGCGGACGTTCTCAACGATGCGCTGCACCTCAGTGGCATCAGTAATATCCGCCTGATAAAAGGCATATCGCTCAGAACTCGCTACATCGCCCAGCGACTCCAGATTACCTGCATAGGTGAGCTTGTCTATATTGACTATGGACACGTTTGTATTCGAAATCAGGTATCGAATCAATGCCGAGCCGATAAAGCCCGCCCCGCCGGTTATCAGAACACGTTCTATCACAACCTTCTATCCCCTTTGGACATCACCATGCTCTCAATTAATTGGCGATAGTTTTTTCTGAAATCATGGATGCTGTGCTGCTCACATAAGTAGGCGTAACCCGCTCGCCCTAGGGCTTGCAACTGAGCATTTCCCATAGACAGCAATGGCTCCAGCTCACGGGCAAGATCATCAGCATTTCCTACCTGGAAAGAACGCCCGGAGCACTCTTCCAGAATCGGCGCCAGACTGGGAATATCGGAACCAATAACCGGGCGCTGACCGGCAAGCGCTTCCAGCAGAGCCAAAGGTAATCCTTCACTGAGAGATGGCATGGCAAAGACGTCAAACGCCCTGACATACTGAAGAGCATCATGATGAGCCCCTAGAAGTATAACCTGCTTCTGCAAGCTATGCTCCGCAATCAGCCTCTCCAGTTCTTCCCGCGAGCGCCCTTCACCGATAATGGCAATCAAAACATCAGGATAGCTCGCGGCCAACTTTGCAAAAGCTGCAATTAATGTAGTGTGCCCCTTCACAGGTACAAGGCGGCCAATACAGCCAACGATACGACATCCCTGGGCCAATCCAAGCCTACGCCGAGCCTCACGACCATCCAATAACATTCCAGTGGCACGCTCTATATCAATAGCATTATTGATATGAGAGGTATTACTTTCGTTGAATCCAGAAACCCTGGACAGCAAATAACGCTTTACCGCCTGGGACACACCAACAATGTGCCATTGAGGTCCAACCAGAATATTAGCTTCAAACACTCGCGCTCGCCGGTCATAGTCGCCAATACCGTGCTGAACGCCGATAAAGGCCGGGCGCGTCAAAATCCTGCTAAGCCACATCATCATGCTGATTGGTTTAAAACGATGAGCAATGACAACATCAAAGCCTTCATCACGACAAAAACGGTACAATTTCAACATAACTGACCAGCGCTTCAGCCCTTTCAGATCTGATTTATCCAGGTCAAAATACACCGACCGCTCAGCAGCGCTGACAGGCTCATCAGGCCCTGGCTTGCCGCGCAGAAACAACGTGGTAACACCGAAGTAATCTGTGGGTAGACCGGCAATCACCTGCTCAGCCAGGTCGGAGGCGTTGACGTTGTATCGCAGCTGTATCTGTAGAACCTTTACCCTGTTACCCACCCTGCCCTCCGCTCCATAAACTTTCCAATCGATGTAGAGTTTTCACGTGTAGAAGGATTCAGCCACAAGACATATCACCCGGCAACACACTCACTTGCGTAGCCAAAGACGCAAGGCTTTGCGGGAATAACTCAGATTCAGCAATACACGCCAGTCCATCCTTAAGGCATGCATGAAAAAGGCCTTGGCCTGAGTCTTTTCATTAGCCAGATAGGCACTGCGAAACAATGAAAGGCAGCGCTGTACATAGAAAGCCTTACGCATTGACCGCATGGACTCCGGCAGGCGTGAAAAAACTTCATCAACGACCTGCAGACCCACCTGCTGCCCATAACCTGTGTGGTGACGCAAGCTGTCATCGTGTTTGTAAAGCAATAATAAAGGCTCATTCAGCTGACTCACGGGGAAATGTGCCAGTGCTTGAGCAAATACCGGCAAGTCCTCCGAGTTACGGAATCTTTCTGGATAATTACCCAGATCGAACACTTCCCGGTGCATGGCACAACCACCATTGGAGAGACCCAGGGTTTTATCCAGCAGATAAGCCTTGACCCGCTCCAAAGCACCTCCAGGTAAGCGGGTATTACGGTGCCGACGTCGATTTCCTGCTGAATTGATCGAAATATGTTCACCAATGACCAAACGGCTTTGACGATTGCTCTCGATATGCTCAATTAACTTGCCCAAAGCCCCTGGTACAAATTCATCGTCAGCGTCGAGAAACACCAACCAGTCCCCTTGACTCTCACGAATGCCCAAATTACGCACGGAAGCCAAGCCACCATTTTCCTTGCGGATACTCCTAAACTGCTCTGGATAGGCTAGGTGCAAGGCGTTGATAACATCGGGGGTCGCGTCCGTCGAACCATCATCAATAATCAATAATTCCGTGCGGGCATCGCGCTGTCCGAGTATTGATTGTGCGGCACGTGCCAATGACGCGCCATAGTTATAGGCCGGAATGACCACAGAGATCAGCACCGGGGGCATATCCAGGGGTCGCGCCTCTCTCACGCTCAAGGATACTGGGTTATCCGACACATTTGCCCCCTTCTTTCACCACCAACACATCCTCCATGATCAGATACTGCAAATCCGACCCATAGAACATATTCAACGCATCCGTCGGCGAGCACACCATCGGCTCGCCACGGCGGTTGAGGGAGGTGTTGAGGGATACACCATTGCCGGTCAGCTTCTCCAGCTCGAGCATCAGGTCGTACCACCGTGGGTTGTGGCGGCGTTCCAGGACCTGGGCGCGGGAAGTACCGTCTTCGTGTACCACCTCGGGGACGCGCTTGTCCCAGCCTTCGTTGACTTCGAAGGTGAAGGTCATGAAGGGACTGGGATGGTCGACCTTGAGCATCTGCGGGGCGACGGTGTCGAGCATGGACGGGCAGAATGGGCGCCAGCGCTCGCGGAACTTGATCTGTTCGTTGATGCGGTCAGCCACGCCGGGGACGCTCGGGCAACCTATGATGGAGCGTCCACCCAGGGCGCGCGGGCCGAATTCCATGCGGCCCTGGAACCAGGCTACCGGGTTGCCGTCGACCATGATCCGGGCGATATGCTCGGGTACGTTGTCGATCTGCTGCCACTGCGGCTGGTTCGGGTGCCGTGCGCAGGCGGCGATGATGTCTTCGTTGCTGTAGCTGGGGCCGAGGTAGACGTGCTCCATCTTCTCCACCGGCACGCCGTTCTTCACCGAGATATAGGCAGCGGCGCCCACCGCCGTACCGGCATCGCCGGAGGCCGGCTGCACGAACAGCTCCCTGACCTCGTCACGGGCGATGATCTTCTGGTTCAGCTTGACGTTCAGCGCGCAGCCGCCGGCGAAGGCAATCTTGCCGGTTTCGCGGATGATGTCACCGAGGTAGTAGTCCATCATCTCCAGCGCCAGCTTCTCGAACAGGGCCTGCATGCTGGCGGCATAGTGGATATAGGGGTCGTCGGCGATATCCCCTTCGCGCTTGGGACCGAGCCATTCGATCAGCTTGGGCGAGAAGTAGTAACCCTTGCCCTTTTCCTTGTAGCGACGGAAGCCGATCACGTTGGCGTAATCGGTATTGATGATCAGCTCGCCATTCTCGAACTTGGCCAGCCGCGAAAAGTCGTACTTGGCGGCATCGCCATAGGGCGCCATGCCCATGACCTTGAACTCGCCATCGAGCATCTCGAAGCCCAGGTATTCGGTGAGCGCGCCATACAGGCCGCCCAGCGAATCCGGATCGTAGAACTCCTTGATCTTGTGGATCTGGCCATTCTCGCCGTAACCGAAGAAGGTGGTGGCGTACTCGCCCTTGCCGTCGATACCGAGAATCGCCGTCTTCTCCTGGAAGCCGGAACAGTGGTAGGCACTGGAGGCGTGGGCCAGATGGTGTTCGACCGGTTCCAGCTTGACCTTCTTCAGATCGAAACCCAGCTGCTGCAGGCACCACTGGATGCGCTTCTTGTAGCGATGATAACGGCGGTTGCCCATGAAGATGGCATCCAGAGAACGATCAGGGGCATACCAGTAGCGCTTGGCGTAATGCCAGCGGGCCTTCTCGAAAATGCTGATCGGCGCAAAGGGGATGGCGACGATGTCCACGTCCTCCGGCTTGATGCCGGCCTGCTCCAGGCAGAACTTGGCGGACTCATAGGGCATGCGGTTCTTGGCGTGCTTGTCACGTACGAACCGCTCTTCTTCCACAGCGGCGATCAGCTTGCCATCGATATACAGGGCAGCTGATGGGTCATGGCTCAATGCGCCGGAAAGTCCGAGAATGGTCAGGCCCACGGGTACACCTCTTTCAGAAACTGGGTAAAGGGGACAATTTTATACACATTTGCCGCTACTGGCTCGTTTGGTCTGGCAGTTATGACAGCCCAGCGTGTTCTGTCAACTTATGCCCCTTTCAGCGAGGCATGACCGATTCCAGCCATTGTGCCAGGGCCGAGCCTGCAGGCCAGTTACGGATGAAGCGTGCGCGGTCTTTGGCCCAGGCCTTGCGTCGCCCGGCCTCGCTGCGGTGCGCCTGCATGACATCCAGATCGATCAGCACCACCTGCCGGTCGTGCCACAGCAGGTTGGTGGCCTTGAAGTCGCCATGGCTGATACCCGCATCGACTACCTGCTGGAAAACTCCCAGCAAGGCATCAGCCGTGGTCGAGTCGGGAACCGCGGCACCGGTTTCGCCCAACTGCTGTAGCAGGTTCGGGCCCGGACAATACTCGCTGATCAGCCAGGCCTGGCGGCGCCAAAGCCCGATACGACGCTCGATCATCGCCAGCGGGGTGGGCGTGGCGATGCCGAGAAACTGCAGCCGCCAGGCCGCCAGCCAGGAGTGCCAGGCACGACTGGGACGCCAGAAGCGCGTGAGCCAGTGACCGAAGCCCTTGATGTTGTAGCGTTTGACGACCACCTCACGACCACCAACGGTCGCCATGGTAACCGTGCTGCTACCCCCGTCCTTGAGCAGAGGGGTGCCGCTGAAGGCACTATCGGGGTCAGCCAGCAAGGGCGCCAGCGCCTGCTGGGCCGAACGCAATACCACAGCGAAGCGGTCGAACGAGCGGTGCACCGCGAACTGACTGCAGTCGCGCAGGGTCTTGTCGAGAAAATTGTTCAGCCGGGTCTGGCGTTGCTTGTGGATCTGCGCCAGCAGTTGCTGCCGGTCCAGGCCGTGCAGCGGATTGGCGTCGAGATAGGATGGCAACAGATGATCCACCTGCGCGTCCCACTCTGGCATCAGTTGGGCAAAAAACAGTGCGAGGTTGGCCTGGGCGGTCGTTAAGGGCAGCGGTTTTCCCGGCTCCGCCACCTCGATCGCATCCCCATCGATAACATACAACCGCTGCTGGTCCTGAAGGAAGTTGCCCAGATGCAGGTCGGTCTGCGCCAGCCCCTGGGCATGCATGGCGGCGATGGCCAGCAGGGCGTCCCGCAGAATGGCGAGCGCTTCGGCATTGCCCGGTGATCGATCCGCCAGTTGCTCCCAATGCTGCTGCAGACTCTGTGCACCCGGCAGGTACTCGGTCAGCAGGTAGCACCCGCCGCCCGGCAGTTCACCACTGTCCAGCAGCGCAGGCGTGGTGATCCCCGCTCTCTGCAATGCTTGAATGCCCACGCTCTCGCGTTGCCAGTGCCGTTCGGCGCCGGTGGCGATGAACAGCTTGGCGAGCACTTGCCGGCCATTCCATTCGCCGCGCCCAACCAGGCGCTTGCCCGGCAGGATACGCAGCCACTGCTGGATCAGCAGCGGCTGGCCCGCGGCAAGCGGCAGGCTGATATCGACCGGCGGGGTGCGTCCGGCCTCGCGCAGTCTGGCGGTAGTGCTCACTCTCGTCCCTCGAAGAATGCCAGTATGGCTCTGATGCGTTTCTTGTCAGCGGCGTCCAGATGCCGACGCCGGGTGTATGCCAGGTAGAAGCGGAGGCGATCAGTGCGCCTCAACTGATATTTGCCCACCTTGTCGAGGCAGGCCAGGTCCTTGATGATCCGGTAGCGCAGCAGCGGGCCAGGCCAGCGGCTGCCTGCGGGACAATCGATGAAATAGACCTGTGGCGCGGTCTGACGATCAACCAGGATATTGCGCCACTTGAGGTCGTTGTGGGCGAAACCATGCTCGTGCATGATGCGCGTGGCGTCGGCCACCTGTGCCATGACGGCAGCCAGCCAGCGCCACTCGCGCAAGCGCGGATCCTGGCGTCTGGCCAGCTGCGCCAGATCATCGGTATCGTCGATCCCCAGCGTGATCAGCGCTCCCCGACCGAAACCGAGCCCGTCGCGCTCCATGCCATAAGCCACCACCGGCACCGTGGGGATACCCCAGCGCTGGAACTTCAGCAGATTCTCCCATTCGGCACGGACCCGCGGACGACCGATCCAGCGTCGCAGATTCTTGCCGGCCGCCACATAGCGCTTGATGTAGTAGCAGCGCCCCTGCAGGCAGAGCCGCTGCACGTCACTGATGTCATCTGCGGTAACCGGCTCGCCCTGCAGCTCGAACACGCTGGGCAGATCGGCAAACAGACTCGCGGCCTCGCCCTCGGCGAGGTCTGTGTTGAGTACCCAGCCGGTCATGTGCCGCTGCCAGACGCATACTTGCGCTCGAAGCGCGTTTGCAGTTTGGCCGCCTTGCGCTCGAGCATACTGAGCAGCACTGCCTCTTCGGTAAAGATCTGGCGCAGCGGCAGCTGGAAGTAACTCTTGAGAAAGCGCAGCTTGTCACGCTCGGTCAGACCGATATGCAGGGCGGAGAAATACAGGCCGGCCAGATCCTTGTCGCGCCAACGGCGCGGCACCCTGCTGCGCACCTGGGCCCGGTGCAGGTCGATCAGCGACAGGCGCAGGTTGTCCGGGGTCGGCGGGGTGTCGGTATGCAACAGGAAGTGGCAGATATAGCAGTCACGGTGATTGACCCCGGCACGGTGCATGCGCCCGGTCATCTCGGCGACGCGGTGGATGAGCGCATGCTTGAGCCCCGCTGGCGGCGGATAGCTCGGCCAGTTTCGACTGAAGTCTTCCAGGCTGATGGTCGGCGCCAGTTCCTCGGTGATGATGAAAGAATGCCGGGCGGCGGGATTGCCGCCACGCTCGCCGAAGGCCACGGCGGTCATGGTCGGTACGCCGGCCCGGGTCAGAGCCTCGATGGCCTCCCATTCCTGGTCGGCGCCGAGCACCGGCTTCTTGAGTGTCGACCAGTTCTTGAGTATCTCACCCCAGCCGACACCGCGATGGATCTTGACGAAGTAGCCGCGCCCAGCCACCTCGGTGCGCAGGGTGCGGCGAGCCTCCAGCTCCCGGAACACCTCGCCCTGCAGCTTTTCGACTTCAGCGAAGGCATCACCATCGGCCCACAGGGTCCTGAATGGTTCGTGCAACACCAGCTTCAAGCGAACTCTCCCAGGATCACATCCGCCGCTCGCGCCGGCATGCTGTACAGGTCGGCATGCTCGGCATAGTCCAGGGCATTCTGCTGCCATTCCTCACGGGTTTGCCGATCATCCAGGATGCGCGCCAGCCAATTGTTCAGCGTGGCCTGCTCGAAGGGCTCAGGCACCACCAGCCCACAATCAGCCTCTTCGATGTAGTGCGCGTAGCCGCAGGCCGCCGTGGTCAGTACCGGCAACCCCGCCACCAGCGCCTCCAGCAATACCGTGCCGGTATTCTCGTTATAGGCCGGATGGATCAGCAGATCGGCGCCCAGCAGAAAGCGCGGCACATCGCTGCGACCCTTCAGGATCTGTACCTGCTCGGACAACCCCAGGCCACGCATCTGGCGCAGGAAAGGCGCCGGATCATCGGCACCCATGACGATCAGCCGGGTGCGCTGGCGCAAGGCGGCCGGCAGTGCTGCCAGCGCCTCCAGGGTACGATCCAGCCCCTTGGTCTTGAAGCCTGAACCGATCTGCACCAGCAGCAGCTCATCATCGCCCAGGTTGAACTCGGCACGCAGCTCCGCCCTGACCTCGGCGGCATTGGCCGGAGCACGTCGATCAGTGGCGATGCCGGGTGGCAGCATGTGGAAGCGCTCGAGTGGCGTGCGGTAGTGCTTCATGAACAGCGGCAGCTGCAACTCGGAGATCATCAGTATCTCGGTGCGCCCCTGCGGGGCGAATACCGCCCGCTCATAGGCGGAAAAATGCCGATAGCGCGGGCTGTACTGATAGAACCAGCTGCGCTGATTCTGCGCCTTGTCCTCAAAACAGCCATCGGCAGCGTAATAGACATCCAGCCCCGGCATCTTGTTGAAGCCCACTACGCGGTCAACCGGATGGCGCTTGAGATCCGCCTGGACCTCGGCGACGAACTTCTCGTTGCGCCCCTGACTGGTCAGAGCCCGGGCCGGAACAATACGAATATCGAAACCTGACGGCCGCTCCCCTTCCCAACCCATGGTATAGACGCGAATGGCATGACCGCGTTGCTGGCATACCTGGGCAATCCGCAGGAAGTCACGCTGCAGGCCGCCGAAGGGGAAGTATTTGTACAGTACGAACGCCAGTTGCATCGAAGTTCTCTTGGGCTGGGCTCTGGATCAAGGGGCAAAGTTTAACATAGCTGGGCAGGTGCTGCGGTGGGTGGGCTGCTTCCCCCTCTCCCCAGCCCTCTCCCGCGAGGGGAGAGGGGGTCAGGCCGTGCCTATCGCAACGCCTAAGTTTTCCTGCAGAAGTGAATTTGTGCTGCTTGCAGGGGAAATACGGAGGCTCGGGCACGAGTCACCTCTCACCCCTTGCGGGACAGGTAGCTTGTCTATGCCTATCACAACGCCTGAGTTTTCCTGCAGAAGTGAATTTGACCTGCTCGCAGGGAAAACACGGAGGCTCAGGCGCGAGTCACCCCTCGCCCCTTGCGGGAGAGGGGTCGGGGGAGAGGGGGGAGACGCCAAGCAACACCCCCTCCAGCTCCGTCATCACCCGCTCGGGCTGCAGCCGGGTAAAACACAGCGGCAGCTCCTGGCGCAGGTCGAAGCGCCTGGCGTCTTCCGGGGTCGGTTCGTACTTGCACTTCTTGCTCATGCAGGGTGCGCAGGGGAAGTCGCTGGCCAGGTGTACCTGGCTGCGGCCATAGGCACCACTCCAGCCGGGGTTGGTTGGCCCGAACAGCGATAGCGTCGGTACGTCCAGCGCCGCGGCCAGGTGCCCCAGGCCGGTATCCACCGCCACGCAGGCGCTGGCGCCGGCGAGAATGCTGGCCATGCCGGCCAGCGGCAGCCTGGGCAGTACCTGTACACCGGGCAACCCCTGGGCAATACGCTCGGCGCGAGCTTTTTCCGCATCGTTACCCCAGGGCAGCTTGACCTGCAGGCCACGCTCGACGGCCAACTGCGCCAGGCGCTTCCAGTACAGCTCCGGCCAGTGCTTGGTCACCCAGGTAGTCCCATGCAGAAAAACCACATAGCGCTCAGCGGACTGCTCGCCGGCGAGGCAGCTGCGATCCAGGCCGTAATCACCGGTATCGGCCGGCAGTTGGTAACCCAGCGCCTGGGCGAACAGTTGCCGCACCCGCTCCACCGCATGCTGGCCCCAGGCTACAGCGATGCCCTGGTCGTACCAGCGGCTGGCCAGCGGCTCGCGGGCCGAATGGCGATCCAGCCCGACCACCGGCGCCTTGACCCCGGTGGTCAGCAGCGCGCTCTTCACCAGCCCCTGGGCATCGATGACCAGGTCATACTTGTGGGTTTTCAGGCGCCGGCGGAAGCGCTGCCACTCGCCACTGCGCAAGGTCTTGAGCGGGTGCTTACGCCAACGCCGGATGGCCACCGGAATCACCTCGGCCACCGCCGGATGCCACAGCGGGATTTCGGCGAAGCCCTCTTCCACCACCCAGTCGAAGCGGATACCGGGAATCGCCGCCTGGGCATCGGTCAACGCCGGCAGCGTATGAATGACATCGCCCATGGAGGACGTCTTGATCAGCAGGACACGCATGCTGCTCAGAGATCCGACGGATCGGCCAGCGGATCACCCACCAGGCGATCCAGGGCATCGATTACCCGCTGCGGTTCGAGGTCGCGCAGGCAGTTGTAATGGCCGAAGCGGCAGGTCCGGTCGAAACAGGGGCTGCAATCCAGGCCCAGCCGCACCACCTCCACCTGCTCGGCCAGCGGCGGCGTGAAGTCCGGGGAAGTCGAACCATAGACTGCCACCAGCGGCCGGTTCAGTGCTGCGGCCACATGCATCAGGCCTGAATCATTGCTGACCACGGCGGTGGCACAGGACAGCAGGTCGATGGCTTCGGCCAGGCTGGTTTCCCCGGCCAGGTTGCTCGACTCTTCACGCAGACCGGGGCGCAGGCGCTCGCGGATCTGCTCACCGACCGGATGGTCGTTCTTCGAGCCGAACAGCCAGACCTGCCAACCCTGGCGCACTTTCTGGTCCGCCACCGCAGCGTAGTGCTCGGAGGGCCAGCGCTTGGCCTCGCCAAACTCGGCGCCCGGACACAGCGCCAGCACCGGTCGATCCAGCTCCAGGCCGAAACGTGCCAGCGCCGCCTCGCGGCTGGCTGGTTCGATCTGCAGGGTCGGTCGCGGATAGGGCCGTTCCAGCTGGTGCTGCGGCTCCGATGCCAGGGCCATGAAGCGCTCGATCATCAGCGGATACTGCGCCTTGTCCAGCACGCGGATATCGTTGAGCAGGCCGTAGCGCATTTCACCGCGCCAGCCAGTGCGCCTGGGAATACCGGCGAAGAACGGCACCAGCGCCGACTTCAGGGAATTGGGTAGCAGAATGGCCTGGTCGTACTGGCCGGCCAGGCTCTTGCCGATGCGCCAGCGGCTGGCGATATCCAGCACGCCATGCCCCAGCGGGAAGCTCAGTGCCTGACGGACCTCGGGCATGCGCTCAAGGATCGGTCGGCTCCAGTCCGGAGCCAGCACATCGATGACGCAGTCGGGGCCGTGACGCAGCTTCAGGCAGGCAAACAGCGTCTGCGCCATGACCATGTCACCGACCCAACTGGGACCAACAATCAGAATTCTCATCAAGCCTTACATCCTATCCGTCATTGCGAGGAGCGTAGCCCGGTGGATTGCCACGCCCTGCGGGCTCGCAATGACGTCGCGATGACACCCTGCGAAGCCGCAATGACGGTATTCAGCTTTCAGCTCACTTGACCAGCGTCAGCCATTCACCGCGCGCTGCAACCTTGCCATTGACCAGGTCGAAATACGCCTTCTGCAGCTTCTCGGTAACCGGGCCGCGACGGCCGATACCGATCTGCCGGCAGTCCACTTCACGGATCGGCGTGACCTCGGCGGCGGTGCCGGTGAAGAAAGCCTCGTCGGCGATATACACCTCATCGCGGGTGATGCGCTTCTCGACCACCTTGATGCCCATTTCCTCGGCCAGGCTCAGCACGGTGCCACGGGTGATGCCGTTCAGGCAGGCGGTGACTTCCGGGGTATAGATCACACCGTCCTTGACGATGAACACGTTCTCGCCGGAACCTTCGGCCACATAGCCTTCCGGGTCCAGCAGCAGCGCCTCGTCGGCACCGGCCGATACCGCTTCCTGCAGCGCCAGCATGGAGTTCATGTAGGCACCGCTGGACTTGGCGCGGGTCATGGTGATGTTGACGTGATGGCGGGTGAACGAGCTGGTGCGGATGCGGATACCCTGCTCCAGTGCTTCCTCACCCATGTAGGCGCCCCAGTACCAGGCGGCGACCACCACATGCACCTTGAGGTTATCGGCGCGGATACCCATGCCCTCGGAGCCGTAGAACACCAACGGGCGAATGTAAGCGGTGTCCAGATTATTCTCGCGTACCGCGGCGCGGCACGCCTCGTTGATCTGCTCCTTGGTGTAGGGAATCTTCATGCCCATGATGTGGGCGGAGTCGAACAGGCGATCGGTGTGCGCCTGCAGACGAAAGATGGCGGTCCCCTGGTCGGTGTTGTAGGCACGGATGCCCTCGAACACGCCCATGCCGTAGTGCAGCGAGTGGGTCAGCACATGCACGTTGGCTTCGCGCCACGGCACCATTTGCCCATCGAACCAGATAACCCCATCACGATCAGCCATCGACATAACAACCAGCTCCATTCATATATATCTATCTACTAGGTTCAGGTGCTCCGCCAGGGAGCTTGCCCGTTGCGTTCTGGCCTGATCATGCCTGCCGAAAGATTCTCAAGGTCATTCAGGCATCCGCCACGTCCGGCAGCCATTGCTGCCAGAGGCGGATGATGTCATGTCGGTAGTCATGAAACTGGTCGCCAGGTGTTTTCCCCGGCTGCTTTTGCAAAGCCAGGCGATGGGCTGCTGCTCGGTAGGCCTTGTAAGCCTCCTGCACACGCTGAACGTCGTCACCGGCGATCAATCCGGCGTCACGCAGCCCGTCCAATATTCTGATGTTATCCGTAAAGCGCAGTAACTCTGGGTACCGGCACGACCAGGCCAGGACCGCATATTGCACCATAAATTCGATATCGACGATACCTCCCGCGTCATGCTTGAGATCAAACAACGCTTCGGCGCTGAAGGCAGACTCGTCGAAACCCGCCCGTGTGGCTTGCGTGGCCAGGTTGTCGCGCATCTTCTGGCGCATGCTCAGCACTTCCTGGCGCAGCACCTGCTCATCCCGCTCACGGCCCAGCACCGCTGCACGCAGGGCATCGAACTTGTGACTCAATTGCGCGCAGCCGGCCAGTGGCCGCGCCCGCACCAGGGCCTGGTGCTCCCAGGTCCAGGCCTTTTCCTGCTGATAGCGGGCAAAGGCCTCCAGCGAGGTGACCAGCAGCCCCGAGTCGCCCGAGGGGCGCAGGCGCATATCCACGTCATACAGCACACCGGAGGTGGTCTGGGTATTGAGGATATGGATGATGCGCTGGCCCAGCCGGGTATAGAAGCGGCCACCATCCAGCGGGCGCGGACCGTCGGTCTCGGCCTCGGTATCGCCGTCGTGGATGAAGACCAGGTCCAGGTCGGAGCCATGCCCCAGCTCGATGCCGCCGAGCTTGCCGTAGCCGACGATGATGAAATCCAGCTCGCAGGCGCTGCCATCATGGCGCCGCGGCACGCCGTGGCGCCGGACCATGTCACGCCAGGCCAGCTGCAGCACCTGCTGCAGGATGGCCTCGGCGATCCAGGTCAGGTAATCGCTGACCTTCATCAACGGCAGGCTGCCGGCAATTTCCGAGGCCGCCACACGCAACGTGTGGGCACGCTTGAAATAGCGCAGCACCTCCATCTGCTGTTCCAGGTCGTCTTCGGGAATGCGCAGCAGTTGCTGGCGCAGCTCGTCCAGCAGCTCACCGGTCTCCGGCGGCCGGTACAGGCGCCCGGCATTCAGCAGCTCATCGAGCACCACCGGATAACGGGCGATCTGCTCGGCGAGCAGCGGGCTGGCCGCGCACAGCACCAGCAACTCGCGCAACGCCCCGGGGTTTTCCGTCAGCAGCACCAGGTAGGCCGAGCGCCGCGCCACCGCCTCGACCAGCGGCATCACCCGCTCCAGTGCCAGGTCCGGATCATCCTGCTCGCAGGCCATGCCCAACAGGCGCGGCATGAAGATATCCAGGCGCTCGCGGCCCATGCGCTGCATGGCGCGCACGCGAGCGGAGTGCATCAGGGTCTGCAGCAGGCTCCAGGCCCGCTCCGGGTCCTTGAAGCCGCCTTCGGCCAGTTGCTCCCGGGCCTGCTCCGCCTCGGGGAAACCGGTCAACAGCGTCATCCACTCGGCATAGGGTGGCTGCGCCTGGTCCTGATCCTCGTCCGGATCGGCAATCACGCCGGCGAAATGCCGCTCCACCCGGCTGCGCTGCAGCTCCAGCTGGCGGCGGAATTCGTCCCAGCTGTCGAAGCCCATGACCAATGCCACCCGCGCCTGATTCAGGCGGTCGGTGGGCAGCATCTGCGTCTGGCGGTCATCGATGGCCTGCAGCGCATGCTCGGTATCGCGCAGGAACAGATAGGCACCCTTGAGCTCATCCACCGCCTCATCCGGCAGGTAGACATTGGTCGCCAGCACATCCAGCACCGCCAGGATCGGCCGCTGCTGCAGGCTGCGGTCGCGCCCGCCGTGGATCAACTGGAATGCCTGACCGATGAACTCCACCTCGCGGATACCGCCCGAACCCAGTTTGACGTTGTCCTGCAGGCCCTTGCGCTGCACTTCGCGCTGGATCATCTGCTTGAGATTGCGCAGCGCCTCGATGGCGGCAAAATCCAGATAGCGCCGATAGACGAACGGCTTGAGCATGCCGAGCAACTCGGCGCCGGCCTGCTGGTCACCGGCGACCACCCGCGCCTTGATCATCGCATAGCGTTCCCAGTCCCGGCCCTGGCTCTGGTAGTACTGTTCCAGCGCATTGAAGCTGAACACCAGCGCACCGCTATCACCATAGGGGCGCAGGCGCATGTCCACGCGGAACACGAAACCGTCGACGGTGACCTCGTCGAGCAGCTTGATCAGGCGCTGCCCGGCACGGGTGAAGAATTCCTGGTTGGACAGGCTGCGCCGCCCGCCCTGGGTGTCGCCCTGTGCCGGGAAGGCGAAGATCAGGTCGATGTCCGAGGACAGGTTCAGCTCCTGGGCGCCAAGCTTGCCCATGCCCAGTACCACCATATGCTGTTGCACACCGGCATGACTGAAGGGCGTCCCGAAATCGCTGGCCAATTGCTGGTAGACCCACTGATAAGCCTGGTCCAGGCAGACGTCGGCCATGTCTGACAGGTCGCGGGTGGTTTCCATGGTGGCGGCCTGCCGGGTCAGGTCGCGCCAGATGATGCGCACCTGATGCTGCTGGCGAAAGCGCCGCAGCCGCTGCGCCAGCTGGTCCTCGCTGGCACTGTCGGCCAGCGCCGCGGCCAGCAGACTGGCCATTTCACCGGGAACCAGCGAACGCCACAACTGCCGCTCCTGCGTCAGGCGCCAGGCCATGGCCGGGTCACGGCGCAACTGCTCGGCGACGAAATCGCTGCCGGCCAGCACCTGCTGCAACTCGCTCATGAAACTGTCGCCCAGCAGCGCCAGATCAGCTTCCAGCCCCGCCTGACGTACCGCCGCCAGCCACTGCGCAAGGTGGTGGTCCACGACCGAGTGCAGTGCGGCAGGCAAAGTGGCAGGCAATGAAAAAGACATGGTCTATCCTGATTACATCCGAAGGATGCAGATTGCCACGCTCGGGACACACGGAAAAGCCTGGAACAAAAAAACGCGGTCCAGATGTAGTTTCACTACAGAAAACCCCGTGACCGGATGGTTTTTTTGTTCCAAATGTAGTAAAACTACACGCACCGTTGACCATTGCATTCCCGAGCCACACCACCACGCTCAGATGATGCGATTGTTTTTTACCCTGGGACCCACAAGGTCTGGAGAACAATATGAAGCATGAAGATATCGATCCACTCGAAACCCAGGAATGGCTCGATGCCCTGGAATCCGTTCTCGACACCGAAGAAGGCGAAAAACGGGCCGAATATCTGATCCAGCGCATGGGCGAACTGGCCAGCCGTTCCGGCACCCAGTTGCCCTACGCCATCACTACCCCCTATCGCAACACCATCCCGGTGACCCACGAAGCGGCGATGCCCGGCGACCTGTTCATGGAACGTCGCATCCGCTCGATGGTGCGCTGGAACGCACTGGCCATGGTCATGCGTGCCAACCTGCAGGACCCGGACCTGGGCGGCCACATCTCCACCTTCGCCTCCAGCGCCACCCTGTACGACATCGGTTTCAACTACTTCTTCAAGGCCCCCACCGAAGAACACGGCGGTGACCTGGTGTTCTACCAGGGTCACGCCTCACCGGGCATCTACGCCCGCGCGTTCCTGGAAGGCCGCATCAGCGAAGAGCAGATGACCAACTATCGCCAGGAAGTCGACGGCAATGGCCTGTCGTCCTATCCGCACCCCTGGCTGATGCCCGATTTCTGGCAGTTCCCCACCGTATCCATGGGCCTGGGCCCGATCCAGGCAATCTACCAGGCGCGGTTCATGAAGTACCTGGAAAGCCGCGGCTTCATCAAGCCGGGCCAGCAGAAGGTCTGGTGCTTCCTGGGTGACGGCGAGTGTGACGAGCCGGAATCGCTCGGCGCCATCTCCCTGGCCGGTCGCGAGAAGCTCGACAACCTGATCTTCGTCATCAACTGCAACCTGCAGCGCCTCGACGGCCCGGTTCGCGGCAACGGCAAGATCATCCAGGAACTGGAAGGCAACTTCCGCGGTGCCGACTGGAACGTGATCAAGGTCATCTGGGGTCGCCTGTGGGACCCGCTGCTGGCCCGCGACCACGACGGCCTGCTGCAGCAGCGCATGGAAGACGCCGTGGATGGCGACTACCAGAACTACAAGGCCAATGACGGCGCCTATGTGCGCGAACACTTCTTCGGTGCCCGCCCGGAACTGAAGAAGATGGTCGAGAACATGTCCGACGAGGAGATCTGGAAGCTCAACCGTGGCGGCCATGATCCCTACAAGGTCTACGCGGCCTACCATGCGGCCAGCAACCACAAGGGCCAGCCCAGCGTCATCCTGGCCAAGACCATCAAGGGCTACGGCACCGGCGCCAGCCAGGGCCAGAACATCGCCCACAACACCAAGAAGGTCGATACCGAGAGCCTGCGCAAATTCCGCGACGCCTTCGGCATCCCGATCAGCGACGACCAGCTGGAGCACCTGCCCTTCTACCGTCCCGAGGAAGGCAGCCCCGAGTACAAGTACCTGCACTCGCGCCGCGAAGCCCTGGGTGGCTATACCCCGCAGCGCCGCACCAGCAGCACGCCGATCCCGGTTCCGCCGCTGGAGACCCTCAAGTCGATCCTCGACGGCACCGGCGAGCGCGAAATCTCCACCACCATGGCCTTCGTGCGCATCCTCGCGCAACTGCTGAAGGACAAGGAGCTGGGCCAGCGCATCGTACCGATCGTGCCGGACGAGGCGCGTACCTTCGGTATGGAAGGCATGTTCCGCCAACTGGGCATCTACTCCTCGGTCGGCCAGCTGTATGAGCCGGTGGACAAGGACCAGGTGATGTTCTACCGCGAGGACAAGAAGGGCCAGATCCTCAACGAAGGCATCAACGAGGCCGGCGCCATGTCCAGCTGGATCGCCGCCGCCACCGCCTACAGCACCTACAACCAGCCGATGCTGCCGTTCTACATCTTCTACTCGATGTTCGGCTTCCAGCGTATCGGCGACCTGGCCTGGGCCGCTGGCGACAGCCGTGCCAAGGGCTTCCTGATCGGCGGCACCGCCGGTCGCACCACGCTGAACGGTGAAGGCCTGCAGCATGAAGACGGTCACAGCCACATCCTGGCCTCGACCATCCCCAACTGCCGCACCTACGACCCCACCTACGGCTACGAGCTGGCGGTGATCATCCGCGAAGGCTCGCGGCGGATGATGGAAGAGCAGGAAAACATCTTCTATTACCTGACCGTGATGAACGAAGCCTACGCCCAGCCGGCCATGCCCGAAGGTGTGGAAGAAGGCATCATCCGCGGCATGTACCTGCTCGAGGAAGCCAAGGAGAAGGGCAAGCAGCATGTCCAGTTGATGGGCAGTGGCACCATCCTGCGCGAAGTGCGCGAGGCGGCCACCCTGCTGCAGAACAACTACGGCATCAGCGCCGATATCTGGAGCGTCACCAGCTTCAACGAACTGCGTCGCGACGGCCTGGCCGTGGAGCGCTGGAACCGCCTGCACCCGACCGATGCCCCGCGTCTGACCTATGTCGAGCAGAACCTGGCCGAGCGCAGTGGACCGGTCATCGCCGCCACCGACTACATGAAGCTGTATGCCGAGCAGGTTCGCCAGTGGGTACCGGGCAACTTCAAGGCGCTGGGCACCGACGGTTTCGGCCGCAGCGACAGCCGTCGCAAGCTGCGTGACTTCTTCGAGGTCGACCGTCGCTGGATCGCCTACACCGCGTTGACGGCGCTGGTCGAGAACGGCGAGCTGCAGCCCGAGGTACTGGTCGAGGCGCAAGCCACCTTCGGCCTGAACCCGAACAAAGCCAACCCGCTGGACTGCTGAGGAGAGCTGCCATGAGTGAATTGATCAAGGTACCCGACATCGGCGGCGCAGGCGAAGTCATTGAAATCCTGGTCCAGGTCGGCGATCGCGTCGAAGTGGAACAGAGCCTGGTAACCCTGGAATCGGACAAGGCCAGCATGGAGCTGCCCAGCCCCAAGGCCGGTGTCATCAAGGCCATCAAGGTGAAGCTGGGTGACAGCCTGTCCGAAGGCGACGAGCTGATCGAGCTGGAGGTCGAGGGCGGCGAGCAACCCGCCGACGAGCAACCGGCGGAACAAGCCAAAGCCGAGCAGTCAACCGAACAGTCGGCCAAGCAGGAAGAGTCTGCCCCGGCTCCGGCGGAAAAGCCGGCGGCGAAGAAAGCCGAGAGCAGCGTGCAATCGTTCAATATCCCGGATATCGGCGACGGCAGCGCGCGGGTCATCGAGCTGATGGTGCAGGTCGGTGACAAGGTCGAGGCCGAGCAGAGCCTGCTGACCCTGGAATCGGACAAGGCCAGCATGGAAATCCCGGCACCGGCCGCCGGCGTGATCGAAGCCATCGAGGTGAAACTCGAGCAGGAAGTCAAAACCGGCGACCTGATGCTGCGCATGCGTGTGGAAGGCGAAGCTGAAGAAGCCGAGCCGGCGCCTGCCGCCCCTCAGGAAGCTAAGCAGGAAACTGCAGCAGCGCCGGCCAAGGTCGAGCGCGCGGCAGCATCCGCGCCCAAGGAAGCCGCTCCCGCTCCGGTTGGTGCCCCCAGTCGCAGCGGCAAGAAAGTCCATGCCGGCCCGGCGGTACGCAAGCTGGCGCGCGAGTTTGGTGTAGAGCTGACCGAGGTCAGTGGCAGCGGCCCGCGCAATCGCATCCTCAAGGAAGATGTGCAGAGCTTCGTGCAGAGCGTCATGCGCAAGAACAAGGAAAGCGGCGGCGCCACCGCAACCGGTGGTGCTGGCATCCCGCAGGTGCCGGAAGTCGACTTCAGCCGCTTCGGTGAAGTCGAACTGAAGGACATGACCCGTCTGCAGCAGATCGGTGCCAGCAACCTGCACCGCAGCTGGCTGAACGTGCCGCATGTCACCCAGTTCGACCTGGCAGATATCAGCGAACTGGAAGACTTCCGCAAGGCACAGAAAGCCGTGGCGGAAAAGGCCGGCGTCAAGCTGACCGTACTGCCGTTCCTGCTCAAGGCCTGTGCTCACCTGCTGCGCGAACAGCCGAACTTCAACGTCTCGCTGGCCGCCAACGGCAAACAGCTGATCCAGAAGAACTACGTGCACATCGGTTTTGCCGTGGATACTCCGGATGGTCTGCTGGTCGCGGTGATCCGTGATGTGGACAAGAAGAGCCTGCTGGAGCTGGCAGCCGAAGCGGCGGAACTCGCCGACAAGGCACGCAACAAGAAGCTCAGCGCCAATGACATGCAAGGCGCCTGCTTCACCATCTCCAGCCTGGGGCACATCGGTGGTACCTACTTCACCCCGATCGTCAACACCCCGGAAGTCGCGATCCTCGGCGTCAGCCGCGCGACGATGCAACCAGTGTGGGATGGCAAGGCTTTCGAGCCGCGGCTGATGTTGCCGCTGTCGCTGTCCTACGACCACCGCGCCATCAACGGCGCCGCCGCAGCCCAGTTCACCAAGCGCCTGGGTGAACTGCTGGGTGATATCCGGTCGATGTTGTTGTAATGCAAAGCGGTCGGCAACGCCTGTTGCCGACCGCCTTCCCTTCTACTGTTCACTCTCCCGCAACAGATCCGCCAACGCCGCCAGTGCCGGAATACTCAACGGCATGGTTTGCGCGCTGCTGGCAATCGGATGCGATGACAGACGCACCATGACCATGCCCACCGCCGGGTTGATATGGATCATCTGCCCATGCACACCCAGGGCCTCGAAAGCGCCATCGGCGTTATGACTGATCCACCACTGGTTGCGATAGGAATAGCCCGGCTGGAAGTCCCGCCCCGAAGCCTTGAATGCCTCCCGACCGGCGCCCTCCCGGATCTTCCGGATCGCCTCGGCACTGACCACCTGCTGGCCATTGAAACGCCCCTCCAACCGCACCATCTCGGCAAAGCGCGCCAGGTCCCGCAGCGTCACGTTGAAGCCCGCCCCGGCCCACTCGGCACCCTTGGAATCGAGCAGCATATAGCCATCCTGCTCGGCACCCAACTTGCTCCAGATCCGCTGCTCCACCAGTGCCGCCGTGGACAGTCCGCTCACCCGACGCAGAATCCAGCCCAGCACCTCGGTATGCGTGGTGCGATAACGGAACGCCTCACCGTGCGCGTCCACACCCGCGCCAATGCTCGGCAGATAAGAATACAGATCCCGCGCGCCCGGATAATCATGCGGCACCGGCCCCATGCCCGCCGCCAGCGAATACTTGACCACATCGGAATTGCGATCGGCATAGATTTCGCTGTAATCGATATCCGCCGTCATATCCAGCACCTGCTGCACCGTCGCCCCGCGCCAGCCACTGTTCTCCAGCTCCGGCAGGTACTCGGTCACCAGCGCATCGGGATTCAGCTCACCCTCCTCGATCAACTGCGTCGCCAGCAACCCAACAAAAGACTTGGTCACCGACCACAGGATATGCGGCTCATCCTCCGGCACACCCGGCTGATAGCGCTCGAATAGCACCTTGCCGTGCTGCATGACCAGCACGCCGTCGACATAGGTCGAATCCAGGTACTGCTCGAAACTCATCTGGTTGCCGTCAGGACCGGTAAAGCGCAGATCGGCAATCCGCTGCTCCAGCCCCTCAGCACGCGGCAGCGGATAAACGCCCTCGTTACCACGGGCCACCCGCCGGGACGGAAACAACTCCCGCGCATGGTGGAAACTCCAACGCGGATTGGGATAGGGACGCATGAAACCCGCCAACGTCACCTGCTTGTCCGCCGCCGGCGGAAAGCCCTGCATCAACTGCAGACGATCGGTACGCACCGACTCGGGATCGGGCAACTCAACGGCAACACCTTGCGCGGACAACAGAACGGTAGCCAAAGTCACCCCCCATATTCCTGATTTTTTCATAGCAGCACCGGATATCTCTTGTTCTTGTCCACCCGAGACTACCCAACCCGCCCCCCTTCGCCAACAAGGCAAAGGCCAGATTGTTCTGCTGAATAGGGAATGATGCGGATCAGCCGCCCAACCACCCGCGTCAAGACAACCCCGGCCACCTCGCCTGACCGTGCACCACGTCATTACGAGGCCAAAGGCCACGGCAATCCACCAACTCGAAGCCGGCCAAGCCAAAGCTGCACAGGGGTGTAGCCCCCCCCCGCGCCACGCCAGCGCCAGGGCACATAATCACCAGCTTGCACAATCCTACTCCCTCTCCCCTCGCGGGAGAGGGCTGGGGAGAGGGGGAGCAACATCACCGCCCCTGCCATCCTGGGTCTGCCGGAAGGATACAAGCAGCATCTTCCGCCAATACAGCAGACACCCTCCATCCCGGTAACTTACCAGGACTTCGTTCCATCACTTCCGTAGGTCAGCTTGGGCTTCCCAGACATCAGGCCTGTCTTCGGGTTCGCCTCAATCGTATAGCTCTGATTCGATGCACCTGGAGTGATTTTTGCTTCGTAATATTTGCTGCCACTCAATTCAGGTGCCAGTGTTGAAAGCTTCGTATCCGCATCTTTATAAGAGAAATGCTTGGCCCGATAGGCTTCGAGTGTGCTGGCCAGCTCCATGATCTGTCCTTGCGCTTCCGCCTCGCGGGTATTCTGCACATAACGCTGATAGGACGGGTAGGCAATAGCGGCAAGTATGCCGACTATCACCACCACAATCATCACTTCGATCAGCGTAAAACCCGCGCCCCGGCGCGGCAATGATAGGACTCTTTTCATCAGCCGTTACCTCCTTCATCGCCCGAGCCTTTCGCCTCGTTACGAATCTCATTGGCCTCATCTTTTGGCAACTGCATCCAGCGACGCTTACGCAGATTCGGGTTACCCAGATCGCCCTCGCCAATCACCTCAGTGCCAACGACCACGATCAGATCGCCCTTTTCATCCACCAACAGGGTTGGTGTAGGCGGCGGCGTACTCTGGCTGAGCATCTCGCTGCGACTGGTCGGCGTCGGCCCTTCCTTGCTGATCGACTTGGGCGCTCCTGTGCGCAGATCAACACTGTGGAAATAAGCGGCGCCATAACGTACAGCGCAGACGTTATCATTTTCCTGGTCTTCGGTCGGCGCATAGGTGCTCAACATGATGGTGTTATCAAAGATCACCGGCGAGGCCAACGCCTTCTCTCCTGGGCGCACCGCATCCTCCTCAAACAGGTAATACCAGCCGCGATCGTCACTTTTCAGATCGCCATCTACCACATTGGCCATATTGGACAACGTAGCCACAGGGGAGGTACCTGAATGCCGCGCATCCTTATCAATAACAACGAACAAGCCCTCGTTCGTACCCTCATCCAGCGGATGGGTACGGTAACCGGAAGCCGCCGCCACATATAGGTGGTTCTGCGCACCCGATTTAACATAGGCAACCGCCGGCGCCTCGTAGAAACGACGATGATTCACACCTTCGCCACCCAGACTGGCAATGCGATGAACCTCGTAGTTAGCAGTTGTCCCACCCATATCGACACGGAACAACTGACCACCCAGATCGCCGAAATACAGGTGGTCCGCGACACCGTCAAAATCGATATCGACCACCGAAACACCACCTGGCACCGCCCATTTCAGATCATTGTGGGCGGCTTTCCAGATCAGCTCACCAGTCTCCGCATTGACGATGTAGATGGTATTTCCCCATGTATCACCATCGTCAGCGCGGTTATGGGTGGCACTGGCAATGCCATTCTCAATGGATGTATGTTGCAGAGGACTGTAGCCGCCCCCGAACACCAGTGCTGGTACCGGCTTGTCTTCACCGGAGACCCGGACCCGGGTCAAGGTCGGGGTGGACCAGGTCTCGCCCATGTCCTTGAAGTCGCCTTCACCACCGATGATCTGCCATTTCAGCTTGGGCGCTTCCGGATTGGTGACATCCAGCGCGTAGTAGTTTCGTCCGCCACTGCGCATGCCGCCGTAAACATAAACCTTGGCCGGTTTGTCGGTCAGACTGTCACCCGCCTGACGCCAGGCAACCCAACTGCCACCCAGCCCATAGGTCTGACGGCGGTTGTCTTGGGTAAGAGGCTTTTTCTTGATGGTGAACTCTGGCGCTTTTTCGAACAGTTCATGAGGCATAAAAGCGGCCACTTCTTCGCCAGATTTGGTGTCGATGATATGCAGCATGCCACCATTGGTAGAGACAAACACATAGTTGTCATCTTCACCATAGTTGATCATCAGCGGCACGCTGTGCATCGGGTCGCCCCACTGGCTCTTCAAGGCTTCGAACATGGCCTTGCGTTCGTCCAAGCTATCCAAGCCAACAAAGGAACTATTGTCGGGCACAGTGCTAGTATTATTTGCGGCGTTCCAGCTTAGCTTGCTGGTGGTTCCACCATCAGCACTGCTGTAATACAGGTTGCGCGTACCCACCTGCTCCCGGGCGCCGCCCTTGGTGGCATCGGCACCGTCTTCCACAGTACCCCAGAAGCTACTGGCATCGCTCTTGAAGTAACCAGTACTCGAGTCAATGGCGGGACCACTGCGGTCATGAATTTCCTGATTCTTCAGTTGGTAGCGCTTGAGGTTACCCTCCCAGAAGCTGCTTTCCGCCGGCTGGAATACCGCGTAGTAAAGCTCGTCAAGGTGCTGGAAGCGGTTAAGGGTATTGACTGCAACACCTGGTGCAGAAATGGAACGGGACTGGCCGTCGATCAGGTCGAGGATGTCGATAAAAGCTGCAGCCAGCGCCTCTGCTGTCTGGGCATCATAAACTTTTTCTGTACCACCTGCCGATGCCACTTCCCCCATATTCTTTAGGTTACCAGACGTCATCTGAAAACCGACCTGCCAGGTCTTTATGGGCTTTCGGGTCACCTTACCGCCGCTGCCCAACACATCCTCTCCGTCATTGTACAGCCACTTGGCTAGATCTTTCTGGCAGTTATAGGAGGAATTACAATTACTCCCAGCCTTGCCTCTCGCATAGTCTCTCGACGCATTATCGTAATCCGACACAGGCTCACCATCGGTCATAACGATGACATGGTTACTTTCGCACTGATTATTATAGTTTATCGGCGAGTCATAACTGCTCGAGCTTACCCATTTACAGTTCTTACCGTTACTATTACATTCCTGCTGCATATTAACAGCTGGTCTCGGATTAGACTGCAATGCCTGACCACTTTTAGCATAATCACTTGGCGCCTCCCCTAGCATATAGCGCACCATTTCAGTATAAGACTCCAGAGTCGGCGTGTTACCGCTGGCCGGAAGCCCTGAAACCGCTCCCTTGACATCGGCTATCGCACTGCTATCCATAGGTGTAACCGGATAAAAAACATAACCACCGGAAGAACCGTTAAAGCGCCCCACTCCTACACTTATATCCTCCCCCAAGCCAGACACAACTGAATTAAATGCATTTTTCAGATCTGTCATTTTTTTTCCGGACATGGACCCTGAACTATCCAACAGAAACAGCACATTGGCCACAGGCTTGTTCTCAGTATTACCCACATTCACTTGAGCAAAGTAGATTTCCGTATCATCGGCATAACTAACGGCCGAGAACGACAGGAGCGTGGTTGTCAGTAGTCCCGTGATGAAGCCCTGCAGTTTTCCGTTCATGGCGCTGTTCCTAGTTGAGCTCCGAGGAGGGGGCGATTCCACGTTTCAGCGCCTCCTGGAAGTGATGATTCTGCAGGCTGAGGGCAGGCATTTCGCTTTCAGCCAGCATATTGATCTGATAGTCAGCAAAGATAGTGCCGGCTCCGGTCTGACTGACCTGGGAGCCATCGAGAGGGGTATAGCCGCCGAGATAACTGAGCGAGCCTGCGCGTAACAATCCTCGCTCATCCAGCCTCGCGTTGCTGCCACAGGCGCCCTCCGACTCGGAGTTGCTGCGCTCAACACAATACTCGACTACACCTGAAGCGAAGGCAGTGTAGAGCTGCTGGTCGGTCATCTCATTGAGCTTGCGGTAGGTGACACCCAGCGCCGTTTCCGCCGCCTCAAAGGTCATGGCATCGCCCTGCACTCCGGTAGCTACCTTGCCGGAGAACAGGCTTGAACGCAGCGCAGACAGGCCCATCAACGAGACCATCAGCAGGATAATCAACGATACCAGCAAAGCCGCGCCGCGCTGGGTCTGAGGCCGACCAGTGAATGTGGATTCATACATATCACACCCCATCCCAATCATAGTTACGCAGTTGCACGGTAGCGCTGTATACCCGGCGCAGCAGGTTGTCGTTGCTGGACACCGACTGATCGAGCACCCAGTGCGACATGCTTGCCGACTCGGCCTGGCGGAATCTGTCTGAGGACAGCAGCAGGGCAAAGCGGATCGCGACCACCACCGAGTCATCTTCAAGTTCGCCAGCAGTGACGAAGCGAGTCACCTCAAGCCGCTGGTTGGGTTTGCCATCAATACCGTACAGCACCTGAAAGCTCTCCACCCCGCTGAGCAGATCCACCGTGCTATTGGTCAGCTCGCTGGTACATTGCAACACGCTATCTACAACCCGATAAACACTGCGGATTTCCGTTTCAGTGGTATATGTCTCGCCGGCGCAAGTGGAGGTACCCCAGTAATGGATCGCCAAAGTGTCATCCCCTTCATTTCCCCCGTCTGCGGCTATGCTGGTGGCCCCGGCATCCCCTTCCCGCGCCACAGGCGGAATGGCTCCCGACAGTGCATCACCCCGTCCGGACTGGCGTATATCCGCCACCATATAGCGAATAGCCGCCTGGCCATCTTCGTGGAGTTCAGTCAGCGCTTGTTGCAAAGTAAAGGTGCGCTGATTGGTCAGAAACAGCTGCAAGGCGGCCAGGGTGAGGATCAGCCCGATCAACATCGCCACCATCAACTCGACCAAGGTAAAGCCGTATTGTCTTTTCATCGGGCAACCTCCAGGACCAGGCAGTTGCTGTCCTTGTCTACATTGATCCCGGCAGCCGCCATGCAACTGGCAGGATCATCCTGATCACCCCAGCTGACGATGACGCAGGTCAGATCAGTGGTAAAGGTGCACTCATCAACGAGGATACGCCCACCCGGCAACTGGTTGGCAGCCAGCCAAGTAAGCTGGGCAATATCCCAATCGGCCAGCTCCTCTGGATCGCAGTCGGCATCTTTGCCAATGCAGCTGGAATCCGGCTCCTCACCTTGCTCGCCCGCAGCCCAGTTGCCGGCCTGGTAATGATTGGTACCCCATGAGTCGAGCGGATTTTCCGGCATCCCACGCCCCATCGGATTGAGTTCCAGGCGCTCGATGGCATCCTGAGCAATCAGCACCGCTGCGACCCGGTGGTTGGCGTCATCACTCTGGCTCAGGGCAGTCATCTGCAGCCCAGCAAAGCCCAACACACCAACGGCCAACACCAGCAGAGCGATGAGCACTTCCAGCAAGCCGACACCATGCTGCGGCGATATAGGGTTCATCCGCTTCATCAGGAGCACCCTCCAGTTGTGATTTTTCCGAAGAAAGAAACGCAGAAGGTACGACTGGAAATGCTGGAGTCAGTATGGGAGACGGTGAATTCGGCGTTGTTCCCGCTGTTATCACCACGCCCCCCCCTGGCTAAAAACTCCAATGCCCCACTCCCCGCGGTACGGCTGATGCTAACGCCCTTACCGGGAGCAAACTCGGCATCCTCTCCGGCATCAACACTACCAAACTCAAGTTCCCAGCCATCGCCCCAACCGCCTGATGCCGGCTTGACCTTCACCTCTGTACGCATGCTCATGGACTGCTGGCGTGCAATGTTGATAGTAGAGATCAAGTCGTTTGTGGTGGCGCGGACGGCGTTATTACGAGATACAGTTTGAAAAGAAGGTATCGCGATGCCCAGTAGAATCGCAGCAACCGCAATGGTCACCATGATTTCAACCAGTGTGAACCCCTTCACCCTATCCATGACAATCCTCCTATTAGCGATGCCACTATAGAATGGGGGTTGGCAAGTGGCTCGCCTCTGACGATAAGTGGAGGAATTCGGAGCATGAGCGGTGCAGCCATTCCATGCAGACCATGCGTGGCTCGTCAGGCTCGTGGTCAAGCTACCGAATCAAGCTGGCCAAGCTGGACTATGTCTTTGCCCAGCGCATAAACTGCTTCCCTCCTGTTCGCTGGGCTTGAGTCTTATTCGGCCCCACTCTTTAATCCAGTTAGAAGATACTGAAAATGCCCTTTCAATCTTGCTGCCATAACCACCTAACCAACGAAATACTGCAAACTCTAGAAAAGCTGAATAAGGCCGAACCCAGAAAGTACAAAAATACCAGCACCGAGGACAAAGCGAGGCGTCTATCCAACTGGTGCCTCATATTGGCAATCCTCCTGTTTCTTATCGCCCTTGCTTCTACATTATTTTATAGGGCCGAACAACCAGCCCCTGCAGCCAAGTTTTTCCTCCTGACAATTATGACAACCGTGATATCTATGGCCCTTCTTGCCATTATCATTCCACCGGCTGCATCACTAGCAACCCTAGTTAACTGGAAAAAAAGCTCATTCACAAACCTGCAGGATGACATTCACCATGAATATGAAACAGCCGAAAACTTCAAACACCATACAGACAGGTCGATATCTGGCGCACGATTCTGGCTTGAACGAAAAATTCTCCGAATGAGATCACGCACCACTCGTTTTTTTGGCAGGGAAACAGCAGTAATTGGCCTGGTTTCTGCGGCCATGACGTTCAATGAAAAGCTTGACTTGATCCAGCTTCTCTCAGGCCTGTTCACTGGAAAAATCAGCCTTGCCAACGTTGGCAGCGTGGCAGTCATTTTCTCTGCGGCATTCCTGGTCGGCATTTCAATCGGAACAATGTTACTGAATGCCGTTATCAGCCGATACCAGTACCAGATCGAGATACTGGATTTAGTTGAAGAACTGAAACAACGAAAACAATCTGACAGCCAGAATGAATACCCCGAATGCGAGTCAGAGTAAACCCTCACTCATATCGTACAAACTGACGACAGCTAAAGTGATACAGGGGGAGTCGAGCCTGGTCAGAACGGAACCTCAGCCTGCCTATCAGCCCCGACGCCTATTCAGAAGCATACTTTTTGCCATCACAGAGTACGACCGGCAAGTCAGGCATCTCCTCCCTGTCGTCGAGCAAGCGCTCAACAACCCGGCCCCTAAGCCCCATGCCATCACCGATGCAGCGCTTTCACCTCTCCCACCAGCACATCAACCGGCCCCTCCACTACCACATGCGAGGCGATATCCTGGATCGAAAGCATGTTTACCGGAGGCGGAGCCAGACTCATATCCTGGCGCCATGCAAGCAACCGCCGGACAGACAGTCTCCCCCTCAAAGCCACGATGCTCAAAGCTCCAGACTGTTCAAGGCGACATACGCGCTGTCAAACGTCGGAATTCCTCTTTCATGTTTTCATTCTGGAATTCACGCACATCAGGCATCTGCAGAGAAATGAGCTGTTCGAAGGTGTTCGCACCCTCACGGATCATGCTCACGACTGCCGAGCTGAGAGAAACAGTATTGTAGGTATTGTTGGCGACTCGTATTTCCTTCTCGGTTACCTGCAATGCCTTGCTGACCTTGTTCTTCTGTTCATTGAGAACCTGCTCATACAGTTCAATAACCCGCAAGGTCATTTCATTAGCTTCGATGTTGCTCTTTATCGTCTGAGGATGGGTTCCTGTTTTCAGCAGGGCTCGGGCCTCTTTCAGGTTGTCGTTGGCTGTAGCGCGGAACTCGGCCAATTTCGGTAAATACTCCCCATTCACCTCAGCCAGAAACTGTTTCTGCATGGTGCCAATAAGGCGATGCAAGACCACTACCATTCCGTAATACTTCTTTGCGTGCTCCAAATCTTCTCCAGATTCCTGGGTAAGCACGCTGAGCTGTACCGTCAAATCCTTGATGGCATTGAAAACCACTGTCATCCCCATTATGTCGTCTCCTGTGACAGAGGACAGCATGGTGTCGAGCTGGTCGTTCGTGAGATTCAAGCCGATGGCAGCCAGCGCCGTAGCCATCTCAGTCAACGTTTGTATCTTTTCCGCTTCAAAGCTTTCGATATTGCCTTCAGTTGCCTCAATAAGCAGGTCGTAGTCTTCCCGGGTAGAGGCCACCCACTGCTTCAGGGTTTCCCCGGGTACGAGATTGATGCTGAGGCTACGCCCATCGCTGGGCGCCAGAACCCGATCCCGCCGCAGCTGAGTAAGGCGCCGTTTCTCGGCGGCTACCCGGCCTTCCAGCTGTTGATACTGGCTTCTCATGCTATTGATACCATCCGATTCAAGGAGTCCGATGGCTACATTAATAAGCTTGTCGAGGTCAGTTTCTGCCGATTTCTGATCCCTGCCTAGAAGGCGGGACTGCTCCAGAGTTGGGATCTCGTCATGCACGGCGAGCGCCTTTTCAAGCTGGCCAAGCACCTTGCGTGTATCAAAAGACAGCACCCGCTCGCGGGTCCACTCCTCAGCATGAGTGGTCGCACTGACCAGCGTACAGATCAACAACAGACTACAGGAAAGCTTCTTCACCATACTCACAGCATTATCAACCTCTTGAAAGAGAATATTTGAATGTAGCCATCGTCACCGCTGAAGTCTGACCGGCGTACTACCCACTCGCTGTCACGAGTAATGACGACCCCGCCTAGAGCGTAAAGACTTTGCCTTACCCTTTCCGGTCACCGACACAACCCCGATATTTCAGCACCATGACAATAATGGCCTAATGATGCGGCACTTGGCCTTCAAGGGGAAGCGTTGGCAAGTCTCATAAGGACAGCAGGAACAAATGGACCAGGTACATTTACGGACACATCTACGCATTTATGCATATAAGCGGTGTGGCTGACCTCGAGGCAGGATTGCCGTAGCCTGCTCAACGACGGGAGCATCCGCTATTGCCAGAACACTGAGACGAGCTGTACTCCACCATCCCTGCGCTCTTGCTTGTAAGCCTGTTTCTTTGTGTTCTAGTCCACAGTTCCCGCATCCTTTGGCCTGGCGCTCCACTATTTGTACTAACCTGATCCGCAACTTCCAGCCCAAGGATCGCAGCTCAGGATGGGCCAGACCAAACCACCACCACAGGACCACGACAGCCCCTGGAAGGAAGCATTGGAGTATTTCTTCCAGCCCTTCATGCAGCTACTCTACTTGGACATCCATGACGCCATCGACTGGACGGTGCCGGCGGAGTTTCTCGACAAGGAACTGCAGAAGATCAACCACAAGGCCAGCGCCGGGCGGCGTTATGCCGACAAGTTGGTTAAGGTCCGCTACCGCGATGGCGACGCCTGCTGGATACTGGTTCACGTCGAGGTGCAGGGCGAAAAGGAAGATGCCTTTGCCGCACGCATGTACAGTTATTACCACCGCATCCGCGACCGTTACGGCCTGCGAGTCATCAGCCTGGCGGTGCTGGCCGATACCGATCCGGCTTTTCGCCCGGCATCCTTTGAGGAGCAACTGGCCGGCACCGGCGTGAGCTTCCGCTTTCGCAGCATCAAATTGCTGGATTACCTGCCGCGCCTAGAAGAGCTCAAGCACGATGACAACCCTTTCGGCCTGTTGATTGCCGCCCAGTTGACTGCCAAACTGGTCCGCGACGGCAAGACCAGGGCCGATAACCTGATCAGCTTCTACCGCCTGGCCATCCGCAAGCAGCTGGAGCGGGAGCGGCTCGGCCAGTTGGTGATCTTTCTCGAATGGATGGTCGCCTTGCCGGAATCGGTCAATGATTATTACGATGAGCAACTGGAGACTCTGCAGGAGGAGGCAGCCATGACCTATATCAGTTCATTCGAGCGTAAAGCCATGGAGAAGGGAGTTGCTCAGGGGCTTGAGCAGGGGCTCGAACAGGGAGTTGTCCAGGGCAGCCTGAGTATTTTGCTCAAACAGCTGAGCCACCGCTTCGGTGAGCTCGACCCGACGGTGCTGCAGAAGCTGCATGAAGCCAGCCCTGAGCAGTTGGAGCGTTGGGCGGAGAACATACTTGACGCCCAGACACTGGATGAGGTGTTTACCCTGCATTGAGCGGGGTAACGGACGGGGTAACGGGCCACTCCGACTCAGCTGGCACCCTGGATCCTTCGCCTGCGCGAAGGATGACGAGTAAGGAACTGTTCAGCGTTTCCTTAGCTCAACGCCGAAACCATTCAGCAGCAAGGATAACTCGGGACATGATAAATGGACCGCTCAAACCTTGATCATCCCTTCGCCAGATTCACTCGCCCTCGCTTGTCATCCAGCAGACTACGCATCATGCCTCTATCCCAGGCGCGTAACATTTTGCTGCCCATATCGGTAAACGAGTCAGTACTATTCATGTGCTCGCGTAGCTCAGCAGCCGCTTGGCTCACCCCCTCCGCCACTCTCTCAAGACTCTGTGCAACCTGGGCCTCGCTCAGTCCACAGACGATTCTGCCGAAGTTATAAAGCAGCCGATGCTTTGGCCAATTCTTGGACTGCAGAGTCAATCATCGAAGCCGCGCTCCTTCAGCTCATCGAGAGTGGGCCGACCACTTTGCAGTTTCATCGAGAGGGTATGCCCTAGCGCGTTAAGCAGCTTCTCATACTTGCGTATGCCGAGCTCCAGTACCGTATTGTTCTCGATACCGGACAGCGTTGCGCGGCTGATGCCAACCTGCGCCGCCAGCTCAGCCTGGGTGAGACCCCGCTCCTTACGGAGCCGGCGGATGGAGCGGCTGAGTTCTTCAACACTCATGTCATATATCCGATGCAAAGACAGGATTCTGTCTCATTATGCATTGTATACCTGACATTACAAGGCGCTGTGCACCGCTTAAACCCGCACCACCGGCTCCTGCCACCCCGCCAACAGATCCTCCGGCCCCTGCACATCCTCCCGCGTATTACCCAACACCCGAATCGCCCCCTCCGCCCGCCCCGGCTGGAATACGAAACAGGCGCCAGCCCGTGCGCGCATGGCCACGCCCGCGTTGGGTATGCGGTCCAGGTCCACGCCCTTGCTCGCGGCCACCATGACAGCGCGGCGCTGCACATACAGGGCTTCCAGCTTGCGGTCATCCAGGGTCTGTTCGGCCCAGGGCATGATGCTGCGCAGATCCTGCTGGTCGAATTCATCCTGGCTGTGGATGACGGTGCCGCGCAGGCGCCAGTCCAGCAGTTTCTCGTCATCCAGCCACAGTTCGGCATGGCGGTATTCATGCATGGCGCCGATCACCTTGGCCAGGTATTCACGCCGGCCCGGTTGCCGCGCCTGGGCCAGGGCGACCATCAGCAGATCGTACTGATGAGTGCATTGCTGTTTGCTGTCGATTTCCGGCAGGTTGACGGCAATGCGTTGGCGCAAGGGTTGGCCGATGAAGGCCTGCAGTTGGCTGGCGGCCTGGGGACAACTGGTCCAGGGGGTGCGTCGGGCGGTGCTGTCGATCGAGGTGATGCGTTGGCCGTCATGGCCCAGGTTGAGGACGAAGTAGTGGTGTTCATCTTCCATGGCCACCTGGCATTCGGTCGCGCTCACATCAAAAAGCACACGACGGTAGAAAACATGGGGGGACTGCAACACTTGCATGGGTCTGCCTCGGATCTTTCTTATCTCTTTTCTCTTTGGCTGACAGATTACGCGGTTCTCCACACGGCAGAAAGGCTGAAGGGCGAGATGGGAGCCGATTGCATGCGTACATGATAAGCATTATCATCCAGTCAAAATCAAACCAGGCCCCGCTGTGAACCAATCGCATTTCAATCATGTCTTCCTCGCCCAGCGGGTTTCGCTGCTGCGCACCCTCGAACGCATGGTGCAGAACCACAGCACCGCCGAGGATCTGCTGCAGGAGACCTACCTGCGAGTCAGCCGCGCCCTGGGCGAGCGGGCCATCGAGCATCTGGAGCCCTTCGTCTTCCAGACCGCACGCAATCTGGCGCTCGACCATCTGCGCTCGCGTCGTATCCAGGCGCGCATGGTCGTGGAAGATGTGCCCATGGAGGTGGTCGAAAGCGTCGCGGCTCCCGGCAGCAGCGCGGAGGATGCTGTCCATGCCCAACGCCTGCTGGAGCATCTGAACCTGAGCCTCAATCAGCTCAGTACACGCCAGCAGCAGATTTTCATTCTCAGCCGGGTGCATGGCCACAGCTACCAGGACATCGCTGGACAACTCGGCGTTTCCATCAGTACGGTGCAGAAGGAACTGAAGCTGATCATGGCGATCTGCATCAGTGTGGTCGAGCGTGCAACGAGATAGCCGAGGAACATTCGTGACGAATACCCATGACACCCCGCCCGCCGCCACCCAGGACGGGGAATCCTCAAGCGCCAGCGCCATGGACCAGGCGCTGGACTGGCTGATCCTGCTGGAAAACCCGACCCCGGAGCAACGCCGGCAGTTCGAGATCTGGCTGCAAGCTTCACCGCTGCATGCCGAGGCATTCAATAAGGCCCAGCTCATCTGGGACAGCCCACAGGTGGCACAGTGCGCCCGGCAACTGCAGGCACCTGCGGCAGCCAGTTCCTCTCCCCGCCGCCGGCGCCACCCTTGGCGGACGCTGGCCACCGCTGCGGTGCTGGTGCTCGGACTGGGCAGTTTCACTGATCTGCCGTTGCTGCTGAAGGCCGATCATCTGACAGCGGTCGGCCAGCAGCAGCGCCTGCATCTGGATGACGGCTCCAGGGTGCTGCTCAATACCAATTCGGCCTTCTCCAGCACCATAAACGCGCAGCAGCGCGCTGCTCGGCTGCATCAGGGCGAGGCGTTCTTCGAGATATCCGACAGCCGTGATCAGCCATTGAAGCTGGAGGTCGGCCCGGTGCGTGCCAGCGTCCGGGATACCGCCTTTGCCGTGCGCTATCAGAATGGCGTGGCCCATGTCGGCGTGCAGCGCGGCGATGTCGATCTGCAGGCGGCGCACAGCGGCGCCTGGGTCCGCGTTTCGGCTGGCGAGAGCATTCATGTCGGCCCTGATGGTTTCCAGCAACCAACCCGGCTCGATCACACGGAGCTGGCCTGGACCCAGGGCCGACTGGTATTCGAGAACCGTCCGATGAGCGAAGTGCTGGCTGAGCTGCGCCGCTACTATCCCGGCTGGATCATCAATACCAATGAGCGCCTGGCGGATGTGGCGGTGACCGGCAACTACCGGCTGGACCAGCCGCTGGAAGTGGTGCGCTCACTGGCGCACATCACTTCTGCACGCCTGCAGGAATTCCCGGCGCTGGTCGTGCTCAACTGATCTGACAATTGTTTTTACGCGATTACCTGGGCTGATTCGTCTCGTTATTTCCAATGCAACTGATTCGCATTTGTTTATGCGATAGGAAATCATCTGACCCTTGCGAGACGGAGCACCAACGATGTTCTCTTCCCCTACCCGGCCGGCACGCATGCCGCGCTGCACGCTATCCCTTCTGACTGCCGCCATTCTGCTGGCGGGTGCCCAGGCAGCACCTGTACTGGCTGACCCGGCACCTGCCCAGCCGGCACGCAGCCTGGGGCAGTACCAGTTCGCCATTGCTCCCCAGCCCCTGGTCCCGGCGCTGAATGCCTTCACCGCCGTCACCGGCTGGCAGGTGGGATTATCCGCCGAACTGGCTGAAGGCGTGGACTCCCCCGGCGTGACCGGTGCCCTGGCGGCGGAACAGGCCCTGGACCGGTTGCTGGCCGGCACGCAGCTGGGCTATCGCAAGCTTGGTAACAACAGCATCGTACTGGAACAGCGCAGCAACACGGCCAGCCTGACATTGCAGCCGATCACCGTCAGCGCCACCCGGCATGACCAGGACATCACCAGCGTTCCCAATACGGTGACCAGCCATACCCGCGAACAACTGGACCGCGAGAACGTCAACAGCATCAGGCAACTGGTACGTCACCAGCCAGGGGTAACGGTCGGTGGCGCTGGCCAGCGCGGCGGCATCAGCGGCTACAACATCCGCGGTATCGATGGTGACCGGGTACTGACCCAGGTCGATGGCGTGGAGATTCCCGGTGGCTTCTTCAATGGGCCCTACGCCAAGACCCAGCGCAACTACGTCGACCCGGAAATCGTCAAGCGCGTGGAGATACTGCGCGGTCCGGCATCGGCGCTGTATGGCAGCAATGCCATCGGTGGTGTGGTCAGCTATTTCACCCTGGACCCGGAAGACATCATCAAGCCCGGTGAAGAAGCCGGCGCCCGGCTCAAGGCCGGCTACAGTTCCGCCGATGAAAGCTGGCTGAAATCCGCCACCGTCGCCGGACGTACCGGCCAGGTCGATGGGCTGCTGCACTACAGCCGCCGCGACGGGCACGAAACCGAATCCTACGGCAACGACAACAGCACCGGTCTGACCCGCACCGCCGCCAACCCGGAAGATGCCCGCACCAGCAACGTACTGGCCAAGGCCGGCTGGTACTACGCCGATGAAGCACGCCTGGGCCTGACCTATGAAAAATACAAGGACGACCGCGACACCGACCAGAGAAGCGCCGTTGGCGGCCCATTCAATAATGGCCAGCCGCTGGGCATGTACCGCTCGCGCACTGGCAACGACACCATCACCCGTGAACGCTTCGGCCTGGAACACCGCTTCGGCATCGATTCCTTGCTGGCGGACAATGCCCGCTGGAGCTTCAACTACCAGACCGCCAAGACCGACCAGAGCACCCTGGAGAACTATTTCCCGTTCTCGCGCAACGTCATGCGCAGCCGCGAAACCCTCTACCAGGAACGCCAGTGGGTGCTGGACGGCCAGTTGGACAAGTCCTTCAGCCTCGGTGAAACCGCACACCTGCTGACCTATGGCGCCACCCTCAAGCGGGAGAAGGTCACCGGCTCGCGCAGCGGCAACGGCATCTGCCTGGCCATCGGCGCCGGTTGCAGCGCCGTTGGCGCGGTCAGCCCGGCTGATGTACTGGTCAAGTCCAGCGACTTCCCGGACCCGACCATCGACACCTACAGCCTGTTCGTGCAGGACCAGATCAGCTGGAACAGCTGGACCTTCCTGCCGGGCCTGCGTTACGACCATACCGAGCTGAAACCCCACATCACCGACGAGTTTCTCAACACCGTCGACCCCGATGACCTGAACACCGTGAGCGACAAGACCAAGCGCTGGCAGCGCCTGTCGCCCAAGCTCGGCCTGACCTACGCGCTGACCGAGCAGCTCACCTGGTACGGCCAGTATGCCGAAGGCTTCCGCACGCCCACGGCCAAGGCGCTGTATGGCCGCTTCGAGAACCCCGCTGGCGGTTACAACGTGGAGCCGAATTCGAATCTGGAGCCGGAAAAGAGCCGCAGTTACGAAACCGGCCTGCGTGGCAACTTCGAGCATGGCAACTTCGATGTGGCGGTGTTCTACAACAAGTACCGCGACTTCATCAATGAGGATGCGATAACACCCGGCTATGAAGACGTGACTTTCCAGAGCAACAACATCCGCCATGCCACCATCAAGGGTGTGGAGTTCAAGGGCCGGCTGAACCTCGATGTGCTGGGCGCTGCGCAGGGCTTCTACGCCCAGGGCTCGATCGCCTATGCCTACGGTCGCAACAGGGACAGCGGCGAACCGCTGAATGCCATCAACCCGCTGACCGGGGTGCTCGGCCTGGGTTATGAGCAGGAGGACTATGGTGCCCTGCTCAGCTGGACACTGGTACGCAAGAAAAACCGGGTCGACGACAGCACCTTCAATACCCCGGACGGCGTCAGCAGCCAGTTCAGGACACCCGGTTACGGCGTGCTGGACCTGACCGGTTTCTACAAAGTCGGCGATGACGTCACCCTCAGCGCCGGCCTGTACAACCTGACCGATAAGAAATACTGGCTGTGGGATGACGTACGCGGTTATGACGGTGTCGGCGAAGCCGCGGTGCTCAGCCCGGCCAATCTCGACCGCCTGACCCAGCCCGGCCGCAACTTTGCCATCAACCTGGTGTGGGATATCTGAGCGATCCCGCCCGCGCTGCACCTGACACCAGATGCAGCGCCATCAGCGCAGCAATACCTTGGCCAGCATCCACAGCGCCATGCCCACCATCATCAAGTTCTCCGTCAGCGATACGAAGCCGAGCGGCACCTGGCTGTCACCGCCGACACAGGCGCATTTCAACTCGCGCTTGTCGATGTACACGGCCTTGAACACCGATACCGCGCCGACGCTACCGATCAACAACGCCACCGGTATGGACAACCACAGCAACGCGCCGGCGACCATCAATACCCCTGCCAACGCCTCGCCAAAGGGGTACAGATAAGCATAGGGCACCCAGCGCTGGGCCAGCAGGTCATAACCCAGGAACATGCTGGAAAAGCTCTCCAGATCGCGCAACTTGAGCAAGGCCAGCATGCTCATGGCGAAGGCCACGAAGCACTCCAGGGCACGCACCGTGAACAGACTGCCGAGGGCCATCCAACTGGTGGCCAACGCCAGCAACGCCGCCATGGCGAACACCGCAATCACCGGTTGATAACTGGTCGCCTCCGGCCCCGGCACGGCCTTGCCGAAATAACGCCGCAGATCATCGTAGCCACCGATACGCACACCCTCGATGAATGCCTGCGGCGTGGTCTGCACCTCATGTTCGGCCTTGAACGCCTCGGTCTGTTCCCGGCTGGTCAACCAGTGGTCTTCGACTTCATAGCCCCTGGCGCGCAACAGGTGGAGGGCTTTCAAGCCAAAGGGGCAGATATGCTCGGGCATGACCATACGGTAGATGGCGGCTTTTTGCGGTAGCTTGGCGGTGCTCATGATGCGGCTCTCGTTTCACCCCGTTGTTCTGTTGACTACCGCCCCGCGAGGAAATTCAGCACAGCTTTGGCGTTGCGGTGGCGCGGGGGCTAGACTTGCAGAGCAATCCATCACCCGGAGAGCCGGGAAGGAAGCCGCATGTTCCGCGCCGAGATCTACCGCTACAACCCCGAGTGCGACAGCCGCCCACAGATGCAGTTGTTCGATGTGCCCGACGACTATCGCAAGGGCATGGTGCTGGATGTTCTCGAATACCTCAAAACCGTCGACAGCTCATTGAGCTTTCGACGCTCCTGTCGCGAAGGGGTGTGCGGCTCGGACGGCATGAATATCAATGGCCAGAACGGCCTGGCCTGCATCACCCCGGTCATCGACAAACTGGATGACAACCGGCTGATCATCCGACCGCTCTCGGGCATGGAGGTGATTCGCGACCTGGTGGTGGATCAGGCGCACTTCTTTGCCCAGTACGCCAGCATCAAGCCGTGGCTGATCAATGACGGCGAACCGCCCACCACCGAATATCGCCAGTCACCGGAGGAACGCGCCAAACTGGACGGCCTGTATGAATGCATTCTCTGCGGCTGCTGCACCTCCGGCTGCCCCTCCTGGTGGTGGAACCCGGACAAGTACCTCGGCCCCGCCGTGCTGCTGCAGGCCTATCGCTTCATCGCCGACAGCCGTGACACGGCCACCCAGGCCAGGCTGCAGCGCCTGTCCGACCGTTTCAGCCTGTATCGCTGTCGAGATATCGGCAACTGCAGCTGGGTCTGCCCCAAGCACCTGAACCCGATGAAGGCGATCAGCGATATTCGGCGGGAGATGCTGAAAAAGCATTGAAGTAGTGGGCCAGCGCCGCCGAGACGAATGCTCCATCAGCCAGACCGGCAAGGCTTACCAATTGAATATGCTACTGAAACCGACGATGCAGGTCTGGAAATATCTCACCGGCGAACCAAGCTGGCAAACCAGGTTCAATGATCCGCGCCTTGGGTGATTCACTGTGTACCACGCCAAGCTTGATCAGCGTTGACAGTTCATCAGTAGCCTGCCGGGGATTCAAACCAGTGAATATCTTGAAGTCCTTGCGCGGCATACTGCCCTGTACGAGCAACGCCAGCACTGCCGAAGCGGTGGCAGGCCGAACCCCACCAAGCCGTAGCCGCTCGTCATACTGGAACACTCTGCTCAAGCGATCCCGCAAGGTTGTCGTATTCAACGCTGCTGCCATGTAATCAACTTGGTCGTGGCAGACGTCGAGCATGAACTCAATGAAGTTGAAGTAGTGCCGCTGGGACAGTTGACCACGCCCATCCAGATCGCCTTCGCGCGGCCTGTCGGCAAGAGCGAGGTAGCGATAATAATCGTCATTCCGACGCGCTAGCCCACGGGACAGCGACCATAATGCCGGCCTCAAGCCCAGATAGCACAATTGCAGGTGCGTAAGCATGCGCGTAACCCTGCCATTCCCATCGAGGAATGGGTGTATGAACGCAGTTCTGTGATGACTGGCCAGAACTCCAATCAAACGCCGGCGAGGATCGCTGATACGCCCAAAGTGAGTCTGCAGATGCTGCAACATCGCGCGAACAGCCGCAGCAGCAGGTGCAGCATGGTTGCCAACCATGACCTGTTCATTCTCTTCAGCACGCAGATGACCAGGTACCATTTGCCTGCCATCACTCAAGACCAGCGCTGCAGGATCTGCATGCCTGAACAACCGATAGTGAATCGTTTCCAAAAGTTCAGGATCGAACATTGCTGCGAAATCATCGCTCTGATAACGGCGCATCGCACGCTCAAGCACAGACTGCTCCTCCACATGCTGGGCTGCCAAGTCTGTCAATTGCTTGCGCTCGCGCTTAGGTGCACTCTGCGCGCGCTGCAGATCAGCAATCTCGGTGTACTGACCCTCGATCAAGTTGGAGTAATAGCTATTGGTAAGTCGCAGCAGTTCTGTCAAACGTTGGGAGGTCTCCGGTGCCAAGCGCCCTGCCAGAAACTCAATCTTGCGCGGCAGTGCATCGGCGGCGGCGATGATCGATGCCGGAAGGTTCTCCGGCAGAACAGGATCCAGATACCTATGAGTCGTAATCAAAGCCATTTAGCCTGGCTCCTTACCAAAGCGTTATGCGCATTTATCTGCACATCCACAGTATCCATGAACCCTAGTAATTACAAGGTCTTCAGGCAATCCTGATTAAATCTAGCGGGTCATTTCCGCTGATTTTATTTCTGATTTTCCAGAAGATCGTGATGTGCGCATCCTGCACGTCAGCGATTGAAGTAGTGAGCCAAGGCCGCCAGGGTGAAGCTGTCCTGAATTTCACCCACGCGCAGCAGCGAACGCATATCAGCCAGGCTGACTCGCTCCACCGCCACCGCCTCATCATCACGCTGTTCGGTCAGGTCGCCACTGTTGACCTGCGCCAGATACAGATCAATGGTCGATGCCAGGATAGCGGAGTTGGGCTTGAGCCGGCCGAGCAGGGTCAGTTGGCTTTCATCGACCAGATAGCCGGTCTCCTCGGCCAACTCGCGCCGCGCGCAGGCCCGGCTGGTTTCGCCGGGTTCCCCATAGCCGCGCGGGATTTCCCGCTGGATATCGGCGTGAGCCGCACGCTTGACGCGCAGCAACAGGAATTCGGAGCCATCGACCAGCGCCAGCACTGCGGCGCCATTGTCAGCTCTGTTTTCCACCACGTAATGGAAGCGCCCATCACGCACCACCTTGAACCAGGGGTTCTCGTACTGAGTGCTCATTTAATTTCCAGCCCCATGAAGCGACGCATGCGCGGATACATGCCGAACCAGTTCTTGCGGGTCATATAGCTCTTGCCGGAATCGACCATTTTATCCTCCATATAGCTGATCGCCTCGTCGGTAAGATAACGCACGATCTCCCCTGCGCCGAAACTGGAAATGAACTCGAACACCTTGAGTGGGTACTGGATCAGGGCGATTTCCTTGCGTAATGTCTTGAGGCCGATACTGGTGTCCAGAATGACCTCCGGCAGGCCGGTGAGATAGGGAATATCATCCTGCAGAAAACCTTCATTGTTCAGCGCGAACAGCGAATTGTAGGCGGGATCGATCACTTCAGCCCTGAAGCGGGGTGCTACAGCCAGGCCACGTCTGGCAAAGAATGCCTGGGCGTAGGCATACCATTCCGACCGCGAGATGACCTGATCTGCTCCCAACAGAAACAAATTGTAGTCCCCATCGTTTTCAAAGAAGTGGTGGAGGGCGCTGCGTTCGCGCAAACGCAAGAACACCTCATTACGCAGACTCTCGCGCGGCAGCGAGAGGTTTTCCACCACGGGGCCGACTTGCCGCAGCACCTGTTCCAGCCCTGCGATCCGATCGCGCATCTGCTGTCGCTGGAAGCGATCCAACTCCTGCTTGCACGGAGCACCCGGCAGGCTCGACAAGATGAAGTTGCCTGGCAATGCCTCGTAATACTCAGCCAGCCCGGCGTACTGCCCCAGACCAAAGCCGCGGATCACCAACTTCCCACTACCCTCTTCATTCAGATACTGCACCACGTTGGCCTGACCAACCACATCGGCCACCTGCAGGTTATCTATCAGCGTATTGGGCGACAGCACCACCCCATCAGCAAACGCCAGGCCGACCAGAACACGTTTACGCAACTCATCACCGTCCAGTGCACGCACCGAATCACAATTGGACAGCAGCAATTTTTCCTTGAACAACATCGGTCCCGCCTCCTCGCCCCTGCGGCATGCCGACATGATATCGCCCAGGATGCGACGCCGCGAGCGGCTCGATACTGGAGAGTCGTTCGCAAAACTGTCGCACATCGGAGGCTACAATGGCGCCCCTCGCGAAAGGGCGGGGTTCGTTCTGTTATTACAAGGTATGGAAATGTCGAAAATCACATCAGGATTGCAGGCTCGCATTCGGATGGCTCTCCTGGCCGGGCTCACCTGCCTGTCGGCCCAGGCGCACACCGCCCCGCTGCAGTTGCAGATCAACGGCTCCAATACCATAGGCGCCAAGCTCGCGCCGCTGCTGGTCGAGGGCATGCTCAGGGAAGCAGGAGCCACGGATATAGATGTGCAACTCAACTCCGCACCCCAGGAGCACCGCATCACCGCCATCAGCACCCAGGCCGAGCCGATTGAAATCAGCCTGAATGCCCACGGCTCCACCACCGGCTTTACCGGCCTGATAGAGCAAACCGGGCAGATTGCCGCGGCGTCCCGTCCCATCAAGGACAGCGAGGTCGAAGCGCTGAAAGACGCCGGAGATATGCGCAGCAAGCAAGCCGAGCAGATCATCGGCCTGGATGGACTGGCCGTCATCGTCCACCCCGACAACCCGATCAGCACCCTGGATGTCGAACAGATCGCCCGGATATTCTCCGGCCAGGCCACCGACTGGGCGCAGCTCGGCGGACAGCAAGGCAAGATCCGCCTGCATGCCCGTGATGGCAACTCCGGTACCTGGGAAACCTTCCGCGACCTGGTACTGACCCCACGCAAACTCGACCTGCAGGCCGAGGCCCGCCGTTACGAGTCCAACGCCGAACTATCCCGCTCCGTCAGCATCGACAGAAATGCCATCGGCTTTGTCGGGCTGGCCTCTGTCGACCAGGCCAGGGCCCTGGCCATTTCCTCCGGCGACTCACGCGCCATGCTGCCCAGCAAGGAACTGGTCGCCACCGAGGATTATCCATTGTCACGCCGGCTGTACATGTACATCAGCCCCGAAGAGAGCAACCCGCTGGCCCAGGCGCTGATTGCCTTCACCCAAAGCCAGGCCGGGCAGGATATCGTCGAACAGGTCGGCTTCATTGGCCAGAACATCAGCGCCATGCAGGTCACCCCGCAGCCCTACATGCCCGACGACTACCGCACCCTGGCCGAGCAGGCCCAGCGCCTGTCGGTCAACTTCCGCTTCACCGAAGGCAGCGCCCGGCTGGACAACAAGGCCCACCAGGACATCGACCGCCTGCTCGACTATCTGCAGGCCCAGGGCAAGACGCAGAACAAGGTAGTGCTGGTCGGCTTTGGCGATCCACGCAACAGGGGCGCCGAACTGCTGTCACGCCTGCGCGCCATGACCGTCCGCGCCGCCCTGGTCGGCCACGGCATCTTCGTCAAGGACGCCATCGGTATAGGCGACGATCTGCCCGTCGCCGCCAACACCAATGATGATGGACGCTTCAAGAACCGCCGCGTGGAGATCTGGGTGTATTGAGACTGGCGCATTTTCATATCCATGTGCTATCAATATGCACATATATCGCCGTCACTGAACGGCTCCCCAATCCCCGCCTGATGAGGTCTCACCATGCGTCCAGTTCGCTTGGCTATTCTGCTGCTGTCCCTGTTCTGGGTGATGTCCTCATCCGCCGCGGATTATTACATCGACATCACCAATAAAACCGGTTACGCCATCTGGCACCTGTACGTCAGCCCCGGCAAGGCAACGGATTGGGAAGAAGATGTACTGGGCACCGAAATCCTGAAAAACGGCGCCATGAAACGCGTGACGCTCAAGGGCTACCCCAGCTCCATTTTCGACATCCGCCTGATCGACGAGGATGGCGATACCTACACCTTCTGGAACGTGGATGTTGCCTCTCGGGATCTTGAAGTGACGTTGGATGATCTGGATTGAGCTGAGGGCAGCCCCAAAGTTGACCTGAAACAATGTGGCGCTGCTCTCTACGCCGTCATCCTTCGCGCAGGCGAAGGATCCAGGGTGCCGGCTGACTCAGAGTGGCCGGTAGATCCTTCGCCTTCGCGAAGGATGACGGGGTTTAGGGGAGGATGACAGCGTTAAGTGGATAGCCTTACACCACCGATCGACGAAAGCATGATTCTGTGACTCAGTCGCCCCCAACTTCTCTTTGCTTCTCACTACTCCCTTGCCAAAATCAGCATATGCCCGCAAAGCACCATTCATCCGATTATCCTCATTGACCCATATCGGATACCGATATACGATACATCGACATGATAAAAAGCTTCCGCTGTAAGGATACACAAGCGCTTTTCGAAACCGGTAGAACCCAGCGCTGGGCCAGTATTGCGAAGGTTGCCACCCGCAAACTGGCCCAATTGGATGCAGCAGCAACCCTGGACTTCCTGAAGAGCCCTCCAGGCAATCATCTGGAGTCATTGCAAGGTGACCGGCAAGAGCAACACAGCATCCGTATCAACAAACAATGGCGACTGTGTTTCGTATGGCATGAAGAAGACGCATTTGATGTCGAAATCACTGACTACCATTGAGGGCAACACCATGATCAGGAACGGTATGCGCCCGGTACATCCGGGGGAAATTTTACGCGAGGACTACCTGGAACCCTTGTGCCTGTCTGCCACCGCCTTGGCCAAGGCGCTGCATGTGACACCTGCCCGCATCAACGATATCGTGCGCGAGCGCCGCGGCGTCACCGCCGACACAGCTCTGCGCCTGGCCCGCTATTTCGGTGGCGACGCACAAAGCTGGATGAACCTGCAAAGCACATACGATCTGCGCAAAGCGGAAATCGAAGCCGGCCAGATCATCGACCGGGATATCATACCCAGGGCAGCCTGATCCAGGCTGCCTGTCGGCGGAGATTGATCCTGCCGGCTCAATGAGCCAGCGCTCGCAACACATGCTCCGGATCGTTATGAATCGCCCGGAGCAACGCCCTGGCCGGACCAGTGGGCTCACGCCGGCCCTGCTCCCAATTACGCAGAGTACCGAGCTGAACATCGATCACAGCAGCAAACCTGGCCTGACTCAAGCCAGTCGCCTGGCGAATTTCCTTCACTCTCAGCGCATCCACGACGAACTCCCGCGAAGGCTGCCGCTCACCCCGCTGAATTTCATCCATCTGCTGCACGCTTTCCAGCAGGTCATCGAAGAATTTGCCCATGGTGATTACCTCCATTGCTCAACGATACGCTGGCGCCCTGTCGTCGCGTGGCCCGGAAAAACATCATGCTCGGGGTGTAGCGCCCGCGCTACGCCAGCTCTCAGCGGGCAGAGAGGTTTGTCGTCGAGCAGGCGCTCGACAACCCGAAAAAGCACCGCCCCCGGGGTGTAGCGCGCCTGAGACCGTGAAAGTATTTCCTCGCCTTCGCTCGCGAACCCAAAAGGCGGGATAGGAGGCTGTTATCTACTATTGCCCACCTGTAGGCGCCAGGTACTTCCCAGAGGGAACCTACACGCCGACAGCACCAACAGGTGGGCAATACACGCCAACAGCTCTGTCAGCCGTTGGCAGATCTCCCGGAATTGTTTCACTCCCAGCAGATTCAATACGCGACTGAAGTTATACGCCCACGCCATCAAACTCCACTCGCCACGGACTTTCTCCAGCCCCCGTACCAGGAAGTGGTCCCAGCCAGCCCGTCGCTTGAGAGTGCCGAACGGGTGCTCCACCAACTCATTGCGCTGCGCCAACCGCTCGGGATGAGCCATCACCCGCTGCCGGACCGCTTCAGTATCGGCTTCGTATTGGTCGCGCCATATCTCCCGGACCTGCCCTTTGGCCGTCAGACACTCGGCGCGGCGTACACAATCGCAGCAATTACGGCGACGACTGCGGTAGCGCTGTGTCCAATGGCCCGCCTGCTCCTTGGGCTTGGAGGAAGCGATCAGATAGTATCCTTCGGGACAGCGATAGCGATCATGCTCAGGCTCGTAGACAAAGGCCTCCCTCGATAATCGGCCCGGTGCGACCGTACGGCCCCGCGCCGACGGCACCGGTAGATAAGGATAGATTCTTGCCTCGTGACACTGATGGCATTGCGCACTGCTGACGTAGCCTGCATCCGCCACCACCTCCAGTGTCTCGACGCCCAGCGCGGCCTTGGCCTGAGCACTCATGGGGTGGAGTAGATTCAGATCGTTCGGCTCGTTCGTGACCTCATCGGCAACGATCAGCTTGTGCTGGGCATCGGTGACAATCTGGACATTGAAGCCTGCCACCCTTTGCCCCCGCTTGCTCAACAGGCGGGCCTCTTCATCGACCGGCGAGTACTGGGTTTTGCCTCGTTGCTCAAGG